>TARA_R110000765_G_scaffold6839_1_pt1 | contig 45112 bp, 33 predicted proteins | sample TARA_R110000765 | Tara Oceans TARA_R110000765 (sample SAMEA4398168) | marine metagenome | biome: Polar Biome; feature: [MES] marine water layer (ENVO:01000295) within the mesopelagic zone...; material: water (ENVO:00002006), including particulate matter (ENVO:01000060) such as...... | reverse complement strand
GTTGATCTGAGTATGATTCTAATTGATCTATATTCATAGTCTTAGTTTTTTAGGTTTTGTTTAAGCCTTTTGATGGCTATTAATAATTCATTGTCTTCGTCTGCTATGTTTTCTCCAGAGAGAAATACATATTCTGCTGTAATGTCTTTAGCTAACCCTTCTATAAGGTTTAGATCTTCTGATATGGCATCGACTACGTCTGGTTCTTCTGTGCAATCATTGCAAGTTCCCCACCAATCCCAATCAACGTTGTTTAATTGATCTTGTTCTGTCATTGTTCCACACGATGTGCATGGAACGCTTTTTATTTCTTCTGGATTCATATTATCTTTTTGTTTGTTTTAGTTGTTTTTTGATTTCCCATTCTATTCTTTCTACGTTTTTTTCACATTCCTTTATTTGGTCTTTAAGAGTGTGAGTAGGGTTATTGATTTCCATCTCAATGATGGAGTGCATATTCCAGTATTCTATGAGTTTACCTTCTATGGTTGTAATCTCTAGTACAGCACTAAAGGGTTCTTTTGTGCGAGTGTCCTCGTTGAATCCTTCAGGGCTACAGAATGCGTAACATCCTATATCAAAACCTTGAGTTTTTGAGTACCCAGAGTACATGTCTTCCTCGCAGCTCCATACTAATTCTCCTAAAATTCCGTATGAAATTAATTTCATATCTGTAAAAGTTTCGCACTCTGAGTTGCTCTTATAGTTTATACGACAGCCACTTAGATAGTGGTCTTTGATAAATTGTGTTATTCTACTTAGCTCGTAGTCTTTACGACTCTTTACTTGAGTCATAAGTTCTAACACGTCTTGTGCTTTTTCTAATTTGTCCATGGATATAGTTTTTTGTGTTTGTTATAATAATCTTTTGTTACTAAACTAAAGTTCATAACCTCATCGTTTTCGTAAACTTTAACGAGTCGTAAGTTCTCTTGTTTTTTCATCCAACCTTTAAAGGCTTGAGCGCCAAGGTTGTAGATGTTGTTAGGTACTTTTGCATACTTGTTAGTAAAGACCACCACACGTTTACCGTTTGATGCTCTCATGTTTATTACTTTTCTGCTTTTCCAGTTGTGTATTCTAATTGTTGCCATAAGCATTTACAGGAAAGTTTAAAGTCTTTTAATTGAACCAGTAAGACTATAGTTAGTACCTGTAGGTGACAACGAGTCACCCGACAGCCTCAAGGCTTACAGGTTAGATACGTCAGCAAGGATTTTATCCCAGGTTGACGTATTTTTTTGATAGGTTTTTAATTCTTTTTTTATGCGTTCTACCTTTAGTTGAGTAAGGGTTTTAATGAACGTCTTCTTGTAAGGGTTACTCGATCTGATCGGTAACATCTTGATTCTTTTCTTTTTCATGGGATTGTTTTATAAGATTCCTTCGTCGGCGAAAGAATAGTATTTGTATTCTGGAGACATTATTATGTGGTCTAATATTGGAAGATCCAGTGCTCTACCTACGGTTTTTATCTTTTCAGTTATGGATATGTCAGCTTGGCTAGCCATCATATTGCCGCTCGGATGATTATGAGCTAGTATTATGGCTGAGGCGTTGGCTTTTAGTCCGTATTGGAATACTACCTTAGCATCTATAATGCAAGAGGAAACGCCTCCTTCAGATAGCTTAGTGTATCCGAGGATTTCGTTCTTCCTATTAAGCATTATGAGATACGAACTCTCAGTATATCCTATTGTACCCTCATCGAAGACACCTCTAAGGAATTCGTGTATTGATTTGGATGAGTTTATAGTTATTCTATCCTTCGCTTTTACTTTAGCCTTGTAGACTATTTTTATTTCTGATGCTTTCATGTCGTTAGTTTTTTACCATTGATGCGTTGGTGGTTAGACATAGAGGATAACCTACAGCTAAGAAGGATTGTAGTTCCTCTATAGTGTTGTTAAGCTCGTCGATCTCATCGTTGATGTCGTGAATCTCTTGTATTAAGTCATCAAAGTCTTGATGGTTAATAGCCAAGGCACAGTCATCTTCAATTTCTGACTTGTCGTCTTTTAATACTTGAACTAGCATAGTGAATGCGTTAAGCTTTTCTTCTGCGTCTTGAAATCTTTCAGGTGTATTCATAAGCAATATTCTGGGAAGTTTAATGTCTTTTGTTTGGAACCAGTAAGACTGTTAGTTCCTCTTTGGTGTAGTGAACACGATAAGGCCTGCGCCTTCAAGAGGAGTTTAATTATGCTACCCGTTGTAAAATAGGTCGTCGTGGATTATATCCATTTCCTTCTCTATACACTGTATTGTATCCATATCCGTTAGAGTATACACATTCTCTGTGGCTTCAACATAATCAGTGAACGCAATAAGGAGGATTCCGTCCTCTTTAATTGTCACTCTGTAATAGTCAGCACGAAGCAGTTCGTGAGCCATAGATGTGATAAATCTAGACTTATTATTGTATACTGAATACCCAGTGCCTAAAACTCCGCGAAGCTCCTTGTTAATTTTATATCTAACCATAATAAATGCAGGTAAGTTTATAGTCTTTTGGTAAAACCTGTAAGACTGTTAGTTGTTTGTTGTTTGTTAACCAATGAAGATTAACATTAGTTCGTGCGCACTTAAGCTTCCTTTGTACTCCACGGATAGCTTTTCTTTTAATACTCCTATTAAGTAGGATACATAAATGTTTCCCTCATTAATATTCATATTTCCTAGTTCGTGTTCGGAGCTGTACTCCAGGTGATCACCTAGTAGTAACTCCGTACCCTTATTAACTAGTTCTTTTAAGTTTTCTTTGGTCGCGTGCATTGTTAATGACTGACCTCTGTAGTTGATTGTTAATTTGTTCATTATCTTGTTCTTTTTTGTTTGTACAATTCGTCGATTGTACTGTTAAGCGGAGTTCTTGTAATGATCTCCTTATTGTTTTTGTTGCGTATGTAGTCTCCTATTGCCATGAATGTCATGAGCACTAGTGCTGACCATACTAATAGTATTGCGAATCCGATTATTTCTAAAACCATAATGATAAGTTTTCTCCAGCCGCAAATTCTTTGCGTATTTCATCTGGAATGTTTATATTTGTCGCCCAACGTTTTGTTGACGACTTGCATAGTAATGTGTTTGGATCAGATACTTTGCTCCATACGAGATAGCGCAACTGATCTTTTCAACTTTCCGCCTGCCCAGTTACATACTAATCGTAGCGATTAATTTGCAGAGAGCAGACAGAATTTAAAGTTGACGAGGGCAGGTTATTCCACCGTAGTTACACAGCAACACAATACGAGGATTGCAGTTGAAGTAACTGTTACTGTTTTACACACATCACGAATTGCGTCATGTGCTGTATACCTTGTTTTTTCCTCAAGCTTCTCTTGAGCTTTGATGTCTACATAATTAGACAATTCTTTTAATTCTTCTGGTGATAAGTTTTCGAACAAGTTGTTCATAATAATTAAGCTACTTAGGTAAGCTCGACTCCATGTTAGTAAGTTTCTTCTGGTAACTCGTCAGGCATGACTACCAATGTCATACGACACCCAAAGGTGTTTCGTTATTTGCTTAATTCTCTTTTTATTCTCTCTAATTCCTTAGTGCAAAATAAGGGAGAGAACTTGTTTGTCTTACATTGTAAGTCTGCAACCTCTTGTATTAGGTCGCAGTTTTCTTCGATCAACTCGTTGTTGTCGTGTTTTAATTGCTCGATAGTATCGAGGGCTAGTTTAAGCGCTGCCGCTAGTACTTCTTCCATAGTGTTTGTGTTTTATTGTTTATAGTTGTTTGTATTAAGCACCGTATATCCATCCGCTTTCTACTTCGTCGGACTCCGAATCGAAGTGATAGTCTTGATCTATCAACGCTTGTAGCGTTTTAATCGCAGAGGCTAAGCCATCTACTCTTCCGTTAATATATGCTTGAGAGTATCCGTCTTCTGTGGTCGTCACAGACCAGTCAGACAATTGACACTCGATTGAAGCTAACGCTAATACTGTTGCAGAATTGTTCATAATGTTACTGTTTTTATTGTTTATAATTGTTTGAACTACTAAATACATAGACTGTTTACAACGGGTAGAATGAGATAGATCTCTTTTCCGCACCGTACTGCTTGTCAGTTTGTATAGATGATAGTTCCGTGATTTAATTGTGAGTTAATAGAGGGTATATATGCGTGTGAAGGAGTATGACTAGTCCGCAATGATAGCTGCGAATAGTCCACCAACAAGCATTACAGCGCAAGATGCTGTTACTTTTGCTGTTGTTTTAGCAGTCTTGGTAGCTGCTTGCCACTCAACGCTTCTGCATTTAGCAGAGATGATCTTGTGCATTGGCTTTCTTTGTACAGTATGTTTAGCATTTGATGCTGTGTGTACTGTTACTTTCTTTAATAGGTTAAGACCTGCTTTGATTTCTGGATTGATTTTAATCATGGTGTGTAGTTTAGGTAGCAACTGAATTGTCACTTTACTTGTTGGGTGGCGGAGCCTAAAGTTCTGGGTTGCACACGGGGTGTACAGCATAGGGCATCACACTCTCACAAATAAAAAAAAATTATCTATATTTGCTAAAACAATTATTAACTTAACATATTAGACATGGCGTATTCAAAAGTAAAAGTAAAGACAAAGCCAAAGACTAAACCTAAGAAGAAGTACTAATTAAACTACAACGCAGTGGAAATATTTAAAGAGACACCTTACGGTGATGTACATATAGATGGTGATGGAAGTCTCACGTTAGATTTTCATACCTTCTACTTTGAGGATTTTAGTCCTATGATTGGTGTGGATACTGAAATAGATAAGTGGCTAATAAACAATGATTACATTATAAAGGATAGAAGTATATGTGTTAATGAACCTGACGTTGATAGTTTAAATTACGTATACTACAACGAAGAAACTGGTGATTATGATGAGGTTGATGTTCCATTAGACTCTGAGGACACTTTGATTAGTTATATACTTTCTTATCAATTAGAAAAAAGATAATGTATTTATTAAAGATTAGTAAGAAGGGTGAGAACCTTATAGACGAAGACAATGGTGTTCTAGGAGTTCCTGAGTTTCAAAAGATCTTAAAGGAAAAGAAGTTAGGGCAGAAGGCTATGAAGTTTATAGCTCTAAGTCAAGACTACGATTCTCCTTATAGATACTTAAACGAGAAGGATAGGAATAGGCAAATTGCTTCTGACATATTTGGGAAGCCCGATTGGGCTGACACTAAACATCCTTTAATTAAAGCTGGCATAGAGAAGTATCGTAAACTACAGAGAGATCCGTTAGACGATCAGCTAGAAGCTTTTAATAGAAAGATAGACCAATACACTACTCTTATTAATGACTGGCACTTAGATGAAGAGACTGCTGAGAACTTACAAAAGGTAATGATAGGTATAGAAAAATTACTAGGCACTAGAACTGTTTTGCTAGAAGCTATAGAACGTAGAGGAGAAAGAAAAGTAATTAGTGGCGAACAAACTCTGAGTTTTTTAGAGGATAGAGCCGTTAGATTAAAAGACGCTTAATGGCTATTAAAACGTTTGATGTACAATCTTACAGACCGATTCCTAATCATGGACATCCAAAGCTAGATCAAAACAGTTTAATATACCAAGACTACTGGGAAGAAGAAATGAACCGATGTATCAATGGTTATAAACCTATTGGTGGCGATTGGATTCCTGGTAATTACTACTGGTACTTAAACTACTATATGATACTCGGTAACGATGGTAGCAACGGAAACCGTAAAACTCTAATATACCCTTGGTATAGAGATATGGATAAAGAATACTTTATGCTCTTTGATACTTGCCGTAAGGAAGGTAAGGGTATGATTGTTATTAAGGCTAGGGATAAAGGGTTTAGTTATATGAACTCTGGTTTAGTAGGTCATGAATTTACATTCTTTCCGCATTCCGAGGTCGGAATTGCGGCTGGACTCGGTGTTACAGCTAACTCATTTTTTGAGAAAACAAAAAAAGGGCTGATGAATCAGCACCCTAACTTTAGGCACGGTTGGTTGAAAGACACTAAAGACGTGTTAAGGGCTGGCTATAGACAGAAGAACGCTGAGGGTAGATGGGAGATAAGTGGTTATCAGTCAGTTATACATTGTAGAACAATGGATGATCCAGAAGTTTACAAGGGTGAGCGTTTGTCTATAATGATATTTGAAGAGGCAGGGGAATTTAAGAGATTGAAGAACGCCTACATGTCTTCTAGGGCTTGCTTTATGGATGGGGCTTTACAATATGGAGTTCCTATTGTTGGTGGTACGGGTGGTGATATAGATGCTGCCTCTGCTGACTTTATGGATATGTATTACAATCCTGACGCATTTAATCTTATACCAATGTTTATACCCGCGTCTAGAGCCTTACACGGATTCTTTAGTCCCAACACTGGTGTAGATGACGAGCAAAAAGCTTACGAGTATATAGAAGCAGAAAGAACAAAGATATTAGAAGGTGGTGGAGATAGTAAGGCATACAACTTGCATTTACAAAACTACCCTCTTACAATACAAGAAGCGTTCTTAAAAACAAAGGGTTCTAGGTTTGATATAGCGCTGCTAAATCAACAGAGAGGAAGGGTACAGGATTTAACTAACCCTGAACAGCATTTAACTACTGGTCATATAGATTGGGTTATAAACGAAGATGGATTAACTAACGAGGTTAAGTTTACCCCTCACCCTCATGGTCCTTATAAGATATTGCATGAGCCACAAACTCACATGTCTGGATTAGATATAGGTGGTATTGATTCATACGATCAAGATCAAGCAGGTGCAGCACCTTCATTGGGCTGTGCTATGATATTTAGAAGGATAGCAGATACTAATCAACCATATAGGCTACCTGTGGCTGAATATACTGATAGACCAGAGACAGCTGAAATGTTTTTTGAAGGATGCCTAAAATTAGCTGTATATTACAACGCTCAAATGCTAGTAGAGTACACTAAAATTGGTATACTAGATTACTTCCTTAGAAATAAGGCTCAGAAGTATTTAAAAACAAAGCCTAGGTCAGCTCACTCTCCTGGAACTAAGACTAGAAATAACTATGGTGTTCACATGAATAAGCAAGTTAAGGGTTATATGGAATCATTAATGTATGACTACATAAAAGAAAGAGGTGATGAAATTTGGTTCATAGACCTACTAAACGAGCTGTGTGACTGGGGTTCAAGAAATACCGATAGAGCAGTTGCATTTGGCTTGTGTCTTATCCACGAAAACGATAACTTTGCAATTGAAGTAAAAAATAAAGAAACTGAAACTATAAAAGATAGTGGATTTGTATACTATAAGCATGACAGTAACGGAACGCCTATTAAACATTTAAGATAATGAAAAATTACCCTAGTCAATTAATATCTGATTCTAAGAAAGATAAAGCGTGGTGCGAGCAAATGCTTGACGCTATAGTTAGCTCTACGGATCATATAGAAAGTCCAGACAGCAAGAATAGATTAAAAGATGTTAGAAATTACGATATATATAATGGAGAATTTAATCGTGAAGACTATAAGTATCTTACTGAGCAATACGGTTATAATTACCCAGCTAGACTAGTAAACTATCCTATAGTACAACCTAAGATAGATTTATTGCTAGGTGAAGATCTTCATAGACCTATTGACTCTAAGGTAGTTACTATAAACCAAGAGGCTATTAATAGAAAGGAAGATCAAAAAGTTACAATGGTAATGAATAAGCTTCTTGATGAAATTAAAGGAGACTTAAAGGATGTAGGAGTTGAAATGGAAGGAGAAGGGCAGGACATGCCTTTACCAGACGATATAGATACTTTTATGCGTTATAACTACAGAGAATCTATAGAGGAATCTGTTCAGGATGGATTAGAGTTTTTAATTAATAAATACAAACTAAAAAATAAATTTAAAGAAGGTTTTAGGGATTTATTAATTACTGGTAAAGAATGCTATAGAGTTGAGATAAAAAATGAAGATCCACAAGCTAGAAGAGTAGACCCTAGGTCTTTAACTTATGATTTATCGTCTGAAACTGACGACTTAGGTGAGGCTAATTGGATTAGTGAAGAAAGATGGCTTTCACCTAACGATATAGTAGATGAGTTTGGAGATCAACTTACTGACAAGGAAATTGAGCTTATAGAAAGTATATCAAAGCAAAATTCAACAGACCTACGTCAAGAGTATAGAAATTGGTATATGACTGGTAACTCTGGAGAACTAAGAGTAAAGGTTGTTCATGCTGAATGGAGATCATTAAGAAAAATACAGTATAAGATTAGCCCTAATAGGCATGATGAAAATAAGCCGTTTAGAAAGATGGTTTCTGATAAATACAGAAAAAGAAAAGGTGAAGATGTACGTAAGGTTGTTGTTGACGATATTTGGCAAGCTACAAAGATTGCTGGTAAGATTATGGTTAATTGTCAGCGAGTTCCTAATCAAATACGTTCTGTAGACAATCCTAGTGCAGCTAATTTAAGCTACGTAGGGGTTATTAGAAATCACACTACAGGTAATCCTGTATCTATGGTTGACTTACTTAAAAACGTTCAGATGCTTTACAATATTGTAATGTATCACATAGAGTTATCTATGGCTAGAGCTGGTGGTAAAGCTGTAGTGTATGATGTAGCTCAAATGCCAGCAAATCTTGGTATGAACATGCAAGATGTTATGTATCATATTAAGAATGACGGTATTATACCTATAAATTCTAAGGATGAAGGTATGCAAGCGCAAACCTTTAATCAGTTTCAGCAAATAGATTTTACACTTTCTAGTTCTGTTCAACAGTTGATTAACTTGAAGATGATGCTAGAAGACATGGCTGGTCAGGTTTCTGGTGTAACTAAACAAAGAGAAGGTCAAGTAGAGCAGTACGAACAAGTAGGTAACGCTCAAAGAGCTGTAGTTCAATCAGCAACAATAACTAAATCTTGGTTTTGGTCACACGACATGGTAAAGCAAGATGTGTTAATGCGTTGTGCTAACTTAATGAAGGCTGCCTGGGTAGAAGGTAAGAAGACTGCAACTGTTTTTGGTGATGGTACCTATAAATTCATATCTATACTTCCTGATGTAGCACTAAACGACTATGGTGTATTCTTAGGTGATGGAGGTAAAGACGAACAAATGAAATCTGCTGTTACTCAGTTAGCTCAATCTGCTTTACAAGGAGGTCAGATAGATATGTTAGACGTTATTAGAATATTTAAATCAGATACGTTAACTGAAGCTGAAAACATACTTGAAAGAGGATTAGAAACTGCTAAAGAAATGCAAGCAGAGCAACAACAAGCTATGCAGCAACAAGCGCAAGCTGAAGCAGAAGCTAAGGCTCAAGAGCAACAAATAGAGGTTCAAATGAATCAACTAGATAACGATACTAGAATTAAGGTTGCTGAAATACAGCACCAATCTAAATTAGAAACTGCAGAAATATTGTCTGATGACGCTTACGGAACTAAGCGCGCAGACGCTGCATTAAAACAAATGGAAGGACAATTAAAAGGACAAATTAAAAATTAATTGTAATTTGTTAGTAAAATTTTAGTAATATTGCAAAAAGAAGAGAACAATGGAAAAAAAAGAGACACTTAGCGAAGAGGTTAAGGAATTTAACCCCGAAGCGTTTGCTGGGCTTGATGCTTTAGTAGAAAAAGTCAACGAAGGTGAGTCTAGTGAAGAACCTTCAAATTTAGTAAGTGATTCTAAAGATGTAGATCAATCAGAAAAAGAGCATGTAAATGTTCTTGAAGAGAATGATGATGATGATGAATCTGATTTTGACTGGAACTTAAACGAAGAAGAAGAAGAGCAAACAGAAGAAGAGGTTCTTAAAGAAGCAGAAAATAATGACGATTGGGATTCTACTGAAGAAGATTCTGAAGAAGAAGATTCTGAAGAAGATAAAGAAAACAAAGAAAACAAAGAAGATGAAGGCGTTGATTGGGGTTCTGTAGCTGAAGAGCTAGGTTTAGAGGGGTCTTCAAAAGAAGATATTATTAATGCTATAAAATCTAAAAAGGATCCTGCTGAAGTTAACGATACAGTAACAAAATATCAAGGTTATTTAAAGTTAACCGATAGAGAACTTTTAGCTGCTGATATGAAGGGATCTGGAATGGATGAGTATGATGCTGATGAGTCTTTAGATAGGATGGAAGATTCTGGGGTTTTAAAGCATGAAGCTTTGAAAATTAGGAAACAATTAAATTCTGCTATTAGAAATGAAAAAGTTTCTATACAAGAAAGTAAAGAAAAAGAAGTAAGCAGTAAAGCTGAATCTCAAGAGCAAGCAAGAAAAGATTTGCAAACTGAGTTAAAAGGTTTTAAAAATTACCTTGGTGGCAAGGTAACTGTAGAACAAAGAAAAGATCTGTATAAATATATAACTAATGGTAACTTTAATAAGGACATATACGAGTCTCATGCCAATGTTGCGGAGGCAGCGTTCTTATGGAAGAACAGAAGTCAAATACAGAAAATGTTGAAGTCGCAAGGCTTTGAAGATGGTAAGGGAAGTGTCTTAGACAATCTTTCAAACCGAGGGAGTAGAGGAAATAGTAAGCCTAAATACAAAGCAGGCTCTGGATTCGATGCTTCTGCATTTATGGGAGAATAATTTTACAAGCGTCAAGGTTACGTTTTAAAAGTATAATTAAGTAAATGCAATTTTAAATTATTATTAAATTTTTAAATTGTAGAAAATGAAAACAAAAACTGGTTCGTTTGGTGTAGATACTCAAGCATCAAACTCGTTGGTAGCCAACCTTTTAAAGTATCCTGAAATTGGATCTACTTTAATTGAGCAGTACCCTCGTTACGCGCTTACATACTTGTTAGAAAAAACAGGTCGTCACGCTAACGTAAAAGTAATGGGAGACAAATCTTTTGAATGGAAAGTATTAGGTCGCTCAAATCGTGCAATCGTTGCAATGACATCTTTTAGTTTAGCTGCATCAAGCAGTGCTGCAGAAATTAGCTTTTCTGAGCAAGCAACTGAAGGTGCTTTATTATCTGTTCATGATGTAGTTATTGATGCTGCTGGTAATGTAGGTCAAGTAACTCACGCATTAGCTGCTAACGGATCCGAAACGGAGCTTAATAAGCCAGCTGCAGTTAGTAGTGGAGCTGTTAATAGCGCAACAGGTGGTTATGTTTATAAAATTAATTTCCCTAATGGTCACGCAGCAATTTCTGTTGCTTCTGGTATTGGTGTAATTGGTACTGCATTTGGTGAAGGTTCTTTAGGTACTCAAGTATCTGAATATGTTACTTACCCAGATACTTATAAAAACTGGTTAACATTAAACAGACGTAAGCTATCTATTACTGGTGCTGCTTTAACTGATGTAACTTGGATTGAAAACAATGGATCTAAATTGTGGTACTTTACTGCAGAGAAATTGTTTACTGATGAGTTTATGTATCAATTGGAATTACAACGTTGGTTTGGTAAAACAAACATGACTGGTACTGATGCTGATGATTATCCTGGGCACTCTGGAGCTTTTGCTTCTGGCGATAACGCTCTTATGGGTGATGGTATTTTAGCTCAAATTGATTCTGCAAATCTTGGAACTTATAATCCTGGTACTGCAACTGGCGAAGGTCTTAGTGAAGATGTTTTAGCAAGATTTATTGCTAAACTTTCTCGTAACGCTAAGTCTCCTGAAGGTAACGAATGGGTAGTGTTTACTGGTACTGAAGGTAGATACCAATTTCACAAAGCTATGAAAGATCTTTCTGTAGGTGCAACTGCTGCTACTGGCGGTACTATGCAGTCTATGAAAACTGGATCTGATATAGCTTTAGGTGTTAACTTTGTATCTTACTATGTTTTAGGTAACAAAATGACTGTTGCTTATTGTCCAGTATTTGATGATGTTAATGTTCACGGAGCAACTGCATCTGGTGCAGCTGGAGATGGCTCTGGTGGTACTATGTCTGGTAAAATGGTATTCTTAGACTTCTCGTCTGTAGATGGAGTACCTAACATCCAATTAGTTGCTAAAGGTACTGATGGTATGGATAGAAATTATATCAAGAAATATATTCCTGGTATGGTTAATCCTTATGATCAAAAATCAATGCTTGCCGCTAACGGTAACGACTCGTTTGAATGTCAGATTATGTCTGAATCAGGAGTTATTGTTCGTAACCCATTGTCTTGCGGTGTTTTAACACCAGTACACGCATAAGGTTTAATACTATAGAGGGAGGAGTAATCCTCCCCTTTAGAACGCAAACAAGTATAATTAAAAAAGAGAGAAAAATGAAACATCCAGTAATTGTAAGGTCTAAAAAGCCTAAAAGATTTTGTTATTTAGATTTAGGTTCTGCATATAAAGATCCTATGAATAGAGGTAAAAGAAAAGTTTTATTAGATATTAACGGAGAAGAAGTTCGTTTTGAAATGACAGCTCCTTCTATTGTTCTAGACATAAAAGATGATCATGATCTTAAAATTTATAATTGGTTAAAAGGATACCCAGGTATTTTAAATCAATTAATATTTGAAGATACTATTGAGCAGCAAATGGTTCAAACAGAAAACATGATAGAGTCCGCAGAAGCAATTCAGATTGCTGTTGCAATGACAGATAAAGAAATATTAGACTTCTGTAAGTTAACTGGTATTAGAACTAAAGACAACTCTATTGAGTTTGTTAAAGCTCAGGTTATTAAGTTATCTAACGATGATCCAAACAAATTCTCTAGAATAATAAATGACAGAGATAAAGATTATAGAGTATTTATTGAGCATGCTATTGACGCAAAAATACTTAACTTTGTAAATGGTACTTACAAGCATAATACAGAGACTATAGGTCTAACTGAAGATCAGGTTGTATTATGGCTTAAGGACAATAAAGACATTCACGCTTTATTGAAAAAAGAAATATCTAGTAATAAAACAAAAACTAAGAAGTAATGACGTACACGGAGGCATACGCTCATATAGACAACCTGTTAGATAAAGCAGGAACGGCATATTTTACAACTGCAGAAAAGAATCAATTTTTAGATTTGGCTGTACTAGAATATACTAAGGGGTTAATAAACACCTTAGAGTCTGATGCTCAGTCTATGGAGAAGATAGCGCCTCTTGTTGTGAAGTCAGCTTCACTATCTCAATCTTCTGGGGCTATTACGTTGCCAACTGTAATTCCTGTGTATCACATACTAAGAGCTTATACGGCAACAAGTGATTACAGCGTTAATATAATGGGCTACGGAGAATACGCTTCTGCTAAGAATAATCCATTTCATAAAGCTGATACTGAAAATCCTGTAGGATTATTAAGGGGTTTATTTATGGACATTGTAGGTAGTGCGGAAAGTGTGTACTTGGAGTACATTAAACTTCCTGAAGTTACTCATACAGCTTCAAATAACTTAGGTGGTTATGGTAAAAATTCTGGAGAAGAAATAGTAAATATTGCAGTACGAAAGATGATGTTATCATTGGAAGATCCAAGGTATCAGTTACAAGTTAACGAGCTAACCGCTGAAAAGCGTTGATGACTCTCTTTTTTCCTGCGTTGATTGGGTGGTAGATTTGCGTCTACCCCCATTCTTTATAAATAAAACAATATGACTTTAAACGAAATAGTTTACAACATTAAAAACTTATCTGAAGGTGGTTACACCACTGATGACAGTAAGTTAAGTACCCGTCAAATAAAGGCGTGGGTAAATTACCATAGACTAAATCTATTAGAGGCTTATACAAATAACGGAAAGAGCATCCCACAGGGCGCTACTCAAAATTTAGGTACATTCACAACACCAGATGAGGGATCGTTCCTTACGCTACCTAAAATAGCTTCTTACGGAGACACTAGAGGAATAACAAGCGTTACATCTGTAGATGGCAATATGATATTTGCTAGAACAACTCAAGATAAAATTGCGTTTCAAGAGCATAGTAGGTTTACGGCTGTAATGCCTAAATTCTTTTTAGAAGAAGGAACTAAACTATACTTTACTGGATCAGGTGGAGGAGAGCAAGTAAAAATAGTTGGTGTAGTAGAAGATCCTAGCTCTGTATCTAATTGGGGAGGAGATGACTCTGAATACCCATTACCATCACAACTTGTTAGTCCGCTAATTGAAGCAATTGCTAAGGTCGAGTTAAACCTTACAATTAAAACTCCAGGAGATTTAATTAACAATGAAATGGAGGGAGATAGAGAAGCGCAAGCGGGATCTAAATAATGTCGTATACAAAATACAAAGATATTCATAAAGCAATATCTGATAGAGTAAGAGTAAAAGCTAATGGTAGGAAAAAAACTAAAGCTATACCTTACTCTTTGTTTTTTAAAATAGTTACTAAATTTTTTGAAATACTTGCTAGAGATTTAATTGTAAGGCAACAGAGAATTTCACTACCTTTGAATTTAGGTTATTTAATATTAGAAAAAAAGGAGCATACACGTGCTTTTCATATTAGAAAAGATGTCGTAGAGTCTAAGAAACAAGGCTTTACAGTAAGATACAAAGTACCTATATTGGATGATTATTATTATAGGATAAAATGGAATAAAAAACTTAAGGATACATTTAGGTGTAAGTTATATCCAGCAAAAAAGGTTCGAGAACTAATAAAAAATAATTACAATGCAAGTTAGTGTAAAAAGAATAATAGGTAATGTTGCTAGAAACTTAGGGTTAAATAATCCTTCTGAGCACTTAGAGTCATTTATTGAATGGGCTTTTGAAGCTGAACAAAAAATTGGTAGCTTTAGTACTTTTGCAGATAAAGAAGTTGATTTAGTGGTGTCTGCAAGTAAGTCTTTACTTCCTTCTGATATGATAAAATTAATAGACGTAAAAGGCAATTCATTTATGGAGCCTACTCAGAAAACGTTTAAAGGTGATTCTACTGGTGATAAATACTGGATTGTTGGTTCTTATATACATTTTAGTGGTGTTTCAAGTGGTACTGTAAGGATTGCTTACAAAGCCTTGAATACAGACGAAGAAGGGTTTCCTACTATTAAAGAAGGTCACGAAGATGCTGTTGCTCAATACATAATGTGGAGACACAAATCTATAGAGTATTATAATGGTAAAATTGCACGATATATAGTTCAAGATTTAGAGAAAAGATGGTACTGGCTTTGTGGTCAAGCAAGAGGTAGTGATAACTTACCTTCTGAAGCTGAAATGAAAAATATAGCAGGTTACTGGAATACTTTAATAGCTGAAAGAGAATAGTTATGGCAGAGCAATCGAAACCCAACACCTTTACTGGTGGAATGACAACAGACTTAGATCCTTCATATCAATCTAAAGACTCTTATTTTACAGGTTTAAATATTCGCGTTGTAACAAACGGAGATAATTCTTATTCTTTAGAAAACATTAAAGGAACAACCTTAAGTAATGAATTTAATAAGGGAGTTTCAGGATCTATCTTTACTGGTACAAATAAGTATAAAGTTCATGGCGCTGTAGTTATTAAAGATTACATTATAACTATAGAAGCTGATACAAATGCAAGCAAAAACTGGAGAATAAGAAAGTACGACATAAGCAATAATGGAGCTATACTTGTAAGCGGATCAGATATAGATGCTTATTTATGGTCTGGATTAAATTTATTTAGCGACAATGCTGGAGAAATAAAAATAGAGTTTCTTGCAGAAACAGACAATGTTCATAGAATTTATTGTACTGACGGTATAACTAGCCTTAAAACAGCCAATGTAAAAGCTGATATATCCTCATACGATATTTCTGATTTTCAGGTGTTTAAGCCTGCAACCTTAGTCGAGGTTGTTCTTAGTGATTACAATCAGTTTGGTGGTAACTTAAGCTACGGATCTTATAGTTATACTTACAGGCTTTCATCTTCTGGAGGTTCTACTCAAACAGATTGGGCTCCAATATCAAAGACTATAAATGTTGTTAAAAATGACATTACATCTAATTCATCTTTAGGTGTTGAAGGTGGTAGTAGTTTAGAAAACTCCAGCGCATCAATAGAATTAACTATTGGGAATATATCTACAGATTACGAATCTATTGAGATAGCTTCTATATACTACGGAGCATTAAATGCACCTGTTATAAATGTAATAGAAAAAGGATTTATATCTGGAAGTAATTATTCTTTTCAGCATAGTGGGTTTGAAACTACAACATTAGTTGAGGGAGGTATTGCTGCTGCAATAATAAACAACTCATCGTGGAACGTTTGTAAATCTTTAGCAAAAAAAGATAATAAATTATATGCAGCAAATCTTAAAAGTGAGACTCTTGATATAGATTCTCAAATTAGCACACTGCTTCCATTGAAGTCTTACAAAGGAGTTTCAAGTGGTGGAGTCTGGTCTCTATCTTCTGATTATACAGGAGCAAATCCTCATAGGCATTTTAATGGTGGATCTAGTAATTGGTCTTGGGATGTTAACACAAATGATAGGCTTTACTATAAGTTTATAAATAAAAACTTTCAAACAGGAACGGCGACTAATATATCGCAAAACCCTATATATGTTTTAGGAGCTGAAAGTGCTGGTTTTTCAAGTGGAGGCGTTGGATTTAGAATGACGTTTACTCATCAAGATTATTTAATTGATGATGATTTAAATAGAAGCCCAAATGGAAGTAGTGATTCTTTGTCCGAGCAAGTTGCTACTGAATTGCATTTTACAGGAACAGGAAATAATGATTCCAATTATTTAGGAGCCGCCAAAGGTCCTCACAATCCAAAGTGGGATAATGCGTTTACTAGCTTTAAAAGAGGTGAGTGTTACAGGTTTGGAATAGTTTTTTACGACTTGCAAGGAATCCCAGGATTCACTCATCATTTAGGTGATATAAAAATGCCTGACGCATTAGATCCTAACGGATTAGTTTTAAGTTCTGATGGAACTTTGGCGCAAAATAAAGGATACCATAATGACAACTCAAGATGGTCCCCGTTTAGTACTCCAACATCTGGAACTTCTAGTGTTACGGCTCATGCCTTAATCCCTAGGTTAGAGGTAAATTTATCTACTAATCTTAAAGCTAAAATATCTGGCTATAAAATAGTTAGAGCTGAGTTATCAGAAAATGATAAAACAATTATTACTCAAGGTATTTTAAGTACTACAGAGCTTCATCACAGTTCTGAAAGTGATAATACATTTTTGGCTGGAAAAACTGGCGCACAAACAGTACCATATTATGTTACTCAGCAAGACGCTGGTGCTACAACAAACCCAAATGCTTACCCACTTAGGATTGCTGATAAACAATATATAATAGAAACTCCTGAAGTTACTTTGGGTAATAAGGTCTATAACTTAAATACAGGATTTAAAATAAAGCCTTTATATCCTGTGAAGCAAAACATACAAGACACTAGTTCTAGTTATGTTTACTCTTATTCTGGATATAAAGTTCAAACAGATCCTGATTCTCCAAATAATTATGGAGGACTTCACGTTCATAAATACGCACCGCACCCAGCTTTATTAAATAGCACTATTTCTGTAGCTGCAAATTCTTTATGGCAAACACCATCGCAGGAGCCTTTATGCAGATGGTCTAGAGATATTTATATTGGAAAGACTGTAGTTTCTGGCGAAGAAATAGCTGGATCAGTATCAAATCTTGCCAGAACTTACAGGCATGATACTGGTCAGTATGATGATAGTAGCCCAAATCAGTATAGCGGTACTGCTTACACAGGAAGCTCTAGCGATGATGAAGGTGTTGGTGGTATACGACCTAAATTTTTTGACATGGAAAGTAGGGCTAAATGGACTGGCGGAGCTATGACTGGGTTGTACATTTCTACAACATCAAATGCTCCTTTACTTGGTCATATTAGAGATGCGACTACCGATCCAGTTACTGAAAAAAGTTTTAGCGATATAACTGCGAATTTTGCCGCAGCAACATCACTTGAAGAAGGAAACACAAGTAAGCAATTAAAGTTTATACCCTACAAATGGGTTGTAGAGGTAATAAGAAATACTTCGGGTGGTGATTTTGAGCAGTACGGAGGTTACTCGGATAATGCAATAAAAAATACTAGATTTATAGACTGCTCAGGGCATCAAAGTAGTACATCAGAGTCATTACTTATAAATGGTGGAGATACTTATTGTGATTGGTATACATACAAAAATTCATTTGATCCTAGCGATGGCCCTGCAAGTTTAAACTGGGGTACTTGCGTTCCTTTAGAAAGCTCTATTAATATAGCTTTAAGGAGTGGTATTTATTTAGGTTCTAGCGAAAAAACTTTTTGTAATGTTCAAGATAATTATTTATATAACACTGCTTATTCTCAGCAAAACAATTTATTAGGATCAGTAGTTAAGCCTTCATACTGGAGTAGCTTAGACGTTTTTACAAATAAAGTAGCTGCTTCTAATGCTAAGGTTTTTGGAGAAATAAAGGACTCTTGGTCTTCTTTCCCTATTAATGATTTTATAGAGTTAAATTTATCACAAGGAATTATAACAGATTTAATTAATTTTAAAAATCAATTATTTGCAATTCAAGAATCAGGAGTTTCAATTCTTTCTGTAAACTCAAGAGCTTTAATACAAGGCGAGGGTGCTGCTGCTGACATACAAATAGTAACAGGAACGGGAACAGCAATAGAAAGGTTTGATTATTTAAGTACAGAATATGGTTCCCAACATTTTAATAAATCAATAATAACCCCTACAGGATTCTATTTATTTGATAAAGACAAGTCAGAAATAATTAAAAGCGATGGTCAATCCATAACTGCTTTAGCTTTATCAAACAACTATAAAAGTTTTATTGAAGGGATTACAAGAAATAAATTTATAACTATTAGTTCAAATAATAATTTAGGAGATCTAGTTGGGGGAATACAAAGTGCTTATGACTTTGAGTTTAGAGAGTGTTTATTTACTATACGTGATACTAGTAACGTTAAAACTAGTTTTTCTTTATCTGACTTAACTGGAAAATTAACATCTAAATTAACTTTATCCTATGCAGAAAATCACGCTTTTTACCCAAAGAAATATATTCAACATAATAATTTTTTATTCTGTATAGGTTCTGAGACTGAAAGTAATTCAGATGTTGACCAATTTCATTTAATGAATAGTGGGTTTTATCAAAACTTTAATTTTGGTTATGTTGTAAATGACAATCCTACAATAAATAAAATTTTTGATACTTCAGAAATAATCGCAATGCAAAACGAAGTTGCAGGGTTTGGTAGTTCTGTATCATTTAGTAGCCACGAACTTTCTGACTCTACTAGAAGTAATGCTTCTTCCGCCTCTAATGAAAGAGTAAGAGAAGGTATTCACAGAGTTTCATTAAGGTCTTTAAGTAGTAATAGAGCTAGAGGTTCTTGGTTAAAACATACAGTATTTTTTAATCAACCTCTTCAGGCAAACAAAATTACAGGAGTAGCTAACAGAAAATTTGATATATTTGCAATTAATACAAGATATAGACAATCAAGATAATTATGATAGACTCATTACTACAACAAAATAACCCTTACAGTACAGGAGGTAATTTATCATCAGATTCAATTACAGGTGAAGTGTCTGGAGGAAGTTTCAACGATAGAAGAGAGGCTAAAGGCAAAAAGCGTATAGATGCTGGAGCAGTTCTAGGAGCAGGAATGTCGGTAGGGTCTGCCGCTCTTAGTGCTCTTGACACAGACGATAAGTATGGAGGCATGGATGTAGGAGCTGAAGCTTTAAAGTATGGAGCTATGGGTGCTGCGTTAGGACCTATCGGTGCTGGTGTCGGGTTTGCTGTTGGTGGTGCAATTGGCTTGTTTAAAAAGAATAAGTTTGAAAAAGATGAAAAGAAGGAAAAAAAGCAAGATCTTACTAATGCCGCTTTTGATAGTAGTAATCTTGCAGTTCAAAACGATGCAAGTGATTTTTACGGACCATCACAAGGCTCTGGATCAGGAATGTTTGGGGTAGAGCAAATTGATAATTTTATAAAAACAAATAGATAATGAGTTTACCATCTATACCAGTACCAGCGAAAGGACAACGACCTGCTTACTTAACTGCTGCACAAATTAAAAAAAATAGAGCTTTATTTTTAAAAGAAAAAGGTGTTAATAATAAAATAAACAAACTATCTTCTAAGTTAGGGGTTAGTGTTGATGAAATATTACAGGCTCTTGAAAAAGAAACTGGAGGTAGTTTTTCTCCGCAACAAAAAAACCTAGGAGGAGGAGCCGCTGTAGGATTAATACAGTTTTTAGGAACAGATGGAGATGCAGGTAAAGGAGGTAAAACTATAAATGGTAAGTTTTATAAAAGCTCAGACTTAGAGGCTATGTCAACTCTTGATCAATTAGATGTTGTTGGAGAGTATTTTCAAGAAAATTTTATTGGAAAAAAAGGTAAACCAGGTCAGTTGTATTTAAGTGTTGCTGCTCCAGCAAAGGTAGGTAAAGACCCAAGCTCTATTGGTTATGCTGCTGGTAGTAAAGAAGCTTTAGATAATCCATCATGGCAACAGCCTGACGGTTCTGTTACTTTACAATCTATAATGGATTTTGGAGGTAAGCCTGAGTTTTCAAAATACACTCCTTCTGACGCTAACACTCCAGCTTCAGGACCAGAAGATTCAGGTGATGCTTCACCTATAGTCAATGATGACTACGAAGTGCCAGTAACTGATTTAGATAGGGAAAAACAAAAAACAAGTGATGGTATTAGGCTAATTAAAAAAAGTAAACTATTTCATCAGTCATTTAAAAATACAAGACTATCTGAAGAGGATGCAGAAAAAATAGACAACGCTTTAGTTGCTTACTTACAGGATTTTAACGAAACACTACCTGCGTCTGGATTTGGAACTAGAGATAAAAAATTAGGAAAGAAAGGTTCTGGCTTTCATAAAAAATATGCTGAAGGTTTAAACTCTTTAGGTGCTGAACTTACAGAAGGTTTAAATCGAGATGATATTGCAGACTGGGGTAAGATGGCTGCCATCAGAAGAAGGATACAAGCAAATGGTAAAACAGAAGAATTTGCCAAAAAAGCTTTAGGCGATGATTTTGGTGGTTGGGGTACAATGGATAAATCTCTTGAGTATGTAATGACTGAAAGAGGTGAGTTTGATTGGAGTTTTGGTAGCTATCATGATAATGAAAAACTAGCAGATCATTTTACTGTACCAACAAAATTAAGGCTTGAGTTAAACACTAATACTTATGTGCAAGATTTAAGTAAGAGACTTGTACATCCTAACGAAGTTTTTGATAGTAAAGATAAAAACCCATTACTTCAAACTCCTATTTTTGTATTTCCTAATGCAGACATTTCAAGGAAAATGACTCGTAAGAATCAAGAATCATTTAGTGTAAAGTATATTACAGACGCTCAAAAAGTAGAAGCTGAATTAAATAATAGCACAGATGAAAATGTTGATGCATTAGTTGAAGATGTAGTTGCAGCAAAAACGGATGAGTCTTTAGAAAGCATAACAATAAAGCCTACAGAGTTTAATTTTGAAGATGGGCAAACCCCTAAGTCTACTCTTGTAAAGCCTGAAGATCCTAAAGATCCTAAAGATACTGGCGGCGGTGGAAATGATGAGGAAAGCCTTCAAGGTTTAGAAGAATCATTTTTAGATAAAATGGGTGGTGTAAGCTCATTAATAGGTATAGCTACTGGAGCTATTGGCTTGGGTGCTGCATTAAAAGATGTTGATATACCTAAAGATCCAAAGCTAGGACCTGCATTTCAGCAAAGATTAGAAGAATCTAAAAACTTAGCCAGACAGGGATTAACCCCTAGTGAATTAGCTAAGGCTCATAACGAGCTTGACTCATCTTACTCTACTGGTATTAATAATATAGTTAGAGGATCTGCTGGAAATAGAGCTCAATTTATGGCTGGACTTGGAGGACTTGACGTTGCTCGTCAATCTGCCCTTATGGATATATCTGTAGCTGACGCTCAAATGCAAAGAGAGAATCAAAATAAGTACGATAAGTTAATGACTTACAACGCTCAATACGAAGCTGGTAGAGAATCTAGATACTTAGATAGAAAATACCAAGTAGAGCAAGCTAATAAGCAAGCAGGAGCTGCACTGGCAGGAGCTGCATTATCGTCTGTTAATGAGGCTATAGGTGATCGCCAACTTAATCAGATGAGAAAGATACAGACTGAAAAGATGATGCGTGACATGGGTTATAAAACTAACTCTAAGGGTAATTCTGGTCAAGAAAAGTTTGGAGGTGAAACACTAAATGATCTTAATGGTTTAAGAGGTGAAATATCTTCGTTGTTAGCTACAGGTGCAAATAAAGTTTCTGGATTAATTAAAGATGCTAAAAACGCTATAAACAAAGATAAAATTATTCCTAGTATAACTAAAAACTCTATTCCAACTAGTCAATCTCAACAATTAATAAAACAACCTAGCAATCCTAATCCTAACAATACACAAATAATGGGAGGATCTTATCAGCAAAATACTGTACCGTCAAATAGCTCTCTTATTGAAGATAATGAATTTGACGCTCAAAAAGCATTTGAATTTTCAAGATTTAAAAACGCAAAAGGTGGATTTGATTTTACAACTGGTTACGACAATTCAGGTTCTGGATTATTTGATTTTAACAAAAACTTTTAATAAAAACATTTATTAAACATGGCAATAGATTACGGAGGAATGTCTGCACTAACTGAGATCTTTAAAGGATCCTCAGCTGCTAGAAAAAATAGAAGAGCTGAAACAGCTGCGATGCAACAAGAAATGCTTCAGCAAGAAGATAGAGACTTAAAAAACTCTCAACTTATAGCTACAGAAAGCGCTTCAATAGAAAAAGCTAGAGGAAGTTATTTAAAGCTTATAAACAAGCAGCCTCACATGGTTGATTATACTAATAATTTTTTTAATGAAAAGCAAGAAGATCTTAAAGGGGTTTTAAAATCTTACAATGGTAGCTATACTAAAGCCATGACTAGCGGTAAGGTTTTAGACATGAGAAACTCTATGCTTAGTGCTTTCAAGCAATCAGATAAGTTTCAATCAGCAGAAAGATCTGCTTCACAACTTGCGTTGTTTGATGCTTACACTAACAAAGCAGAAACTCAAAATCTTATATCAAAAAAAGATTTAGACCGTAGAGCTCAGTTTTTAAGAGATGGTAACGGAGAATTTCAAATGGGTGCTTTAAGGTCTGAGTACGACATACAAAACGCAGATGAAATTTACGAAGGAAACAAGCAAGACTTTGAGGTTATATTTAGCGAGCAATACGATAAAGTTCTTCATAACTATAGAGTAGAAACTGGAGACGACCAAGACTTAACGTATTTAAAGTCTTATGCGGACACTAATTTTAATGGAGATACTCAAGCCGCGTTAATGGATTGGGCTAAGGGAGACATGGGTAAAAAGGGTGCTTACAACCCCAACCTAGAAGGCACTAAAGAGATGCCTATATTTGAGCAAGAAACTCTTATTAGATCTAACATGAATAGAAGTGTTAAGGGTGGCTTAGAAGCTGAAGTAATGATGAACCAAATTATGTCTGCTCCTGCCATAAGGCAAATGGGCGTTAGTAATGTAGGTATTACTCAGAAAGGAAGCGTTCAACTTTACAGTAAAAAGGTATTTACACACGCAATGCCTCAAGCTCTTAATGTTATAAAAAATCAATCAATACCTAATGGTATTAAAGATAATGGTGATGGTTCTTTTGATTTTGAAAACATAAATGGAATGTACGATGCTGACGGATCTTTTGTTGATGGAGTTGAGGCTATGGATAATCATAGTAATATGAAGTTTTCTGGAATGCACTTAGCTAGTAAGGCTATAATTCAAATTGATAATGGTGACGGAACGTTTACAGAAAAAAGTCAATTAATAGGAAACTCAAGAGATAAAGATATTAGAGCTTCTATAAAAAAACAATACGGAAAAGACTTTTCAGAAATGAGGATAGTTCCAACTTTTGTAGGAACTTTTGAAAACAACACCTCTCTTAAATGGTGGGATAAGCAATTGCACGTGGAGGTAGATCCTAATGGAATGAATCTTGAAAAAATGATTTCAGATACTGGTCAGGAAGATAACATGAAAAAGAGTAGGGCTTCTGATATAGACTACATGGACGTTTCTGGTAATACTGAAAAAACAGTACTAAATAATGTTGAAAAAATAAACGCTCAAATTACAGCTAAAGCTAATAATAGATATGCTGCACAGACGACTCCAGAAGGGAAGCCTGTTACAATGTCTGTTATAGATACCTACATTTCAGGTTGGAGTAATGTAAATGCTAGTGAGCAAACTAAAAAGAATCAGAATTTATTTACAGGTATTGCCTCTATGGTTGCTGAAAACGCTGAAGGAGACTATCTTACAAACACCAGGAATGCATACACTGCCTTTGATGGGTTAATGAAAGGTACAAACGATACATCAAAGAGATTCCAAAAGGTAGTAGAATCAGGGGATAGAAATAGTATATTTGCCACAATAAATAATTTGTTTGGACTGGACATTCCAGAATCTCAAGCAGAAGAGTTGGCAGTTACTTGGTCTAATTTCAAAAAATAATTACATGTCAGAAAATCTATTAGATTACGCAGATCAATCTTTAATAAATTCAGGTACAGCAGTACAAGAACCTGAACAGCAAGAATTAGGTCAATCACCTATGATTGATAAAGATCAAGCTCAAGATATTGCAAGACAGGCTTCTATCAATAAAATGAATAAAGCTACTAGCCCTATTATTTCTCAAGGAATAGAGGAAGAAAATAGAGCTAAAGAGCAAAATCAAGCTCAAGTAGATCCTGAATTAATATTTGAAGGTAACGCTGAAAAGTTTGGTAAAAGCTTAGTGGCAGGTACGGGTATAGTTGTTAGTGACATAGGTAATATGATAGACTATGCAGCTATGACTATTTTACCTGATGACGTAAGAAAATCTGATACGTTTTTAAAAATAGCAGAAAGACTTCCTTCTTTTTCTGAGTACGGTGACGCATTACAAAACTGGGGTAAAGTAAATCAATCTCCAGGACTAGATGAGTTTACTTTAGATGATATGTTTAAAATGGAGTTTTGGGCAACAGATGTAGCCAAGACTTTGCCTTATATGGCTTCTATGATTATACCTGGTACTCAAGGTGCTGGTATTGCTAGAGGTCTTATGACTGCTGGAGTTAAAAGAGCAGCAAAAAAAGGTTTGTTTGGTTCTGCAAAAAGATTACACAAATTAAGAAATGCACAAAAATCTGCGGCAGCACTAGCTAAAGGCTCAAGCAAGGCTGTTGCTGGAGGAGAGGCTGCTTTAGGCGGTAAAGGATTAATGGGGGCTATAGCTCAAACTAGCGCAGGAGAAGTTGGATTAACTTCTTTTGGTACTAATTTAGCTGGATTTCTAGGTTCTGGTACGGCAACTACAGCTGTAATTGGAGCAGGTTTAGCAGGTGATGTATATAACAGAGCGTTAGACATGGGCTTAAGTGAAGAGGAGGCGCAAACAGCAGCTCACGGTACTTTTGTAGATAGCTCTAAGTGGTTTTTATTAAACGCAACGTCTTACGGTATACAGTTTGGTGGCCTATCAGGTAAAGCTTTTAAGCATTATAATAAACTGAAAGGTGGAGCAGGATCTGCTAAAGCAATACAAAAAACATTTGGACAAAGATTAAAAAGTCACGCATCTAAAGGTTTGGCTGTAGGTACTTTTGAAGGTACTGAAGAAATGTTTCAGGAAACTTATGAGACTTGGATACAAGATAAAAATTTAGCAGAGGTTAAAGGTGAAGAGTTTATTAGTTACACAGACTTTTTAACGTCAGATGAAAATAGAAAAACTTTAGGTGTTTCATTTGCTGCTGGTTTCCTTATGGGGGGTCGTGGTGGATTTATGGATAGCGTTGCTGAAAACGGAAGACGTATAACTAACAAAAGAAAATTTGTAGACGACACTATAGGTTCATACGATTCTATGAGTGACGCTCAAAAAAAGATTAAAACAGCAGAAATTATAGAAGCGGCAGTTAGAGAAGATAACGTAGATCAGCTAAATGGATTTTTAGATCAAATCACTTCTAAAGGTAAAATATCTTCAGAAGAAAGAGCTGAGTATGATTCTTTGATTACTGAATATTCTGAAATAGCTGCTACATTACCATTTCAAGAAACCCTAAGTGAAGCAGGTCAAATAACTTTATTTAATTTAAAAGTTAAACAAAATCAAAATAATAAAGCTGCAACTAACTTAGAGTCTTTAAAAAATAAAAACATACAAGAAGCTAATGATAATTTAGAAGGCCCTGCCTTAGAAAGTAAACTAGCTCAAATTGAAGGTCAGCATGAGGTTACTATGGGTAATCTTAATAAAGAAATTGAAGAAAATAAAGGTGCTGTATCTAAATTAATAACTGCTAAAAAGAACTCTACATCAGCTAAAAAAATAGATCAAAAAAGAGTTTCAGATATAAATGAATTTGTAAAAACAGAAGAGTACACAAGCCTTACTGACGGTGCTAAGACTGATTTACAAATGGAAAGAATTAATCTTAATGAAAAGATTAAAGAAGATTCCTATATTGTAGACGAGGCTGCTGTAATGAGTGAGGCTGAGTTTGAGCAATTTACTAAAGAAGGTGCTGAACAAAAAGCTGTTAAAGATAAACAAGCCGCAGAAGATGTAGGTCAAAAAGCACAAGATGTTGCAGAAAAAGTTGTAGATAAAACTAAAGATGCCGCTGGTAAAGCTACAGATAAAGCTAAGGAAGCTTCTAAAGGTATATTCTCTAAAGCTAAATCTTTAATTGGTAAAACTACAGACTACTTAAAGAAGTTTGTTAGCGATACTAAAACATCACAAGCCATTAAAAAGGTTACTAGACCTATAGATGCGGAGATTCAAAAAATGGTAAATGAGGATGCTTCTGCAGAGCAGATTTCTGAGTTTATCATGTCTAAGGCTACTGACCAGCAAATTAAAGACTCTGGATTAAATAAAGATGAGTTTAAGGCTTATGTAGACGGTCTTGGTAAAACTTTTACTAAACTAAGTACTGAAGAATCTTTAGGTGAAGATAATAAAGCTAAAGAGTTAACGTCTATTACAGACGAGGTTTACAAAGAATTTGTAGAAACAGGAAAAGTAGATGATTCTGTTATAAGTTATTTAGCTGAAAAACTCATTAAAGGTGAGTCTTTTACCGATCAAGAGCAAGCTATAAGAGCTGAAAAATCTAAAGAAGTAGAGGCTTATATTAATAAATCTAAATTAGAAGAAAATAAAAATAAGGAGAAGCCAAGTAATGATGCTCCAGTTGTAAGTAAGAAAGCTGAAGTTATAACTGAAGAAGAAAATAAGTCTATATTAGATTTTTCAAAAAATAAAATAAAAAGTATTCTTGGTGCTGGAAAGAGCTTATATAAAAAGAAGAAAAAAGCTTTTACTAATTTTACTGAAAAGCAAAAGAAGTCTAATAAAGAGAATAAAGCTATACAAGCTAAATACCCAGATAGTCCTACTGTAAATAATAAGAGTAATCTAAATGCTAAATTATTTAAAGAAAATGAAAAAGAATCTGTACAAAGCACGTTAGCTTACTACGCATCTATAAACCCTATAACACATGGTATAATTATAGAAGCCGCATCTAAGAAATTCCCTGACAAGCAATTGCTTATATTAAAAGATGTAATTGATGAGCACGGAGAACTTGTTGCTGGTTACTCTATGGGTTCTGCTGTATTAGCCAAGGAAGGATCAAATCTAAGAGAAATTGTAATGCACGAATATGGGCACGTCTATTACGACATGCTAAAGAATAATCCTTCATTTATAAGAGGTGTATCAAAGATAATAAACACTAGTCTATATAAAAGAATTAAAAAGCAATACAGCGAAGAGGTTCTCTATAGTGTTGGAGACAAGGTACTTAAAGGTCAAGATGTATTTGCGCAGCTTATTAATTCAGGAGGAGGAGAATACTCAACAGAGTTACTAGCCTTTCTTGAAGCTAACAAAGCTAATGATCAAGAGTTGGCAGGAAGTATTGCTGAAGAGATAATGTTAAAGCTAGAAAAGGATAAAGTAATAAGTCCTTTAGCTGATGAAATGCAGGAAGCTATTATAGAAGAAGCGTTTGTTACTTCTCTTGCACCTCAACTTGTTACTAAGTTGGATTCATTGTTTGAAAAGCCAGCAGAAGCCAAAGCCTATAAATCTTTTGTAAAAAGAACAGGAGAAAAGATTGCTAATTTGTTTACCCCATCTGATTCTAAAAAAATATTAGAAAGTGTAGATAGGTCTTTTGAAAGTCTTACAATAGATGAGATGTATGAAAGAATAGCTAAAGACTTTACAGACGGAACATTTGGTGGTGGATTAAAGTATCAGCAAGCACAGAATAAAAAATACAAATTAAATAAAACATTTTCTGCTTCTATAGCTGTTGCGTTTAAAGGTCTTAAACCATCTTCTGTAAAAAACATGTCTTCTCAAGAAATAGCTAAACAAGCTATAATCTTTGCTTCTTTATATTCTAAGTCTATAGGTGAAGACATTAAGTTAACTAAAGAGTTAAGAGAAGAGGTAGAGGCAAGAGCTTCTATCCATAAGCAGAGGTTAGAGGGATTTAGTTTTGAAAGCAATAAAGGTGGAGTAGGTAGTATTTATGATGCAGCAGGGATGAGTAAAATCCCTTTAACAAAACAAGAGCAAGCTGATCAAGACTTCCAAGAAATAGAAAACTTAGTAGATGACCAAGTAAATATATTATCTGATGACGCTTCGAGAATTAAAGCGATGGATAATTCAACGTCTAAGTTTATTGCTGCGATAATGAAAATAGCAAATCCTAATAGTGGGAAAGAAGGCGGCGTTAGATATTCTAAAGCTCAACTGGAAGCCCAGCTATTAAAGATGGCTCATAATAATAGAGATAATGATTATGGTTTTATAAAAGCATTTAGACAATCTACGGATGCTAATATTAAAAAAGCTAGAGAAATAATGGAGCAAAGAATGGAGCCAGGAGAGTTTCTTACTGCTCTTACAAGTATTCATAATAACTATAGAAATAAATTCATAGAGAGCATAACTCAAACTACAATTACAAGTGATGGTAGTATAGTTGAGTCTTTAGCTCTTGCGTCTTCAGAAAAGCAGCTTATATCTAGCATGGTAGATAGAGCTAATGATGTATTCTTTAAAAGTAACAACAGCTTAAAGTCTGAATTACTAAATAGAATTAAAAATGCTCAAAATAAATTAAAAGAAGGTAAAAGTCTAAGTAAAAAAGATGCGTTAAACATTGCAATTCCTATACTTAGAGCTACAGAAAAAAATAGAGACTATATTGACTACGATGCTTTAGAGTCCATAAGACTACCTAAAGGGAATAGAATAGTTAGCTTGGAGGAATATGTTACTGAGATTATAACTGACGAAACTTTAGCTGACAAAAAGACTAAAGCTACTTATTTGTCTCAGGGAAAAATTCCTGTACAAAACATGACTGAACTATTTAAAGGTGCTGTTGTTTTATCTAGAAATAAAAACGCTATTAAATCTGTTGTTGATGTTAACGGTAATACAACTTTAGCTCTTAATTATAATAATAGCTTGTTAAATACAAAGCAAGATATTATAAATAGATCTAAAACCGAGGAAGGTAGAGAAAGTTTAAAAGACGAATATTTACGTGATTATAACGGAAAATACAAGGGAGGTAATCCATTTGTTGAGATGGCTGTTTCACTTGGAGTTAGAGGGTTGTCAGAACAATCATTAAATGTTTCTTTTGATGGCGGTATTATATCTTATTCTAACGGAAATGCAAAATCAATTAAATACGAAGAAGGAACTAAAGATGATATAGTTCAATTTGATATGGAGAAGTTCGCCTCTAATTGGGATGGAAGAAAACCATCTGGCGGTAGATCTTACTACACTCAACCTATTGCAATATTTGCAAATTCTAAAAGAAGATATTCTGTATCTTCTCCTATGTACACTACAGAGAAGCAAAAATCTGACATAATAAACTCTTTAGTTGGTGACTCTGTTCATCTTATAAAGTATAAAGATGGAACTAGTCCTGTGGCTGGCTTAAACTTAACAGAAGATGGTAAGTACGATATAAGCGAAGAGGTTAATAATCTTATTGATTGGATTAAAGAAAATCCAGCTTTAGCAAAAGACAATCCTGTTCTTTCTAAGTTTGTAAAAGGAGATAATAGAGAAGTTTCTATTACTCCAGAAGGAGGGCAAATGCTTAATGACTACGTGTTTAATTATATAGTAAATTCTTACTACTCACAAAACTTATTTGTTGGAGCTCACGAGTCAGCTAAAAGCGAAAAAGATTATATAAAAAGAGCTACAGGAGCTGCTGCAAGGCATGACGGTGCTTTACGTGGAGTAGCTATAGAGCCATTAATTTACAACGATGTAGTAATTGACGGAATTGAAGCAACTGATGCAGGATCTTTTATATTACCTGAAGATGTAAGATTTATAAGTAGTAGAGTTGGAGAAAAAATAGGTGAAGGTTATAAGTTTGTTTATTATGGTAATGACAAAAGAAGTGACAGCGAAAAAAACAACAACCCAGCTGCTAACTTTAATGTAAGTGGAGAAGATTTTTATTTTAAAACTTACATGCAAGTGCTTCATCCTGAGTTTATTGGAGAGTCTAAAGAGTTGCAAAAAATTGCTGATGATTTAAGAGCTAGAAGACAATTTACTGCAAATGGAGAAACATTAAATATAGCAATGTTTGCAAGTGCAGCTAAGAGAGCTCCACAAATGTTTGGATCTGAAGGTAGTGAATCGTCTGGTGTTGATATTAATGAAGGGTATACTGAAGGTTCAGAGAATTGGAATACGTTAAACTCCCTTTACATGCAAGGCGATAAACTTGTAGGTCTTGATGGAGCAAATATGGGTATACAATTACCTATGGATCAAGATAGAAATGAAATTAGTAACCCTACTCAACTTAGCGCTGCTAATAATAGTGATTTAAGTCCAGAAGCGGCAGAGCAAATGGATAAAATTATTATGCTTGAACAGCAAGCGTTAGACTTGGGCGTTGAAGAATCTTTAGGAGAAATTTTAAGCGAAGGAATAGAAGGTGTAACTCAAGAACAAAGAGCTATAAGTAAAAAAGCTATTTCAGACAAAATGTCTAAAACTTCTGTGGGTCAAGTGTTTAACGGTTTAGCTAAATATGTAGGAGCTAAAAACCCTGCCTTGAGTCAAAACTTACCATCTTTAATAAGCTTTTTTGGTAACGGAGTTAGGAGCATGATTAAAAAGTCTTCTAGAATTTTAACTAGCGGTAACATAGCAATACAAGGTGTTGCAGTTGGTAGAAACTTAAAAGCCTTTAAGCATAAGGGTAAAGAATATTTAGGAGATAGATATGAAGTGCAGAAAGACGGTAGCATTATTAAAAAGCCATCTATACTTCCTGCGGAGGCAATTGTTCCAGCTGGACTTAAAGGAAAATACTTTGCTAGAGTTGACAAAGAATTTGCAAATAGAAGTGAAGCTGTAAATTATGCAGACTCATTAGTTAAGGAAACTCCTGGATCTACAAACGTGGATACTTCTGGTGTTAGAATACAGGGATTAAATAGAAAATTCCCTAGCGTTAGAGCTGCAAAAGAGTTTTTATATAACAAGATTGCAATTTACGATGGTAAGCACATAATACTTGGAGATGAGTTTATGGGTTCTCGTATACCAGCTCACGGACAACAGTCTAGAATAATAATGGAAGTTAAAGGTTTCCAAAAAGAAGTTCTTGGATCTGATGGTAAGCATAAAAATAATCACATTCAAGTTTCTCATGAAGTAAATAGAATACTTGGATCTGATCATGATGGAGATTCTATATTCATGAACTTTCCTTACGAAAGCCCTAAAAGCAAAAGAGAGGAAGTTGTAAACGAAATGTTAGATGCTCAAATGAAATTCTTTAGAGGGATTGAAAACTTTGAACATTTATCTGCGTCTATGGAATATGAGAATGATGTTGAAGCTAGAATTGAAAAGTTAAACAAAAGATTCCCTAACAAAAAGAAAAGATCACCTCAATCAAGTCCAATAGGAGCGTCTCAGTTCTTTGAAGAGAATGTGCAAGGTGGCAGCATGATTGGTACTATTGCAGCTTTAAATAATGGTATGACTTATTTTTCAAGGTACAATGTAGGTCTTGGTATTAAGGAGGGTATTACTATAAATGGTAAAACTGTAAATGAATTTTCAAATGACATAACTAAAAAAGGAGTTGATTCGTTGTCGTTTAAAAACGCAGTATTACTTAACATTGCTTTAGATAATACTAAAAATCAATACGCTACAACTTTAGGTATGAACCCAGCTACAGTTAGCGCTGTTGCTTTAGCTAATAGACTAGGCTTTAACACGGAAGCGTTAGATGTTTTGTTTACATCTGAAGCGGCTAGACTTTACTCTAAGTATAAGGGTAAGAAAGCTTTAAAGGATAATACATATATAAACACTACAGAGACAAGCGCTGCTGTACTAGCTTACATGGATTTATTCCCAGGCACAAAGCCTGAGCAAGCAAGAGCTGCTTTATCTAACAATTCTAAGTTTGGTATAAACATAAATACAGACTTAATTACAGGAAGCTCTTTAGTAGATATGAGTTCGGAAGAGAAGTCTCAAATGGTTTCTATACTGTCTTTATTAAATGCATCCGAAGGTATTACAAAAGATGTTTATGCTATCAACAATTTGATGGGGCAGGCTAAAAATGTTGGGTATAATGTTCATGAAGTTTTAGATCAAAAGAAAGTAGTAGAGGAGATATTTAACGGAGAAGGTACCGTTGATGGGGATGCTGCTTTAAATAGCATGAAAATGAATCCTGTTGTAAGGCACTTCATGGAGAAGCTAGACAAAACTGCTGAGATATACGAAAGCAATAATTTTACAGCAACTAACCATGCCAAAAACACGTTTAGCTTAATTAAGAAGTTAACAGGTAATAACAATATAACAAAAAGAGATGGAGATAAAGAGTCTGTTATCTTTAGAGATTACTTAGTTAATGTTATGGCTAACACAGTTCCAATGTTTAAGAAGACTCTTCAGCATACTGGTAACTTCGCTGGAAGAAATCCAGAGCCAAAAGTAAATAAGGTTATAAGAAATCTTGAAGCTACTTTGTTTAATCAAGACTTAAATGAAAACTTATTTATTAAGGCTGTAGATATAAAAAAATACGAAGGATTTAAAGATAGAATGACAACATACGCTATCAGTCCAAATGTTGATTATATAAATGAGCACACTAATGAAAATGAATTAACTGAAATTAAACAAGCTTTTAATAGCTTACCAGTTAGCGTTCAAGAAGATTTCTTTATAATAGATTCTATACTTAATGAAGTTGGTAATAAAAATACAACTGTACAAAACTTGTTTAGCAATCAAATGCTTGCAAAATTAAGTGAAGAAATAGATGTTGTTCACCAAGAAGTAATTGATGGTTTATCTGATGTAGTAAGTGAAGGCTTAGTTGCTGAAAGTATAATAATGAAAAACCCTAACATCATACCAACAGGTATGTCAATATCTTATAACAATAAGGTGATTAAAGGTGGTGGTGAAATGAAGAGGTTGGCAGGTGATGGTACTACGGTTATAGCAGGTAAGCCTGTTCCTAATACGTTAAGAGCTGTGTCTGTTGCTAATGAAAGCATGAAAAGCCTTATATCAGGAAATCAAGAACACTTTGTAAAGGTATATCTTGCTAAAGAAAATGTTAATTTAATATACAAGTTTGTTCCAGGGAGAATAAACTCTAAATTAAGAGTTAGCGATTTTGAGCAAGCAAAAACTAATGGTAAGTATAGGTTGTACGATTCGGTTGGTAAAACAAGTAAAAAGAAAAATGTAAATATTGAGAATTATTTAAAAGCTCAAAGTCAAGAAAACGCAAAAAGTTCTTTGGTTAACTCAAAGAAGATGAAGTTTTATAATAGTGCTAGTAGTTCTGCTGCTGGTATGGGAATTAATGAGGATCAGAAGTTTACATTTGAAGAGTATCTAGAAGATAAAGGGCATAGTGTTGACTCAGTCATGAAGAATAGTTTTATGAAAGAGTCTTTAGAAAAACTATATAAAGGCTATATATCAAATTTTAATTTAGCCCAGGAGTTTGACCGATCAGTCATTCAAACTGGGAGAATTAAAACCCTCTCGATAGACAAATTAAATGATTACGCTTTGATGATTCAAAAGCTTGATCCTAGTGCTATATCTTCTATACATAAAGCAATTGTATTAGAACTTGCAATGCGTGCCTCAGAGGCTCAGAAAGCGTCTCGTAACGGTATAGAATGGACTGATAAGGGAGACATCTCTTGGTTGCATGCTTGGTTTGGTTCAAATAACGTTGCTGGTCATAGACCTGAAATACAAAACTTAGTTCGTACTATGGAAAAAGAGTACGGTAAGTTTATGGAAGAAAATATTAAATTCCAAAAAGAACTTGATCGTTTAACTAAAAATCTTGTTAGAGATAAAATAGCTGACAATATAAATGCAGCATCTAAAGGACCTTTATTTATAAAGTGGTTTATGGGTAGTTTTCCTTCATGGAGTGGGTGGGAAAAAAAGATGTACGAAAAAATGTACGACAAGGTTGAAATAGAAAAGGATGGAGTTAAAGTATCAGAGCTAAAACTAAAGACCATGAAAGAGTTTTTAGCTTTAAACCCTAGCAAAGCAGAGGTTGAGTTTTATACATTCTTTAAAGGCACAACAAACAAATACGGTAAGATAACTAAAGACTCTTTAGGTGAAAGGTATAAAGAAAATTATATACCACACATAAAGATGGGCGCATTAGGTTCTATAAAACAAAGAGGTGTTTTTGGTTTGTATGACTACATGCTGCAAGGTACTGGAGATATTAACCATGTAAAAGTAAAAGGTATTAACCCCACTACAGGTAATCAAGAAATACTACCTTTTCATCAATGGCAGTTAATATACTATACAACAGAAGGAAATCAAGGAGGTATAAAGCAGCTATTTAAAGGTAAACAATATAAAGCAGCAGCTAAATTAGATGTTATCAGAAAGAGAGCTGAAGGTTTAGCTAAGTCAGGAAAGCACGATGATGGTACTAACATATCTATGAGCGAACAAGAAGTTCACGGTACTCTTGGAACTAATCTTATGTCTAGATTCTCTAAGTCAAGAGGCGTTAAAACAGCAATGTTTGCAGGTGAAGATTTAGGTCTTGCTTTATCTCAATATGTTAATACTACTTTATTTACGTATGGTAATGAAAACTTTTCAGGATTCAAATCCATGTCTCCTTTATTAGATGGAGTCATAGAATATAATAAAAAGAAAGGAAATGAAAACGCTGTAACATACCTAGAAAACGTTTGGAAAAAAGGATTCTATAATATGAGTGCTAGTCAAACAGGCCTAGGAAGGTTAACAGATAATGCTATACATCAATTAGTTAAAATGACTAGACTTAGGTTTTTATCATTAAGTAGTACTGGTGGTGTTGGTAACCTGATGGTTGGTAAGTACAATGAGTTTAGGTCTAAAGGCGGTAAAAAGTTTGCTATAGGTGAAACTAGATACTGGGGTCAACGTAAAAAAGCGTGGGCATTAATTAAAGCACAATTAAACCCTGAAAGTTTTGCTTATGACTTAATACAAGGAAATGATTCAAGCGGATTTAATAGTCTTATGATGGCTCCTTATATTGGATCTGAGCATTACATACAAGGCTCTGGTTTTGTTTCTCAATTTACAAAAGAAGAATGGGATAAGGTAGGGGAAGACGGAAGCGTTCCTGCAGAGCTTCAAGAGAAGGTAGATCTTTATGTTGAAAATGTTGTTAGACAACAGGGTTATGGTTACTCTAAAGTTGACCAAGTAGGTATTGCAACTTACTCTTGGGGTAAGGCAATAATGCAATTTAAAAAATGGATGCCAACTGCTGTAGCTGAAAGATTTAGTAAAGACACTATAGATAGGTTTGGCGTAATGAGATCTGGGAGTAATAGGGCTGCATTTGCGTTTGGTTCAGACTTTGCTAGAAAAGTAATTGCAGGAGAACAATCTGTAAAAGACTTTAAGATAGCCTTTAAAGCCCTACCAAAAGAAAGACAAGAAGCTGTTAAAACATTCTTTAGAGGAATGCAGGTAGTGAGTGCTTTAAGTATCTTAGCTATGATGTTTGGAGATTCTGACGATGAAGAGCTTAGAGGTATAGCTAAGTTTGCTGGAGACACCAGGGATGATATAATGTTTATGACAGATCCTAGAAGAATTAAGTTTATGGCAGAACCTGCGTCATGGAGCCTTGTAGAGTCGGGAGCTACAATGGCTGTAGGAGCTGCTACAATGGATAAAGATAAATTTAAAGGTGGATTGTCTGGTATTAGTTGGACTGCATCACAAGTACTAAACACAAGTGAAAGCGCTGCTAAAAATATTAGCGAAGCATAACATTATTAATGTATATTTGTAAAAAATAATAATATGGCATCAAATTTACATACAGATAAAGTGTATATTTGTGTAAAATATAATTGAATGGCTTTAGAATTAAACACCGACATAGCTGTAGAGCTTAATATAACATCCAGAAGAGGCGACACCTTTGATATGAAGTTAGCAGTCGTAGATTCTGCTAACACTAACTTGCCTTACGATTTGTCTGGGATTCAAAGTACTGCACCACTTGATACTACTAACGGCTATGTTACAACATACCAAGGTAAAATGACTATTAAGAAGCTCGGCTCAGAATTTGAAACTCTTAACGTCTATTCTTATTTCTGGAAAGATAAGCCTACTACCAACATTCTGCCAACCCTAATTAAGACAGGTCATTGGGCAGGTGAAAGTTCTATAGGGACTGGAGTGTTAGCTTTAGGTAGTAGCCAGTCTAGCTATGCGGGTATATGGTTTAAGAGTAGCACAGGAAGTCCTGGCGATGTTATATCTATATCAGTACCAGGTGCTTATATGAATTTAAATGCAGGCGTTTATGTATATGATTTTCAAACTAGAAAAAAATTGATTTACGACAGTGCTAACTCTGAATTAGGAACTTCATACACAACATGGATGCATGGTACGTTTACTATAGTAGATGAAATAACAAAACAATGACATTAATAATAAACCCAGTAACGCAGTCTCAAACGATAGCTATAAATTCTTTTGGAGTAGGATTAAATTCTTTACCAAATGGTGCTACCGAAAGCTTAATGGAGCTTAAGTATGCCTTTGATGGCTGGCCTTCTGTTCCTGCTGATATATCGTATGGAGATGTTGTTGTTTTTAATACTCTTGTTCCAGCTACAACAAACCCTTATGGGGTTCTTTTAGAGAAAGCAGACACAAACAACTCTGAGCATGCTAATAAAGCCATGATGGTTTATGTTAGTCATATAAATGGCACGCTGATTTTAATGCATAAAGGTTATATTGACTTTACGGATATAGACAATTCTCTTAACTCTTACGTGCAAGGCGATGGATTATATGTAAACGGAAGTAACATATCTATAACCCCTCCTCAAGCTAACGGTAGTTGGGTTAAATCAATAGGTTTTTGTATGCCCAACACAGAAGGAGTTTATAGAATCTGGTTTGAATCAGATAGTACATATTTCACAATAGGATAAACTAATTATTAAAATAAAACAAAATGAGTACGTACCCAAAAATTACAGGAAACAATGCAGCCATATCTGGCTCTACAAAATTTGATAGAATAAAAACTATCAATTTTCCACAAATACCTTCACAAAGTACCGCAAGTGACACAAATGGAGGTTTTTTAACTAAAAAATTAATCGACTCTAATGGGAAGGAATTTATATATGGAATAGTAATTTTAGAAAGTACTGGTACGGCTGGTTCTTCTATGGAATTTTCCGATTTAAGTATTGTAGATGAGTCTTTTGTTACACAGCAAGTTGATGACAGTCTTAATACTGAAACTCAGAATTCTTTATTTTGTGTTACTCCTAAAAAAAGAACTTCTGTAACTAATTGGACTGACCATGTCCCTTTTATGGGGCTTACTGCTGCTGATTATAGCACAAGTGAATTGCATACACAAGATTTATTAAACGTTGGTGATAGCCTTGGAGCTGGTCAAGCTTATAAAGATGCCGCTACAGGAGCTAAAGTTTTTATTAAAGCTTCGATTAGTACCACTGGTGTAGTTAGTTTATTACCTGCATCCAGTACTTCTGCTGATGCATCAGCATTTATTCCTATTTACGACCATGAGTACATTGTAGATAACCCTATACCAACAGGTCATTATGCTGCAGTTTTAATTAAATGTGATACTACAGGAGGTATATTTGATAGTACAAGAACATTTATATTTAATGTTAAGCATAACGGAATAAATCAAATTGATAATACTCCTGCAGATTACCGAATAGGACTTAAGGTTACTGGTGAAAATATATTCATCCCACAAGTATTGCTTAATAATTCGGTAATAACTTCAGATGTAGCCAGCGGAACAATATTCTCTAGAATGATGCCTATATCAATAGACCAATGGAGTGGACTTTCTTGGCCAACAACATCTACTTATCATACCCAATTCCTTGTCCATACTTCTGGACTTACTGTTGCTTCAACGGATACAACGCCACCCCAAACATTGACGTCAAGTTTTTTAAACGCAGCAGAAGTGGCTGACCATTACTCTACCGAACTATCTTCGTTTCCTCAGCATACTGCAGTAAATCGTATGGGCATGTTTGCTGAACCTAATGTAGTAAAGATGTTTAGTGAAAACAGTTTAATTGGTAGAGATTCTTCTGTTATATCAGAATCATTTATAGCAAAAAATATAGATAAAGATAGCGGAATATTGTTTAGCCAATCAACAACTCCTTCTCTCCTTGAGGATACTAATGTAGGGAAAGATGAAGAATTTAAACAAGGATTTAAGCATGGCATTCTTTCTTCCCTTGCTGCTGCAGGTACTCATATAAAAGATGCAACTACTTCAGTTTATTCTGATTTTGTAGTTGATAACATTAAAGATACTCAATCGAGTGCAGTTACTCTACAAGCTACTGGTTCTGATAAGGTTGACGCCACAAACGTTTCAATACCATACGTAGTATATCCTTTATTTACATACCCACAAAGTACTATTAATAAATCTTCTAGTACGCTAAATGCTGCAAATAAAGTTTCAGTATATAATGCGACTACAGGAGAAAGTACTAAACAATATTGGCATGAACATGCTAATACCACCTACACTAGCTTTGAGCCATCAAGCTCTGGTGGTCTTTCTCCTATGAAGGTTACTGAAACACAATATAGTATTTATACAGCACCAACTCACTTAAGAAGTTACCACAATTTAAGAATAAACTGTCTATCTAGTGAGGATGAATTAGACCTTAATGGTCTTTCAGGTGAAACTAAGTTCTATTCCGCAAGCAGTACTGCTAGAGCAACTACAAGTGATGCTATAACTAAAGAAGGGAGTGAAGTTGCTAATACTGTTTGTCCAACCGTGGCGCAGCAACATTTAGACTATACTATAGATGATTTAACCCCAGCTGATTTTACTACAGTTAACGCGACAGGTTTCTACCCAAGGGGATTTGCTAATGTAGGTTATGCTGGAGTTGATGATAAAGAAGGATTTAATAGTGTTACTAAAACTTTTAATGCCCCTATAACCGCATGGAATCCTGGGAAAACTAATGACGTTAATGTTGGTACTTCTTTAATTCCTTATTTTTATGCAGAAGGAGCTCCTCCTGTTCCATATACCATTAATTTAGGCTTCTACAATAGTAGACCTTTACTTCATCTTGGATGGGAAGCGGCACAAACTAGTCCTTTAGGTGTATCTAGCCTTGAGTTTATAGCTCCTGGAACATCAACTGGGACTAGCTTAACAAATGGTGTTTTTGACTATAGTAGTGATAGTAGTGGAGTATATAGAGAAGTTTCTTATGCACTAAGAAGTGTAATAAATACAAACGTATTACACGCTGTTACTGGTAATGATTCTGCTTTATCAAGAACATCTTATGTAGTTGGTATGGAAATATTTGGTTTAGCTACTTCAACGGCTTTTGCTGTAGGTAGACACTTTATTGGTTCTATTACTGCATTCGCAGCTAATACAGACGGTAATACAGTTAAGTTAAACGTAGTGGATGCAGGTGGTACTGCTGTAAATGCAACTGCAAGTATGCCTAGTTTTACTGTAACTATAGGTAAACCTACTGTACTTCCTACTACTCGTAACACGTCTTTTACTCATACCGCAACTGCTAGTATTAAAGAAAGAGATAGAGTAAACTTCCCTTATGGTTCTGATGTTTCTTGGAGAATAGAAAATACAGAAGCAGATTACATTGTAGCTGGAGATGCAGTTTATGTTGAGCTGGCAGGTACTGCTACTACTGATTTATTAAACCTTCAATCTACTACTTTAGCTGCTACAGGTAATGTGTTTACGGCTAACTCAGCACTGTCTACCGCTTCAACTCAAGGAGATAAATTAGCTATTTATAACTTTGGACCAACAGAGCCAGGTGTTGTGAATAATAACGCAGCACTTCCAAGTACAAGGCTTAAAAATGACTCGTCGTCTTTTGATTTCGACCTAGGAAATGGTTCTTCTTCTCCAATGTTCTACACTACATTAAATTCCAGTAATTTTTTAAATAGTGTTTTTTCTACTACGATTGATTTATATCCATTCAACGAAGGAGAAGAAGATGTGTTATTAATAGATGCAGAATTGTTTGACCCTTACTATTTACCTGCAGGAGTGTTTTTAAATAAACCTGCTGGCTCTAACACCCCTACTTATACTATTAAAAATATTTCTGTAAAGGATGATATTACAACCAACTTTGGAGCTACTAGTGTTGGTAGCCAGATGGATGTATTAACTAGTACTACCAGTAGCAGTGCTGATACTACAATTTTACATAGACTGCAAAGGAATATTGTAAACGTCAACTCCACTGGTAACGACAAAAAAGATACTATGGTTAGTGTTGGGTTTAGTGTAACAACAAACTCTTCTGTAGCTGGTGATTACTATAAAGTTTTAGAATTATCTTACTATAGAGATATAGCATCTACTCAGAAAAAACCTGGAGTTGATTCTTGGGCATTTAGAGATTTCGGAGATAGACCTGTTTGGAAGACTAGAAAATTAATTAAATTTAGCGTAAACGCTGTTTCTCAGATTGTAATATCTGATTCAGATGAATCTACATTAAGTCAAACAAGCCCAATTAATTTTGGAATTATAAAAGCGTAAATAAACTAAAATGGCTATATCAAGTATAGAGTATACTGAGTACGGTCAACAATACTTAACCCTTCCTTTGACAATTAAAAATGTCACTGGAGGGTTGATTGTTGTTAATAAAGTTTCTATGGTAAATTTATTTACTGGAGACAACACTATATTTAATGAAGATTTTGTTTTAACTATAAATGAAACTTATTCTGATTATTCTGAGGCCACTCAATTAGGGCTATCTGAACACGTAGTTATTCATGGAAACAACCAAAGCCAGCCCAATAAAACATTTAAGGTTGGTTGGATATTTTCTTTAGAAAGCTCTTCTTCTTTTACGTTTCAAACTGTATTTAACCCTAATATTTCAAAAAACAGAATAAATAGAGGTAATTTTAACGGAGAAATTCGTATAGAGTTTAGCTCTAATGGTGTTTTACAGCCTAGTGTTAATTTAAGTGTAAATGCAGTTTGCTCAGATAAAGAAATTACTTTATTTAGTGGGGTGGAATATAGCAGCGTCAATAAAGTGTTTGGCGTGTCGGTAGGTAACGTAAGAAATTTAAACTAATGCCAGCAGTAGGAGACCAATGGAGAGGAGGTACAGTATTTTATGTAAATGCTGCGTCAGAGTATGTTTTAATAGTTCGTGAGTTAGAAATAACAAATAAACCACTAAATCTTAGTGGTGATATTAGTGATGCTAGCACGTCAACAGCTATTGCTACAGGAGAAGCTAATACTAATGCTTTTTCTTCTTATGTTTCTTCTGGAGATGCGGCATACATAGCTCTAAATAGTTATAGTGAAAATAAAGATGATTGGTATATACCATCTAAAGACACTATGGTTGAAATGTATTCAAGTAGAAGTGTATCGGGCGTTTCCTTTAATCTTGATAAATTTTATTTAACTTCTAGTTTAGTCTCATCAAACACTACGCTTACGCATGTTATTAGTGGGTTTAACGGGGGTGTTTCTAATTTAGGTGTCTCTAGCTCTATACCTTACTCTAAGGTTGTTAGGTATGCGTCTACTGCTCAAGGAAGTTTAATTGTATCTGACCTAGATGAAACAAGTATAACTCCTGAAGGAGAGGTTTTATTTGGCAACATTTCTTTTCCTTCAGATGAAAGAACTCAAATAATTGACATATCACTTAGAGGCGCTGGAAGTATTTTATTGTCTACAAGAATAGATATGGCTAATTTAAATGAAAATTATCTTGCAACCCCTTTAAGTTTGTTTGGTGCTATACCTGATTTAAATTCTGTAACCAATTTAGCTGGAGATATTTATTACACAGACACAGCATTTACCTCTACACTAACAAGTATAGCTAATACTACTGTTTATCAATTAACTTTTGCTAAAAAAGTAACGCATTCGTTAAGTATTATAGGAGTTCCTTTGGCTTTTCCTTTTACTTACAGTATTCCAATTGGTATAAGTTGGCTGCCTATTGTTTCAACAAAAGACCACAAAATATCTCGTAATTTATTTACAGCTACAGATTTAATTAAAATAACTAAAATAACAGATTTGCAGACTGGAGCTTATTATCCACGCGGAAGGCTTGAAACTTTAAAAGCTGGAGCTGGGTATATTATAGAAGCAACCGCACCTTTTAATGTAACTTTTAGATAATATGGCTGTTGTAAAAAATAAAATAAATTTCCCTCTTGAATCTTTAAACAATTCAGGTTTAATGACCTTTACTATTAGTTCAGAATCTTTATCTAGGGCTATATCTTTAATGCCTGAGCATACAGCTATAGGTGTTATGAGGAATGCCCTTATAGATGCTTTTGTTGCTCCACCCACTCAAATTAGGCTTGATTTTCAACATTTTAATAGCAACTATTCTATTATGCACACAATGTTAATGGGTGATGAAACAGCAACTTATAGTTCGTACTACTCATTTAATAGACAAGACTATCAAGCCCTATACAAATCTAAGTTAGATATTCTTTTATCTACTACCGTAATATACACGGTAAGCTTAAAAGATTCTTTCGCTAACACTATTGGTGGGTTTAATCCTTTTTCTTCTAATGTTTTTATAGAAGGCAATCAAAAATATAAACTTACAGCAAACCCCGCTAGAAAAAATATAAGCATAAGCATTACACAAAACGATGGCTCTGTCTCTCGTAGGTATAGCATATCAAATAAATACCTTTTCTTTACATCTAAGCCATACTTAGCGTCTTCTTCTCACAAATATGGTGTAAATCAAAATCCTGAATACAAAAGTAGAACTATTTTTTCTATTCTAGATATTTTAAAAACAAACTAAAATGGCTGAAAGTATAAAGCTAATTATAAAAACTAATCCTGCTACAATAAATGTAGGAGCTAATATTCCAGTTTCTATAGGTAAGGATTCATCATTTAACCCAGCTATACAATTTAAGGCTACAGGTTCTTCAGGGAATAAAGGAGACACAGGATTAACAGGCCTAGCAGGTGCTACATATATTCACCCAACTAACCACGCTATTTCAGTTATAACTGGATTGCAAACAGCTTTAAATGGTAAAGTTAACATTAGCCAGGTATTAACTAATGTTCCTGCGAATGCTTTATTTACTGACACAAATATCAACACACAGTTACCTTTAATAGACTCAGATGCAATGACTGGGGCAAGTGCTACCAACGTAGCGTCTGCAGAGTCTGTAAAAGCTTATGTTGATAGCTCAGTAATTGCTAACACAGACACTCAGGACCTATCTATATCAGGGCAAACTTTAAGCTTAACAAACGGCGGCTCTGTTACACTGCCTGACACAAACACACAACTACCTCTTATAGATTCAGACACAATGAGTGGAGCATCAGCAACTAATGTTGCGTCTTCAGAATCTATAAAAGCATACGTTGACGGAGCTGTAATTGCAAATACAGATACTCAAGATTTATCTATTTCAGGACAAACATTGTCTCTAACAAGTGGTGGTTCAGTTACCTTACCAGATACTAACACTCAACTTGATAATGCGGGTGTTATTGGGAAGGTATTAACAGGTTTAAATGTAGGCACTACTGCAGATGTAGCGGCAGCAGATACAATTGTTGTAGCTATAGGTAAGTTAGAAAACAGAGTTGCAACTAACGACGACAAGGCTACAGATGTAAATCATAACGTAACAACCAACCTAAGCGTAAGCACAAGTGTTACAACAGTGATAGTGAATAGTTCAGATGGAACTAATGCTACAATACCTGTTGCTACTACAAGTATAGGTGGCGTTATGTCTAAAGCTATATTTGATGAGCATACTGCAAACGTAGCTAAGAACACTAATGTTAGTACTGACCTTGGGATAACAGGTGATACAGGTGCTAGGGTTATTACATCATCTGATGGAACTAATGCAACTATTCCTGTTGCAACTACTAGCGTATCGGGGTTATTGACTCCAGGCTTATTTGATGAGATAGATGCTAATACGGCTAAAACTTCTAATATAGTACAGACAACTATAACAGGTAATGCAGGTACAGCTACTGCATTAACTAGTGGCGATAAAACAATATCAGGAGACTTAACCGTAACAGGTAACGATATAAAAGACTCAGGTGGTAACTCAATAATATCTTCTGATGGTAGTGGCGTTGTTACAATGGCAGGAGGTAATATAAATATTGATGGTTCAAACTCTAATTTTAATTTTAATAACGGAGCTGATATATTACTTGGAGCTGATGTGGCGGGGGGTACTACTAGTACTATTCAGTATTTAGATTCAGGAAGTACAGGTAGGTATATGTTAATGGCAGAGGCTACTGATAAGGTAGTCTTATGTA
>TARA_R110000765_G_C18966398_1_pt1 | contig 45579 bp, 28 predicted proteins | sample TARA_R110000765 | Tara Oceans TARA_R110000765 (sample SAMEA4398168) | marine metagenome | biome: Polar Biome; feature: [MES] marine water layer (ENVO:01000295) within the mesopelagic zone...; material: water (ENVO:00002006), including particulate matter (ENVO:01000060) such as...... | reverse complement strand
CTGATTACGGCTCAGAAGGTTACTGGTTTGAATCCAGTCGAGGTCACTAAAGGGGATTTTCCACAAATTTGATGGAAATTCCCCTTTTCTATTTCCTTGCAATTATCTGAAAATGAGGATATTGCACCAAATATTTCATTGACACGAAAAGTTTGAACTAGCTTTTTTTTGAAGTTATACGCAATCCCGTCAGGGAACACCATATATTGTACGGCCCTTTTGGTTTCCAAATCGCCTAACTCCCACAATTTAGGCAGGTTACAGGCATAACCAAGTGCCATCTTTACCGATTTTTTGAGGTTTGAACTATTGATCCCCCCATTTTCCAGTTTTACTTCCAGTTCCCTTTGTTTCGCTTTTAGTTCCGGCATAAAAAGGTCGTATTGCGACTTCGTGATTTCATTTAGTACAACAAACCTTCTTTCCAATGTATGAATACGTTCCCCGATCTGGCCGAGTTCCTTGGTCAATCGCCTTTGGTCTTCTAGAGCTTCTTGATTTTTATTAATTAAGGTGTCGTGAATTATCGCCGTTAATGGTTCGATATACTTTCTATCTGCTATTTTAAACCTCCCTAATACGTTTAAAAATTCGTCATGCAGCTTTTTGGCACTTCTGTTCTCCTTGCTTCCTTTACGCCTATTCTTGTAATAATACAGGCCCTTTTTCTTTACGATAAATCCAGTGTAAGGTGTTCCGCAAACCGAGGATCTGACGAACTTTTTCAATGGCAGGTTTTCATCGTCGAACGAATATTTCTTCGGTGAATTCCCTGCGTGAAGCAAATCATGGATTTTAAGAAATACTTTCTTTGGTATTAAAGCTTCATGTTTTCCCGGAATTACCTCTCCCGGAATCAGACTATTGACAATAAGCCCGCAGTAAAAAGGGTTCCTGAAAAGGTCGGTCAGTTTTTTTGCGTTGATATTCAAGCCCTTTTCTTCCAAGCGTTTTGCAATCTCGACATGGGACATATTTGCGTTCGCCTTCCACAAAAACGCTTGCTTGAGTAGTCTTCCTTTTTTGGTAATCACGAAATTAGGAACCTTCCCCTTTCCGGGATTGGCATTGGTGTAACCAAAGGGATAAGCTCCCGTCCAGTATCCCTTCCGTAACTTCTCCTGCATGCCCGTAATGGATTTGTCCCTGCGGATTTGGTTGTCGAAGTGGGAAAACATGTGGAAAAGATTTTCCTGGAACGTACCTGCGCTTGTTGTAACATCGATTTCCTGGGTGGCCGAAACGACCGCTATTCCCTGTTTCTTTAGTTGCCCACTGATATATGCACCGTTCGCGCCAGTTCTTGAAAACCTATCGTAGGAATAGACAATGATATAACCGATGTTCTTTCGTCGCTTGACATAGCTTAGCATCTTTTGGAATTCCCTACGTTCGTCGCTCTTTGCCGATTCATAGGTTCCCCCGAAATATTCGATTATCTCTAGCTTTTTTCTGATCGCATACTCTTGGCAATATTTGAGTTGGGTAGTTAGACTGGCATTGTTGTCAAATTGCTCTTTGCTGGAAACACGGGTGTAAATGACGGCCGTATTACTTTTACCTATGATTCTTCCCTTTTCCTTCTTGGCAAATTGCTCGAATACCTCTAAGTCCATATGCTATCTTTTTGGGCCTGTAAAACCCTTTTTTCTTTTATTCCCGTCCTCAAAACCCAAGTTGAAATTCTTCGAAAGGTTTTTTTTTTGACCTATTTCATTTTGCATTCTCTTGATCGATGTATCATAGAAAAAGTTGACTATCGCCAACATATTGTTGTGCTTCTCGGAAGCTTTGAGTGCATCGATATATTCCTGCCTATCCTCCTTTAAAATAATGATATGGGGATGTTTGAACTTCTCCAGAATAAAATTGGACAGCAACCGGCCTAACCTTCCATTACCATCCGGAAAGGGATGGCTGTAAATGAACATTTTGTGGAATATGGCGCTCAACTCCAAAGGGTGGGTTTTTTTGTTTTTGATGGCATCGTCAAAACTGGCCAGAAGCCTTGGCATGTTCGCTATGGCCTTTTTGGTGTCACGGAATACCGTATCGCCGGCCGCCATTTGGGTCTTGGCATATTCCCCGGGTTTGTGGCCTTTATAGGGCAATGTATTTTTGGTCAATATTTTATGTACCGTTCTTACGAAGGATTCGTTGAAATCGGAACCCTTGTTTTTCAGGATATAATCGTAGGCATTGAAATGGTCCATTATTTCGAACGCTTCCAGTAAGGTCTTGTTGACAAGATTAACGGCATACCCCTTTTCCTTAAGCTCCCTCGTGTCGTCCACGCTGAAGCTATTGCCCTCTATACCACAACTGTGGGCGGAAAACAGGATTTCATTGTATCTCCTGAAATCATCGGCATCAAAGGCCGATACGATCAATTTATCATATTTCTCCTTTAGGGAATCGTATTTTTTTCTGGTTGCGACGAACGGATCCTTTCCTTCCATGGGCTATTTGAATTTTGAATCGATTTCTATTTTCTTTTGGGCCTGTCTTTCGGCTTTCCAGAACACTCTTTTTCGAAATGGCCTCAAATGTTTGGCCCATTCTCCACTTGCGGTCAACATTCTTTTGGTTCCCGTTCTCATTGTTCGACCTTATTTTGGTTCAGGACCTTGTCCTCGTTCTTTACCAGATAATCAAAGGCCTTGTTGACCAGTTCGTTCAGTTTCATTTTTTCCCTTTCGGCCATTATCGAAAGTTTTCTGTGGATTTCACTGGATGTACGGATATTGAACACGCCCCTATAAAACCTGTTCGGTTCTTTGCCAAGCTCCTTGCAGGTTTCAAGATAATCGTCAACGGATTCTTCAAAGGCTTTCTTCAGCTCTTCAACGGACCCGCCCTCATAGCTGACCAAGTCGTTTATTCCGATAATTTTTCCGTGTAGCAGCCCGTCCCGAGAACTATACTCCACGGAACCGAAATACCCTTCATGTTCCAAATTATCCGCCATTGCTTCTATTTTCCTGATCCGCTTTATTCCCTATTGTTTCGTTCGTTCACGAACATAATCCTAAATCCACCCATTATCAAAGATACTAAAATGCAACTATTATTTAGTTGCTGTTTTTTAAATTTAATCTTCGTCTTTACTTACCTTTTGGACATGGTCACAGACTATGTTGGCAAGTGCTAGAAGTTGTTCTACGATTCGCTCCGCATCTTCTACCGAACAATCCTCAAAACCTTTGTAAGTTCTAAGCCATGTACTGTTGAATACTTTGTTTTTCTGCTTTGGCTCGACTGTTGAGTTCGACATTTTCCATACATATCGGCAGCTCCCGTGTCTTGAAGGTGACTTCCGTATTTGTGAAAGCAGGCTTTAATTTACCTTTTTTTGTTATTAGATTCTCCAGAACCCATTATTTTATTCCATACTTATGAATAACGGTCAACAACTCTTGGTATTCTTGGCCTGAAGGATTTTTTTCTTGAAAATCCTGTTCACACAAACAATTTTACCGTTGCTTTGCTTGATTTCCAGATTCTGAAAATCATGTTGTTTCAACATATCGATAATACGCTCTCCTGTTCGTAGTCGCTCCAAACCCTCGATTGTATCGACCTCCCCATTTTTGATAATCAACTTAATGGATAGAAACCTTTTGTTCCGTATCATCTCCAGCACCTGAATTTCAGATGGAGTTAGTTCCGAAGATTGTAACTTATTGTTCTCTTTCATAATATCTTCTATAGGTTCAGTCCTTTCTTTTTCTTCTTTATTTTGCGCTTTTTCTTAATACCATCATCCATAAGTTCGAGTTTAAACGGATTCCATTCCGTTTCATCTACTAGAGGTTGGACTACTCCATCTCCTTCAATTTTTCCCAGATGACCTTTTGATTCCCCAGAAGAATCTTGAGTGCCTTGTGCAGTTCTGTTATTTCTTTGTTCATGCCTGATTGTCGTTCCATGGTTTCTTTCGCCAGTATTATGAGTTCCTCGTTCTTTTTCATTAGCCGATAGTATAACCGGACGGTCTCTTGTTTGCTCATAAGCGATATGTTTTACGATGCTGTTCCATGAAAATTTTTTACCGAGGGTACTTCCTTTATATACAACTCCTTGGTATTTGAAGGATATGCCCGAGACTCTTCCCGTGGTTTTGCTCACGTTGAATCTTGGCGATATATTTTGCTGTTGTAACAATGTGATGAATTGCGCTGTATCCGTGGCCCTTGAAATTACCGAACCGATTTTGTCCTGAAGAACAAGTTTTATCGGAACATTACCCGTTCTTAGGGTCTTCTCTATTTCTTTTTGAGTAAGTGATTTTTGGGTATTCGCCTTACCAACAATTTGGGTCAGTCCGTATTTCTTTTCCAGATCATCAAGTATTTTACGGCTTCTCCTTTTAATATTACTATCGCTTGTCAACCTCCCTGAATATCTTACCCTATTGGCTATAATATGGATATGCTCATGTTCCGTATCGGTATGACGGTACATGATAAACTGATTGTTGTCAAAACCCATCTTCATCAGATAATCGCACCCGACCGATACGAACGTCTTATCATCCAAATAATCCGAATGCGGCAGGTTCAGGGAGACATGAAGTACCGATTTCCCGAGGTTTGGGCGTAGCTCCCTTATCAAGTTGAATTCTTGCGTCATTTCAACGGAAGTGGAATGTTCGATATTGGAATCGATGACATACCCAACCCCTTCACGGACCTTTTTTTCATTGTAGGCCAGCACTCCATAAAAATCCTTTCCTATGACTATCTTACCGATCATTGTGTGCGATATTTGATTTAAGGTATTGCAATAGCGTTTTTACTTCTTCTAATTGTCTATGAATACTGAAAGGGTCACGAATACCCGAGTTTAGGACCTTGGCGATTTGGTTCAGATTGTTTCCCACTCGACTCAGTTCAACAAAAAGTTTCCGGTCCGATGGACTTACCTTTTTCTTTGGTAGCGACTTTTTCGTAATCTTTCTTCGGATAAATTCCGCAATGGACAACCCGATAGTTTCCGCATTATTGGAAACTTTGGAATAATCATCAGCGGTCATTCTTACATTGACCTGTATTGTCTTTCGTGCTGTAAATTCTTTTTTCGGTCTTCCCATTTCAATTGATTTAGCTTGTATTTCAGGCAATCTTCAAACGAAGTGCGTAGGGTTTTTGTTAGCAAAAACACAACTTGCTTCGCGTCCTCCGATTAACATAGTCCAAACATAGCGGTATTTAGAAAATAGAAATGGGTTTGGCGTACATGGATTGATGTACACCGAATACCGTCAATTTTGAAATAATTTCGTATTGGTATTTTTCAAGGAAACAGCTATTGCCTCAATTTGAAAATATATTTCGAAATAGTATTGTAGATGTGATAGTCCCGAAAGCCAATTTCCTTTTCGATGTCCAGCTGATTTTTCGATACGCCTACCTCAAGAAACGGAGGAATCGGCATTGGTCAAAATATCTAGGTAAATCCTGGCCCTTGGGTCTTCTGAAATGGTCTCAGATTCATTTAGAGCATTATAGGTGAATAGTAATTCACGGTTGGCCAATTCCAAGGCTAGGTTATCATCATATCCATATCCGATAAACTCCTGCTGCCAATTGGAATGTATAATGTAGGCGTTGATGGCAAAATCGATTCGATACTCAATGGAACGTAAATAAGTGTTGAGATACAAATAATCGTCCAACAGGGTCAGACAAAAATGAAGGTCGGGACGGGAATTCCCACAACCTATTTGCCTTTCCCATTGAGCGATTAGCCCAGTATAGGAATTTCGGAATTCGATAACCGTTCTGGTCAATAAAAGGGATTCGTTCACTTTTTGACTCAAAGTTAAGGGGATTTCACTTTCTCGCAAGCAAAAATCAAGGTCGGTTATCAACCGTTTTTTCTTTCCCTTACCACAGAAGCCCAAAGCACCGCTTTGGGCTTTCTTTGATGCATTTGTCAACCAAAAATGTGGTCAAGGAGAAAAACACAGTTCGGGCTTTACAGGACTGGTAAAGTAATCCGAGGGTATTCAATCGTTGCGCGCTTTTCGAATTACTAAAAGCCCTATAGCTTCATATATAGATAGCCATAATCAATGTTATACCGCTACATAACTATCATCATTTCTTCATATAATCATAGCATCATATGACTATATGGGTTGCTAAACAAGGAATAGAAGGTCAAGGGCTTGCCCGTGGCAAGCTCTTGAACATCGACCGAGGAGGTCCGTGATTGCTACCAACCTTGGGAGGGAAAATTTACTTACTTCCGCAGAGGTATAGGCAAAGCATGTTCCAAAAATCAACAGTAAAGTACGAGATTCATATTGATGTTTCATTTGTAAATAATCCTCAATATTTAGGATTTATTCTCTAATGAAATATCATAGAGGTCACTAGGAGGCAACTCCATTTTAAACCAAAACCTTGCAAAATCTATGATTTGCAGGGTTTTGTCGTTTTTGGCCCATCATTTTAATTGATTTGATTTGGTTTCATTCGTCAACAAATCGGTCAACAAAATTTTAATCGTCAACAGTTGTTGACGATTGACCAAAAATTCAAACCATAGTTGATTTGGACTTACTATATTTAACTGGACGGTAAGATAAGAATCTAAAACTTTCATATTAAAAAAAGTGGTGTTGGCGGAAAAAAGGAATATTAGTATTTTTATTCGCTGTAAAAAATCCAATTAACTACTTGCTCCAAATCTTCCTCTTACCAAGAATAGTTTAATTCACATTTATAAATGGAACAAATTAATATATATTGAGCACGCCATTAATTGTAATTATTGGTCATCTACTTCATTACAACTAACTAATTTATAACATAAAGCTAGTGGCATTTGCACGTAGAAACTGGAGCGCTTTTGACATTTGGTTTTCAACGGTTTTTATTGATATCCCCATGTCAATGGCGATTTCTTTGTATTTCTTTTTTTCGAGCTTGTTTTGAATAAATATTTCCTTGCATCGAGGAGGTAACTGGTCGATTAAATGATGTAGTTTTTCCATTCTAAAATCAAATAGATTATCTTCTAAGGTTGCCTCAGAAATGACATCCCATCTGATTTTATCCAAGGTGTCAAATTCAACTTTTTGACTTCTGACATGTTGTAAAAATTGATTGTGACAAGTCTTGAAAAGATAATTCCTAAGGGAAGCACTAATCACTAGACCTTCTCTTTTATTCCATAGGTTTACGAGTGCATCTTGCACGATATCTTCCGATAGGGAGCGGTCTTGACAGAGTTTGAAAACATAATTACAAAGCCAATCATAGTATTCTGTAAATAGATATCGATAGGCATCGGCTTTGCCTTGGCGTAACCACTTGATTAGTCTTTTTTCGTCCATAATGCAAATTATTAAGGGTTAAATCTATGAAAAATAAAAAATAAATAGGGGTTTTTTATAAATAGTGCATCTATAGTGTAAAAGAAGTGGCAAATGTCTAAACACGATTTGTTGATTGAAAAGTTTATTGGCGGTACCCTATCGTCTGATGAAAGGGAGGTTTTGAAAGAATGGCTATTGGCTGATGAGTCCAATATGTCCCATTTTAAAAATCGATTAAAAGAGACAAGTCGAGAAATATCGGTAGATTTTGATGCTGAACAAGCGTATGAAAGGTTTATTTCAAGGATCAAGCCATCAACAAATCGACCTAAAACTTACTTCACCATATTAAAGTATGCTGCAATAATCACTGTCTTAATTTCAATTGGTTTTTTAACTAAGCAGCGTTTTGATGAAGTTCAAATTAATTCATTCAATAAAACTGTAGAAAAGCAAAATCAATCTTCTATCGAAAACGAGATTGTAATCAAATTTTCTGATGGATCAACCCGAAAACTATCAGAAAATGATCAAAACATTACTGCTGATGATGGTGTCGTAGTAGCTAGTAAAAAAGGAAATACTTTATCATTTGAGGTAAGCGCAGAAGAAAGGGATGCCAAAACCAAATTTCATGAGGTTTTCATTCCTAATGGGCAAACTTTTAAATTGAAACTATCAGATGGAACCCTTGTTTGGTTAAATGCCGGTTCAAAACTCCGGTTTCCTAGCCATTTTTCAAAGCGGGAAAAAGAACGGATGGTTTATTTGGAAGGGGAGGCTTTTTTCGAAGTGAGCGAAAATAAAAACCATCCTTTTATAGTAAATACCCAAGAGGTTGATATTAAAGTGCTTGGCACTAAATTTAATGTTTCGTCTTATGACACAGATGAAAACATAGCTACCACCTTGGTAGAAGGCGCTGTTAGTGTGTACGAAACCAGAACCCCTGACAATGAGATTCTGTTATCGCCCAATTTTCAAGCCAACTATCACAAATTCGGAAATAGTTTTGATAAGACCAAAGTGAATACCGATAACTATACCGCATGGATTCAAGGGCGTTTAATTATTGATAACCTCAAGTTTTCAGAAATTTTACAAAGACTAGAAAGAAGATACGCAGTTAAATTTGTGAACAATGTCATCGGTCTAGAAAATGAAATATATAAAGGTGAATTTACAGATGAAAAAATCGAATCTGTTCTCAAGACCATTTCACTGAGTACACCCTTTAAATTTGAAATAAACGAAAATATAATTACAATTTCAGAATAAAAAGAAAAGGAAGTGGCTTCAACACCTCCCTTTCTACTAAATGACCATTAGAACAATTACTAACAATCAAAGACACCCAAAATTATGAAAAAAAATGATGAGGATGACTTCCTCAAAAAGAAGCGTGTAAAAAAACTAAGGCGCAAAATGAAGTACAGTTTAGTTATTGCAACCCTTGTATTGTTTCAGTTGTCTGCCAATACGGCAATGTCACAGAAAAAAATTGTGCTTCATTACAACGACACTCCTTTAAAGCAAATACTAAGTGAAATTCGTTCTCAAACGGGTTACCGTTTTTTTTATAATGTTAAAGAAGTTGATGACAATCAAAGAATATCCATAAATGCTGAAGGGGAGAACATTCGAGAAGTGTTAAAAAGGTTGACCATTATGGTTAATCTAGACTTTAAGATGAATGAGAATCAGGTAGTTTTGACCCCTAAAAAGCAAACTTCCAACACGCCTATATTACAAATGGAAATTACGGGATTGGTAGTCGACACGAACGGAGCACCATTGCCGGGAGCCAACGTAGTAGAAAAAGGTACGACCAACGGCACCCAAACCGATTTTGATGGTAACTTTTCCATTGCGGTTGCCGATGAAAATGCTGTTCTCGAAGTGAGTTATATCGGTTTTGCATCGAAAGAAATACCGTTAAACAATCAATCCAATTTGACTATTACCTTAGAGGAAAGTGCTGCCGGTCTTGATGAGGTTGTTGTTATTGGTTATGGCACATCCTTAAAAAGTGACCTTACAGGAGCGGTAAGTTCGGTAAATATGGACGATATAGAAAAATTGCCGACGGCCTCCATAACGCAAAATCTATCGGGTAGGTCTGCAGGTGTGAATGTGAGTTCCAATTCTGGTGCTCCTGGTGCCGGTGTTACTATTAGAATTAGAGGAACCAATTCTTTACAAGGAAATAACGACCCTCTTTTTGTTGTTGATGGGGTGCCAATTGAGTCTTCCCCGGAACAAAATGGGAATTTTTCATCAGACGCTTTATCAGGAATCAATCCCGAGGATATTGAGTCAATGGAAATATTGAAAGATGCATCTGCGGTGGCCATCTACGGGTCTCGTGGAGCCAATGGTGTTGTGCTCATAACTACAAAATCAGGTAAAGCGGGAAAAGCAAGAATAACCATAAACAATTATTATGGCATACAACGTGAGATGAGGCAATATGACGTTTTAAGTGCAGGAGATTTCGCTAGGTTCAGAAATATTGCCATTACAAATGCAAATGACAGTGAAGATGGATTTGAACTTTATACTCCGGAAGAAATAGGCGCATTTGATGCCGGTACAGCGGGTACGATATGGAGGGACGAGTTGCTTAGAGAGGCTGCAATAAGGGATACGCAGCTTAGTGTCTCTGGAGGAAATGAAAATCTAACTTATTTTTTCTCGTTGGGCAATTTTAAGCAAGAAGGTGTAATAAAGGGGTCTGGTTTTGAACGTTATTCAGCTAAAATTTCGCTTAATGGAGACCTTAAGGATAAATTGCGTTTTGGGACCGATTTAACATTTAGCCAATCTGATTATGAAGGAGACTTTGGTGATAGTAGTTCAAACAGCTATGCCGGAGGTTACATCGACGCATACTCACCTCCCCCAACATTTCCTGTTCGTGACGAAGACGGCAACTATATTGTCGAAAACCCATTCTCGGCCTTTCCATTCCCAAATCCGGTTGAAAATGCTTTAGAGATTACGAGAGATCAGAGAAATTTGAATTTTTTAGGCAATGTTTTCGTAGAGTACGATATTACGGAGTCATTAAAGATCAAGCAGTTATTCGGCGTTAATTATACGTCACGAAATGTAAGGCAGTACGAACCTACCTTTACCCAAAGAAGTAATTTTATCGGCCGAGCTAGGCAAGTTCATGCACTAAATACAAACTTATTAAGTACAACTACCTTAAATTTTGACAAAAAGCTCGGGCAACATAAAATTAATGGTGTTCTAGGATACGAGGTTCAAGACAGGGAAAATCAAAGTTTCAATGGTGATGCAAGGGATTTTGCGAATGATGATACAGGTTACTATAGTTTGGGCTCGGGCACGGAACTTTTTTCTTTAGGGTCCAATTATTCGAATCAGGGCTTGCAGTCCTTTCTAGGAAGATTTAACTATATTTTTGATGGTCGATATTATGTGACCGTAACGGGCAGGTACGATGGCTCATCAAAATTTCAGGGTGACAACCAATACAGTTTTTTCCCATCTGCTGCATTGGCCTGGAGAGTTTCCAATGAAAAATTTCTTAAAGACTCAGGTTTCATAAGCAATTTAAAACTTCGGGCCAGTTATGGTCAAACTGGTAGTCAGGCTATTGATCCTTATCGTACTCTGGCTCTTATACAGGCATCGACCTTCGGTACAGTGAACGGGGTAAATACCACATTATCTTATAGCCCAAGCCGAATACCAAGTTCAAATTTAAAGTGGGAAACTACGGAGCAATATGATGGAGGGTTGGATATTGCGTTTCTGTCAAATAAAATCTCCTTGACGGTAGATTATTTTCATAAAACCACATCTGATTTGTTGTTGGATTTTCCGTTACCTATTACATCTGGTTATACAAGTGTATTGACCAATGCTGGTTCAATTAGGAATAAAGGATTCGAGTTTAGCCTTAATACGGTAAACTTTGATAGCGAAAAATTTTCTTGGGATACCAATTTTAACATTAGCTTCATTGATAATGAAATTCTTGATTTAGGAGGAAGGCCATTTGTCATAAGGGCACCTGAAATAGCAAGGCCATTTGGCACCAATTCATTCAATACGGGTATAACCAGTGTTGGCCGTCCTCTAGGAGATTTTTATGTGCTGGAAAGCGATGGGATAATTCAAAACCAAGAGGAGTTGGATGCTGCTGCGCAATATGGGACTATTGGTATCGGAACAAAAAGGTTCGTCGATCAGGATGACAATGGGGTAATTGATGCAGATGACCGCATCGTCGGTGGAAATGCACAACCAGATTTTAGTGGTGGCCTACTCAACAATTTAAAAATCAAGGATTTTGACTTAAGCTTTTTTTGGGAGTTCTCTTACGGGGGAGAGGTATTGAACGTAACGCGGTATTATCTAGAAAGACCTACCGCAGGAACGAACGTGACCCAGTCATATTACGATAATTTTTTTGGGAGTGATAATCCAAACGCTTCAGGTACCTACTTAATTCCAAATACCGGTGGGGGTCAATTATCTATAGATGATAGCTATGTAGAGGATGGATCGTATGCAAGGTTAAAAAACTTGACCTTGGGATACTCATTTCCAAGGGATTTGGTTCAAAAACTCAATCTGTCAAGATTTAGAATCTATGCCAATGCCAACAATCTATGGACAATTACGGATTATACTGGATTGGATCCCAATATTAACGTTTTTTCAGGAAACGAATATGGAGTGGGAATAGATTACAGTGCGTATCCTACTGCCACAACATTTACTCTGGGGGTTAATTTAGAATTTTAAAAAAAAAGTCATGAGAAATAATAAATATTCGTTTAAGAAAAGGCATTTAATACTACCGTTAATTCTCTTGTTGTCGCTTTCATGTGAGGATATTTTGGAAGAAGACCCAAAAGGATTACTAAGTTCAAGTAATTTTTGGAATGGGGAGGTCAATGCCATTGGCGCTGTTAATTCTGTGTATACCAGAACTATGGAAATGCCCCCTGCGGTGTTTGGGTGGAATTTCTGGTTCGAAAGTTCAGGTCACGACTTTGGGTGTAACAACAATCACGTGTCCGGTATGGCAAATGGTACCTGGTCTTCTGGCGAGGTGAGGGTTTACAACATGTGGAGAGCATGTTACGAACCTATAAGCTTGGCAAATTTTGTTCTATCGAATATAAACTCGGCAACCAACATAGATCCTGACCTGCAATCAAGAATTGAGGGGGAAGCTAGTTTTTTGCGTGCCATGCACTATTTTAATTTGGTCAGAATTTTTGGTGATGTTCCACTAATTTTAAAAGAAACCGAAGGAGATGATAATTTTTTGGTCAGCAGGACGCCGATTTCCGAAGTTTATGATGCCATAATTACCGATCTTAACGTTGCGATAAATCAGCTGCCTTTAAAAAGTGAATATGCTGCGGACGATGCGGGTAGGGCCTCAAAAGGGGCGGCCCAAGCACTACTTGCAAAAGTATATCTGACATTGGGAGACTTTGAAAAAACAGTCAACTTGACCACTGCGGTTATGGAATCAAATGAATATTATCTTGAGCCCAATTTCAAGGATATATTCAAAGCTGAGAATGACAACGGCCCTGAATGGTTATTTTCTTATGCCGTAAACGGTGAGGCTAATCAAAGCACGCATCAAGTTGCACAATTTGGATTCCCCAACAACCTAGGTAAATTTGGTTTTAGAAGGGCTTTTGGAAATATATGGTTAAAAGATCCTCTTTTGGCCCTGTACGACCAAGAGAACGATACGCGATTTATTGATATGGTGTGGAACGAGTACACAGACCCGGGCACAGGAGAAACTGTAGAATTTACCAAAGGTACCGGATATTATAGTAGAAAATACGATGATGTAGAATTTTCGAAGGATATGGCTTTCACAAGAATTAATTATCCTGTATTAAGGTATTCGGACGTGCTTTTAATGTATGCAGAAGCTTTAAATGAGGTTTCGCCTTTAAATAATGACGCTCTGGTAAAGTTAAATATGGTTAGAAATAGGGCTAATCTTGGAGATATCACACTGGCAATGGTCGCTTCGCCAGAAGACCTTACGAACATGATCTTAGATGAGAGAAGATTGGAGTTTGTAAACGAAAACCACCGTATTTTCGATTTGAAGAGAAGAGGACTATTTCTGGAAGTTGCCCAACAACAAGCATACGCTAATTTTACAGAAGAAGACATTCTTTACCCAATACCTCAGGCAGAAATAGATGCAAACCCCAATCTTGTTCAAAATCCTGGATACTGATTAATAATAGAAATGAGAGTTCCATATTGCGAATAAGATTTAGCAAAAGAAAGTTAGTTGAGTTAGTTGAGTTAGTTGAGTATCGAAACAAACATTGCAGATTCTAGATTTTTTAGGATTTGCGATGTTTCGTTACTCACAACACACTATTCCCTTTTTGAATCTTAATAGATGAATGCCCTTAAATTATAGGAATATCTTTCACTTTATATAATGTTTAAATGCATCGGCAATCCTTAATTAAATTAGCTATTATACCCTTTTTACTTTTGTTATTTAACAAAGTAAGGGCTTTAAATCAAAATCTTCCCGTGATTGATATTCGACTGGAAGATGCCCGTGTACTAACGAACGGTAATAAGCTGGTGGTATCCACAGCATATTTCAAAAGGGTTTGGCAATATACGGATCATGGTTTCATGACAGTTGCCATTACCAATCCGGAGAACAAAAAGGAGTGGATCACTCAAGACCACCCGTTTAAGACAGATTGGAGCCTTCCGGGCTTGATTGATAGCACTGTCGGCTGTAAATTAAATGGGCTTACCGCTGAAATTGGCAACGATGACGAGTACACTTCGGAACATATAGAAGTTGTGGCCGAAATGGCATATGATACCGGTGTTCTGTTGAGGTACATTATTTGGGTCTACCCGAATGCTCCCGGTATCCGTACGCAGATCCAGGTCAAGGCCATACAAGGATTGAATTTGGATCGGGCCATCGACAAAGAACCCAGATCGGATTTTTTGCCTGTAGATTGGAACGGCATCAACCGAGAAATTGCCGGGTATTATAACCAGACCCAAGAACGGAATACCGCCAATCTTAAAATTATAAAAGAAGAAACGTACACCGCTACGGTTTTGAGTACCGAGGATTATGATTGGGCCAGTGTACTTACGGTCAAGGATGATAAAGGTGGTTTAGTACTCATAAAAGAATCACATAAATGCGTTAACCAACCAGGTATCGATACCGGTAGCTTCATCGTTGACAGCGACGGTGTGAGTATTACGGGATGGGGATTAAAGGCAACGGATCTAAAGAACGAGTGGCGTTCCGCTTGGGCCAATTGGTGTATCCTTTATAGCGGCGATGACCTAAATCGTGATACGAACATCAAAATATTCGACCGATTGCGTTACCCCGTTGATAAAAATCTCGATGTTTACATATTGGCGAATACATGGGGCAGTAACAATCGCATGGCAGCGGCATCTGAAACCAATGTTTTAAAGGAAATCGAATCTCAGGCAGAACTTGGATTGGATGTGCAGCAAATCGATGATGGTTGGCAAAACCCCGATGGCATACCCGCAATGTCGACCATAAGCTGGCGGCCAGATGCATCGAAATATCCCGAGGGATGGATCAATGTCAAAGCCGCGGCCAAAGAACACAATATAAAACTGGGGCTTTGGTTTTCGTTGGGAAGCCTCAATCCGGTTTTCGCTAGGAAATATGGACAAAACTGGGCCGCTGATCTAGAAGATCTAAAGACGGCGTTCGACAATGGAGGGTTTTCTTATTACAAGTTCGATATGGTTAATCTGCACAACTATGATGAACTAGAGGCATTGATGAAGCTTACTCGCGAATTTGTGAACTATACCGATAGAATGGTCAGGGTCAATTGGGATGTAACGGAGAATGAGCCTAGGATAGGTTACTTTTTTGGTCGTGAATATGGCAATATCTTTTTGGCCAACCGCACGGTTAAGTCCAACACTACGGGCTATATACCCTATCTGATGTTGCGCGATGCCTGGCAGGTCTCAAAATATCTGAATCTTAACAAGTTTCAGATCTCGATACAGAATATCGATATGACCGATAAACAAAAAGGCAACGCCCATCTTTATAACCACAAGTATGCCGTGGCCATCGCTTTAATGGGTAGTCCGCTGTTTTTTCAGGAAACACAGTATATCTCCCAGCAAGCAAGATCCGATATCAAACAACTACTATCCATCTATAAAAAGAATAGGGAAAGAATGTATGAAGGGATCGTTTACCCTATCGGTGACGAACCCAATGATAGGAGTTGGACAGGCTTTCAAAACCATCATCAATCGGATACGGGATATTTGACGGTCTTTAGAGAATTGAACAACAAGGAGAATATGAAAAAACTTGCGTTGAATTTTTGCGCAAATAAAAAAATAAAATTTAAAAATCTAATGACCGGGGCCATGTGGACCGAAACGTGCGACAGCAAAGGACAGGTAGCGTTGAACATCGAAAATTCCGCCGATTTTTTATTCCTTTCCTATTCCCTTGTTAAGTAGCACTTCGAGTATGGGAAAAACTAGCCAAGAATAAAATTATGAAAGTAAGAACTCTATACCTTTTTGCAGTCATCTGTTTGCAATCGAGCCTTACCAACCTTGCCTTGGCGCAAGAAAGGCCCAATGTTGTTCTCATATTTTTGGATGATTCGGGATGGGCCGATTTTGAGCCTAACAACAAGAGCGTTCACTATACGCCAAATATGGGCGAGCTTGCGAAAGAAGGCGGTACATATCATAACTTTTATGTACCACAGGCCGTTTGTTCGGCTTCTAGGGCCGCCTTGCTGACTGGGTCATATCCTGGAAGGACCAAAATTTTTGGAGCCTTAAAACCAAAGGACAAGGGACTGGAAAGAACCTTTGCCACCATGGGTGAGATCTATAGGGAAAATGGATATAGAACAGCACTATTTGGGAAATGGCACTTAGGCGATTCGGATGGTACAAGACCATGGGATCGGGGTTTTGACGAGACAGCAGGTATTTTGTATTCCCATGACATGTGGAAACATCACCCTGATGACCCGGAAACATGGGGTAAATATCCATTGCAATTTTGGGAGAACGGCAAGGTGATCATCGAGGATATGGAGGAAGTGGATCAACAAAACCTTACAAACCGATTTACGGAGTATGCGCTACAGTTCATTGAAAAGAACAAGAACGATCCGTTTTTGTTGTACCTGCCCTTTAACATGCCGCATGTGCCTCTTTTTATCGGTAAGGAATTTGAAGGTAAGTCAGGCGTTGGGAAATACGGTGATGTAATCATGGAATTGGATCATTCCATAGGTCGGATCAATAAGGCATTAAAGGGTTTTGGGATCGACAATAATACGATTTTTATAGTCACTTCCGACAATGGCCCATGGCTGTCTTATGGCAACCATGCAGGAAAAACACCTTTTAGGGAGGGGAAAACCACATCGTTCGATGGCGGCATCAAATCGAGTCTGATAGTGAAGTATCCGCCACTTATCCAACCTGATTCTTTTTCGAACGATACCTTTTTCTCCATCGATCTTTTGCCGACCCTTTGTGAGCTGTCGGGAATAACTTTAAACGATAAAGATTTGGATGGCAAGAGTATGGTAAACCTGTTAAAAGGGGAAACCGATTTTAAGAATCCCCATGAATACTATGCCATCAGTAATTTGAACAATCTCGAGGCTATTATTGATGGAGACGGCCGATGGAAACTTCATATTACCCATCCGTATAAAAGTGTATTGCAACAAGGTAATGATGGTGGATCGGGTAAGTACAAGCAACAAACTTTGGAAATGTCGCTATTTGATCTGCAAAATGATCCTTTTGAACGTCACAATGTACGGGAAATGTATCCCGAGATAACCAAGAAATTATGGTCGTATTACAAGGCCCACTTTGAAAAATATTATGCGGACTGAAATATTACGATGCATCGTTTTTTTGGTCCGGTACCGGTCGAACAAAAATGTAGTTACAATAAAATACCAGTGTATTAATAATGTATTTGATTAATAGCTATAACGTATAAACTATAGATGAATGATGAAAAGGTTATCCGACAGTATGCAAAAAAACACCGTTCGATTTCTTTTTGAGGTCGAATGTTCAACCTCGTTATATGGATCAACAACCAATTCATAACTAATTCAAAGAGGAAAATGCAGGCTAACGTAATAAAAATTAAAAATAAACTTAAACACCCATTCAAATGAACATTAAAAAACAAGTATACATTTATTCAATTCTTTCCCTCATTGTAATCGCGGGTTGTAAGAACGATACGACCCCAAAGGTCGAAACCAAGGAAAATTCATTGATAAAGATCGAAGACAAATTAAATTTCGCCGAACTTGAAAATGTGGATCTGAAGGGTTGTGTGGGGCAGGAAATCAACAAAATCATAGATAAGCGGATTGCTTCGGACTTTGCCGCCAACGAAATTGCGACAGAGGCAACCAAAGCCTTTGAAATACGCATGGATGATAAATTCCATGAAGGTAGAGGGCTTTGGCAAGGAGAATTTTGGGGCAAGTGGACCTTGTCCGCCATTGCGGCATATCGCTACACGGGCGATCAAAACATCAAAAACACCATCGAAAGAGAAACCAAACGTTTGATTGCCTCACAGGATGTAAATGGATATATAGGGAGTTATGAAAACTCGGCCTTTGTAGAGGGCGATGTATGGAATGTATGGAACCGGAAATATGCCCTTTGGGGTCTTGTGGAAAGTTACGAGTTGTTAAAAAATCCCGAGATATTAAAGGCGGCAAAGGGTATGATGGACCAACTGATGGGAGAGGTCGGCCCAAATTCGGTCCCGATGGTGGACACCGGAAATTTCTATGGCCTGCCAAGTAGTTCTATCCTTACACCTTTGGTGAAATTGTATTTGGACACGGGGGAAAAAAGATATCTGGATTATGCCGAATACATTGTACAAAATTGGCATTCCGTACCGGACACCCCGCCGTCAATCGTAGAAAAAGGACTTACGGGCATACCGGTCCACGAGTGGTTTCCGGAGAAAGGAAAATGGACCAAGGCCTATGAGTTCATATCCTGTGTAGAAGGTCTTTTGGATCTGTATCAAGTCGTCGGCAACCCCGATTATCTCACCGCGGCAAAGAATATTTATACTGCCATTCAAGAGAACGAACGGGTAATTACCGGAGGCATAGGTTATCACGACAAATTGGTCGGGGCATCGCACAAACCTTCAGGGCTGAATGAACCTTGCGATGTGGTCTATTGGGAGCGTCTGTCGGCCAAATTGCTGGCCTTGACAGGCGATCAATCCTATGCTGATGAAATAGAAAGACTTACGTACAATGTATTGCTTGCATCGGCCAATATGACCGGTGATTGGGGCGTTCGTAGGCTGGGCCTCAATGAGCCCCATCTCATCTCGCCGCTCCATGCTTTTACCAATTATCACCAATGCTGTGTGGCAAATGTGCCAAGGGGGCTCTTGCAACTGGGGCAAGTGGCGGTTATGTCCGACAAAACAAATGATGACATTTATATCAATCTCTACGACGAAGGAACCTATAAAATAAAGCTATCCGATGGCAAGATGGTGACCTTGAAAATGGAGACCGATTATCCTAAAAATGGAGAGGTATCCATTAAGTTGATAACCGATGAGCCTTTTGAGGGAGGCTTGGTGTTTCGCCAACCGGAATGGTGCCAGAAATTTCAAATGGGGATCAATGGTGAGGATGAGCTAGCTGTCGACATTAATGGCAACAGCCAAATTGTTGATCGACTTTGGAAAAATGGCGATGAGATAAAGGTCGCCATGGAGGTATTTGGCAGGATAATCGAAATTCCTGATGAGAACAATTTCAAAGCGATCATGTGGGGGCCCGTAGTGCTCGCCCGTAGCAGTATTTTAGAAGGTTTTGAATCTTTGGATAACCCTATGGCCATCAATAATGATATAAAACTTTCCCAATTGCCAGATGATAAAAAAAATAGTAAGGTATGGCTAGAGTTTAAGTTGGATGCTGACGATGGAAAATCTTATCTGCTTTGTGATTATGCCTCTACTGGAAAGGAATACGAGAAACCAACAGATCCGACCGCTTGGCAAGAAATGATCAAGAATAGGGTAAATACCGATCAACGGGTTTGGCTAAAAACTGTTGAATAGTGACCTAAATGATAAGAAATATAATTGAGACAACGTAAAACAAAACTTTAGCAATTCAATCAAGGGTTCCTTGTCTCCCATTAGATTTGGCGTTGCTAATCTTACTTATTTGTATGTATAAAATGAAAAAACGTGTATGCCTTGTTTTTTTGGTACTTTCAGTAGCGCTAAGGCCCATAATTGCCCAATCATATCTTGATTCCAACATATCGACAGAACAACGTGTGAACGATTTATTGGGTAGAATGACACTGAAAGAAAAGGTTGGGCAAATGACACAATACGTGGGGTTGAAGCACATGCAGGGTCTAAGCGGGGTAAATCAACTCGACGATATTGAAAATCATCATCCTGATCGTGATTTTTATCCGGGCCTTGACATATCCTCCATAAAAACAAAAATTAGAAATGGGGAAATTGGCTCCCTTCTTCTGGTAAAAGGTCTTGACGAAGCCAATTATGTACAGCAATTGGCAACCGAATCCCGATTAAAGATACCGTTATTGATCGGTGAAGACGCCATTCATGGTCATGCCATGTATGTAGGTGCGACCGTTTTTCCGACTCCTTTGGCCATGGCGAGCAGCTTTGATACGGCCTTGGTGAAAAAAGTGGCACGAGCGACCGCTAAGGAAATGAGGCTCACGGGGTATCATTGGACATTTTCACCCAATGTAGATGTGGCCAGGGATGCCCGCTGGGGAAGAACGGGAGAAACTTTTGGCGAGGATCCTTTTTTAGTTGGAGAGATGGGTATGGCAATGGTAGCGGGCTACCAACAGAATCTTAAGGAAAATGGTGTGCTCTCCTGTCTTAAACACTTCGTGGCAGGTAGTCAACCTTTAAACGGCCTTAATTTTGCACCGATGGATGTGTCGCGCAGGACTTTAGAGGAAGTTTGGTTCCCACCATTCGAAAAATCCATTAAGGCCGGGGCAAAAACCGTAATGGCGGCCCATCAAGATCTTAACGGCGTTCCCTGTCATTTAAATGACTATTTGCTAACTGATATTCTTCGTGATCGCTGGGGCTTCGATGGTTTTGTGGTCAGTGATTGGAACGACGTTTTTAGGCTGCAGACCTTGCACAGGGTTGCAGAGGACAAGGAGGCTGCCGCAGCATTATCGGTCAATGCCGGACTGGATATGAACATGCACGGACCCGGTTTTTTTGAATCGGTCATCAAGAATGTAAAAAATGGGACTATAGAATTAAATCGGATCGATAAAGCGGTAAAGGAAATCCTGAGGATGAAATTTGAATTGGGACTGTTCGAAAAGGTTTTGGTCGATGACGACAATGAAAAAAAATTATTGGATTCTTCTTCCAAGGAGCTTGCCCTGGAGGCAGCCCTAAAATCAATGGTCCTTCTAGAGAACAAAAACAACGTGTTGCCCCTTGATACCAAAAAATACAAGAATATTTTTATAAGCGGCCCGAACGCCAACGATCAAACGTTGTTGGGCGATTGGGCCGTGAATCAACCCGATATTAATGTTGTTACCATTTTAGAAGGCGTTCAAAATGCCTTCGATGAATCGAACATTACCTACTATGAATGTGGCAATCATAAAAATATTTCAGATCAAGATCTGCAGGTGGTAAAACAAAAAGCATTGGAAGCGGATTTATCGATTATTGCGGTTGGTGATAATTCACTTAGAAGTGATATGAATAATAGGACCAATGGTGAAAACTCGGATAGAGCCGACATAAGGTTGTTTGGCCGACAGCTCGAACTCATCAAGGCCGCCCATGCTTCAGGAAAACCGGTCATTGTTGTATTGGTTATTGGCAAACCGACGGCGATACCCTGGATCAAGAATAACATAGATGGGGTATTGGTGGCATGGGAGCCTGGCCAATATGGTGGCACGGCCGTTGCTGACATTCTTTTGGGAAACTATAACCCATCAGGAAAACTTCCCGTTTCTTTTCCTCAAAGTTCAGGACAATTGCCCACCTATTATAACCATCGTCCTTCCGCCAATTTTAGAAGGTACAACGATGAGTCTACCGGGGCTCTGTACGATTTTGGCTATGGCTTGAATTATTCCAAAGTGGTCTTTGAAAATTTATCTGTCGAAGATAAAATAATGAAAGATCAACCGATACGAATAAATGTAAATGTGCGCAATGGGGGTCCGCTGCCAGTTGAACAGAGTGTACTCCTGTTTTTCAGGGATAATTATTCGTCTGTGACCACTCCCGTAAAATCACTTTTGGCGTTCCAAAAAATTATGCTCGATGTCGGTGAGACCAAAGAAGTTTCTTTTGAGATTCCCTTTGGGTCTTTGGCTTTATTGAATAAAGATATGGTAAGGACTGTTGAAAAAGGTGAATTTACATTTATGATCGAAGACCTTAAAACCAGTGCAAAATACTAACTATTTAACAGATCAAGAATGTTGGTAATGGCATAAGAATAAAGTTGTTGGTATGGATGATCAATCAACTATTTTTAAAGGGAGGATAGTCTAAAATAGATGGCACAAATTAAAAAGTATAGACTTTAAAATGTATTAAATTGAAAACAAGCATAATATACAGGGGGACCTTTTTACTCCTGCTAGGGGTTAGTTTTATGGCACAAGGCCAGAACGGCACAAAAGAACAGAACAGAACAAAAAAGCCCAACATCGTTTTTTTGCTGGCCGACGATATGGGATACGGGGAATTGGGCTCCTATGGGCAAACGACGATAAGAACCCCATTTTTGGATAGTCTGGCATCAAAGGGCATGCGATTTACCGATTTCTATTCGGGCACTTCGGTATGCTCACCGTCCCGGGCCTCTCTAATGACCGGTTTGCACACAGGGCATTTAAGCATCAGGGGCAATAAGGGTCGTATCGATGGGAAATGGGATAGGGTTCCTTTACGAAAAACAGAAAAAACCATAGGTGAAATGCTCCAATCTGTAGGATACCGTACCGCCATGATCGGTAAATGGCATTTAGGAGTGCCGGAAGACCAGTCCACTTGGGCCAAGAGCCGTGGTTTTGATTATGCAGTACAAGAGCAATGGGGACAAGATGTCAACGGACGGGAATTCGATACACGAGTGCATTGGGTAAACAATGACCAAGACTCCATTTTCTACAATTATTATAAGCATGAATGCCTGGATGAATTTCGGACGAACTTTGCGCTGGACTATCTGAATAAGGTGGAAAGGGACAAGCCATTTTTCTTATATATGTCCTATAGAACCCCACACGCCCAAGAGTTTTTTCTGCGCAAAACTGATCTATATCTTGAATATATGCAGGAGTGGCCCGAAATAGAGAGGCGCCATGCGGCCAGAATCACCATGTTGGACACTCAAATAAAACGGCTGTTCCATAAATTAAAGGACATGGGCGAACTGGAGAACACCTTGATCATTTTCACCAGTGACAACGGTCCTACCAATGAAAACAACCATAGTTACACTTTTTTTGACAGCTCCGGTGGACTGAGAGGGTTTAAACGGGATGTTTATGAAGGGGGTGTTAGGGTACCGATGATAGTGTACTGGAAGGGAAAAATAAGGGCAGGATCGGAAAGTGATCATCCGGCAACCTTTTATGACGTTCTTCCAACCTTGGCCGAAGTAAGCGATGCCGAAATTCCCAATGCAATAGATGGTATTTCCTTTTTGCCAGAGCTATTTGAAAAAAAACAGGCAAAACATGATTTTCTATATTGGGAAATTCAGCAGGGCGAGAGTGTAAAAGGTTTTAGACAGGCTATTAGAATGGATAATTGGAAAGCCGTAAGGTATGGCAACAATTATCACACGGAATTGTACGACCTATCCAAAGATATTCAAGAGAAAAACGATGTATGGAGTGAATACCCAGAACTTGTGGAAAAAGCAAATAGTATCTTGAAAAAAGAAAGTACCAAAAACGAACACTACCAATACTCTGGAGGGGTTTTTAAAAATTAAACTTAAAATGGCAAAAAATGACTAAACGACTGATATTCTCATTTATTACTTGTATTTCAACGCTTTCCTGTAGTAGTCAGAACAAAGTGAAAACTATGCAAGATAACAGTGACACTTTAACACGGCCCAATATTATTTGGCTAATGGCCGAAGATATAAGTACAGATTTAGAATGTTATGGCATGGCGAACGTTAAAACACCTTTTTTGAATAAAATGGCCGAAGAAGGGATAAAATTCAGCAACGCCTTTGTTACAAACCCCATTTGTTCCCCCAGTCGCTCTGCCATGATGCTCGGCACGCATCAACTTAAGACCAACACCCAGCACCATCGAAGCAATAGGAATATTCCCTTGTCAACGGCATACGTCCCTTTCACCGAACTGTTGCGCAATGCAGGTTATACAACGATACTTGGCCATCATTCAGTGTTACAGAAAGGGAGAAAGATCGATGTTAATTTTAAACATGAACCTATAGGACCATGGGATGGCAAAGAGCAATTTGGACTTTTTGATAAGTACGACAATTTTGAAAAGGAAGACCAGCCTTTCTTTGCCCAAATCCAGTTAAAGGTGACACACCGTGGAGATTGGTGGGATGAAATACGGAATCAATCACCGCACCCTGTCGACCCAGATAAAGTAGAATTGCCACCGTACATGGCCGACCATCCTGTTGTTCGATTGGACTGGGCCAAATACTTGGACCAAATTGAACATATGGACAGTAATGTAGGAATGATTTTCAAAGAATTGGAGGAAAAGGGTATGGCCGATAATACCATTGTCATTTTTATTGGCGATAATGGGCGTTGTAATATTAAGGGCAAAGGATATCTGTATGATCCCGGCCTACGTATTCCGTTGATTATCTATTATCCAAAAAAATTTAAAGGTGGTCAAACAAGGGACGACATCGTCATGGCGACCGATATTACGGCATCGATATTGGAATTTGCCGACATAGAAATTCCTGAATTCATGACCGGACGATCTATGTTTTCAGAAAACTTTCATCGCGATTATGTGTACGGCGCAAGGGATCTGTGGGACGAGATCAAAGAAAAATCCAGAGCAGTAGTAACAGAAGAATGGTCATACATAAGAAATGACATGCCCGAGGTTCCGTACGATGCCCATCAGGCCTATCTGGAATTTTTTAGGCCCAGTGTACATGTTATGCGAACGCTATACCAAGAATCAAATTTGAACGATTACCAAAAAGCCTTTTTCGAGCCTAGAAAACCGAAAGAAGAACTGTATAACCTAAAGCAAGATCCTTATCAATTATTTAACCTTGCGGATGATCCAAAGTATACGAAGGTGATTGAAAAGCTTAGAAAACAAACGCAAAGCTTCGATCGTATGATGTACTCGGGTCAAGACTATTACGAGCCTGTGAATTATAACGGACCCGAGATCATAAAATGGTTGAAGCAAGAAAGACCAGCGGACTATGCAAGGATGAAGGCAGGGGAAGAAATAGGGTATAAAAAATTTGTCAACTTATATAACCAGTCCTTAAAAGATAAAAATTAAGTGTTTCAAATGTATGGTATACTGCGTATGAAAAATCAAAAATCATTAAGGGTCGCTTTTATACTATTACTTGGCTTTATGCATTCGGTAAGGGGCCAGAACGCATTGAATGAGCAAGGGCAAAGACCCAATATTATTTTTATTCTGACCGACGACCAACGCTTCGATGCCTTGGGCTATGCGGGTAACACGCTCATTTCAACCCCTGAAATGGATAAATTGGCCCAAGAAGGTACCTATTTTAAAAATGCCATGGTCACCACACCGATCTGTACGGCAAGCCGGGCCAGTATATTAACAGGGCTTTACGAGCGTAAACATCGATTTAATTTTCAAACGGGCAACATTCGGGGTTCGTATATGGATGAATCGTATCCCACTATCTTAAAAAACAATGGATATACCACGGCCTTCTTTGGAAAATATGGTGTGCGATACGACCATTTGGACAAACAATTCGACGAATACGAGTCTTACGATCGTAACAATGCGTTTAAGGACAGACGGGGCTATTACTACAAGACCATTGGAAAAGATACGGTACACCTTACTCGATACACCGGCCAAAAAGCCATAGATTTTATTGCCCGGGCAAAAAGCCTCGAACCTTTTTGCCTATCGCTTAGCTTTAGTGCGCCCCATGCCCACGATTCATCGAAAGAACAATATTTCTGGCAAGCAAGCTCCAACGCCCTATTGCAGAACGATCAGATCCCAGGACCCGAATTGGCCGAGGACAAATACTTCAAGGACCAGCCCAAATTTGTTCGCAATGGGTTCAATAGATTAAGATGGACATGGCGATTCGATACCCCCGAAAAATATCAGCATAGCGTTAAAGGGTACTATCGGATGGTCTCCGGAATAGATTTTGAGATTGCAAAAATCCGTGCGGAACTAAAGAAAAAAGGACTCGATAAAAACACGGTGATCATTTTCATGGGCGATAACGGCTATTTTTTGGGTGAGCGCCAATTGGCGGGCAAATGGTTATTGTACGACAACTCCGTACGAGTACCCCTTATCATTTACGACCCACGCCAGAAGGGCCACATTGATAGCGATGCACTTGCATTGAACGTCGATGTACCCGCCACCATTATCGATATTGCCGGGATCGAAAGACCAAAAAGCTGGCATGGGAAAAGTTTAATGCCCATTGTGGCCGAAAAAACAGACAATATGGATAGGGACACGGTACTGCTCGAACATCTTTGGGAGTTTGACCGTATTCCACCCAGTGAGGGTGTCCGCACAAAAAATTGGAAATATTTGAGATATGTCAATGATAAATCCGTAGAGGAGCTTTATAACTTGGAAGCCGATCCAATAGAAACGCAAAATCTGGCCAAAGACCTAAAATATGCAACGAAGCTCAACGCGTTTAGAAAAAAAACGGATCGCCGGGCACATGAGTTGTCCGACCAATTTTCAGTAGGCCCCTATGCACTGCATGTTGATGGTATTAGAAAAAAAGAAGGGACAACTATCCGTGGCGAAAGGCCAGAATATGGTTGGATCGTTCCCGATCTTGCCATATGGCAATCGGCCTACCAGCTATTGGTGGCATCTTCCGAAGAAAACTTGGCGAACAATATCGGTGATATTTGGGATAGCGGTCAAAAAAGGGGCAATGCTTCTTTTAATGTAGCCCATGGCGGAGCGCCATTACATGCCGGGCCTACCTATTTCTGGAAAGTACGTATTTGGGATGAAGACAACCGGGTTACGGATTATTCAGAAAGACAATCCTTCCATATTGAAAACCCTACCAACGGCAATGATGCCGCTATACCGATTGATTCCTTCGACTATAGGGCAAGCGGTTTTTCCAGTTCCGATAAAGGTTTGGTGAAAATCTGGGATCTTGGCAAAAACGCCTTTAACAAGGTTGGTCCAACCAAAGATCGTAAGCAACTTGCTACCGAGCTGGATGCCTATGCCATTCAGTTGAACAGCTATGCTTTTGAACGTGCGTATGTAACGCCAAGACAGACTATTGCCTATTTCATGGAACACCCTTCACAGTATACCGAGGGACAACTTTATATGGCACTTATGATCTATGCGGATTATAGGTACACCGGTAACAGCAGGCTGATCAAAAAATATTATGAGGCCTTAAAAGCCAAAACACTGTACGAGCTTGCCGATCAGAACGGTCTCATAAGCACCTCAAAGATCACCCCTGGATTTATGCACAAACTTGGCCTTGAAGATGGGAACAAAAAAAACCTTATCGATATGGCGGAAGCGTCCGGTGATCGTTCAAAAAATCCTAAACACGGCACAGTAAAGAATGCATACTATACCTCGATCAATGCGCTCTATTATCAGAACATGAAAATCATGGCAGAGTTTGCCGAAATCATGGGAAAAACCGAGGAAGCTTGGGATTTTAATATCCGTGCTATAAAAGCGAAACAAATGCTGAACAAAAAAATGTTCGATGGGGCAAAAGGAGTATATGTCGATGGTATGGGTATGGAACAAGCGTCATTGGTTGCAAATACGTTGCCACTCCTTTTTAGGATTGTGCCCCAACAACATATTTCAGGCGTCGTAAGGCATATAAAAGGTTTTAATCTCCCAACAAGCATAGGGGCATATAACAATTTATTTGACGCCTTGTTCATGAGCGGAGAGGTCGACTTTGCGTTGTCGTTGTTGACCGATAAAGAGAATAATGCCTGGTACGATACATTTAGTTCAGAGGCTAACGATTCCTATGCAAGCAAAAAGGTCCCGGCTTATGTGCTATCACAGGATCTTTGGGGCATTCGACCAAAAACGCCCGGATTCGGTATAGTTACCATTAAACCGCAAATGGGCGACCTGAGGGAAAGCGATATTAAAGTGCCGACCATTAACGGCACGATCAAAGGAACCTACAATATCGAAACTAAAAGGACCAAAGTGTTCCATTTTGAAATTCCTGCCAATATGGTGGCCGAATTCAAAATCGCTCTTGAGCCTGGAATGGAATTAGTACATAATGGGGAAAAGATGAATCTGGCTTTTGGTTCCGTGCGGTTGGAACCAGGGAAACATCAGATTAAGCTTACGGCCTCAAATTCCTTTTAAAAAAAAAAATTGATGATGATTCTCAATAATCTTGAAAACACCCACATCAACTTAAAATCGGTTCCATGTATGTTTTTAAGTAAAGACTCCATGAAACGGACGGCCACGAATTTTTTCTGGCTACTGATAGTTATGGTAACGGTCATGTCGTGCAAGGATAAATCTGATGAACCCAAGATTGAAAAGTCCATCCCAAAAAATGACAAATATACCGTTGCGGCCTACGTATGGCCCTCGACACATCACGATGAACGTTTTGGCGATATGCTCTGGCCGGAAAAAACAGGGGAATGGGAGATTATAAAAAAGGGGAGTGCCAGATTCGAAGGACACTATCAACCCAAGATGCCCTTATGGGGCTATGAAATGGACGATGACCCTAAGGTAATGGAGAAATGGATTGAGGCAGCGTCGGACCATGGGGTGAACACATTTATTTTTGATTGGTATTGGTTTGACGAGGGCCCTTTTCTTGAAAGCAGTTTAAACAACGGGTTTCTTAAAGCCAAAAACAGGGACAAGATGAATTTTTATCTTATGTGGGCCAACCATGATGTAAAACAAAACTATTGGAACGTTCACAAGTATAAAGAAATAGATACCCTTTTATGGAACGGTGCAGTGGATGATAAAAACTTTAAAATAATTGTCGATAGGGTCATCAAGAATTATTTTGTTCAGCCAAATTATTATAAGATTGACGATAAACCAGTGTTCTCGGTATTCAGCTTAAAAAAGATGATCGAGGGACTTGGAGGCTTGGAACAGACCGAAGATGCCTTGGATTATTTTAGGGAGAAAGTAAAAACTGCCGGTTTTCCAGACCTTCATGTACAGGTGATCCAGAGCGGTATTCCAAAAGAAAATGCCATGAAGGTTATCGAGCGGTTACAGGTCAACAGCGTAACCCAATATAATTGGCCGGGAAAAAAGGAGCAGGACTATATTAAATGGGGAAGCAAGGCCATCGCTTTTAGAAATCAATGGGATGGTGAACTTTCCATACCCTTTTTTCCGAATGTTTCCATTGGATGGGACGATACCCCAAGGTTTCCGAATAAAGGGGAAAAAGATGTGATCCGATATAACAAATCCCCGGAAAGTTTTGCCACATTTCTTGAAGAAGCAAAAAATTACTGTGACCAGCATACGAAACAGCAAAAGCTTATCACGATTTTCTCTTGGAACGAATGGATAGAGGGAGGCTATTTGTTGCCCGATCGTAAATATGGGTTTCAGTATCTCGAAAAGGTACAAGAGGTAATGACGGGTTCCTACGATCCGTATCAATAAGAAATAAATGGTTGTATGCTTTTCTATTTTTCGCTACAAGTAGTTCGTGTTGTATGTCAAGGAGAATAGGGTTGATTAAACCTTCAAATATTTTTAAAATGAACAAAAAACAAAATAGAAAACACTTGGGACCATCAGGGTTAATGGTTATTATTTTATGTACGCTAATGCCTAGTCTTGGACTTGCCCAGCAAAAGAATCCCCAAAAGCCCAATATCCTGTTTATATATACCGATGATCTGGGCTATGGCGACATTGGTGTTTTTTTTCAGAACCAAAGAAAAGAAGAAGGCGATAAAGCCAAACCCTGGATGTCCACCCCAAACTTGGATAAATTGGCCAAATCAGGGGCAATGTTAACGCAACACTATGCGGCCGCGCCTGTGTGCGCGCCGTCAAGGGCATCTTTGTTGAGTGGCTTGAGCCAAGGCCATGCCAATGTACGTAACAACCAGTTCGATAAGGCATTGGCCAATAACCATACTTTGGGCAATGTACTGCAAAGAGCAGGGTATGCCACTTCGGTTATTGGCAAATGGGGGCTTCAGGGCGATCGCCGCTGGTCGTACAACAACGGCGAATGGACCGCAAGACCTACCGATAGGGGGTTTGATTATTTTTATGGTTATATGCAGCATAGGGATGGTCATGAACACTACCCCAATGAAGGGCTTTACCGAGGGAAAAAATCGGTTTGGGAAAATAATACGGAAATCAAAGACGGTCTGGATAAATGCTATACCGGTGATTTGTGGACAGCAGCGGCGAAGCGATGGATCACCTCTAAAGCGGAGAACGGGTCACAGCCCTTTTTTATGTTCCTTTCGTATGATACCCCCCATGCCGTCCTTGAACTCCCAACGCAGGCATATCCCGAAGGAGGCGGTCTAAAGGGCGGGGTACAATGGGTAGGCAAACATGGACAAATGATCAATACGGCCAACGGAGAACCCGACAGTTATTTCCATCCGGACTATGAGCATGCAACATATGATCATGATAACGATCATAAAACAGCCGAGATACCCTGGCCCGAAACTTTTAAAAGGTATGCCACTAGTGTCCGCAGGATAGACGATGCCATTGGCGATATCATGAAGCTTCTCAAAGACCTGAAAATAGAGGATACTACTTTAGTGGTTTTCAGCTCGGATAACGGGCCTTCAAAAGAATCCTATCTGCCGGAGGGCTTTGTCGAGAACACGCCCGATTTCTTTGATAGTTTCGGACCGTTCGACGGAATAAAAAGAGATGTGCTGGAAGGTGGCATAAGGGTGCCTACCATTGCCCGTTGGCCTGGAAGCATACCGGAAAACAAAGTGGTAACGACCCCGAACATATCCTATGATTGGCTACCGACTTTTACCGATGCCGCAGGGCTTCCTTCTCCGGCCAATTCAGACGGGGTTTCACTACTGCCGTCGTTGACAGGGGTTGGTGATCAGGATCAAGGCCTTGTGTACATAGAATACTTCCAAAGGGAAAAGACCCCTGATTATGAAGAATTTTCCCTGCAAAACAGGAATAGGAGACGCAATGAAATGCAGCTCATTCTAATGGAGGATCTAATCGGACTTCGATACGATATAAAATCCGCCAATGACGATTTTGAAATTTATGACGTAAGCAAGGATACCCGTCAAGGCAAGAATCTGGCATCGCAAGATTCCCTAAATCACCTTCAACAAATGATGAAAAAAAGGGTGTTACAGATTCGAATGCCGGATACTTCGGCAGTTAGGCCGTATGATGGTGAAGCGATACCGGCCTTAAGACCGCAGCCCAGATCAAAAGGGCTTCGCTGGAAAAGTTATGGCGGCAATTTTCCCTGGCTGCCAAAAATGGACGATTTGGTAAATAACGGGAGCGGTACGGTAAAGAATCCATCAAAAATCCGCTATAACAAGATAAACAGCGACTATTTTTTGTTGGAAGGCTATATCGAAATTAAAACAAAAGGCAACTATGAGCTACGTTTCTCTTCGGTGGACAAGGCCATTGTACGTGTACACGACATAACTGTTTTTGATGCCGATTATGGATACAATCCATCGGCCGAAATGATGGAGAACATGTACTTTGAAGAGGGATTTCATCCTATCAGGATCTATTTGAAAAACTCAAAAAAAGAAAGAAATCCATTTATCCTATCCTTGAAATTGGAAGGTAGTTCCAGTACTGCCCCGGTTGAATTTTTCGTTAGAGATACGTAGATATGCTGGTCTGCTTTGAAGAGGTATTAATCGTCTCCTGCTTATTTGACAGTGAAAAATCTAGCGAAATAAATGGAACTGTTTTTAGATAATTAAACTTTACAATGGGAATATAGGCCATCAGATAAATGTTCAGTTTATATCAATTTATTAGGGCCAATAATCTGAAAGATATACAAAACCGAGTTCAATCTAATATTAAAAGAGTTTAACGTGAGAAGAATAGCGTCATTATTAAATCTACTCTACCTACCATATTGCCTACTGTTATGTCTTTCCGTCAATGCTCAATTAGGCCTTGAAAAATGTTCTTTAAAAACTTATGAAGAACTTCGTGACATGGGCTATGAGCCGGTAAGAGCGCATAATGCCGTTGGAGATGGTATTACTGATGATACCGCTGCCATCCAAGAAGCCATAAATACAGCAAATGCCAGTAGAAAAGCGGTCTATTTTCATCCAGGCACCTATTTGGTATCCAAAACGCTGATTGTTGAGCAGGATCTGTTCGTGAGTGGTTTTGGATTTACTAATGAGAACAATAATATGACCCGATACGGAAATAAGCTGGTGGGTTCGTATTGCGGAAATGAGAAACCGGTCATTAAACTTCAGGATAATCTGCAAGCAGCAAGTTCAATCAACGTGGATGATCCTTTTTCCGTTATTAAATTGTTCAGGAGAAATGCTTCAGATCCCACCAATCCGAACAGTAGGGATGACAGTAGATCATGGAATACCTCGATCCATAACTTAACGATAGATTTAGGAACAAATAACCCAGGAGCAGTTGGCATAAACCAACAAGGCGCAGAAGGTTGCTCATCCCAAGAAGTAACAATATTGGCAAATGATAGTTTTGCGGGTTTTTATAACTTAAACAGCTCAGGTGGCTATACTTACAATGTTGAAGTTATCGGAGGAAATCATGGAATTTATTTGAATAGTAGTAGAGGCGGCTCAGTACTTGTAGTAGGTCTAAAATTAAGCGGTCAAAAAGCCTCCCCTATTGCGGTAACCAATTATGTTCCTTTTGGTCTTGTTGGTTTTGACATCACATGTAATCAAGGAGGTGTTATATCCCATATAAATGGAGGAAAACTTACTTATTCAAACTCCAGTCATGATGCCGCAACTCAAATATATTTGATTGATGGAAAAATAAATATTTCTGAAGAAGGTACTGATGCCATTATCGATAACAATGACCGCTCAATTTACTTAAAAAATATCTATACGAAAGGAAGAACAAACATTCATACATATGCAACTCATATTGATAATCCGGCCCCATTGGGCAAATTAACCGCATCAAATGCATCAAATTGGTCTTTAATCAATGAATATTCTTTTACTCCTGGATTATATAAGGAAAAAGGACATCTTTTACAAGGGCTAAACACCAACAACTCTTTTTATTCAAGCGATCTTTACGATCCATCCATCGATATAAGTAACTATTTATTTTCACCCTCTGAGAATATTATAGTTTCAACTGAGGCAGACCCTCCTTCAGATTTAATTTCAATACACACCCACGATATCGGATTATTAAATCCTGAAGGAAATAATATCGTCTCGGTTATTGACTATGGGGCTAACCCAAATGATAATGTAGATGATGCCCAAAGCATACAAGAGGCAATAGACGCTGCAGGAGATAATGGAATTGTTTTTTTACCTGCGGGCGAGCTTTATGATGATAATGGAACAGAGCGCTTAGGCTACTACAAAATCAATCAAACTATTAAACTGAAAAGAAACACTATTTTATTTGGCGTATCAAGATACAATTCTGTTCTAGCTGCGAACGATTGGTCAAATCCGTCAGAAAACTCGCCTGTCATATCCTCTATAAACGATGCCAATGCGGCCCCAGTTATTGCCGATTTTAAAATTATTATACCACCTGTTGCCGCAACCGGTAATTACAATGGTATAATCCCTGAATTTGAAAACCATATTTACAGCATTTTATGGCAATCGGGTGAACATTCAATTTATAAAGATGTTTTTACCCAAAATATGTACGGCCCTCTTGGAGATAGAAAAGTACATATTATATCTGGAAATGGTGGTGGAAAATGGTACGGTATTACTCAAGCTGGATCATATCCTCCATGTGCCGTAAACCCGGGGAACTGTAATAACTCAACTGCAAACAATTCGTTTTTAGACAGCAATGGCAATTATGTGTCACATCCTGATAGCAGAAAAATGCTTGTTGAAGGCACATCGCAAAAACTAAGCTTTTATCCTTATCACTGCCAGCATGACACTCCTGTTAATGGCGCCCTATGGGAAATTAAAGATGCCTCTAATGTAAACGTATATGGAATTAAATCTGAAATGGGAAGTATTCCTGAACGTATGATGGCTATTATCAGGGACAATCCTTCCAATCTGGTTCCTGTTTGGTTATTTATAAAAAACTCAAGTAATATATCCCTTGTCGGTCATGAAGGTCTTAGTCAAACTGCCCAAGACCGAGGCTTAATTGAAATTACCGAAGATTCATATAATATAACCATAGCATCAATGGGAAGAAGAGGTGCGGGCCTGCTTCCAAACAATACAGAATTAAATCAAGATTCATGGTATTTTGTAAAAGAGACAACCCAAGAAAACTTCATAAGCAAAGTTACGGCCCAAGGTTTTCTATCTCTTTTTAAAAGCGGAAAGATAGAACCTTCGTCCAATAATGAAGATACAACGGATTCAGGCACCATTACAATAGTGCCAAACCCGGCCAAGGATTCTTTGAACATTAGTTCTGGGATCGTTGAAATTGACAGTATATCTATTTTTAATCTATCAGGTCAACAAGTGTTGACCAAAAAAGTCAACTCTTTAGAAACAACGTTAAGTTTGGCGGGAATTAGTTCTGGTATGTATGTGGTAAAAGTCTATACCAAAGATGGTTCAAAAGGATTTAAAGTTGTTAAAAAATAAATAGGGAACTTCACTAATTTAAGCTTATTCGTACTGGACACAATTTAACCTGACAGTTGTTTTAGAGAAAGTTACAAAAAGGGGAAAGCCACAAAATAATTCAAAAAAATGCGACTTTTAATTTGAAGTAACTTCAATTTTTTGAAATTATCCTAAAAATAAATTTAAAAATTCTTAGCTTTCTTAACTCGTCGTTCCTTACGAATCCTCTAAGTACTTGGTATACAGAGTTATATTTGATAGAAAACCATGTTTTCGGTGGTCTAAGATTGTTCGGGGGTGAGAACGACTTTCCACTCTTCTTCAGTTTTTTCCTCCCTTCCGTCCGGGGTAGGATTTCCGAGGTTTGTAAAACGGATGACATCCGCCCACGTCAATATGCTGTTATTGTCGCTTCTTTCCATAAAAATGTTTCGCTCAGTTTCAGGGCACAGCACCCGTAATGCATCCAGTTTACGATTAAATGTTTTCCCGATGGTTGGTCGTACGGCGGTATTTTTCAACATTACAAACATTTGGGCAAAAAGCCCCAGGCTTTTCCGTCGGCCTTAATTGATTATTTTTCCTGTTTCTTCGACCCTTTTATTGAAGGGAGAACCGACCTCTTTGTGTTCTATTTTTCATCAGGCTCAAGCCGACTTTCCCATTTGTTATCTATATAATTCCACGAGATGTTGCCATTCTTCACGTGTATCACCATAAACCCTTCCTCATCATAATGGATACCGTCGTTCCTATTGTTCTTCCTTCTCCAACTAGGTCTTCCGGCAACTGACCCCCCCGTAATAAAACGGGTCTTATTTTGAAGGTTGATGTCCTCGATCCAATGCATATGACCTTGCAGTACCAATTTCAAATCAAGATCATTGAAAAGTTTTAAGATTTCGTCACGGTTATAGATCCAAAGTTCATTGGGCACTTCTTTGACTTTGTTTTTGGGATACCGCTGGTTATAGGTTGAAATAAAGGGAATATGCGTAGACAATACTATTGGAGTTTCAGTATCCAATTGGGCCAGGTCATCTTTCAGCCATTGTTTTTGTTCATCGTCAATAAGCCCGATATAGCGCTGGTCCTTTTCTTCGATGGAACACAGTGAGATAAAATGCCATCCTTTATGATCAAAAGAATAATATCTTTTGCCCAAATAGCGCTCGTACATCCCATATTTATAGTCCGGATGATTCGTTTTGATGTCACTTTCCCTGTAAATCCCGAATAGTTCGTGGTTTCCTATGGTATTATAGACCGGTACATCAAACTTTTTGATGCTGGTGCTATAGGTGCGGAACAACGAGTCCGACCGATTAAAATTGCCTCTAAGGGCATCGTATACCAGATCACCTCCGGTAAGCACAAAATCAACATGGAGTTTGTTGACCGTATCGATCACTTTTTGAAACGCTTCCTGGGCCCCGCGTTCTGGTTGTAGGTGGATATCGGTCATAAAGACAAAGGAAAAACCTTCTTGATCTGCATAGGTAGAACCAACCAAATCTTCGCTTTGGGCCTTAATGCCCAAGCAAACGAACAACAACGCAATCCACAATACTGTTCTCATCCTTTTTTACTGTTTTTTTCTTTGCAGGTATTCGGTTTTGTCGGCTTCATAGGTCTTGACCAACTCTTTGTCATATCTTTTTTCAAAGTCCTTGGTGGGCAAAAGGGATTCGGCGGGGAGGTCCACGGCTTCCTCGAACTGCATTTCGCCACTTGTATCCTTGGTAATGGTAAATGCATCGTACACTTCGCCCAGGACGGTCTTTGCCACATACTCCAATTTATTTTCCGAAACATATATTTCCTGATACAGTTGTATCGAGGTTCCTGCGCGCTCGACCCAGTCACTGAACTGTATCGCATTTTGATACGGACCGGCCACCGACACCACATGAATCGGAAAGGCTGCATCCATGCTTCCCCTTGCATACAGATGTTCATGTCCCGTCAAGACCATCGGAACCTTGTACTTCTCCAACAGTGCCTTGATCTCGGGAAAACGGATATCGGGATTGCGGTTTCTTGCCAGCCCGGCCATGGCATGATGGAAGGTAACGAATACCCAATCGCCTTTAAATTCTTTGAGCGCCTTTTCCAACCAAACATAGGTCTCTTGCCATTGTGCTGGCGTTATTTTTGCGGAAGTGTCCAGGGAAATGACCCTGATATTATTATAATCCACAAAGTACGTTTGCTCCTCTTGTCCGTCCGGGCCATTTTTGGAAAAGCAAAAGTTAAGATTCCATAATGGTGCAATTTCCTTGGTCTCTTTCGTCTCCCATTTGTGCTCATGGTTACCTGGTGTGGCAATAATAGGTATATTTTGAAAAGCCCATCCCGCGGCCGGGAAAAATTCGTTCCAATTTTCTTTGTTCAATCCTCCTCTATGGATCAAGTCTCCTGCAAATAACATGAATTTGGCATCCGGATTGGCTAAAACGGCCTGTCTCAGCGTTCTGCTTCCCAAGGAATGGATGTAGCGTTGTACATCTCCGAAATACAAAAACTTGAAGGGTTCGTTTTGCCCGGTCGCGGTCTTAAATTCGGACCATTCGGACCATTGGTCCTTATGGCCTACCCGATAGGAGTATTGGGTATTGGGCTGTAGATCCTGAAGATTTGCCGAATGATAATACCATAAACCGTCATCCGATGTATGGGATCGGGAGGTCGCTTCTATTTTCTTTATGCGTTCTTCAAAAAAAGGGGAAGCGGTCGCTTCCACATATTCTATATAGCTTTTGGGTTCGGTTGCCCGTGTCCTCCATGAAACGGCCTGACTGTTTTCCGGGGACGTTTCCCATGAAAGTTTAATGTGATGCGGCCATTGTTCCAAAAGACTATTGTCGTACTCCTCTTTTTTCTGCCCCTGGCAATGAAAGACTAATATTGAAAAAGAGATGAATAATAACGTGTGTTTTTTCATTTTAACATAGAATTAAAAGAGGCTGTCTAAAAAGTTGGTTTTCGTCATTCCGGATTCGTTTTAAAATCCCAAATCACAGCTTTTAGAACTTTCCGGACAGCCTCCGGTGTTTTTAGAATCCCGGATTTTGGGGCATTTCCTTCTCCAAGTTCGAATCTATCACGGACTGTGGTATGGGCAGCAGTATGTCGCGTTGCGGATCAATGGTATCGGAACCACGGTTGTTGTACTTCATGGTACGTTCGGCCCACTTACCCGTTCTCAAAAGGGTATACCTTCTGGGCTCTTCGACCATGAGTTCCCTGGCGCGCTCATCCAGTATAAAATCAATATCGATATCCCCCGCCGTTATGTTGAAAGCATGACTTCTGGCCCTAAGAATGTTTATCGTGTTGGCCGCCGCCGCAGTATTCCCCAGCCTAAATTCCGCTTCTGCTTTTAGCAGGTAGGTATCCGCGGCCCGAAGGTAAATCTGGTCGTAAAACGATTCCCTGTTCCCGATGGGATCTATAGGATCGGCCCAATCGTATTTTCTGCTGAAAGGCCATTCTTCGATACCATTATGATCGTCGGTGATATCCTCGCTCCAATCCAAAAAGATCTTATCGCCGTAATTTGCCCCTTCCGGCAAATTATCGGCAGGATAGGGCGCATTCCCGGCCGCGTCCCGGTAGGTGAAGGCTTTTCGAATGGCGTATTCGGAAAATCTGTCATCATTGGGGTCGTCAAAATTATCCAAGGCCCATTTGGTCAATGAAGATCGGCCGTTTCCATATCCGCCCCTGTCGGCGGTCACGGTCAGGTCCAGGTCACCGCTTCGATATCGAGACGTATGGTGCATGGCCATAATAGGGTATTCCCCACCACCCAGGACATTATTTTTGAACTGGAATACCCATAGGGCTTCGGAGTTTCCTTCTTCGCGGTTGGTGTTCCCGGCCTTGAACATGTCCATAAAAGCAACGCCATCCTGATCCGCCTGTACGCCATAGCGTTGGGTAATCAGTGCATATGCCGGGTTGTTGACCACTTTGTCCGACCAAAACAGTGTACTATCCGGTTTGTTCAATGTCAGGTATATTTCCGCTAGGTAGTGTTGCACGGCCCCTTTGGTGATTCTACCTGTCAGGGAGCCTTCTTCGGGTATGATGGGCTCTGCAAAAAGCAGGTCTTTAACAACCTGTCGCCTTACTTCTTCCACGGGGGTCCGTTCCCAATCCGTCCTGATAATTCCGTCACTTGATGGGTTGAGGTTCAGCGGAACGTCACCCCAAAGATATGAGAGGTGACGATAGGCGAATGCCCTAGCCACTCTTGCTTCGGCGAGGATCAGGTCTTTGTTTTCCATTTCACTAAGCTCGTTTCCACTCCAATCGATATCACTTCTTTCTTCAACATTTTTGATGATTTCATTGGAGGAGTTGACGATCTCATACAACCAAAGAAAGACCCCTTCATATACATCATAATCTGGCTTGTTCCTCTCGTTCCAATCCACAGATACACGGGAAACTCCGTTGCCACTGTGGTTGGCCGCGAACATGTCGGTACCGGACATGGTCACATCCGTTATAAGGGAAGAACTGGCGTTCAATCCTTCCCGTTCATAGCGCATCAGGGAATAAAGACCATTTATTCCCGCTTCCAACCCAGATAAATCAGAATACAAATTCTCTGCATATATCACATTGGGCGGATTTTCGTCCAATAGATCATCGCTGCAACTGCTTATAAGAATTACAGTGCTAAAAAGGCATATTATTACTTTTCTCATTTTATTTTTTTTACTTAAAATCCTAGTGTTAATCCAAGGGTCAACTCTCGTTGTAGCGGAAGGATTCCCGCCTGGCTACTTGGAAGTTCCAGTTCGGGGTCTCCGGCGGTCCAATCCGTTATGGTGAGCAAATTTCTGCCGGAGGCAAACAGTTGAAGTTTATCCAGTTTTATTTTGGACAGAACTTTCTCCGGAAAATTATAGGAGAGGGTCACATCCTTCAACCTAATAAAACTGGCATCCTCATAGATGGAGCCCCCTCTTACCTCATCGTTGTTCCTAAAATATTCGTTGGTGGGGTTATCGGGTGTCCACCAGTTCTTTTTTAGTACATTCCGTCTGATTTCAGCGGCCGTATTGTCCCTCAACAGGTTGTTGTGCCTGGTCGCCCCATGCGATCCGATGAAGAATATTTCCAGGCCTAAATTCTTATATTGAAAGGCGTTGCTTAGGCCCCATGTGTACTTAGGATCTCGCTGCCCTATGATCTGACGGTCTTTGTCATCCAGCACCCCGTTATCATCCACGTCCTCTATCTTGGCATCACCGGGCACCCTATCATATACGGCGGCGGCTTCCTCTTCCCCCAATTGCCAAACCCCGATCATCTTTTGGTCAAAGTTGACACGTATGGGTTCCCCCACGAACCAGGCATTGGCCAAATCATTGATTTCTTCCCCGTCTTCCTGGAGATAACCGTATAGGGAAACTATCTTATTTTTGTTGGTGGCAAAGTTTCCCGATATCTTCCAATTGAAGTCTTGGGTCACCCAGGGGACAACGGATAGGGAAAGTTCCAGTCCACGGGTTTGTGTTTCCCCAATGTTCTGGGTCACTTGGTTTATTCCATGAACGGAAGAGATGGTCCTGTTCAACAACAAATCGGAAGTATTGGTTTCGTATAGGTTCACATCGCCAAAGATCCTGTTATTGAAAAATCCAAAATCCAATCCTAAATTATAGGTTTCACTGGACTCCCATCCCAAATCTTTGTCCCCAATGACACTTGGAACATAGCCTACCAAGGATTGTTCTCCAGACAAGGTGTTCCTGTCCCGCAACCTGGTGATCGATGAATAGGGGTCGACGGCCTGGTTTCCATTGATGCCCCACGATAACCTTAATTTTAATTGGTTTATGGTGGTCGAATTTTCCAAGAAAGGTTCCCTTGAAATGTTCCAGCCCAAGGCGACCGATGGAAAAATACCCCATTTGTTATCCGGTCCGAAACCTGAAAAACCATCCCGCCTTCCGGTCAACGTCAACAAATAGGTGTTGTTGAACGAATAGTTGAGGCGCAACATTTGTGAGATGAGCGCGGTACGTTGGTAATCGTTTTGGGACTCTATGGAAGAGGCTTGGGAAATTCCAAAATAGGTGAATTCGTCGTTGGGAAAATTGATCGCTGTGAGTTCCTCAAAATATTGCTCGTTCTCCTCATAACTATAGACCCCTGTTACGAAAACATTGTGTTTGCCAAACTCCTTGTTGTAGGTGAGGATGTTTTCAACTACATTATTTTTAAATTCCGTACTGGAAAGATATGCATAGCCCGAGTTGGCTATTCCCACCACGGTGTTGCTTCCGGCATAAGTCTTCCGTTCGGACCACCTTCTTCTTATACCTGTGTTCAATCTATAATTGAGCCCTTTCAAAAATGGGAAGGTTACATTGATATAGTTGTTCGATACGATTTGATTGGAATAATCCTCATCCTCGTAATTTTCGGCCTCCAAAGGGTTTTCATCAGGGAATTCCGGCCATGGGAATAGATTGATGTCCCCATTTTCATCAAAAGGGTTGGCCAGAAGCGGGTTGATCTCAAAAACGGCTTCGTAGTCAATATTGTATCCGCCCCGATCATCATAGGTGAACTGGCTTCGGGTTCCAAAATCCAACCAATCCGTAATCTTGGTATCGATGTTCACCCTACCGGAGATTCTTTGGTACTGGTCGGTAACGGACAGCCCCTGCACATCCAAGAAATTGCCTCCAATGTAGTATTTGGTGTTGTCGCTTCCACCGGTCATGGAAATGTTATGGGATTGGGTGTAACCGGTTCTAAGGGACAGGTCTATCCAATCCGTTTCCAGTCCAGCTTCATAATTTGCAATTTCCGTGTCCGTCAATAATTCAGCGTTTCGGGTGGATTTGAAATCATAAAATTCCCTACCTGTTAAGAAAACTGGAAGATTGATAGGTTCCTGGATCCCATACTTCCCTTGATAATTGATCTTTGTTTTTCCTTTTACGCCGGCCTTGGTCGTGACCAAAATGACACCATTGGAACCCCTGGAGCCATAAATAGCGGATGCAGAGGCATCTTTTAATACTTCCAATGAGGCGATATCGTTAACGCTGATATCGTTCAGATCGCCATAGTAGGGCACCCCGTCCAAAACAATAAGAGGATCGTTGCTGGCCAAAATGGAATTGCGGCCCCTTACTATAATCGTTTGCTCTCCCACGGCACCTGCCGTGGTTTGGCGGATGGTTACGCCGGGAAGGGCTCCTTGCAAAACTTGGGCGATGTTTCTGTTGGGAACCAGATCCAATCGTTCCTGGGCCACGGAAGTAACAGATCCCGTTACATCGCTTTTTTTCTGTGTCCCGTAGCCGACCACCACCACTTCGTCCAACTTGGCATTATCGGGCAGTAGTTTTACGTTGATAATGGTCTGGTTTCCTACTTCGATCTCCTGGGTTACATACCCAACATATGAAAATTGCAGTATTGCATCGGGGTCATCTATGGTCAGGGAATAGTTGCCATCGAAATCCGTTGTGGTGCCCTGCGTAGTTCCTTTTACGGCCACCGTAGTTCCCAAAAGAGGGGTTCCGAATTCATCCACAACTTTCCCCGTAATGGCATATTGAAGTGGTTTGGACAAAACTCTCGGCTTACCGATACTATCAAGGTCTTTTTTTTCGGTCAGGAATATCTGTCGGTCTATAATGCTATAAGCGGTCGATGTATTTCCAAACACCTTTTCCAAAACGTTTTCTATAAGTTCCTCTTTTACCTTGACCGTAACTTGACGTTCCAGGTCTACAACCTTTATTTTATAGACGAACCTAAATTCGGTACTGTTTTCAATCTTATCAATAAGCTGGTCTATGGATACGTTCTTTAAGTCCAACGTAAGTTTGGTTCGCTGTCCATAGGAAGTGTTCGCCTGCATTGTTAAAAGTGCAACGAACATGAACAGCACGCTAAGTTTCATTTTTAAATCAAATTTCAATAAGGGATAGGGGCTTCTTGTATGCTTAAGAAGTTTTTTCATACTTTTATAGTGTTAAATTGTGGTTATTCTCCTAATAATCACTGCAACTCAATCGGGAAATGTGCAACCATTTTCCGATTTTTTTATTTCTTCAATTCTCAAAAATCCGAAGAAGTAAAAGAGTGATTTTTTGTATTTGTAAGGGTTGGTTTTTATCTCATTGGCATTGTAATTTTAAGTTGTCAGTAAATAGTTATTTGGTTCTTATCTATTTTAAAATCAATGTTATAGGTAGTTTTCAAATTTTCAAGGACTTTGATAAGCGGGTCGTCTCCAAAACTGGCATTGAATTTCTCGGACGACAGTCTTTTGTTATTGTTGACAATGACCACATCGTAATGCCTTTCCAACTTTTTAAGAATGTTTTGGAATGTCATGTTCCTAAACACCAGGTCTCCATTCATCCAGGATGTATAGATGCCTGTGATCACTTCCCTGGTATCAATATTATGGGCTTTTTTGTCATAGCTTCCTTTGAACCCGGGTTTTAGTAGTACGGGTTCCTGGTTTCCCCCATCGCTGTTTAATTGTACTGAACCTTCCACCAATACAACGTCGGATGTCTCGTCTTCCGGATATGCTGTAACGTTGAACGTTGTCCCCAACACCCGTATATTCAGGTTATCCGCATTCACTATAAAAGGGTGGGCAGAATCTTTTTTGACTTCCAAAAATACCTCTCCGGTCAGGGAAATCCGTCGCTCCATACCCGGCAAAAATCGGACGGGGTATTTAAGCGAGGAGCCTGCATTTAAATGTGCTGTTGTACCATCGGACAATTGTATCCTGAACTTTTTGCCGTAAGGAACTCTGAGGGTATTGTACACCAGTTCTTCGGAATCAGCTTCATTAGGATATACCAACTGATTTCCATGCTGGTTGGCTATAATGTTTCCCTGGTTATTCTTTATTTTGATCGTGGCATCTTCCGAAATAATTTTCGTCTTTCCATTTTCCATTTCCAGGGTAATGGAATTTTCCTTTGGGATAAGCGGGGTTTCCTTACTTGAATTTATTATAGCTGTTTTAAAAAAATACCCCGCCCCCAGAAGTAAGATCCCAATGGCCGCATATTTTAGGAATTGTTTTGCCCATAATCTTCTGGTGTTCTCTTTGCTGATTTCCTTTTGGATGTTTCCTAGAATGACTCTTTTTTGGTCATCGGATACTATGGAATCGCCTCCTTCTTCCCCATCGTTTTTCTGGAAACTGTTGTAATACTTAAAAAGTATTTTTTCCTCTTCGGGAACGGTTTTGCCAGAAAGGTATTTTTCCACCAGATGTAAGAACCGTTCTTTATCCATTTTTAATGATCCGCACCTTATTTGTGTGCTTCAATAGTATAGTGTTGTCATATCCTTGCATCCCCTAGTCATAAATCCATTTTTTTTTATAAATGAATGTTAAACACCAATTGGTGGCCCATAAGAAAGGTGTCCGGAAATGTCAATAAGAAGATTTAAAAGGGCAACGCGGATATAAAAACCAAACCGAGCAGACCACCTATCGAGGTTCGTAAGACAAAAAGTGCTTTGGTGATATGGTTCTCGACCGTTTTTGGGGAGATGTTCAATCTACTCGAAATTTCCTTATGGCTCAGTTGCTCGTCCCGGCTCATTTTGTAGACTGCCCGGCATTTTTTTGGTAACTCTTCTACAACTGCATCGACCTTTTGCGCAAGTTCTTTATAAAGTATTTCACTTTCGGGATTTTCGTAGGTGCAACGCTGTTCCAGGTTTTCAAAAAGTTCCGGCCTTAAATTTTTTCGGTTTTTTCGAAACTGGTTGAAAACCTGATAGCGGACACTTGAAAAAAGATAGTTTTCCAGAGAAACCTTTATTTCAAGGTTTTTCCTATTTTTCCATATCCCGATAAAAACATCCTGTACAATCTCTTCACAGATTTTTTTGTCCTTTAAAAGATTAAAGGCGGATGTAAAAAGGGGTTGCCAGTAGGTATTGAACATTTTATTGAAAGCATGCCCATCGTCTTGCTTTAATTGCGAGACTAATAATTTGTCATCTTCAAGACTGGAATTGGCCACTTCGGTTTAAATTGGTATCCAAATCTATTCAAAGAACATGTAGTTATCTGGACTTAATTTTTAAGTAATTGTTAAGAATAGGTTCTTTTCCGGAAAATGTATTAATAAAAAAGAATTTCTTGAAAGGAACTATCCCCAAGGCAGAGCCATAGGGGTATTTCACTCGTCTCATTTTGACCCAAAGGTCAAAAATCGAAATTCTGTTATTTGGATTCCCGTTTTCGGTTCGACTTCGCTCACCGACCGTACGGAAATGACAGATTTATCGGAAACCCCGACGCAGAGCGTCGAGGAATTCTTTTCGATTAAATCAAGTGGATTCCGCTGTACCCCTCTTTTTCTTGGGTAGTCAACTATTTAGAGAAAGGCAAGTTCACACCTGTTCATGTTAGGTCATTACAGGCCAAGGTAGGAACCGGTGACAAGGTACTTTCTTCCATACTGAACATCTCCCCAAAAGATTCGTTAGTTACACCACGGATGTTTCCAAGACCAAGCTTGACACCAAGCAACACATACTAATGCTCATATCCTTACTTTAGTTTAACGTGCGATAAATTACCAATACATGGTAGTCGAACCCCGGGCAGTCTTGTCGCAAAGATGGAAAAACTATATTTCGTCAGTAAATGGCTTTTAGTGCCGAATTATAAGCTTATCTAAATAACATTTTTTTCAAGCTTTTAAAAACTCCAATTCTGAATTATTCAATTTCGATTGTCTCCTTATACAGGGTGATTTATCAATAATATTCTTAATATCCTCCTTCAAAAAGTTTGAACTCTGTCCTTTTGAGGTCACCACAAGCAAGAAACCACGTCTTTTTAGGCGTGGTTCTTTTTTTTTGCAGAAAAAGCCAAACGCAGTTTGAGGTTTTGAAGTAAAACAAAGAACCAGCAGCGATAACTGCGGGGTTTCTTATTTGCAAAACGGAGCTCAATGGAAAACCGAAGGTAATCCAGTCGAGGTCACAACAAGCAAGAAACCACGTCTTTTTAGGCGTGGTTC
>TARA_R110000765_G_scaffold62695_2_pt1 | contig 47365 bp, 40 predicted proteins | sample TARA_R110000765 | Tara Oceans TARA_R110000765 (sample SAMEA4398168) | marine metagenome | biome: Polar Biome; feature: [MES] marine water layer (ENVO:01000295) within the mesopelagic zone...; material: water (ENVO:00002006), including particulate matter (ENVO:01000060) such as...... | reverse complement strand
CTGCCCCAGCCGCGATACAGTGGCGCTTTAGACCGAATTCAAGTGTGCCGATCGACTGTACGAATTCAGGCTGGATCACAAGGTCCGCCTGCGCGAACCGCAACCGTGCATGTTCATACTGGCAGACTTCTATGGATCGCAGCATCGCCTGCATGCCGTTTTTCGGGCCAATGGTGTTTTCGCGCTGGCTTGGGTCCACGGCGATCACGACCTTTGCGCCAGTTTCCCTTGCAACATCGACCGGCGCTATGTCGGCATAGGCCCCGTCCATCAGCACATGCGGTCCATCGACCAGGGGTGGCAATATTCCGGCGAGCGCCGCGCTGGCATAAACGTAATCTGTGGCATTCCCCTTGCCGAAAACCACACGTTTCCCGGTCAGCATATCGGTCGCGCAGACAAAGATCGGGATGCGACCATTCTCAAGATTTTTACCTTGCGTCAGACTGGACAGGACGCTGCGGCCCCATGTCTCGGTAGGCGCTCCAACTCCCCAGCCGAAGTACATGTCCCGCGCGGCAAGCAAAGCGGTTCGAAGGCCTTTCATCCGAGCGGTTAGACCTGGCAAGCGAAAGTCCGGGGTTGCCGGAAACCCGCTGGTGTCCATGCCGACCAATGCGTCGAACCAATCGTCGTTCATGGCGTATGTGGTGCCGACGACCGCACCCATGGACACCCCTACGATCGCGCTCGGGGTATAGCCCCTTGCGACGAGGGCGCGTAGGACACCGGCGTGTGACAGGCCTCTCGCCCCGCCACCACTTAACACGAGGGCAAAGGATTTGTGCGTCTTGCCGACTGGTTTCGTGAAATCCGTCAATGTTCAGCCTTCATGTTCGAAAAACGCATACAGCAGCCGCATGTTCGCTTGAACCCTGCATCGAAATAGACGCTGAACGAGGGATATCGTTACGAAATGAATTGTAACTGACGTATCTCGGTCACTTACTCGAGAAGGTGGAACACGCCAAAAAATCAAACCGTAACGATTTTTGCCAACCAACGTTGTAACGTCAGAGAGTGGGCAACGTCTATTTACCTAAACGGTCGTTCTCGATCGCAAGGAAAGTGGACAGGAGCCAACATGAAATCATTGACCCTTGAGGTCCGCGGGCTGTTCGAGGAACTCGATCATCTCGCGGTCGAACGCCATTTGTCAGCTCTCGGCGGCGTGCACAGCGCCGAAGCGAACCCGGCATCGGCAAGCGTGACAGTCCACTACGATGAGACGGCAGTGGGCGAGGAAGAGCTGCGCAACACGGTTGAGGCCTGCGGATTCCACTGCGCCGGGGAGCGGGTTCCGAACCATGTCTGCCACGCCGACCATCAAATGTCTGGCGCGGAGGCCCCGGCTGGCCACGACGCGATGGCGCACGAGATGGGCCACGGCGGTGGTATGGACATGGCCAGCATGGTCCGCGACATGCGCAACCGCTTCTGGGTGGCGCTGCTGTTCACCATCCCGATCTTCACTTATTCGCCGATGGGTGGCCTGTTCACGCCACCCGCGCCGCCCTTCGGGCTGGAACTGGATCTGTGGCTGTTCTTCCTGGGTAGTGCCGCGATTATCTGGCCAAGCTGGCCGTTCTTCGTCGCCGCCTGGCGCGCCCTGCGCAACGGCATCCTGAACATGGCGGTCCTGGTCGTGCTGTCGGTTGGCACCGGTTATGTGTTCAGCGTCGGGTCTACCTTCTTCTTTCCGGGCGTGCAATTCTACGAGGCGGTGGCGGTGCTGCTGGTGTTCATCCTGTCGGGTCACTGGCTGGAGATGCGCGCGCGGGCCGGGGCGTCCGCTGCAATCCGCGCACTGCTCGATCTAGCACCGCCGATGGCGACCGTTATCCGCGATGGGCAAGACGTTGAGGTGCCTACCTCCGAAGTACTTGAGGGCGAGATCGTGCTGATCCGGCCCGGCAACAAGATCCCGGTGGATGGCGAGGTTGTCGAAGGCGCGTCGCTGGTCGACGAATCCATGCTGACAGGCGAATCCATGCCGGTCAACAAGGCCGTCGGCGACACCGTGATCGGCGCCACCATCAACAAGAGCGGCAGTTTCCGGTACCGCGCCACCAAGGTCGGGGCCGACACCGCGCTGGCGCAGATCGTCAAGCTGGTGCAGGAGGCGCAGAACTCCAAGGCACCCGCCCAGCTTCTGGCCGACAAAGCCTCACAATGGCTGGTGCTGATCGCCGTCGTGATCGGACTTGCAACCTTCGCGGTCTGGTTCTGGTGGATCGGCTCTCCGCTTTTGTTCGCGCTGACGCTGACGATCACCGTCTTCGTCATCGCCTGCCCGGACGCGCTTGGGCTTGCTACGCCGATGGCGGTGATGGTGGGCACAGGGTTAGGGGCGCAGCACGGTATCCTGTTCAAGAATGCCGGTGCGCTGGAAGACGCGACCAAGCTTGACGTGATCGTCTTCGACAAGACCGGCACGTTGACCATGGGCGAACCGCGCGTGGTCGAGGTCGTTGCCGCCGAAGGCGGCGCGGAGGATGACGCGCTGCGGGCTGCGGCGGCCGTCGATCGCGGCTCGGACCACCCGCTGGCGCTCGCCATTGTCGAACGCGCGGCGGACCTCGACGTCCCGCAGATGGCCGAGTTTCTCAACCTCGAAGGCCGCGGCGCGCGCGCCGAAGTCGCAGGCAAGACCGTGCTGGTCGGCAATCGGCGCCTGATGGACGAGGAGGGTATCGACGTCGGCACCCTGACGGCGGAGGCCGAGCGCCTGAAGGGCGAGGGCCGCACGGTTGTGCATGTGGCGCAGGGCGGACGGATGCTGGGCCTGATCGCCATCGCTGATGCGCCGCGTCCGAGCGCCAAGGCCACCGTGGCCAAGCTGCGCGCACGCGGCGTCGAGGTGGCGATGCTGACCGGCGACAACGAAGGTACCGCAAGGCGGATCGCGGGCGAGCTGGGCATCGACATTGTGCTGGCAGATGTTCTTCCGGGCCAAAAGGCCGAGAAGGTCAAAGAGCTTCAGGCCCAGGGTAAGAAGGTCGGCATGGTCGGTGACGGTGTCAACGACGCACCCGCGTTGACCCAGGCCGATGTCGGATTTGCCATCGGTGCGGGCACCGACGTGGCGATGGAAAGCGCCGATGTCGTGCTGATGAAAAGCGATCCCTACGATGTCGTGGGGGCCATCGAGTTGTCGCGCGCCACCTTGCGCAAGATGCACCAGAACCTGTTCTGGGCCGTGGCTTACAACGTGGTCGCCTTTCCGATGGCGGCAGGGGTGTTTTATCCGTTGATCATCAGCCCCGCCGTGGCAGCACTTGCCATGTCGGGCAGCTCCGCGCTGGTGGCGGTCAACGCGCTGCTGCTGAAACGAACGCGGCTGGAAGGTATTGGTGCGGGCAAGAGTGGGTCCGCCAGCGGCGGCGGTCAGGGCGATGCGCAGGCAGGCCAGGTGCCGCTTCACGCCGGACACTCGCAGAAATCACATTGAATAAGGGGGACTTGAGATGTCTGACACATCATCGACCAAGACACCGGACGGGAAGGGCATGGCGGCGCGGTTTCCCACCGCGTATTCCATCCTGTTCGGCCTGATCATCGTTGTCGCGGCGCTGACCTGGATTATCCCTGCGGGCCAATATGACCGCGCCATGAACGAAGAGGTCGGGCGCGAGATCGCCGTGCCGGGTACGTATCAAACGGTCGAGCCCAATCCACAGGGGGTCATCGACGTCATGCTGGCACCGGTGGCGGGGTTTTATGATCCCGACAGCTATGCCGCAAATGCCATCGACGTGGCGCTGTTCGTACTGCTTTTGGGCGGCTTTCTGGGCGTGGTGAATGCCACGAATGCCATCGACACCGGCATCCAGACGGCGATGGTGCGGCTGAAGGGGCGCGAGATCTGGATGATCCCGATCCTGATGTCGCTCTTTGCCCTGGGCGGCACGACCTATGGCATGGCCGAGGAAACGCTGGCCTTTTACGCGCTTCTGATCCCGGTGGTGATCGCGGCGGGCTACGATTCCGTGACCGGCGTGGCGATCATCCTGATCGGTGCCGGGATCGGCACGCTGGGATCGACAATCAACCCCTTCGCCACGGTGATCGCGTCTAACGCGGCAGGCATCCCGTTCACGGATGGTATTGCGCTGCGGCTGGTCCTTCTGTTGGGCGGCCTCGCGATCTGCGTGGCCTACGTCATGCGCTATGCCTCGAAGGTTAAGGCCGACCCGGCCCGGTCCGTCGTCGCTGCGCAACGCGACAGCGACCGGCAGTTTTTTCTGAACGAGACGGATGCAACGTTCGAGGAGCCGAAGCTGAGCGGAACTCAGAAGCTGGTCCTGATCCTGTTTTTTACGACCTTTGCGGTAATGATTTGGGGTGTCTCGAGCCAGGGATGGTGGATGGCTCGGATGGGCGCGCTGTTCTTCGGCATGGCCATCGTCGTCGGGCTGGTCGCCCGCATGGGGGAGAAGAAGCTAACGTCGTCCTTTGTCGACGGAGCGAAGGATCTTCTGGGAGTTGCGCTGGTGATCGGTCTGGCGCGCGGCATCGTGGTGATCATGGAGCAGGGCCTGATTGCCGACACGATCCTGAATAGTGCCGCCGATACCCTCGGCGGCCTGCCGGAAGTCGCGTTCATCAACCTGATGCTTTGGATCGAGATCGGGATGAGCTTTCTCGTGCCGTCGTCGTCCGGCCTGGCCGTCCTGTCGATGCCGATCCTTGCCCCGTTGGGGGATTTCGCGGGGGTCGGCCGTGACCTCGTGGTGACGGCCTATCAATCGGCGAGCGGGCTCGTGAATCTGATCACGCCCACCTCTGCGGTTGTGATCGGCGGTCTGGCCATCGGGCGCGTGTCGTTCGACCGCTGGGTCGTCTTCGTCTGGCCCCTGCTGCTGATCCTCGTCGTCTTCATCTCGGCCGGGATCAGCCTGGCCGCCATTCTCTGATTAGAAAGAAGGAGGCATTCCAGATGTCTGAACCAAAATTGGGCGTTCATTCCGAAGCCGGTACATTGCGGCAGGTGATCGTATCGCCACCCGGCCTGGCGCATCGCCGTCTGACACCGGACAACCGCGAAGACCTGCTGTTCGACGATGTGTTCTGGGTCAAACAGGCGATCAAGGATCACGCCGTCTTTGCCGATGTCATGCGCGGCGAAGGGGTCGAGGTGTTGGATGCGATGGCGCTGCTGGGCGAGACGCTGGACATTTCCGACGCGCGCGCCTGGGTTCTCGACCACCGCATCACCCGCAATGACGTCGGCGTGGGGATGCGGGACGACTTGCGTGCCTGGATGGAGGGTCTGCCCGGCACGGAACTGGCCCGTTTGCTGGTCGGCGGCATCCGGGTGGACGATCTGCCTTTCACGCCCTCCGGCATGTTCGGCAGCTACCTTGGCCCCCACGGTTTCGTGCTGCCGCCGCTGCCAAATTTCATCTTTACCCGCGACAATTCAGCCTGGGTTTATGGCGGCGTGAGCCTGAACCCGATGCATTTCGCGGCACGGCGGCCCGAAACGCTGCTGATGGCAGCAGTCTACCGGTTTTATCCGACATTCGCGGATCGAGTGCGGGTCTGGTTCGGCGATCCGACGCGGGAATTCGGGACGGCCACGCTGGAAGGCGGCGACATCATGCCAATCGGGCACGGTGTCGTCATGGTCGGCATGGGCGAACGATCGACCCCGCAGGCGGTGGGCCAACTGGCCGAGGCGCTGTTCGAGGGTGGCGACGTGACGCGGGTGATCGCCTGCCAGATGCCCAGTTCGCGCGCGGCGATGCATCTGGACACCGTTTTCACCCATTGCGGGGGCGATGTGGTGACCACTTTCAAGGAGGTGGCGGATGCGATCACCTGCTATGACCTGCGCCCCGGTCAGGGCAAGGCCGCGCTCGATATCCGCCGGGATGCGCGCCACATATTCGAGATCACCGCTGAAATTCTGGGCCACAAGAAACTGCATCTAGTGCCCACCGGCGGGGCCGACGCCGCGGAGCAATCGCGCGAACAGTGGAATGATGGCAACAACGTGCTGGCGCTGCGCCCCGGCGTCGTCATCGGCTATGACCGCAACGACGACACCAACGCCGCACTGAAGGAGGCCGGGATCGAGGTGCTGGCCATCCCCGGTGCCGAACTCGGCCGGGGCAGGGGCGGCAGCCACTGCATGAGTTGCCCGACGATCCGCGACGCAATCTGAACCACCGACGATAAGGAAATCCCATGTCCTACAATCTGAGAAACCGCTATTTCCTGGCCCTGCGCGACTTCACGCCGCAGGAAATCAGCTTCTTGCTGAAACTCTCCGCCGACCTGAAGGCGGCGAAATACGCCGGCACTGAAGTTCCGCGCCTGACCGGCAAGGAAATCGCCCTGATCTTCGAAAAGGACAGCACCCGCACCCGCGTCGGCTTTGAGGTGGCGGCCCACGATCAGGGCGCGCATGTGACCTATCTTGGCCCCTCGGGGTCGCATCTGGGCAAGAAGGAAACCGTCAAGGACACCGCGCGCGTGCTAGGCCGGGTCTATGACGCGATCGAATATCGCGGATTTGGTCACCCTATCGTCGAGACGCTGGCGCAATACGCTGGCGTGCCCGTCTATAACGGGCTGACGGACGAATTCCACCCGACGCAGATCCTTGCCGATTTCCTGACCATGCAGGAACATTCCGACAAGCCGCTGCGCGAGATCGCCTATTGCTTCATGGGCGATGCGGGCAACAACATGGGTGACAGCCTGCTGATCGGCGGGGCGAAGATGGGCATGGATGTGCGCCTGTGCGCGCCCGAAAGCCTGTGGCCGGGCCAGGCGATCCGCGACGAGGCCGATGACGTCGCCGTGCAGACCGGCGCGCGGATCACGATCACCGAGGATGTGGACGCCGCGGTGAAAGACGTCGATTTCGTCTATACCGATGTCTGGGTGTCGATGGGTGAGCCCAAGGAAAAATGGGCGGAACGGATCGAGCTGCTGACGCCCTATCAGGTGAATTCCGATGTGATGGCCAAAACCGGCAATCCGAGGGCCAAGTTCATGCATTGCCTGCCCGCCTTCCACAATGCCGAGACCGAAGTCGGCGCCGATATCGAAGAGGAATTCGGCATCACGGCGATGGAAGTCACCGAAGAGGTGTTCGAAAGCCCGGCCTCCATCGTGTTCGATCAGGCCGAGAACCGGCTGCACACGATTAAGGCGGTGCTCGTCGCCACGCTGGGCAACTAGCGGTGCTGGTTGTCGCCGCATTGGGGGGCAATGCATTGTTGCGCCGTGGCGAGCCGCTGACCGCCAAGGCGCAGCGCGAGAACGTCGCCACCGCGGCTACCGCGCTGGCGCAGATCATCAAGGCCGGACACCGGCTGGTCGTCACCCACGGCAACGGGCCGCAAATCGGCCTGCTTGCATTGCAGGGTGCGGCCTACAAACCCGATGCAGTGTTCCCGCTGGATGTGCTGGGGGCGGAAACCGATGGCATGATCGGTTACATGATCGAGCAGGCGCTTGAAAACGCCCTGGGCCATGACCGCCCGGTCGCGACCCTGCTGACCCAGATCGAGGTCGATCCCAAAGACCCGGCCTTCGCCAAACCCACCAAGTTCATCGGCCCGGTCTATGACAAGGCGGAAGCCGAACGGCTCGCGCAGGCGCGGGGGTGGAGCATTGCTGCGGACGGTGCGCATTGGCGGCGTGTGGTGCCGTCCCCGATGCCCAGTGACATTCCCGATCTGAAGGTGCTGCAACTGCTACTCGGTCACGACGTGACGCTGATCTGTGCAGGAGGTGGCGGCATTCCGGTCGTCCGGCGTGCCGACGGTTCGCTGATCGGGGTCGAGGCGGTGATCGACAAGGATCACGCGACGGCGCTTCTGGCACACAAGCTGAACGCCGACGCGCTGTTGCTGCTGACTGACGTTGAGGCCGTGTTCCGCGATTTCGGCACCGACGCGCAATCGGCTATAAGGCATTTGTCACCGGAGGACGCAGTGCGCCTGGACTTGCCCGACGGCTCGATGGCGCCGAAGGTGGCCGCTGCCGCGACTTTCGTATCCGATCGCGACCGCTTCGCCTCCGTGGGCCGTCTTGAGGATGCGCTTGCAATGCTGGAGGGCCGCTCAGGGACGATGATCGCAAACACCTGAAACAAAGGAGGACAATCCATGAAACGTCTGAAAGATAAAGTCGCCCTGATCACCGGGGGCGCGGCGGGTATCGGTCTGGAAACCGCGCGGCTCTTCCTGAGCGAAGGGGCCAGGGTCGCGCTTGTGGACCTCCACGTTGACGACCTGTCGGATGCTGCGGGGGATCTGGGCAATCCGGACGACCTGCTGACAATCGCCGCCGACGTCTCATCGGTCGAAGATTGCAAAAGATACGTCGCGCAGACCGTCGAGAAGTTCGGGCGCATCGACGTGTTCTTCAACAACGCCGAAGTCGAAGGCATGGTCGCGCCGCTGGTCGATCAGAAGATCGAGGATTTTGACCGCGTGATGGCGGTTAATGTGCGCGGCGCTTTCCTTGGGTTGCAGCATGTCTTGCCCGTGATGACTGGGCAGCAATCGGGCAGCGTGATCAACATGTCGTCGATCGCGGGCCTCAAGGGCAGCCCGAACGTCGCGCCCTATATCACGTCGAAACATGCCGTTGTCGGTTTGACGCGCGCCGCCGCGATAGAGGTCGCAGGCCACAACGTGCGTGTCAACTCGGTGCATCCCTCGCCGGTCAACACGCGGATGATGCGGTCGCTGGAGGAAGGGTTCAATCCCGGCCACGGCGACGAAGTGAAGCAACAGCTTGCCGGCACGATTCCGCTGGGTCGCTATGGTGAAAGCATAGAAATCGCCAATCTGGTCCTGTTCCTCGCCTCCGACGAGTCCGCCTTCATCACGGGAGCGCAGTATCCCATCGACGGGGGCATGTCGGCGGGCTGATCGGGTCTCTGCCCTATGGGTTTGGAACCTGTTGCTAGGGGGCTGTCAGGTCGCCGTAAATGTCCCGACCCCAAGCGCCGCGTTCGTACGCGCAATCGACGCCGATCCGTCTCGCTCGGCTTCCGTCAGGGCGCGGATCGCGTCGATGGTTTCGGGGATCACGATGGCTTGGTTGTCGACCATGTAGGCATAGTACAATTCGTCGCCCTCGACCTTGAGCATGTCCTCCCACAGAGCCACCTCATAGAGGCTGTCGTTGGGACGCCCGAAATCGGCCATCATCTCCTTGACCGCGTTAAGTGCGCCCAGCCCGTCCGCCATCCGGATCAACGCGATGCGGGAGGAGGCGCGGAACGCTTCGAGTACCTCGTCTTTGAACGCCTTGCGCGGCATCCTGACCGACCAATAATGCAGATGGGCAAGGGTCTGCGGCACCTTCACGGCCATCGTGATCACGTCGAGATCGGGATCGACGCTTTGTGCATCCGGGCCCTGATGGCTGGGAATATCGGGTTCGGGCACAAGCGTGTTCATGATTCCACCCAGATGGCTTTCCCACGGGTCGGTGGCGCGCCGCAGGAGCGTTCCGCGCGCTGAGCCAAGAAGCCCTGCAACTTTCAGCGCTGTGAGGGTGCGGACGATCGACGTCGTGTTGCAGGACACCACGCGGGTGCGATCGCGCCCAATCGCGCTTGCATAGTTTGCTTCGGCAACAAAGGAATGGCCGGTCACCTCGTGTTTTTCGCCGCCATGAACGATGAACCGGATGCCTCTTTCGCGATAGGTTTCCACATTGCGCACAGCCACTTTCTTGGGCGTGCTGTCCACCACGATGTCTGCGGTAGCAAGCAGGTCGTCGAGCCCTCCGGCCACGTCAAGGCCGGCCTCTCGCATGGCCGGGGTGCGATCCGGGTCGGCGGCATAAAGCGCGAAACCCTTCGCGCGCGCCATGCGGGCGCGCCAGTCGGAGGTGACATCCGCCACGCCAACGAGGTCCATGTCCTCTTGTGCGACCACTGCGTCTGCCACACGTTTGCCGATCACGCCGTATCCGTTTACGGCAACTCTGATAGGTCTCATGTCAGTCATCCCGCTCTCGTGAATTCTGTGCCGGTCGAAATATCCCAGGCGGATTCGCCTGCCTTGACCTTGGCGATATAGTCACGGGTCAGCGGAACTGCATCACGGCGCTTGGCAAGCTGGATCTGGAAGACCATCAACCGCCCATTCCGGAACGCCATTTCGCAGACAGCCAGATAGAATTCCCACATACGGCAGAACCGCTCGTCGTAAAGCATGCGCGCTGTTTCGCGTTCCTGGGCAAATCGTTCGGACCAGTGGCGCAGAGTCTCGGCATAATGCAACCGCAGGACCTCGACATCCGTGACCCACATTCCCGCACGCTCTGCTGCCGCGATGGTTTCGGACAGCGTGGGCAGATAGCCCCCGGGGAAGACGTATTTGCGGATCCACGGATCGCTGCCGCCTTTGGGCGCCATCCTGCCGATCGCATGCAAAAGTGCGACGCCATCGGGCCTGAGAACGCGCTGAAGGGTGGTAAAAAACGCATCGAATCCGCTGCGGCCCACATGCTCGAACATACCTACGGACACGACGCGATCGTATAGCCCATGCTCTTCGCGGTAATCGCGCCGTTCAAAGGCCACCTGATCAAACAGGCCGGTTTGCTGGGCACGTTCGCGGGCAGCGACAATCTGTTCGGTCGAGAGGCTGAGCCCGGTCACGCGCGCCTCGTGTTGCTGGGCAAGCTCCATCGCCAGCCCGCCCCAGCCCGAGCCGATGTCGAGAACCTCCAGACCGGGTCGCATCAAGAGCTTTGCTGCGATGTGCTTTTTCTTGAAGGCCTGGGCCTCGTCCAACGTTTCGGTCCCGATCGGGAAGTAGGCGCAGGAGTATTGTCGATCCGCATCCAGAAAAAGGTCGTAGAGTTCGGTCGAGATGTCGTAGTGATGCGCCACGTTCGCGTGAGACCGGCTGATCGGATTATGATGCAGCCTGCGGCTCAGGAATGCGTCCAGCCAGCGGGTCAATCGTCTGCCAGGCAATGCGTCGATAGTATCTATGTCGGTCATGCAGATCGAGAGGAGGTCGCGCAGGCTGCCAGTTTCAATGCGCAGCGTCCCGTCCATATAAGCCTCGCCAAGTGCAATGCTGGGGTTCACCAGAAGTTGCACAGGCAGCACCTTTTCGGTCAAACGGACGGAAACGGCGGGTTCGCCGCCGGGGCCGAAATGCCACGTCTGGCCGCAGGGATCGTAGATGGTGAGGCGTCCGTTTTGAACGAGGCGTCGCAGCGATTTGGCGAGCAACCACATGGCCGCCCGTCCCGGTGCGAGACGTCCGGTTTCAATCCGGCTACCTTCTTGTTCAAAGCGTTCGTCGGGAGAGGTTTCGCTATTGGACATGATCGCTTGCTCCGTCTTGTTTTTTGTCGGCAGGCGGCGTCAACCGCCGCTTTCTGATAAAACAGACGAAAGATGACAAGGTTCATTACAGCGCAGCGGCCTGCCGACACGGTGCCCGCGGTGCACAGGCGTGCGTAGGCGGAACCCTTGGAAAACGGATCGGCGTGTCCTCGCTGGCGGACAATAGAACGCGATCCGTGAATTGCAGACACGCCGGTGAGAGAGGGCCAGCACATCGGGGCTCAGTCCGTCGTTTTCGCTCCGGCGTCGTCCTTCATCGCTTGAAAACGAGCGCGGGCCTTTTCCGCTGCGTCGCAATCGCAATCGAGAAAGCCATGAACCGGGCAGGTCAGGCACATCTGTTCCAACCTTGTCTTCAACGCCTGCCGACCCCGGTGAAGGCGGACCGTGATGTTGTTCAAGGTGATGCCAAGGTCTTTGGCGACAGCATCGCGCGGCTGCTCCTGAAGATCGACGCGCCAGATTACTTCGGCATATTCCGGTCTGAGCGTCGGCAACAGCTTGTACAGACAATTGCATATCGCCTCGTCGAGTTCTTCGCCGAACCCGTTTTGGACGCTGTCCAGGTCGGTTGGGGCCATGACTACCTCCCTCTGGCGCCTTCGCGAAACCTTGCGACCGTAGTCGGCGATGGACGACGCCAGAATCTGGCCGAGCCAGCCACGAACGGCGCGCACATCGCGAAGTTGCTCGGAGCGGTCAATGGCGCGCAGCATGAACGTTTGCAGGACATCCTCGGCTGCCTCCGGATCTCCCAGTCGCCGACGCAGGAAATTCAGGATATGCTGCCGACCTTCCACCAGCGAGCGACGGACAGCGATGTCCGCATCCTTGGCGGCTGTGTTGGGCTGATCTGCTGTGGATAACCGATCATTCGGGTCGTGATTCATGATACACCTCTGAAAAGTAAGACGCCGAACCATCGAGAACGTTACACTTTTTCGGGTGCTTCGGGTGACCTGATTGTTGGTGGTTTTGCTGTTGGGTATACACAGGCGCGGTCTTTTGGAACCCGGGCCAACGGGCGTATGCCCAGGAATGCGTAAGGTTTCGGCTGCCGCAGCGTCTTCTTACTTCGCCCCTGAGTTGGCACATCGGAAAATTTCTGCAATTCCTGCCACTTCTGACTTGGAAAGGAAATCTCGATGTCGCCGACTGTCATAACCAAAATCGTTTTGGCCATGTTCCTGTGGGCGGCGTGCTTTCCGTTGATCACGGCAGGGCTGCAATACTCGCCGCATCTGACTTTTGCGACAATGCGCGCAGTTCTGGCCGGAGCAACTTTGGTGGGTCTGGCCATGATTTTGCGCAGACCATTCCCGCGCGGTTGGCGCACGTGGTTGACCTTGGGGATCGTCGGGATTGGTGCGACAAGTTTGGGATTTCTGGGCATGTTTCATGCAGCAGAATTCGTGTCTCCGGGCCTCGCCACGGTCATCGCAAACGCGCAGCCGCTGCTGGCCGCAATACTGGGTGTTGTATGGCTTGGCGAAAGGCTGCCGAAGGTCGGTTGGGTCGGCCTTTCGATCGGATTCATGGGAATCCTCGTGATCGCGCTGCCGCAATTGCTTGATGGAGGGCAAGAGGGGTCGGCCATCGGTTTCGCCTATATCGTTTTGGCCGCGGTTGGGGTGACCATCAGCAACGTGGCCATCAAGTCCATCGCCGGCAAAGTGGACGGGCTTTTTGCAATGGGGTTACAGTTGCTCATCGGCAGCGCGCCGCTCGCGTTCGCAGCCCTCGCGCTGGAAGATCAAAACGCCATTCAATGGAACGCGGTCTTCACGGCATCGCTTTTGGGGCTGGCCCTGTTCGGCTCAGCGCTGGTGTATTGGCTCTGGTTTTCCGTGCTGGAGGCAGTTGAGCTGAACCGGGCGATTGTGTTCAGCTTTCTTGTTCCAATCTTCGGTCTTTCAATTGGTGCCTTGTTTTTCGGGGAACGCCTGTCCGGGATTCAATTTTCCGGTATTGCGCTGGTCATTTTGGGGATCGTGTTCGTCAATCTTAAGGGAGCACGGCGGTCTCAAGGTCGATAATACAGAACAACCTGTTAACCTGTTTTCAAACGGTCGTTTTGGCTATTGTCTTCGTCGAAAGCCTGTTTGCTTCGATACGAATGTGTGTTGCTTATTCAGAGTGACGCGCGGAGGGGCAAATTGTTCTTAGAATGACTGCGCGCATTGTACGTTAGAGAGACAATGCTCGAATCAGCGCTGATCGCACCTTCGCAAACCTCTTGGAAAGGGCAGAGACATCATGGCATCGCAAGACAGTGGCAAGCCCGATGTGCCCGACGCTTCGCCGGAACGCGCCCTGTTGGACGGGCGCGGAGCGTTTATGGGATTTCTGGTCAAACGGCTTGGCAACCGCGCAGATGCAGAGGATGTCCTGCAAGACTTCTGCATCCGCGTGCTGTCACGCAAGGATCAGCTCCGAGAGGTCGAACGAATGGATGCGTGGCTCTACACAATCCTGCGGTCCACTTTGAACGATCACTACCGCAAAGGGACCCGGCGTAGACGGCTGGCGGCGGCGGCGGCGCGCGAACCAGAGGAATGGATTGCCGATGCGCCCTCACAGATGGCGCGGCTGTGCACCTGCCATGGCGGGTTGATTTCCGAACTGCGCCCGGCGGATGCCGAACTGATCCGGCGCATCGATTTCGGCGAAGAAGATCGCGAAAGCGTGGCAGCCGATCTGCGGCTTAACCGCAACGCACTTGGTGTCCGGCTACACCGGGCACGCACTGCTTTGCGCGAGGCGCTTACAACGCATTGCGGCAAGTGCTGCCAAGAGGACCGGGACGATTGTTACTGTCCGCCCGAGGGCTGCGAGAACGACAAACACGAGACTGATTGCGAAGAAGAGGGACAACTATCCTGATCGCAGCGAAGTCGGGTCTGTAACGATTTCCATGATCCAGCGTCTTCTTCTGTGAGTGTGCCCGAAGGCACAACCGCAGGAGAAATTGAACATGCCACGTATCACGTCGGATTGGAACTCGGGAGTACCCCGTCAACCATCATCCGATGACGATCTTCGCGTCTTTTTATCCCGGATGACCTGCGCATGTGCCGAGACTTCCGCGTACGCAGATGCCCCGATGGCACGCGCGTTGTTCAACCGTGTGGAAGTGATGAAACAACCCCCGACGCTTGCGGCACGCGCGCTGGGTATTGCGTCTCGCGATGCGACCTATCTCCTTTCCGGTCTGCGCGAGGATGTGGCGAAGGATTTCGTGCGTGTGATGCTCGCTGGACGACCCTCCATAGACACTACCAATCAAGAGGAAGCTGATGATGAATAAGAGCCTGCGCCTTGCGACAGTGACCCCGGAACAATTTCTTGCACCCGTTTCCGGTAACGCAACGACCGCTAGTAACGTGCCTTACGTCCAAGACGCCTTTGAACGCTGGGTGCTGCTTCTCGACACGCTGCGTGAACGCGCCGACAATATGATCGCGCATGAGCGGCAGGGCATGCCGCCGCTTCTGGATTTCGATTACGAACTGCTGCTGGACGCACGCACCTTTGAGCGGTCGGCCAACTACGCGCTGCTCAGGATCACGCGGGTCGGCGACGATTGCTGGGACGATTGCGTGGACGAGGCCAAGCCGCCCGTGATCGTCATTGATCCGCGCGCCGGGCACGGGCCCGGTATCGGCGGCTTCAAGCGCGACAGCGAGGTCGGCATGGCGATGCACGAGGGCCATCCGGTCTATTTCGTGATCTTCTACCCCGAGCCCATGCCAGGTCAGACGCTGTCGGATGTGCATTATGCCTTGCGCGACTTCGTCTCCGAGGTCGCTCGCCGTCACCCGGACACAGGCCCCGTGCTCTACGGCAATTGCCAGGCCGGTTGGGCGGCCACGCTGCTGGCGGCGGATTGCGACGGTCTGACCGGTCCGATTGTACTGAACGGCTCGCCGCTCAGCTACTGGTCGGGCGAGGCGGCAAGCAGCCCGATGCGGATGATGGGCGCACTGTCGGGCGGGGCATGGGCCGCCCATATGATCTCCGATCTGGGGGACGGGCGGTTCGACGGTGCCTGGCTGGCACAGAATTTTGAGACCTTGCAACCCGAAAAGGCGATCTGGGACAAATACGCGAACCTCTTTGCCCATGCCGACACCGAACGCGAGCGGTTCCTTGAGTTCGAACGCTGGTGGAATGGCTACTACACGCTCAGCCGCGAGGAAATCCTCGGCATCACGCAGAACCTGTTCATCGGCAACCGGCTGGAACAGGGCGAGATGCAGCTGGATGCGCATTGCACCGTCGATCTTAAGCGCATCAGCAATCCGCTGATCATCTTCGCCTCGGACGGTGACAACATCACGCCGCCCGAACAGGCAATGGGGTGGATTGGCAAGCTTTATCCCGATACCGATGCGCTCAAGGCAGCCGGGCAGCGCATCGTCTATATGACGCATCCGCGTGTCGGGCATCTGGGCATCTTCGTCTCCGGCTCCGTCGCGCGGCTCCAGCATCGTGCGATTCTGGAAAGCCTGGACGATGTCGAGGCCCTTTCCCCGGGTCTCTACGAGATGGTGATCGACAACCCGTCGGGTGACCCGGACTGCGAGACCGGCGATTTTGAGGTGCGATTCGAACCGCGCGAGGTCGATGATCTGGGCATTGCATCGGACGATGCGGCCTTGAAACAAGTGGCGCAGATATCGCGGATCAACGAGGCGGTCTATTCGACTTTCGTCAGTCCTTGGATCCGCGCCGCGACGACCCCGGCCAGCGCTGAGGCGCTCCGTGCGCTGCACCCCATGCGCTGGACCAGAACGATGTTCTCCGAACAGGTGAACCCGTGGATGGCCCTGATCAAGTCCACCGCCGAAACGCTGCGCGAGACGCGCTCACCATTGCCGGACGACCACCCCGCGATCGTGGCCGAGCGTGCGCTGTCGGCGCGCACCGGCGAGGGTATAGGCGCATGGCGCAAGGGACGCGATGCCTGGATCACCCATGTCTTTGGCGCGATGTTCGGCAATTTCCCGTTCGCCGCAGCAACCACACAGGCGGAAAAACCGTCGGCCTCATCAAAAAAAGGAATGAACAATTATGGAATGGCTTTTTGAAAACTGGGTTTTGGTTCTCGTCTTCGGCGGAATGGCCGCAATGCACCTTTTCGGGCACGGACATGGCGGACACAAACATGGCAAGTCGGCCAAGCGTCATGGTGCGCACGACAAGAAGTCCGAAGCTTCCGCCGATACCGAGGCAGTGTCGGAGGATGCCTGAATTCGACGCATGCTGCGATCCTGCGGAACTGCTTGATCTGTCCGGCCGGAAGGGTCTGGTTGTCGGCATCGCCAATGATCGCAGTCTGGCGTGGCCTGCTGCCCTGCATTTCCGTCAAGCGGGTGCCGAGCTCGCCATCACCTATGTCGATGAGCGCACCAAACCTCATGTGGTGCCATTAGCTGCACGTCTCGAAGCGCCGATCCTGCTGCCCTGTGACGTGAATGCGCCGCACGAACTCGGCGCTGTCTTCGACGCCATCACGGACCGCTGGGGAAAATTGGATTTCATCCTTCATGCCGTGGGCAGCGTGCCGCCCGGCGACCTTCATGGCCGCCTGACTGACTGTTCGGCTGCAGGGTTTTCCCAAGCGATGCATGTGTCCGTCCATTCGCTGATCCGCATGGCGCATCTTGCCGAGCCCCTGATGAAAAGCGGCGGCAGCCTGATCACTCTGAGCTATCTGGGTGGCGAACGTGTGGTGGAGAATTACAACGTGATGGGGCCGGTCAAGGCGGCGCTTGAGGCCACCGTGCGCTATCTGGCTCACGAACTCGGGCCGTCGAACATCCGCGTCAACGCCATTTCGGCGGGACCCGTGATGACCCGCGCGGCGTCCGGGTTGACCGGCTTTGCGGGTCTTCTGGACGCGACCGCGCGAGTTGCCCCATTGCGGCGCAACGTCACGGCCGACGAGGTGGGCCGCGCCGCCCTGCTGTTCGCCAGCGACTATACCGGCGGCATCACGGGCGAGGTGCTGCATGTCGATGCGGGTGTTCACGTCGAAAGCCCTGTCGCCGCAGCCAAAATGAACGTCAAATCGGAGGAATCATGATGCGCCAGACCATTGACGAAACCAATCAATTGCCCGCAACAGAGCGCCGCGATTTCCTTTATTATGCAACGGCCTCAACCGGCGCGATTGCCGCAGGCGCGGCGGTCTGGCCGTTGATCAATTCGATGAACCCCTCGGCCGACGTGACCGCGTCCGGCACGGTCAGGGTTGATCTTTCCGGCGTCGAACCGGGCCAACGTATTACCGTGAAGTGGCAGGGGCGCCCGGTCTTCGTCTGGCGCAGGTCACCAGCCGCAATTGAGGCTGCACGAGCCGTCGATCTTACCCAGCTTCCCGATCCGGTTGACGAAGCGGGCGAGAATCCGAACGCAAGTGGCGAAGAGCCAGCACTGGATGAAAACCGCGTGGCGGGCGAGGATGGCGAATGGCTGGTCGTTATCGGTGTCTGTACCCATCTCGGCTGTATCCCCTTGGGCCAGGATGGGTCGGCGGTCGGCGAATTCGGCGGTTGGTTCTGCCCGTGCCACGGATCGCATTACGATACCTCGGGCCGGATCCGGAAGGGGCCGGCCCCACGCAACCTCGACATCCCGCCCTATAATCTGGGCGACGACCTGCAACTCGTTATCGGCACCTGACGTGCTGAACCAGCCAAAATTCAAGAAGGAGACTATGACATGCAAGCCAGGGATATCATGACAACATCGGTGATCTCGGTCCCGCTGGAGGGACAAATCGAGGACGCGGTACGCTTGATGCTCGACCACAATATCAGCGCGCTGCCCGTCGTTGACGCCGAGGGCGACCTCAAGGGACTTGTCAGCGAAGGCGACCTCATGCGGCGTGTCCGCGAAACAGACGGACAACGCCGGTCATGGTGGCTCGAGGTGCTTGGCGGGGCAAGCGAATCCGCACAGGATTTCGTGAAGCTCAAAAGCCACCGGGTCGAAGACCTGATGACAAGGGATGTGGTTTCGGTAGAAGAGGATACGAATGTCGCGGAAATCGCGCGTCTTCTGGAAAAGCACCGGATCAAGCGCGTGCCGGTGGTGAGATCCGACAAAGTGGTCGGCATCGTCAGCCGTGCGAACCTGCTCCACGCCTTGTCGGCGCTTCAGGATGGGGCGCTGCCGGAGCCGTCGCAGGACGACCGCGTGCTGCGTGCGAAGATTGAAGAGGCTCTGAAAGAAGTGCCCGGTGCAGTGGTCAACCTCATCAACTACACGGTGGACAAGGGGAATGTAGCCGTCTGGGGTGTCGCCGACAGCGATTTCGAGGAGAATGCGATCCGGGTTGCCGTCGAAAACGTGCCCGGTGTCAGGATGGTTGAGGTCCATATGGGACGACTGCCGGCCTGGGCTTACGGGATCTGACTCACATTGCGCAGATAAACCCGGCCTGGCAGGACGCCCGCCCGCTTCCATCAAACGCCATTCCCGAAGAGGCCGACGCAATCGAAGGACTGCTGGTACCGAGCTATTCGCGCAAGTGTCAAAAGAGGCTTGCCTGTCTGCACGCGGGACTGATCGGGATGGCACAGACCTGCGTTTATCTGACGTCGCCCTATTTCGGTCCGGGCACCGTGGTCGACCGGGCGCTTCAGGATGCCGCGCGTCGCCGCGTGGACGTCCGTCTGCTGGTGCCTCGCACGAGCGATCCTATGGTCGCTGGCTGGGCGACGCGGGCGGCATATGCGCAGCTTCTCTCGGCGGGCGTGAGGGTCTACGAGTATCTGCCCCGTCCATTGCATGCCAAGACGTCGGTCGTCGATACAGGCTGGTCGATCATCGGGTCAGCTAACCTCGACTACCGAAGCCTGTTCGTCAATCAGGAGCTGGTTCTGGTCGCACATGACCGCGTCCTGGCAGGGCAGTTGCAGGCGCAATATCTGCAAGATCTTTCGGATGCCCGCGAAGTCCCTCTTCGGGCTTGGCATTCCCGCAGCTGGCGCGCGCGAGGTTTCGAGGTGATCGGATGGGCCGCGCGGCGGCTGCTGTAACCTATAGCACCGGTCAGCCGACAGCCTGCCGGGATGCAGTAACTCTGTCTGCAATATCGACGCCTTCCTACGGCAGAGCGATACACTTGCTCCTGTACTAACGAAGACCGACAGGTTGCCAATTTCTGTAATGCTTCTGGTCGGGGCGCGTCTATAGAACGAAACCAAACAAAAGGAGGTCCAGATGGACGACCGATCAACTTCTCAGACGCAAGACACAGCACAGCAAAAACAGGGCGGATGTTGCGGTGGCAAGACCGATGCGCAGCCGAAAGCAAATGTCGAACCGCAGGTCGCGGAACCCGCAAAGGCAAAACCGGCCAAATCCGGCTGCTGCTGCGGCTAGGGCCGAGGCAAAGCCACCGCAGGATGGGCGTCTGGCGCTTGGTGCGCCCATCCTGAACCGGCGCCGTCCAGCGGATGTGTTCGCGCTCCGTCCGAATCCACGACAAGAAGGGAGAAAGCCATGATGCCCATTTTCTATTTCACCGCAGTCGCGGTGATCCTTTTCCTGGCCCTGCGCATGACGTGCGGGGCCTGCGTCATGGGCGGGCCTGCCGGGGCAGGGCGCGTGCGTCTGCCGGTTGTGCCGCTTGGTTGGGCGCTGAGCCTGTTCCTGGCGCTGACCTACCTTGTGTGCATCGCATTCGATCTGATCTTTCCCGCCTATGCAATGTATGAAACCTGGTCCGGTCTGCTGCCCGGTTTCGTTTGGCTGACCCCGGTGGGCTTCATCATCGGGCTGGTCGAGAGCTTTCTCTACGGTTGGTACGCCGCGCTGATCTTCGGCGCCCTTTACAACGCCATCGCGGCAAGGGGAACAGCGACATGATCCCGACCGCACGTCCGAAACTGCGCTTTCTTGGCGCCGCCGGGACGGTGACGGGATCGCGCTATCTGGTCGAGGCCCTGGGGCGGCGCATTCTGGTCGATTGCGGGCTGTTCCAGGGCTTCAAGCAGTTGCGGGCGCGCAATCGCAAACCTTTCCCTGTGCGTGTCAACACCATCGACACTGTGCTGCTCACCCATGCTCATCTGGACCATTCGGGATATCTGCCGACACTGATCCGGGCGGGGTTTCGCGGGCGGGTTCTTTGCACAGAAGCAACGGCAGATCTGTGCGGGCTTATTCTGCCCGACAGCGGCCATATCCAGGAAGAAGAGGCGCGCTTTGCCGCGCGGAGGGGATATTCCAAACACAAGAAGCCAAAACCGCTCTATACGCTCAAGGATGCAAAGGCCGCGCTGGACCGCTTTGATCTTCAACCGTTCGACCGGCGAATAGATTTAGGCGACGGCATCGCGGCCCGTTTCATTCCGGCGCGGCATCTGCTCGGGGCGGCGCAGATCCGGCTTGAGGTCGGCGGCAGGGTTGTCCATTTCAGCGGCGATCTGGGCCATGATCCCGATCCGCTGATGCGACCGCCCCAGCCATTCGGCGGAGCAGATGTTCTGGTCTGCGAGTCCACCTATGGCAACCGGTCCCATCCCGACGTGGACCCAGAAGCCGAACTGGCCCCGATCCTCAAACGCACCTTTGCCCGCGGCGGCACGGTGCTGATCCCGTCCTTTGCCGTCGGACGGGCGCAGGGGCTGATGCTGCACATTGCGCGATTGATGGAGCGCGGCGATATTCCCTATGTCCCGGTGTTCCTCAACAGCCCGATGGCGGTGAATGCGACCGAGATCTATCACCGTCATCACGCCGAGCACCACGTCAGCCGCGAAGACTGCATTGCGATGTTCGAGATCGCCAAGAGGGTAAACACGGTCGAGCAATCCAAGGAGCTGAACACGCGCCAGGGCCCGATGATCATCGTCTCCGCCAGCGGAATGCTGACCGGCGGGCGTATCCTGCACCATCTGGCCAGCTTCGGCGGCGATCGGCGGAACGCGATCTTGCTCTCCGGTTTCCAGGCCGGCGGCACGCGTGGCGCGGCGCTGGCCGGGGGCGCGCGGACATTGCGCATGTTCGGACGGGAGTTCCCGATCGAGGCCGAAGTGGTTCAGCTCCAGTCCTTTTCCGGACATGCCGATGCCGATGAGATCCTGCGCTGGATGTCCGCCGGTCCCGCCCCCGAGATGACCTATCTCACCCATGGGGAACCTGTCACCGCCGACACCCTGCGATTCCGCGTCGAACACGAGCTAGGGCGATCCGTGCGCGTGCCCGAACATCTCGAATCCGTCTACCTGGACAGGCCGCGATGACCGAAACGCTTGCCCTGGTCTCTTCCCGCATCGACACCTACCGGCAGCCGGTCGTCTACATGCATGAAGACTGTCACGTCTGCCGTTCCGAGGGGTTTGCTGCCCAGACACGCATACGAATCGACCTGAAGGACCGCTGGATCATCGCGACCCTGAATGTCGTCCGCCGCGGAGCATGGCTTGCCGTGGACCAGGCGGCATTGTCCGTTTCCGCCTGGGCCGCGCTTGGCGCTGAGATTGGAGACGAAGCCGCTTTCTCGCACCCTGAACCGCCCGCTTCGGCGTCTATGATCCGGGCGAAAGCCTATGGCGAGAGGCTGGACCGGGCCGGGTTCGCGACGATCGTGCGCGACACGCTCGACAGCCGGTTATCGGATCTCGACCTTGCCGCCTTCGTGACCGCCTGCGCCGGCGACAGGCTGAACGAGGCCGAAACCGTGGCGCTGACCCGCGCCATGAAGGAAGCAGGGCAGACGCTCGACTGGGGGCAGCACACTGTCCTCGATAAGCATTGCGTCGGCGGATTGCCGGGCAACCGGACGACACCCATCGTCGTCGCGATCGTCGCGGCGGCGGGGCATCTGATCCCCAAGACGTCGAGCCGTGCGATCACATCGCCTGCCGGAACCGCCGACACCATGGAGGTGATGGCGCCCGTCGCGCTTGACGCCGCCGCGCTGCGCCGGGTGGTCGAAGCCGAGGGCGGTTGCCTCGTCTGGGGTGGCGGGCTCGCCCTCAGTCCTGCCGACGATCATTTTATCCGTGTCGAACGCCCCCTCGATTTCGACTCCACCGGTCAACTCGTAGCGAGCGTACTGTCGAAAAAGGCGGCCGCCGGTGCCACCCATGTTCTGATCGACATGCCGGTCGGACCAACGGCCAAGGTGCGGTCTGCCGGAGCGGCGGAGGCACTCGGGATACGGCTGTCTTCGGTGGGCAAGGCGTTGGGTCTGAACCTGGCGCTACATATCAGCGATGGCGTGGCCCCGGTGGGACGTGGCATGGGCCCGGCGCTGGAGGCGCACGACGTGCTCGCGGTTTTGCGGCGCGCGCCGGATGCACCTGGCGACCTGCGTGCGCGGGCGCTGGATCTGGCCGGACATCTTCTGGACCTCGCACCGCACGCCGTTGCTGGGCGGGGGCGGGACCGCGCGCAGGCGCTTCTCGATAGTGGTGCAGCGGAGGCAAAGTTCATGGCAATTTGCGCGGCACAGGGCGGTTTCCGCAAACCCGGAACCGCAGCGCAGCAGATCGAAATACGCGCCCCTCATGCGGGCCAGTTGACCGCCATCGACAACCGACGCATCGCACGCATCGCCAAGCTGGCCGGGGCCCCGCGTCAGAAGAGCGCCGGCATCCGCCTTCTGGTGCGGATCGGGGATTGGGTGGACAAGGGCCAGCCGCTTTATGAGCTTCATGCCGAGACACCAGGCGAACTGGCCTATGCCCTGGCTTACGCGGAGTCCCAGACCGGGGTGCTGACGCTGTCCGAGGCAGTGTCATGATCCTTGTCGCGTTTCCCGAGATGAGGCCGCTTGCCGAAGACCTGGCACCCGCGCTTGGGGCGGACCTGCTCGCTCTCGACTGGCACCACTTCCCAGATGGCGAAAGCCTGATTTCGCTGCCCGGCGATCTGGACGGGGCCGATGTGGCATTTCTGGCGACTTTGCGCGATCCCGACCGGCTTGCCCTGCCCTTGCGCTTCGCCGCGGCGACGGCGCGCGAGATGGGCGCGCGTCGCGTCGGATTGATCGCGCCTTATCTTGGCTACATGCGGCAGGACCGCCGCTTCGAGCGCGGGCAGGCGGTCAGCGCGCCGCTCTTTGCGCAATTCCTGGGGGAAAGCTTCGATTGGCTGGCGAGTGTCGATCCGCATCTGCACCGCATCGCGCGGCTGCAGGATGTCTTCCCGATGCCTGCCATACGCGCCGTATCCGCCCCGCTGCTTGCGACCTGGATCAGCACGAACCTGCCAGACGCCGTTCTTCTGGGCCCTGACAGCGAAAGCCAGCAATGGGTCGCCGAGGTGGCCCGGCTGGCCGGACGGCCCTATGAGGTCTTGCGCAAGGTGAGATCCGGTGACCGCAGTGTCGATGTCAGTGTGCCCGAAAGCGCGGCGCTGCACGAAGGTACGCCAGTGATCCTCGACGACATCGCATCTTCCGGCGTCACGATGGCACGCGCCGTCGAAAGATTGCTTGCGGCTGGAACCGCCGCGCCTGTCTGCCTGGCTATCCATGCGGTCTTTGCGCACGGCGCTCAGGACGCCATTCTGTCGGCTGGTGCGGCAAGAATCATCACCACCGACACCATACCCCATCCAACGAATGCGATCGGAATTGCCGGTCTATTGGCCGAAGCGATCCTTTCGGTCGTGACAGCCCTTGACCTTCCAGTTGCTGGAACAATTAGGCTGGACCCGAATCCCGCCGAGAGGACAACCGAATGAACGACCAAGTAAGCCATGCTGCACATGAAACCGAATCCAACATTTACGTCTGCCCGATGCACCCTGAGGTACGGCAGAACGGTCCGGGCGATTGCCCGAAATGCGGGATGCATCTTGTGCCCGAGGCGGAGCTCGACAACCATGCCGGGCATGATCACCACGGTCATGACCATCACGCTGGTGCCGCCCCGGCGGACGGCAGATATGATACCGTCCCGGAGGGCTATGACGGCGCTGTCTACACCTGTCCGATGCACCCGCAGGTTCGCCAGGTCGAGCACGGCTCCTGCCCGATCTGCGGAATGGGGTTGGAGCTTGAGTCCGGGGTCCCGATGGACGACGGCCCGAACCCCGAACTGGTGGATTTCACCCGGCGTTTCTGGGTTGGCACGGTACTGACCATTCCGCTTCTGATCCTCACCATGGGTCCCTATCTCGGCTTTCCGGGAGTGCGCGAGATTTTCGGCGAGCGCGCAACCCTCTGGATCGAGTTGGTTTTCGGGACCCCGGTGGTTCTTTGGTGCGGCTGGCCGTTTCTGGTTCGGGGCTGGAATTCGTTCCGGACGATGAATCTCAACATGTTCTCCCTCATCGGTATGGGGGTAATCGCGGCCTGGCTCTTCAGCGTCGTCGCCGTTCTGGCACCCGGCATATTCCCGGACGGATTTCGCGACGCCGAAGGTCATGTCGGCGTCTATTTCGAGGCGGCGGCGGTGATCGTGACGCTCGTGCTGCTTGGCCAGGTGATGGAATTGCGCGCCCGTGAAGGCACCGGCAAGGCGATCCGCGCGCTTCTCGACATGGCGGCCAAGACCGCGAGGGTCATCCGAGACGACGGGTCCGAAGAGGAGATACCGCTGGAGGACGTACAGGTCGGGGACCGGCTGCGCGTGCGTCCCGGTGACAAGGTGCCGGTCGATGGCGTTGTGCTGGACGGCCGGTCCTCGGTCGATGAAAGCATGATCTCAGGTGAACCTGTGCCGGTGGAGAAGACCGAGGGCGACCCGCTGACCGGCGCGACGATCAATGGCACCGGTTCTCTGGTGATGGAGGCGACGCGTGTCGGGTCCGACACGATGCTCGCGCAGATCGTCGAGATGGTGTCGAACGCGCAACGCTCGCGCGCACCGATCCAGAAGTATGCCGACAAGGTGGCGGGATATTTCGTTCCGGCCGTGATCGGTATCGCGGTCCTGTCCTTCATCGCGTGGGCGGTCTGGGGGCCATCCCCGGCGCTGTCCTACGCATTGATCTCGGCTGTCGCCGTGTTGATCATCGCCTGTCCCTGTGCGCTCGGCCTCGCCACGCCGATGTCGATCATGACGGCAACGGGGCGGGGGGCCCAGGCCGGGGTGCTGATCAAGAACGCCGAGGCGCTGGAGCGGTTCGAGAAGGTCGATACCCTGATCGTCGACAAGACCGGCACGTTGACGATGGGCAAGCCGCAGCTTGTCGCCGTCCTGCCGCAACCCGGTCACGACGAGGCCGAGGTCCTGCGTCTCGCCGCATCGCTGGAGCGCGGATCGGAACACCCCCTCGCTGAGGCCATCGTGCGCGGCGCGGAAGAACGCGATGTGAAGATGGCGGACGCGGACGACTTCGAGGCGGTCACCGGCAAGGGCGTCAAGGGGGTCGTCGACGGCAAAGCGGTCGCGCTCGGCAATCTGGCGATGATCCGGGACCTTGGCCTTGAGGCGGGCGACCTGACCGCCAAGGCAAATGCCCGTCGCGACGAGGGCGAGACAGTAATGTTCGTGGTGCTGGATGGCAAGATCGCCGGTCTTGTCGGGGTCGCTGACCCGGTGAAGGAAACCACGCCCGCCGCCATCAAGGATCTGCATGAATTGGGGTTCCGCGTTATCATGGCGACCGGAGACAACGAACGCACGGCCAAGGCCATCGGCGCGCGTCTGGGCATAGACGAGATCCGGGCCGATGTGCTGCCGGAGGACAAGGCACGGATCATCAAGGAATTGCAGCAGCAGGGCCGCAAGGTCGCGATGGCCGGCGATGGCGTCAATGACGCACCGGCCTTGGCACAGGCCGATGTCGGCATTGCCATGGGCACCGGGGCCGATGTGGCCATCGAAAGCGCGGGCATCACACTGGTCAAGGGCAACCTCGACGGTATCGTGCGCGCACGGCGGCTCGCACGGGCCACCATGCGTAATATCCGGCAGAACCTGTTCTTCGCACTGATCTACAACGCCTCTGGCGTGCCTGTCGCGGCGGGGGTGCTGTTTCCGTTCTTCGGCATCCTCATCAGCCCGATGTTTGCCGCCTTCGCCATGAGCGCCTCGTCGATATCGGTGGTGCTCAATTCGCTGCGCCTTCGCGGCGCAAAGATCTAGAAAGGAAGCCACAACGTGACCCATCAACCTGATCCATCACATGTTAATCAAAGTCAATCGGAGCATGCCCCCCGCCCGCCCTCATTCTGGCGATCACGCGCCGGCATCTATCTGATCGTTGCGCTGGCAGTTGGCGTCCTTCTCCTGGGTTACGACCACCGGGTGCACATCCTGAGCAGCGGATTGCTGATCTGGCTGCCATTGCTGCTTTGCGTCGGAATGCACTTCTTCATGCACGGCGGTCATGGAGGCCACGACGGGCACGGAAAGGGAGACGACCAGTAATGACCGATGCAGGTGCTTCCTATGGACTCTGGCTGCTGGTATTTATCAATTCGGGGGTGTTCATCATTTTCGCCTTCAGTTTCTTCAAGCCGCAGACAAAACGCGACTGGCGCAGTTTTGGAGCGTTCAGCGCTTTTGTCGTAGCTCTCTTCACCGAGATGTACGGGTTCCCGTTGACCATCTTCTTTCTTTCCGGCTGGCTGCAATCGACCTGGCCGGAGGTAGACTGGTTTGCCCACGACAGCGGACATCTCCCCGAAATGATGTTCGGCTGGCAATCGAACCCGCATTTCGGGCCGTTCCACCTCCTGAGCTTCGTCTTTATCGGCGGCGGCTTCTGGCTCATATCCGTGGCATGGCACCATCTGTGGAATGCGCAGCGTCAGGGGTTGCTTGCGACGACAGGCCCCTATGCCCGCATTCGCCATCCTCAATATGTGGGGTTCGTTCTGATCATGCTTGGTTTTCTCGTGCAATGGCCGACCCTCCTGACGCTGGCCATGTTTCCGGTACTGGTCTGGATGTACGCACGGCTGGCCCGCGGCGAGGAGAAGGACAGCCGAGAACGGTTCGGCGCTGGCTGGGACAGGTATGCCAGCCGGGTTCCCGCTTTCATACCAAACGTTAACACTCTGCAGAATGTTGAACGCTGATTGGAAGCGAAAGCCGATCTGATGTGTTATTTGCGTGCCTAAAACATCTTTGGAAGACTGCAAACATACGGTATCTGAAACCATGATGAAAAAACCCGCCCTTCTGCGGCACGTACTAATCATAGGAACGTCCGTGCTGACGGGATACCTGCTGCTTGCTTCGCGTGCCGAGTGGTCGGAGATGCACCGCTACAACCGAGCGCTGGGGGATCTTTCACTGCTGCTCATCGTTGCTGCAATGGCGATTGGGCCGCTCGCACGCTTGTCGTCTGCGCCCTTTTTACGGAAGCTCATGCCGTACCGACGCGAGCTCGGTATTTATGCGGTTCTGGCGGCGACGGTGCATACCATCATCATACTGATCGGCTGGGTCGAGCTTGATTTTGCACGGCTGTTCGGTTTTGAGTTTCACCCCCAGCTGCAACGCTACGTGATGCTTCAGCACGGGTTTGCGCTGGCCAATGTGGTTGGGATCGCGGCACTGCTCTACGGCTTTGTGCTTGCCGGTACGTCGAATAATTTCAGCCAAAGGGTACTTGGCACGTCCGTGTGGAAATACATCCAGCAGGGCGCTTATGTTCTGTGGTGGCTGGCAGTGCTGCACACGGCCTATTTCTTGTTCTTTCATTTTCTTGATTTTCACCGCCAAATGCCTGAGCCGAACTGGGCGCGATGGCCGTTCGTTGCCCTTGTGGCGTCAGTTATCGCTCTGCAAGGGGCCGCCGTTGTAGTCACATGGCGTTCGCAAACTTCCCGGCGGATCTACGGCGCACCCTCGCAACGGGAGTAGTCGCGATTTCATCAGACGCCCAGAGGGTCGGGACTTCTGGCGGCCTGAAACCTATCGGGTGGGCATGCGCAGAGGCGTAACGACCTAAAAAGCAACCAAGGCAGATCGAAATGCAGAAACACAATAAAAACCACGATGGGAACGACGGCTACCGTGAAGGCTCGATCAGCCTTGGCGGAGCTGTTGCCATGGGCACGGGCGTGATGATCGGTGCGGGCATCTTTGCCCTGACCGGACAAATCGCCCAGCTGGCTGGACCACTATTTCCACTCGCGTTCATCGCTGGTGCCATCGTAACCAGCTTCAGCGCTTACAGCTACATCAAGATGTCGAACGCCTGGCCCTCGGCAGGGGGCATCGCGATGATCCTTCAGAAATGCTATGGATCGGGGGCGGTCGCGGCGGGAGCGGCGCTTTTGATGGCGCTCAGCATGGTGATCGCGGAAAGCCTCGTCGCACGGACATTCGCCACTTATGTCTTGCGGCCTTTCGACATCACGGGCGGGCCACTTGTGCCCGTTCTGGCGGTTGCCGTGATCGTGTTCGCATTCTTGGTCAACATCGCAGGAAACCGCTCCGTCGGGCTATTCTCTCTAATCATGGCGGCGATCAAGATCGGGGGCATCGCGCTGTTCGGTATCGCAGCACTCTGGTCAAGCGGGTTTCAGTTCGCAGCCGCGTCAGAAACGGCCGAGACCTTTGGAGTGACAGGCTTCATCGCGTCTGTTGCGCTGGCGATCCTTGCCTTCAAGGGCTTTACCACGATCACCAACAGCGGCGGCGAAATCACCGATCCCCACCGCAATGTGGGCCGCACTATCATGCTGTCCATCGCGATCTGCGTGGTGGTCTACCTGCTTGTGGCCTTTGGCGTGGGCGCGAGCCTGACAATCGACGAAATCATCGCCGCGCGCGACTATTCGCTGGCCCAGGCGGCTGAGCCCGCACTCGGGCAGGTCGGCTTTTACTTGACGGTCGTGTTGGCGGCCGTGGCCACGGCATCCGGCGTGCTGGCCAGCGTTTTCGCAGTGTCGCGGATGCTGACCATGCTGACGGAGATGAAAATGATCCCGCACAGCCATTTTGGCATGTCCGGGGCTGTCCAGCGGCATATGCTGGTCTATACAGTCGTTATCGCCTCGACGCTGGCCGTGCTCTTTGATTTGGGACGGATCGCATCCCTTGGTGCCTTCTTTTACCTCGTCATGGACATGATCATACATTGGGGCGTGTTCCGCTATCGTCGAACCGAAGTTGGCGCCTCCAGTATCGTGCTTTTGTCTGCGCTTTCTCTCGATGCAATTGTATTGGCAGCTTTCACCGTAATGAAGCTTCAAAGTGATCCAATGATCGTTCTGTATGCGGCTGTCGGAATGATCGCTGTCTTCGCTTTCGAGCGCGTTTACTTGTCGCGATGGGTGGCACCTCAGGCCGCGCATTCCCACGGTGAATAGCCAGCCATCATCTAGCCCTGAAGGAATGCGATGCCTTGTGCACCGATTGCGATCAATCCGACCGACAGGGCAAACGCAAACAAGGCGAGCAGCATCAAGCCCGCTTTTATTGGCAAGCGACGAACGGTCGGTCCAAGAAATTCCGACTGCCCGAAAGCTGAAACATATAGCGGCAGCGCGCTGATCATTGTCGCATAAAGATAAACTCCGGAGATGTTCTCAAAAAACGCCGAACGCGCAAGGGTTGGGGCAACGACCGACAACGCGGTTGCACGACTGCCCCCGAATGACTCGAACCAGTCGGCAGACAAAACGTAGATCAGTGCGTGGAGGCTTGGAAAGAGAATGGCTCTGAGCAAGATATCCACCAGCACGAAAAACGCCGTATCTCGGCGGGCGACCTTTGGTTTCTGTATCACCGCGAAAAGAAAAAAACTGACATAGTTTATGGCAAAAACTACGGGCAGACCGTTGGTCGTAACTTGCCTCAGAAAGCGGGCCAGCGATGGCCCGCCGGCGGCAAGAGCCGCTGCAAAGCCCGGCGAAAGCAAGATATAAAGGCAGAGGACCGCCAGTAACGCTGCGAGGCTGAATGCCAAGACAATGCTCACAAACTGAACACCGGGCATGTCGACGGAGAAAAACCTCTGCATGTTAGAACGTTGGCACATATACGGCTTGAGATCGAGGATGTTGAACCTGCGTTTGGGAACCAAGCATTCGCTCCAGGTCTTTGGGACGAATGAAATTTAAGTTTCGAAATCTCCTGAACCGCGTTCCATGTCTCGACTGCAGGCCGAGCGACATAACAAATGGTAGGTTACTGCCGGACCTAGTTGCGGAAATGTTGATAGCATTGGAAAGTAGCTTTTCTGCATGTCTTACGCTGGCGGTAATTTTCAGAACGGAATATTCCTATCCGAGTGGGCGGACTCCTTTCAGGGTCTATTGCAATCTGCGCGGAGATCGCGGTCATCGTGCCGCTTCCATGCAAAAGCCCATCATGGCTGCCGACCCAGATGCAAAAGTTTCGTGCGATCTGACTGCACCTATCGTCGGCGTCGACAGCACTCTGGATGAAACTGCATTGGCCGCAGCGATCAGCGGCGCGGGCTATGGCGCCGAGAAACTGGCTGAAGTTCGGTAGCACAAGACGCGTCAGCAACGCTCCGGCGAGCGGGAGCGAGGTATTGGCTGTTCATATGTTTCTGATATGCAACATTTTCTGGCTGCAGTGGCCGTATCCCGCCTGTTTCACAAAAAAGCGACAAACCTTCCCGCGCAGGACGGATTGACAGAATTGCATCGCTCTCCGATATTCGCGGCATGAGCTTTCGAGTTTTCATATCAAGCTGGTCAAGGGCGTTTACGTGCATTGCGTTTGCGCTGGCATTGGTATTGTCACCACCTTCTGCCGCTCACGCGGCATCCGGCATGCATGACGGACATCAAGCCAAGTCTATTGTTGTCGTTGGTGCCGCCATGACTCATGACACCGGAAGCGATGCGCATCACGCGCATGAGAAGCTTAGGGTCGCAAGCGACATCGCAGCGTCCGACAAGGATGGCAAAGAGCAACAATCCCAAGAGTGTTGCAACGGTATCTGTATTTCTGTCGTCTTCCTCGAAGACACCAAGATCGAAGCAGAGCCGGTTGGTACAAGTGAATATGTCATTCTCGACGGTCAAACGTATTCGGTGGAAACAGCAGGGTTCCTGCGGCCCCCTCGATTCCTGATCTGAACCGACGCCCAAAACGGGTGTGAGCCTTGCGCAGAGTCTGCGTGAGACAACGTTCATCAATCAGGTTACGTTCATGAAAATTCATCTACTTATGGGGGCTTCGGCCCTCGGGCTTGGCGCATGCGCCTATGAGCCCACCCCGTTGCCGTCCGTCGCGACCCAACAGGCCGTCGCCAACACGGCAGTTTCATCGCTGATCAGCTATCAGGACCCCTTGGCGGGCTACACCTACCGCGGCCCCACAGGTCCCCGCGACTGGCGTTCCGTCAATCAAGAACAGACGGAGGGCAACTGATGCGGGTATCGAAGTTTCCGCTGGTTTTCGGCTTTCCGCTAATCTTGGGTGCCTGTGCTGCAGCTGTACCGGGCATCTACACGGAACCAAAAGCTGGCTTCGCCAACATTTCCAGCCAGGTCACACCAGCCATCGGCAAACGGACAGCCTTCGCCGAAACCCAGGCCGAAAACGAGGCCTTGAAGAAGCAGGTGCACGCAATGGTGCACCGCAAGACCATTTCGGCGGACACCGCCGTTCAGGTCGCGCTTCTGAACAACAAGGGATTGCAGGCGTCTTATGCAAATGTCGGCCTATCCGCCGCTGAGGCCTGGCAGCAATCGACCCCGGAAAATCCGATCGTCGCAATCGGTATACTGGGCATCGGTGCGCCCGAACTGGGTGCCTACAGGGCGATCGAAGGACTGATCCGGTCGAACGTGCTCGATGCCACCACTCGCAAGCAGCGTACGGCCATTGCAGACGCAAATTTCCGGCAGGCTCAACTGAGCGCCGTGAACGACACGCTCGCACTGGCCAATCAGACGCGGAAGGCATGGGTCGATGCCGTAGCTGCCTTCGAGGCCGTGAGCTATCTGCGCCGCGCGAAAGCGACCTCTGACGCCGGATCGGAATTGGCTATGAGACTGGGCGAGACCGGCGCGCTGAACAAAGCCGGGCAGGCCCGTGAACAGGCCTTCAATGCCGAACTCGCCGGACAACTTGCCCAGGCACGCTTGAATGCTACCCGGTCCAAGGAGCAGCTGACCAGGCTCATGGGGCTGTGGGGCACCGAGGTCGACTATTATGTTCCCGATGCCCTTCCTGCGCTGCCGCGTTCCGTCGGCCGTGTGACTGACATCGAAGCGAAAGCATTGCGAAATCGGGTTGATCTGCGCGTTGCCAAACTTGGCCTGGAAGCACAGGCCAAAGCGTTTGGTCTGACTGATCAGACTCGCATTATCAGCGATCTCGAATTCATTGCCGGGTTCGAAGCGGAGCGGGAGGTTGAGGACGGAGAAACGGAGACCGTAACCACCCCTCAGGTGGAGGTGGAGTTCGCAATCCCGATCTACGACACCGGCAAGGCCCGGATGCGCAAGGCGGAATTGTCTTACCTGCAAGCAGCCAACGTGCTGGCAGAGAGAGCTGTCAATGTCAGGTCCGAAGCGCGTGGCGCTGAAGCCTCCTATCACGCCGCATATAAGATCGCCCGCCACTATCGCGACGTTCTTGTGCCTCTACGCACGACCGTCGAAGAAGAAGGGCTGCTGTCTTATAACGGCATGATCACCAACACTTTCGAGCTGCTGACAGATGTGCGCGAGAAGCTTGGCGCATCGCTGGAAGCGGCAAATGCAAAACGCGAATTCTACATGGCTCAGGCTGACCTGACCGCTGCGATCTATGGCGGCGGCGATGGCGGTGGTGCTGGTGGAGAAGGCGCGACACTTGCCGCCGGTGGCGGCGCAGGACACTGAAAGGAACTGACATGTTGAACAGACGTCAATTACTCGGAGCCGGCGCGGCAGGTGCAACGCTGGTCTCTTCGAAAGCCTGGGGTCAAACCCTGAACATGGGCCTGCCCGAAGCTGCCCAAATGGATAGCGCAGCAACGGCGATCACGGCGCGTCCCAATTCCGGGCCGGACTACACACCTGTGGTCACATTGAACGGGTGGACCCTGCCGCACCGGATGAACAACGGGGTGAAAGAATTTCACCTCGTGGCCGAACCGGTTGAACGCGAGCTTGCCGACGGCATGATCGCGCATTTGTGGGGCTACAACGGCCAATCCACCGGCCCGACAATTGAAGCTGTCGAAGGCGACCGGGTGCGCATCTACGTCACCAATAAGCTGCCGGAAGGCACAACGGTACACTGGCACGGGCTGATTCTTCCGTCGGGCATGGATGGGGTCTCCGGGTTGAGCCATCCCAGCATCCCACCAGGCAAAACCTTCGTCTATGAATTCGACTTGGTGAAGTCCGGAACGTTCATGTACCACCCCCACGGCGATGAAATGACCCAGATGGCGATGGGGATGATGGGCATGTTCGTGGTCCACCCCAAGGATCCCACATTCATGCCGGTAGATCGTGATTTCCTGATCATGCTGAACGCTTTCGACATCGATCCGGGGACCTATGTACCCCGCATCATGACGATGACGGATTTCAACCTTTGGACCTGGAACAGCCGGATCTTCCCCGACATCGATCCGCTGGTCGTGAACAAGGGCGACCGGGTGCGAGTGCGGGTTGGGAATCTTACGATGACGAACCACCCGATCCATATGCACGGCTATGACTTCAAGGTCACCTGCACGGATGGCGGCTGGGTGCCGCCTGAAGCACAGTGGCCGGAGGTGAGCATCGACATTCCCGTAGGTGCGATGCGCGCCTACGAATTCACAGCTGATCATCTGGGTGATTGGGCGATCCATTGCCACAAATCTCACCATACGATGAACGCTATGGGCCATGACGTGCCGACGTTCATCGGGGTGAACAAGAAGCCGCTGACCCAGAAGATACGTCAATTCCAGCCGGAATACATGCCGATGGGCATGTCCGGCATGGGGGACATGGCAAAAATGGAAATGCCGCTGCCTGACAATACCATCCCGATGATGACGGGTTGGGGCCCGTACGGACCCATCGAGATGGGCGGCATGTTTTCGGTCGTGAAGGTGCGAGACGGCATCGACGCGGACGATTACTCCGATCCCGGCTGGTACGAAAATCCTCCGGGCGAGATGGCCTACGAATGGACCGGCGAATTACCCGAATTTGCCTCCAACAACAGCCCCAAGACCATTCTCACACCGAAACCAACCTCGAAGGGCTGAGCGGCCCTTCGTCAACTCCAACCAAACCAACCTACAGGACAATAAAATGAGAAATCTTCTTTTGACGACAAGCTTTGCGATCGCGTTATCAGCACCGGCCTTTGCTGCAGGTACACACGACGGTGGGCATGGGGAGAACAAGCCGGCCGCAATGATGGTCGGCATGCCGGGTGACGCCGCCAAGGTGGATCGTACAATCGACGTCACTTTGCTCGAAAACGATGAGGGCCAGATGCTGATCGAGAGTGAGCCGATGGATATCAAGGAGGGCGAAACCATCCGCTTCAACATCACCAACAAGGGTGAGCTGGAGCATGAATTCGTCCTCGACACGGTAGAGCGTAATGCCGAGCATAAGATCGAAATGGCCAAGATGGACATGGAACATGACGATCCGAACCGTATCCGTCTCGATGCGGGCGCCTCGGGCGAGGTTGTCTGGACTTTCGCAAATTCTGGCACATTCGAAGCAGCGTGCCTGATCCCGGGCCACTACGAATCGGGAATGCACCGTGAGGTCGCAGTCGGTGACCAGATGGCTCAGGCTGACGTGGAATACACAAGCGGCACCATCAAGAAAATCGACGCAAAGGCCGGCAAGGTCACAATTATCCACGGCCCTCTCGTCAACCTGGATATGCCGGCAATGACCATGGTGTTCCGCGCCGACGAGGCGATGGTGGCCAAGATGGCGGAAGGTCAGGACATCGAGTTCGTTGCCGACCGGGTCAAGGGTAAACTGACCGTCACGCAGATGAAGTAACTACTAACAATGGGGCCGGGGGTAAACACTCCGGCCCCATCGCCTTGATCGCTTAGCCCAAGCAAGCAAGAAGATCCCATAAAATCAAGCGCTACGGAGGTAGCCGAGCATGAAGAATTTCCTGAGAACCTGCACCATCGCCCTTGCGCTTGTCCTTCCGGCTTTTTCAGTGGGCGCTTCCAGTGGCAAGGGCCAGCAGCCTCACGCGCGAGCCTTCGAAGTGCCTGGCCATGATCCGATCGGGAAACCCGGTGATGGCTCCTCGATCGACAGGACGATTGAAATATCCATACGGGAGACGGAAAGCGGCTACATGCTTTTCGAGCCGGACGCGATCCAGATTGAAAGCGGCTCGGTTGTCCAGTTTTCAATCAGAAATACCGGCGCATTGGATCACGAGTTCTTTCTCGGTTCCTTTGACGAGGTCGCAAAACATCAGCAATGGATGCGCGAACATCCCGATATGCAGCATGACAGCGCCAACTCGGTTTCGATCCCAAGTGGACAAAATGCCGATTTGATCTGGGAGTTCTCCGATGTGACCAACCTGGAGTTTGCATGCTTGATACCCGGCCACCGGGAGGCGGGCATGTGGGGCGTCATCATCGTCCACGATCACCTCGCGCCGAAATCCAAGGGTTAGACTTTTCCATGTCACTCTTGGAAAGGTATCACTTGTTTGTACATAACGTATCTGCCGCGTTCGGATACGACTACAACGATGCCACGCCAGACTGGGTGCATCCGTTCATTCATCTCATACTGGTCTTGGCCCCCGCGCTGCTGATCACCGTTGGCTCATATCTTGCTATTCGCGGCATTCTGAAGCTTTGGAAGTACCGCAGCACGCCGGCGTTACACACAGAGCCCATACGAGGGCTTGAAAAAAGTCTTTTCAAGACTGTCTTGCGCTACTCCAGAAGTCAGCAGGCATTGATGATATTGGTTAGCCTCATCGCAATGCCTATACTCTATCTGACTTTAGAACTGCCAAAACAGATCGTAAACAACGCTCTGGATTCAGGCCGTTTCCCGATTGCCATTTTGGGACAAGACCTCGATCAGGTCGTTTTCCTCATGCTGCTTTGCGGTCTTTACCTTCTGGCGATCATCCTGAACGGGCTAAACAAATATGGCCTTAATGTCTTCAAAGGGTATGTCGCTGAGCGTTTTCTGCGGCGCTTCCGCCTGCTTGTCTATCGGCAATGGCGCAGCGATCCGGACTCCCGAAACCAGAGTGAAATCGTCCCTATTCTCGCACAGGAAGTCGAGCCCATCGGAGGCTTCGCGGCAGATGTCCTAACGCTGCCAATCCTGCAAGGCGGCACGCTTTTGACGATTCTATTTTTCATGTTCGTTCAAGACCCTGTCTTGGGTGCCGCCGCACTGACGGTACTGCCAATTCAGCTTGTGCTGCTGCCCAAGCTGCAACGCCGGGTCAACGCGCTTTCGCGCACCAGGATCAAGGAAGTCAGGCTGCTGGGCAGACAGCTCAGCGATCAATTGCGCCAACGGCAGGTCAATTCGGCCGGGCTGCTGCCAGCGAGTGCAAGTTTTAGAGAGCTTGAGCACGTGCGCAGGAAGATTTTCCGTCTGAAGTTCTTCATCAAGGCCCTCAACAATTTTCTGACCGCGCTAACACCGTTCTTGTTCTATTCTCTAGGCGGATACTTCGTCATCGAAGGTCGCATTACACTCGGCGCGCTTGTGGCCGTCCTCGCAGCGCACAAGGACTTTTCGGCACCGCTGAAAGAGCTCTTCAATTACTATCAGACGCTGGAAGACACGCGGATTCGGTACCAGGAAATCATGAGCTTTTTCACTCAATCAATTAATCGATCGGCGAACGTTGAGGCAGACAACATCAGACTGGCGAAGGTCGGAAAATTCGAGCAACCCACACGGAGTTGCCCGGATTTGTCTTTGGAAGGGCGAGGGGCCATCGCAACATTATGAAGGAGGCTGATAAAATGAAATGGGCAGCGATATTTTTTGCTTTGGTCGCCGTTGCTGCGGCGGGATGGTACATAATGCAAACGAACATCTCCCGAACAGGCCCCCAGACGGGCGAGAGCATACCGCTTCCCGCAGGAGCCCTTGCAACTGTCAAGCTGCCAGCCAGTTTCACAGAGCAGGAGCAGATCGGCGCGAGCGCTTATGATGCGGTCTGTGCCGCCTGCCATGGCCCGCACGGGCAAGGCCGGGATGGCGTTGCTCCACCGCTTGTTCACAAGATTTACGAACCGAGCCATCACGGCGACATGGCGTTTGTTCTCGCTGCGCAAAAGGGAGTGCGGGCGCATCATTGGAAATTTGGAAACATGCCAGCGGTTGAAGGCGTGACGCGATCAGATATCCTTGCTATCGTGACCTACATTCGAGCATTGCAGCGTTCCAATGGGATCAATTGATCCGTTTCGACGGACAGGAGGGGGGGGTTGGTTCGCGGTCAACGACCATTCGGCTCGCCGCGATATGGCGACAACTGTTGGAGAAACTTTTTTATGAGTAAATGTCTTTCTGCATCCATATTGAGCCTTGGTACATTTTTCAGTTCTTTCACCGCAACATATGCCGAGGAAACCGGCCTCTTCAGATTGACCGACCGCGCAGCCCCGGTCGGCATCGGTGCCCGTGAGCCATCACTTGCAACCTTGCCGGATGGCCGGGTCGTATTGAGTTGGACAGAAGAAAAAGAAGCCGAAGCGGAAGTTCGGATGGCCATCTTGGATGCCAGTGAGTGGTCGGACGCTCGCACAATTCATAAATCGTCAAAGATTTACATCAACTGGGCCGATTTTCCATCTGTAGCGGTGCTGGCTGATGGTGGCCTGGCGGCACAATGGCTTAAACTGAATGGGGAGGGTGATTACCAATATGACGTCAATATCGCTTTTTCCAAAGATGAAGGCAGAAGCTGGACGGACCCACTTGTTCCCCATGATGACAGATCACAACGCGAGCACGGTTTTGTTTCGTTGGTTCCCGATCAGTTTGGCGGGTTGACGGCGATGTGGCTGGATGGCCGGGAGTATGACAGTCAAACAGAAGGCGAAAGCTTCGAGAATGCGATGCAGCTGCGCGCACGACAGATCAACTCTGACGGAACGATGAAGCCAGAAAGCCTGTTGGACGCGCGCGCTTGTACTTGTTGTCAGACGTCCGCAGCGCGGACCGCGTCGGGCGATATCGTGGCGGTCTACCGTGATCGAACCGCCGATGAAATCCGCGACATTTCGATTGTTCGATCTACCGAAGGGGACTGGACGCAACCCATCACTGTTCACGACGACGGATGGGAAATTGCCGGCTGCCCCGTAAATGGCCCAGCCGTTGATACGATGGACGACAAGGTGTCCGTTATCTGGTTCACTGCAGCTGAGAATAAACCAGAGGTTTATATCGCGTTTTCGTCCGATGGCGGTGCGCAGTTTGACGAACCGCTCCGCATTGACCTCGGCACAGCCGCTGGACGGGTGGATGTTCTGCAAATGCCGGATGGAAGCGCATTGGCGCTCTGGATTGAATATGTGGGAGGCGGTGAAGCGATCGTCATGTGTTACATATCGCGAAGTGCCGGATGCGCGGCGCCTCAGGCGCTCCATATCAATCGGGGCGGCGGATCGATCGGTTTTCCCCGAATGGCGCGCGGAGACGCCGGTGCGTTTGTGGCATGGACGCAGCCGACCGGCGGCGCGGATGGGGACACTACAATCCGCATGGTCGAAGTCGCGGTAACTCCATAGGTTTCGAGCATACATCTCAATATCCTACTGCTTGCTTGACGCCGTTGCCCTTATTCTGCGGCCTGCCCGAGGGCCAAATCAGGCACTGTACCGGCTTGCTTCAGGCTCCACCCTTTGATGATGGCATAAACCGCCGGAATGACGATCAGGGTCAGCAAGGTTGACGACACCATTCCCCCGATCATGGGCACTGCGATGCGCTGCATGATCTCGGACCCGGTGCCATGCGCCCAAAGGATCGGCATCAGGCCGGCCATGATTGCGACAACTGTCATCATCTTGGGGCGCACGCGGTCTACTGCACCCACCATGATCGCGGCGTAGAGCTCGTCGCGTGTCAGGTCCCTTTCGCCCGCGCGGGCACGCGCTTCATTCAACGCCTGATCCAGATAGATCAACATGATCACTCCGGTTTCAGCCGCCACCCCGGCCAGCGCGATAAACCCGACGGCCACCGCAACCGACATGTTGAAGCCCATGAACCACATGAGCCAAATGCCACCGACCAGAGCGAAAGGCAGCGACAGCATCACGATCAAGGTTTCCGTCAGGCGGCGGAAGTTTAGGTAAAGCAGCAGAAAGATCAGCGCCAGCGTCAGCGGCACAACAGTGGCCAGCCGCTGTTTCGCGCGTTCAAGGTATTCGAACTGACCGCTCCAGCCCAAAGAATAGCCGGGTGGCAGAGTGACGGAGGCCGCGACCGCCGCCTGAGCTTCGGCCACATAGCCGCCAAGATCGCGTCCGACGATATCGACAAAGATATATACGGCAAGCTGTCCGTTCTCGGTGCGGATCGACGTAGCTCCGCGGGTGCGTTCAATGGTGGCCACGTCCCCCAGCGGAATGGTGCCACCGCCCGGCAGTGCAACCTGAACCTCGCGCCCAATCGCCTCCGGATCAGACCGCAGTGTCGCCGGATAGCGCACTGCGACGTCGTAGCGCTCGCGCCCCTCGACGGTCTGCGTGATGGCCTTGGCCCCCAACGCCATGCTGATTACCTCTTGCACATCCTGCACCGACAGACCGTAGCGGCCAAGCGCCGTACGGTCCGGGGTGATGTCGAGGTAATAGCCGCCGATCACCCGTTCGGCATAGGCGCTGGTCGTTCCGGGCACCGTTCGTACCACGGCTTCGACCTCACGGGCGACCTTTTCCATCTCGGTCAGGCTGGTGCCGAAGACCTTGATCCCCACAGGCGTGCGGATGCCGGTGGACAGCATGTCGATGCGCGCCCGGATCGGCATCGTCCAGGCGTTCGATACGCCGGGAAATTGCAGGACGGCATCCATTTCCTGCCGCAGGCTTTCGATGGTGACACCGGGGCGCCATTCGTCTTCCGGGCGGAGCTGGATGATCGTCTCGAACATCTCGATCGGTGCGGGATCGGTCGCGGTCAGGGCGCGGCCCGCCTTGCCGAAGACGGTCAGGACCTCGGGAAAGGTCTTGATGATGCGGTCTTGGGTCTGCATCAACTCGGCGGCCTTGGTGACCGACAGACCGGGCAAAGTGGTCGGCATATACATCAGCGTGCCCTCGTTCAGGACGGGCATGAACTCTGACCCCAACTGGCGCGCGGGCCAGATCGTGACCACCAGCGCGGCGAGAGCCACGATGATCGTGAGGCTTTTGGCCTTCAGCACGGCGCGGATGATCGGACGGTAAACGGCGATGAGTGCCCGGTTCACCGGGTTCCTGTGTTCAGGGATGATCCGGCCGCGCACGAAGACTACCATCAGCGCAGGCACCAGCGTCACCGACAGAAACGCCGCCGCCGCCATCGAAAACGTCTTGGTATAGGCCAGCGGGCCGAACATGCGTCCCTCCTGTCCTTCCAGTGCAAAGATCGGCAGGAACGATACGGTGATGATCAGCAGGCTGAAGAACAGTGCCGGGCCGACCTCGCTTGCGGCTTCGATCAGCACCTCGATGCGGGGCTTGTCGGGGGCAGCACGTTCCAGATGCTTGTGCGCGTTCTCGATCATCACGATGGCGGCGTCGATCATTGCGCCGATGGCGATGGCAATGCCGCCGAGGCTCATGATATTGGCCCCGATCCCGAGGAATTTCATCGCGGTGAAAGCCATGAGCAATCCGATAGGCAGCATGATGATCGCTACGAGGGCCGACCGGACGTGCAACAGAAAAATGATCGTGACCCCGGCCACAACGAGACTTTCTTCGAGAAGCGTTGTTTTCAGCGTCTCTATTGCCGACAGGATCAGGTTTGACCTGTCATAGACCGGCACGATGTCGACACCGTCCGGCAGGCTTTGAGCAACCACATCCAGTTCTGACTTGGCGTTTTCGATCACGTCCAGTGCATTGGCGCCCACCCGTTGCAGCACGATGCCGCTGGCCACCTCGCCCTCACCGTTCAACTCGGCGATGCCGCGGCGTTCATTGGGGACGATTTCGACCCGCGCCACGTCGCGCAGGCTGATCGGGACGCCGCCGATACTGCGCAGGGTGATGTTGCCGATATCCTCGGTCCCCGACAGATAGCCCCGTCCGCGTACCATGAATTCGAACTCGGAAAGCTCTACCGTGCGCCCGCCGGTGTCCATGTTGCTTTCAGAGATGGCCTTGCCGATGTCGGACAGCGTGATCCCCTGCGCCCGCATCCGCACCGGATCCACCGTGACCGAGTATTGCTTGACGAAGCCGCCGACGCTGGCCACTTCGGACACGCCCTCGGCACGGCTTGCACCAAAGCGGACGACCCAATCCTGCAACGACCGCAATTCGGCCAGCGACAGATTTTCTCCGGTGATCGCGTATTGGTAAACCCATCCTACCCCAGTCGCATCGGGACCGAGCGTGGGCGTCACGCCGTCCGGCAGGCGGGCTGCCGCGGCGTTCAGGTATTCCAGAACGCGAGACCGTGCCCAATAGGGGTCTACGCCGTCCTCGAAGATAATGTAGACAAAGGAAATGCCGAAGAACGAAAACCCCCGCACGACGCGGGATCGCGGCACCGTCAGCATCGCCGAAGTCAGCGGATAGGTGACCTGATCCTCGACGACCTGCGGAGCCTGGCCCGGATAATCGGTCAGCACGATCACCTGCACGTCCGACAGGTCGGGAATAGCGTCGATCGGCAAGTTTCGCAGTGACCAGACCCCTGCGGCGATGATCAGGGCCGTGGCAAAGAACACCAGAACAAGGTTGCGGGCGGACCATTCGATGACACGCGCGATCATTCGACTGCCTCCGGGGCGGTCAGCGCAGCCAGGGCTGCGTTCAGGTTGCTCTCCGCGTCGATCAGAAAGGTCGAGGTGGTGACGATCCGGTCGCCCTCGGCAATACCTTCGCGGACTTCCACCATCCCGGCGGCCTGCCGCCCCAGCACCACATCCTGCGGCACAAATTTCCCCTCTCCCATATCGCGGATCACCACCTGGCGATCGCCGGTGTCGATCACCGCCGTTTCCGGCACCTGCACCACGGGCGCACCGTCGCCCGTCGCCAAAACCACATCCGCGAACATGTTGACCAGCAAGCGACCCTCGGGGTTGGACAGATCGATGCGGACGCGTGCAGTCCGGGTCTGCATATCGACTTCAGGGTATATCTTGTCGATCAAGCCGCTGAAGGTCTCGCCCGGCAGGCCTGGGAAGGTGATCGTCGCAGCGTTTCCATCCGAAAGGCCCGCGAGCGCAGATTCCGGCACGTCCGCCATGACCCAGACAACCGATGTATCGGCAATACGAAACAGCGTTTCTCCAGCCTCTGACATCATGCCTTCGACGGCCATCCGTTCGAGTACCACGCCCGACCGCGGTGCCATCAGAGTGATTTGCACCGGCGTACGCCTTTCCGCCGCGATCTTGTCGATGACGGCTGCTGGGACGCCCAGATTTGCCAGCCTTTGGCGGCTGCCTTCGACCCTCCCTTCACCGCCCCGAAGGTCGGAAACATATTGCGCCGCAGCGGCGACGACCTCTGGGGAATAGAGCATCGCCAGCGGTTCGCCCGCTTCAACGATTGATCCGGTCGTTACATCCTCAACTTCTTCGATGAACGCATCCGCACGCAATGAAATGACGCTGACTCGACGGTCGTCCAGCGCGACGATCCCCGGCGCACGCACCGTCGTTGCCATAGGTTCAAGCACCGCAATTGACGTACGTACGCCGGTGCGTTGCAGCTTGCCGGGCGATACGGTCACTGATCCGGCATCGCTTGCCTCGTCGGCATAGACGGGCAGGTAGTCCATCCCCATGGAATCCAGCTTTGGCACCGGCGACGTATCAGGCAGGCCCATCGGGTGGCGGTAGTAGAGTAGGGTTCGTTCGCCACTCTCTGCCTCTAGGGGCGTGATCGGCTCTGTATCAAACGATACGTCTTCGCTCGCCAGGACCGGCAAAAAGGACTTTCCATCGGCAGTCTCGGTCGGCGTGGCGGACCATTCGGCGAGACCGTCAGGGTGTCGGTAGTAGATGACCGGGCCTGTCGGCGTTCGGGTTGCGGCTGGCATTGCTTCAGCTTGCCGTCCCATCAGCGCGGTGAATTGCGTCTGCGCCACATTTGTCAGCATAGCAGGCGTCCAACCCTTGACGCCTGCCGCGAGGCCCGCCCATCCAGCCGCGCCGCCAACCACGCCGATCAGCACCAATTTGCCAAAGACGCTCATGGCAGCACCTCGAGCACGATTTGCGCCTGAACAGTTTCAGGTTCGCCCTGCACCTTGGCCGCAACGGAAAACCGCCAGTTTCCGTCCATCGTCAGATCGGCGGAAAAGCGATAGAGACCCGGCTCTTCGCCGGGCAACGCCAAGACCGTCGAAGTCATCGTCTCCATGCCGTCCGGCTCCATATCCAGCCTTGTGGCAAAGATGACGGCGCCTTCGACGGGCGCATTGGTGCGGGTATCAATCAGACGAAGCTCCAGAACCGCGCCGTCTCCGAAGGGATAAGTCGTTTCGACGAGAACAAGGCTGTAATCAGATGCAGCCGCCTGTGCCATCGGCACGGAGAGCTGGGTCGCGACCACGAGGGTCGCAAGAAAGGTGGGGATATAGCGGAGCATGATACGCCTATTTTGACGGGCTACGGGAACGCCAGACATCGTATCGACCCTGAGTCTATACGTTACATCGGCGCGTGGCTTTTGGTGCGACAGGCACCTGACCCGTCATGCCTTGGGCGGTCTTTGAAGCCCAATGTCCGCGTGTTGTCGGTGCGCTGCCGCCTCGTCCCGTGAGAACTCTGCGCTTCCGGGGCCCGGCAAGCTCGCTAGAGTTGCTCGTTCCAGCCCCAACACAATCGGGGCTACCCGACATTGCATCGTCGAAATGCAAGCAGCATCGCATTCCGGCATGTCCGGGCATTCATTTGGACAGCAATCGCTTTGCATGACCATCGAAGACCCTGAATCCACGCTTGAAATGGACGCATGACTGATTTGCGCCAGAACAACGCCAATCAAAAGAGTAAGCAGAAAAAGGCGCGTTTTGAGTATCATCGGTCAGCTATGTTGGATTTCTGACAGACCAGCAATACACGTTTTGCTGAAATGGATAATTGACCGACTTCACGTTCAAAACGCGGACCCGCTAAAGCTTCAATCGCCTCAGCCTGAGAGCGTTTGCGATGACCGAGACTGAAGAAAGGCTCATCGCGGCTGCGGCGATCATTGGTGACATTAATAGGCCGAAGACCGGGTAGAGGACCCCTGCCGCGATTGGAACACCGAGCGTGTTATAGGCAAACGCCCAGAACAGGTTCTGGCGAATGTTGCGGATCGTCGCCACCGCCAGTGTCCGCGCCTTGACGATGCCGTTCAGATCCCCGCGCAACAGCGTGATGCCCGCACTTTCAACCGCCACGTCCGCGCCCGTACCCATGGCAAGGCCGACGTCCGCTGCGGCCAGGGCTGGCGCGTCGTTGACACCATCACCCGCCATCGCGACCTTTCTGCCTTCGGCGTGCAGCTCGTCGACCAGCGCCTTCTTATCTTCCGGCAGAACGCCGGCCCGAACCTCGTCGATTCCAAGCCGCTGCGCCACGGCGCTGGCGGTGCGTTCGTTGTCACCTGTCGCCATGATGATCCGCAGACCTGCCTCGTGCAGTACCTTGATGGCTTCGGCAGTCGACTCCTTGATCGGGTCGGCCACTGCGACGATGCCGGACAGCTTACCTTCAATGGCTACGAACATGGCGGTCTTACCCTCGGCCCGTAGAACATCTGCCGCTTCCTCCGCCGTAGATGTGTCGAGAGACATGTCGCGCATCATTGCGGTATTTCCAAGTGCGACAGCCCGCCCCAAGACAGTTCCGCGCACGCCTTTTCCGGTCACCGCCTCGAAGTTTTCGGCATTGCCGACCTTGATGCCCTTCTCCTTCGCACCCTCCACGATGGCCTCCGCCAACGGGTGCTCCGAGCCTTTTTCCAGGGCGGCAGCTAGGGTTAGAATGGTTTCCTCGCTTTCGTCGCCCAGAGCGGCCACATCGGTCAGCTTCGGCTTCCCCTCGGTCAGGGTACCCGTCTTGTCCACGATCAGCGTATCGACCTTGGCCATGCGTTCCAGAGCTTCGGCGTCCTTGATCAGCACACCCGCCTGTGCACCGCGCCCCGCGGCCGTCGTGATCGAAATCGGGGTCGCCAGACCCAGAGCACAGGGGCAGGCGATGATCAGCACCGACACCGCCGAGGCAATGGCAAAGACCAGAGCAGGTTCGGGTCCGAAGCTCAGCCACGCGACGAATGCGAGCAGCGCGATCAGGACAACGGTCGGCACGAAGTAGGATGAGACCTTGTCGGCAAGACCCTGAATCGGCGCGCGGGACCTACGCGCGTTCGAAACCATCTCGACGATCTGGCTCAGCATCGTGTCGGCACCCACGCGCGCGGCCTCGATGACAAGGGATCCGTTCTTGTTGATCGTGCCGCCGGTGACGGTATCGCCGGGACCTTTTTCGACCGGCAGGGGTTCGCCGGTGATCATGCTCTCGTCGATGGACGACGTACCGTCCATGACCGTGGCGTCGACGGGGATCGCGTCGCCTGGGCGGACCCGCAGACGATCCCCCTCAACGATGTTTTCCAGCGGCGCGTCATACTCTGTGCCGTCGGGCAGGATACGTCGCGCAGTTTTCGGGGCCAGGTCGAGTAGTGCCCGAATGGCATCGCCGGTCCGTTCCCGCGCCCTCAGCTCCAGAACCTGCCCAACAAAAATCAGGGTGATGATGACAACGGCGGCCTCAAAGTAGGTGCCGACCCCCGCGCCCATCCGGTAGACCTCCGGAAACACGCCCGGAAGGAACGTAGCCACCAGCGAATAGATGTAGGCCGCACCGACACCGATGGAGATCAGTGTCCACATGTTGGGCGAGCGGTTCACGATCGACGCCCATCCCCGCTCGAAGAAGGGTTTCGCCGCCCATAGGACGATTGGTGTCGCCAACGCGAACTCGGCATAGGTCGCCAGTTGATGCCCGATCCAGTCTCGGACGGGCAGACCGACCAACTCACCCATGGTTAGGATGACCAGCGGAACGGCCGCGGCGGCACTGATCCACATGCGGCGGGTGAAGTCGGTCAGTTCCTCACTGGGTTCATCCGACGGTAACATCGGTTCAAGCGCCATGCCACAGATCGGGCAAGATCCGGGTTCATCACGTACGATTTCAGGGTGCATCGGGCATGTATACTGCGCGCCTGCTTGTGAGGTCATGCGACGATCCGATGCCTTGCCAGAGGCGTAGTAAACTGGATCAGCCTTGAACTTGGTGTGGCACCTGTCGGAGCAGAAATAGAAAATTTCACCGTCATAGTCTGCACGGCGTGCGTCCGGAGAAATTGTGACGGACATGCCGCACACCGGATCCACGGCATGATCCGACGACCGCTCTGACGCATCCTTGCCTACTATCTGATCCATTTCCCAGCCTTTCAAAAACTACACTGGGACCGCAAATAGTGCTTCCCGTAGATGGAAGGTCAAGTCCAATCGCCTCGCTGTCGCGCCCGAACAGTTCAGAGGAGGTACAGTGCTGATTGTGATGGCCTTAAGCACAGAACATCCCAAGAAACTTCTTGAACCTCTAGCAACTGAAGCTCCTATCTTTGGCTCAACGCTTATTCTCAGAGGTTTCCCATGTCCCACGACGGTCCAGACACGCATCCGCACGGTCATCAGGATGATCGCAAAGACACAAAGGCTTGCTGCGGCCAGACGGCCGAAGACACCGCACAGGTGGCAGCACCTCCACCATCCTCCGGACGCAGTTTTCGCGTTAACGGGCTGGATTGTGCGGAAGAGGTCGCGATCCTGAACAAGGTCGTCGGGCCGGAAGTCGGCGGCAGCGAGCATCTGGCCTTCGATGTGATCAACGGGCGCATGACCATCCTCAAAAGCGCCAAACCGCTCAGCGACGATAAGATCATCAAGATCGTCGGGTC
>TARA_R110000765_G_scaffold20037_1_pt1 | contig 47864 bp, 38 predicted proteins | sample TARA_R110000765 | Tara Oceans TARA_R110000765 (sample SAMEA4398168) | marine metagenome | biome: Polar Biome; feature: [MES] marine water layer (ENVO:01000295) within the mesopelagic zone...; material: water (ENVO:00002006), including particulate matter (ENVO:01000060) such as...... | reverse complement strand
GGAGCGCACCCTACAGGTATGGCTGTAGATATACCTATAGCTAGGGCAGACGCTCATAGATTACTTAGGTTAGCACTTAAAATAGGATTTACTGGTATTGGTGTAAGCCAAAAGGGTAGTTCTAGGTTTCTTCACCTAGATACAATCGAATCTAATCCTGACCAACCAAGACCAACTATCTGGAGTTATTAGTATGCAGATAGATTTTAAACTGATAATGATTTCAGCGTTATCTGCTTTGGTAGCCGTTCTGATATTAACCAAGGGATGCGGCACACCCCAAGCTCCTGACCGAATAGAAATCAATTACGATAGTATTGAGCGAGTAATCAAATCAAATCTACCTGCGCCCGACACAATTGTAGTAAAGGGCAAAGATGTTGTTCGATGGCTTCCTGGGGCAACGGTTAAGGATACAATATACTTAGAAGGTCGAGAGATACCAATCTATTTAGTTGATGAGATAGACACATTAGCCATTCTAAGCCATTATCTTACTCAAGCGGTGGTGTATGTTGATACGATTAGAGATAGTGCCTTACAAGCCGTTATTTCAGACACAATATTTCGAAACAAGGTAGTGGGTCGCGGGTTCATTTACAAAATAACGCAGCCCATCACAATAAATACCTACAAGTCTGATAGGTTTCAATTAATAGCATCGTTGCAGGCAGGTACTGGGATAGGGTACGACAATCAGCTAAAAAGCATATACGGTGGCGTTGACTTAGGGTTAAAATTTAAGTCGGGTACGTACTTCTCTATTGGATACATGGCTGGCAGTTCTCACTTCGCCACGGTGCGTGTAGGGCAGGTTATTAGACTTAAAAAACAAAATACCAGGTAGCTGTTAAAATAACTCGTATTTTTGTCACAAATAAAAAATCAAATGAAACTAACAGATTCAGAGTTAAAAAAGATATCAGAAGCAAAAGAATCGTTTAATAATTTAAAAATGACGATTGCTGATCTAGAGATAAACAAATTTCTAGCAATGCAAGAGCTTGACAAGATAAGAGAGTCGTTTGCTATTGTTGAAAGCGATTTGATTGAGAAATACGGGGAGAAGGCAACTATAAATATGGCAACTGGAGAGGTAACACACAAAAAAGAAGAAACGCCACTAGAAAAAGTTTAGAATGGGAAAGATTAATGATATAGACAAGTACCCTGAAGTAGCCGCAACAGCTACCGATATGGTTATAGGATCACAAACAGGCAGCGCAGGCCCAACTAAGAACTTTCTTATGTCTGCCATCGCAACGTATGTTAGTGGTGTAGTTGGAATACCAACACTTGATCAGGTTTGTACTTCAGGAAATACAACAACAACATCTGTTCAGATAAGCGGCATTCTTGACGTTAACAGCACAGCCGACATCTCAGACACCCTTACGTTGAGTAAGGCAACAGGAACAGGCCTTAGTGTTACAGCTGACGTTATTATTGGTGGAGATATTGATGCAAACGGAAGGCTGTCCGTGGCAGAACTTGTACACGCAGAGCTGGCAGTAGGCACTGGATTGCAGGTTACGGCTAACGCTACAATCGGAGGTACAGCCAACATAGCAGACACCCTTACGCTTAGTAAGGCAACGGGCAATGGTCTTTCCGTTACGGCTAACGCTATAATCGGAGGTACGCTTGGTGTTACTGGAGCCGCAACATTCTCACTTGGCGCTACTATCAATGGTTCAGGACTTGCTGTTAACGGATCAGGAGGTATAATTGTCACTGATGTAGCGGGTATAACATCAGCAGGAGGCCCCGTGTCAGGAACAGCTCTTAGCACTTCGGGAGGTCTTCTTGTGTCGGGTATTTCTTTATTAGGAGAAATTGACTCAGCAGGCCCTGCCGATATTGCAGACACCCTTACGCTTAGTAAAGCTACAGGAACGGGTTTGCAGGTTGACGCTGCCGCTACAATAAACGACACCCTTAACCTTACTAAGGCGACAGGCAATGGTCTTATGGTTACTTCAGATATTTTTGTAGGTGGCGATATAGGTGCTATAGGGTCTTTAGCATCCAATGGATTAAACTTACAGCCATCAACCCCAGCCTCATCTGCAGCTACAGGAATTGCTGGAGATGTAAAAGTTGACGCCACATACATATATGTTTGCGTTGGAACGAACTCATGGGGAAGGGTAGCAATTGACACCACACCATTCTAATGGACATCCGTAAGATTTCAGTAGGCCCAGACTATAAAGACGCCATGCACTACGTTGTAGGGCAGGATGTCTTAAGAGGAGCATATAAAGTTCATTTAATCAAGCTATACGACAAGGACATGTCATACAAGATATGGATTTCAAATGATGCCGGAGAGGTTGTCTGCTGGAAAGGATTTAATAGTACAATTCCAATTTCAATCGAGTATAATATAGACTTCTAAAATGAAATCTCCATATATGTTCATTGTGCGTCCTGCTGAAGGTAAGCGGTATGCAAATGAAAAGGATGGCTTAATAGTTAGTACATCAGAAGAAGATCACATCTATTCGAATAGGTATGCGAACGTGATTGAGACACCCATCCACTACGATGGGCCTGTCAAAAAAGGGGACACACTCCTAGTCCACCACAACGTCTTCAAGTTCTACAATGACATGAAAGGCAATAAGAAGAGCGGTAGGAGCTTCTTCAAGGATGACCAATTCTTTATTGAGAACGACCAATTCTTTATGTACAAGAACAATGGTAAGTGGTACACCCACGGGAAGTATTGCTTTGTTCGTCCCATAAAAACAGAAGAGTCTATAATGTTTAAAAACTGTAGGGAAGAGCCGTTAATTGGCGAACTTGTACATTCAAACAGTCAATTAAAAGAACTAGGAGTAAATCCAGGTGACAAGGTTTCCTTTACACCTGATAGCGAATATGAATTTATGGTTGATGGTGAGAAGCTATATCGAATGTTTACTAACAATATAACAATGACACTATGATTTATTTTATCGATGAGTTTCTATCTAGCACTGTTTACGATTTAGCATCAAAAGACCTTTTGAACAGCTCATTTGAGGCTATGGTTGTTGGTGATAAGACATTCCATGTAAAGTTCCCATCTAAGGACTTCCAGAAAAACGTAACAAGCAGATTAGAAAGTTGGGAAGGCGCTAGTATTAAAAACATACTAGGTTTCTTTAGGACATCTACAGATGTGTTGGATACAGATTGGAGGATACACTCAGACTTAAATATAAACGGGCAAAAGCCAGATAGGGCAATTGTATTTTTTATGTCCCCAAGGGCAGAGGAAACGCAAGAGTTAGCAGGGACTGCTCTGTGGGAGCATGTTGACTATGGGCATATGCTACCATCTGACACCACTAATGAGAAGTTTGATGAGGTGCTTCTCAGAGATGCAAACGACCTGACCAAATGGAAGCTAAACACGGTGATAGGACACAAGGAGAACAGATGCATATCATACCCATCATCGTATTTTCACAGCAAGTTCCCAAACAGGTCATGGGCTGAGGGAAGAATAGTTTTCGTTATGTTTTATAGCTATGCGTAGTAGAAAGGATTGGAAGAGGGGCGATAACGCAGACCCTTACGAGAAAGACGAAAGCTCCCGTAGTATGGGTAAGAAATACAACAGAAAAAAGGATGGCTTTAAAAAAATCAAGTACAGAGGCGCTGACGAGTCAGAGGGAGTATGAGTGGATTCTAGAAAAGATTGGGATTACTGACGAAAACATTCGACTAGTAATTGAGAGTGAATGGTTTAATAGGAATGCAGGAGCTTTGATTGAAGAAGAGACCGATACATATGAGAAGAGACCCTCACCAATAGAAGGGGTTGGTGTATATGCAAAGGTTAAATTTAATAAGGGAGATGTTATAGGGTACGGAAAAAAAGATGGGGTACGGTCAATGCTAGGCAGATACATTAACCACTCGCCATTTAAGAATGCGATGTTCTATTTCGAAGGGGATGATATAATACTAGCTACCGAACAAGACATACTGCCTGGAGATGAGATACTAGTAGACTATACAGACCATACATTTTACAATCACAAATGGACTCAAAAAAAATAAGGATAGAGATTATAAAAGCTGGAGAACGAGCTGTAGTTCAGTTAATAAAAGTGGCTAAGTCAGAGATTATAAAGCTAGACCCTGAAGATGAGTTAGCTGCCGACAAACTAAAGAATGCTGCCGCCTCTAAGAAACTAGCGGTTTTTGATGCGTTTGAAATCGTGGCTAGGATAGAACTTGAACAGCAGAAGATAGATGATGCAGACGGAAAGAAAACAGAACGAAAAGAAATAAAACCAAGTGGAGGATTCGCAGAGAGAAAATCAAAATGATGCTATACTTTATAGGGTATTAAAAGATGTAGTTCCAAAGGGAGTCCTTCAGCAGAAGAACAAAGCCAAGACATGGGGATATGGGTACAACGAGAAGTACGACATAATCGTAATCTCCAAGAACGGGACTATTGGGGATGTTTATTTAATAAGTGGCTTAAGAATTGCTCTTCCATCCACGCCTAAAGAGATACACAAGCGCTCAGGGAAGAAAGCTGAACAGTATTGGGAGGTTGAGGAGTTCCCAGTGGAACTGAAAAGGATACAGAGCATATTCCATTGGGATGACATGCCTCCTAACTTCAAAGATAGATGGGTCGAATACATAGAGGACAAATTCGAGAAGAGGGATTTGGGGATGTGGTTTATGAACAATGGCGTCCCAACCTACATAACAGGGGGTCACTACCAATACTTACAATGGTCTAAGATTGATGTTGGTCTTCCTGATTTTAGAGAAGCTAACAGAGTCTTATACATACATTGGGAGGCGTGCATGGCAGATTCTCGTTCTTTCGGACAGTGCTACCTAAAGATTCGGAGGTCGGGCTTTTCTTTTATGGGGTCATCAGAAGCGTCCCATACAGCAACACTTGCAAAAGATGCGAGGGTCGGCATACTATCTAAGACCGGTGCTGACGCAAAAAAGATGTTTACTGACAAAGTAGTCCCTATATCTCATAACTACCCATTCTTTTTTAAGCCGATTCAGGATGGTATGGACAAGCCAAAGACAGAGCTTTCATACCGAGTGCCAGCCTCTAAAATTACAAAGAGGAATATGCACGACTCTACCGAAGCCCCAATGCAAGGTCTTGACACTACTATTGATTGGAAGAACACGGCAGACAATAGTTATGACGGTGAGAAATTATTGTTACTGATTCATGATGAAAGCGGCAAGTGGCTTCCTCCTGATAATATCCTAAACAACTGGAGAGTTACAAAGACTTGCTTAAGACTAGGGCGTAAGATTATAGGCAAGTGTATGATGGGGTCTACCTGTAATGCTCTAAATAAAGGAGGCGCAAACTTTAAGAGACTATACAACGACTCGTCTGCATTAAACAAGAACAAGAACGGACAGACAACTAGCGGTCTTTATAGCTTATTCATACCTATGGAACTAAACATGGAAGGGTTCATTGACCTGTATGGACACCCCGTAATTAGAACGCCTAAAGTCCCCGTTATGGGAATAGACAACGCAATGATTACAATGGGCGCTATAGACTATTGGGAGAACGAAGCTGAGTCACTAAAGCATGACCCTGACGCTCTTAACGAGTTTTACCGTCAGTTCCCACGAACAGAGTCTCACGCATTTAGGGACGAGAGCAAGCAGTCATTGTTTAATCTGACCAAGATTTATCAGCAGATTGATTTTAATGACGGGACTATAATGAGTCATAATCTGACTAGGGGAAGGTTTAGTTGGAAAGATGGTGTAAAAGATACTAAGGTCATATGGACTCCAGACAGACGTGGTAGGTTTTTAATGTCTTGGATTCCACCCACTGACCTACAGAACAATATTGAATACAAAATGGGCAACAAGCACCCTGGTAATGCTCACATGGGTGCTTTTGGTTGTGACAGTTACGATATATCAGGTACGGTAGGCGGAGGCGGATCAAACGGTGCGCTACACGGGCAGACGTGTTTCCATATGGATAACGGCCCTACAAACGAATTTTTCTTAGAGTACATAGCTAGACCTCAGACTGCTGAATTATTCTTCGAGGATGTACTTATGGCTATTGTGTTCTGCGGGATGCCGATACTAGTGGAGAACAACAAACCACGCCTTCTTTATCATCTTAAGAATAGGGGGTATAGAGGCTATTCAATAAACAGACCAGATAAAGCTGCCCATAAGCTATCAAAAACAGAAAAAGAACTTGGTGGAATCCCAAACAGTAGCGAGGATGTAAAACAAGCTCATGCGGCAGCTATTGAGTCAAATATAGAAAAGTTTGTTGGTCTAGACATGGAGGGGACGTTCAGAGACCCTAACGACATGGGGACTATGCCATTCAATAGGACGCTGGAAGATTGGGCTAAGTTCGACATCAACAATAGGACTAAACATGATGCGTCAATAAGTTCTGGGTTAGCTATAATGGCCAACCAAAGACACCTATACACCCCACAGAAAGAAAAGTCTAAAATATCCATTAACTTTGCAAGATATGACAACACTGGCGAAACAAGCCAATTAAAGCAATAGATGGAAGAGGTAGTAATCAACGTCTCAAAAACGTCATTCCCAAAACAATTTGCCTCTGACGAAGAAAAAGAGACAGCGGAATACGGACTACAGGTAGGCCAAAGTATACAGTACGAGTGGTTTAAGAAGACGGGCGGAGGAAGTAGATACTACGACCAGTGGCTTGAATTTCATAGAAGACGTATGTATGCCAGGGGGGAGCAATCCACTGGGAAATACAAAAAAGAACTCGCTATAGATGGCGATTTATCATACTTAAACCTTGATTGGACGCCTATACCAATACTCCCTAAGTTTGTGGATATTGTTGTCAATGGGATGACCGACAGAATGTTTGAAGTAAAAGCAACTGCTCAGGATGCAATGTCATCTAGTAAGAAGAACATGTTCCAAGAGAACGTGGAGACTCAAATGGCTGGCAAGGAAGTGTTTGAGCAAGTTAAAAAAGACTTTGGTGTCAATGCGTTCACAATGAATCCAGATGACATACCGGAGACAGACGAGGAACTATCGTTATATATGCAACTTAACTACAAGCCAGCTATTGAAATAGCGGAAGAGGTAGCTATAAACACGATACTTGAGGAAAATCACTACCAAGACATTAGAAAAAGAGTAGACTACGACCAGACAACACTAGGAATATCAATAATTAAACATACATTCCAAGAGGGTGCTGGTATTATTGTGGACTATGTAGATCCTGCTAATATAGTATATAGCTACACTGAAGACCCATACTTTAAAGACTGCTTCTATTGGGGAGAGGTTAAAACAGTTCCAATTACAGAGCTTATTAAAATAGACCCTACGCTTACCAATGACGACATGGATAAGATTTCCAAGTACAGTCAAAGCTGGGCTAGTGAATACTCAATCAATCAGCTACACGAGAACGATTTGTTCTATAATGACACATCGACCCTTTTATACTTCAACTACAAGACAACTAAGAAGTTTGTATACAAGAAGAAGAGCCTAGAATCGGGTGGTGTAAGGATTAAAGAAAAAGACGACCAGTTCAATCCTCCTGAAGAAATGATGGAAGAGGGCAAATTCGAGAAGGTAGAGAAGACTATTGAGGTATGGTACGAGGGGGTTATGGTGATGGGTACAAACATAATCATAGATTGGAAGCTATCTGAGAACATGGCAAGACCAAAGTCAGCTAGTCAAAAAGCAATGCCAAATTACATAGCTTGCGCACCTAGAACGTACAAGGGTCACATAGAATCTATAGTAAAGAGAGTAATACCAATAATTGACCTTATTCAGGTTACTCACATGAAGCTACAGCAAGTGATGAATAGAATCGTCCCAGACGGTATATTCATTGACGCAGACGGCCTTAGTGAGGTAGATTTAGGGAATGGACAAGCATATAGCCCTGAAGATGCACTAAGAATGTATTTCCAAACGGGTAGCGTTGTAGGGAGGAGTTTCACGCAAGAAGGAGACTTCAACAATGCTAGAGTGCCTATCCAACCTCTAACATCTAATGGTGGGGCTTCTAAAATGAAGACGCTTATAGAGCAGATGAACCATTACCTTGACCTTGTTCGGTCAATAACAGGTATAAATGAAGCTAGGGATGGATCAACACCAGACCCAAGGGCGTTAGTAGGCGTTCAGAAATTAGCGGCTCTAAACTCAAACACGGCAACACGACATATACTTGAGTCAAGTTTATATATACTTCGAACATTGGCAGAGGCGTTATCATGTAGGGTGTCTGATTTGCTTGAGTATTCTGATTTTAGGGAAGAGTTCTTAAATCAGATTGGAGAGTACAACGTAAAGACCCTTGATCAGATCAAGGATTTATACTTACATGATTTTGGAATATTTATAGATGTAGCACCTGACGTTGAACAGAGAGCAAAGCTAGAGGAGAACATTCAGGTCGCCCTATCTCAGAACAACATCAACCTTGAGGATGCGATTGATATCAGAGAGGTCAAGAATATAAAACTTGCCAATCAGCTATTAAAAGTCAAGAGAAAGAAAAAAGAGCAGTCAGATAAAGACCACCAAGCTCAGATGAAACAGATGGATGCTCAGAATAACATGCAAAGTCAACAAGCAGCCGCTCAGGCAGCACAGCAGAAAATGCAGGCTGAGACCCAAATGAAATCCAACATAATACAACTAGAGACACAGTCAGCAATGCAGAGGCTATCTCACGAGGCAGATATGAAAGAGCGTTTAATGGCAACTGAGTTTAGTTACCAGATGCAATTAAAAGGTCAAGAAGTAGAGGCTTCTAAAGGTAAAGAACAAAACAAGGAAAAGGCAAAAGACAAGAGGGTTGACAAACAGAGCACGCAGCAATCTAAGCTAATCGAACAGCGGAAGAACAACACTGCCCCTGTAAACTTTGAGTCTAACGAAGACAGCCTGGATGGCTTTGGTCTAGAGGAGTTCTCTCCGAGATAAGCATAAAAATAAATTCTATTAACTTTGTAAAAATCCAATCAAATGAAAATTACAGGAGCAAAAGTGCTTGATGACGTAGAACCGAAGTCAATGCAAGAGGTTGAAGCAGACCTAATCAGGAAAGAAGAAGAAAAGAATAGCGAGGTAGTAGAGCCTACTAAGGAAGAAAAAATACATGCCGAGTTAACAGACGGTGACGTTCTTACACATATTAAAAACAGATACGGCAAGGAGATCAGTTCTATAGACGAATTGTTCGCCAAGAGAGAGGAGTCTACTGAATTACCAGAAGACGTAAAATCTTTCTTCGAATATAAAAAAGAGACCGGTCGTGGGATTGAGGATTTTGTCAAGTTAAATAAAAACCATGACGAGACATCATCAGAGGCGCTGCTTAAGGAATACTATAAGCACACAGAAGACGGTTTAGATAATGACGACATTGATGATTTAGTGGAGTCAAAATTCAGTTTTGATGAAGACTTAGATGATGAGTCAGATATTAAAGCAAAGAAGATTGCCCAAAAACAAGAGCTTAGTAAGGCGAAGAAGTACTTCGAAGAGCAGAAAGAGAAATATCGTATACCGCTTGAGTCAAGAGGTAACGACTCCAAAGCCCAAGAAGACCTCAAGGCTTATCAAGATAAAGTGAAAGAGACTGAAGCTGACACTCAAAAGAAGTCTGATTTTTTCATAAATAAGACTAACGAGTTATTGACTGATGAGTTCAAAGGTTTTGAATTCAATATTGGCGATGACAAGGTAACTTTTAAGCCAGCAGATTCAGAGACCATTAAGCAGGAAAATCAAAGCCCGTTCAACCTAATAAAAAGATATTTAGGTGAGGATGGTATGATGAAAGACGCTGAGGGGTATCATAGGTCTCTTTCTATTGCAATGAATCCCGATAAGTTTGCCAAGCACTTTTATGAGCAGGGGCAAGCCGCAGCGGTTGACGATTTTTCCAAGAAGTCCAAAAACATAAACATGGGAGTTCGGAAAGCGACAGACGTTGGAACAAAGGGAGGAATGAAAGTTAGAGCGGTTGAACCATCCACAAGAGGCAACCGATTAACTATTAAAAAAAGGATAACATAAAAAAAACAAACCATTATGCCATTATTAAACACCCCCACATTTGCACTACAACCATCTGCTGAACAGGTAGCTGTAGCTGGAAATTATTTAGGAGCGGCTGATTTGAACCTATTGAATCAGTACCTTCCAGACCTGTACGAAAAAGAATTTGAGAGATACGGAGACCGTTCGGTTTCGTCTTTTCTTAGATTAGTAAGTGCAGAGATTCCTTCAACATCTGACCTTATCAAATGGACAGAAGAAGGACGATTACACATTAAGTACACTCAATGTGGTACAGTAGCCGCAATCACATCTCCCACTGCTATATTTCAGATTAACGATGCTCTAACAGGAGAAATCGCAGTTAGAACAGGACAAACGATTGTTGTGTCTCAGAACGATGGTTCAGGAACAAACAAAGCGCTTATTGCCTCAACGGACACCGCAAACAACCAATTCACAGTATTCTTCTACGAGGGAGGTGGACTTGTTACTGCGGGTACAGCCCTAGCGGGTTCTGACGTTACCATCTTTATTTATGGTTCTGAATTTGCAAAAGGAACAGCTGGGATGCCAGAATCTCTAGAAGCAGAAGTTCAGATTTTTGACAACAAGCCAATTATCTTAAAAGATAAGTACGCTGTCAATGGTTCTGACATGGCTCAGATTGGATGGATTGAAGTTGATACTGACGCAGGTTCAGGTTACCTATGGTACTTGAAATCTGAGTCTGACACAAGAAGCCGATTTGACGACTACTTAGAGACAGCAATGATTGAAGCAGTTCCTGCTGAAGCTGGTTCTGGTGTTATTGGTCAGCCAGGTCTTAACCAAGGTGGTTCAGAAGGAGTATTCTTCTCTGTAGAAAACGGAGGTAATGTTTTTGGAGGCGGTAACCCAACAACTCTTGCAGAATGGGACGCAATCATCCAACGACTTGACCGTCAGGGATCTATTGAGGAAAACGTAGTATTTGTAAATCGTCAGTTCGGATTCGATATTGATGATATGCTTGCTGCTCAGAACTCTTACGGTGCTGGCGGAACGTCTTACGGATTGTTCGACAACGACAAGGACATGGCTTTGAACTTAGGCTTTACAGGATTCCGTAGAGGTTATGATTTCTACAAGTCTGATTGGAAGTATTTGAATGATGCTACAATGAGAGCTGATCTTCCTTCTGGAGGCGTAAACGGATTACTTGTTCCTGCTGGATCAAAAACTGTTTATGATAATGTTCTAGGAAAGAATGCTAAACGACCATTCTTGCACATCCGATACAGAGCGTCTGCTACTGAGAACAGAAAATACAAGTCTTGGGTAACTGGTTCTGCTGGTGGCGCAAGTACAAGTGATGTCGATGTGATGGAGGTAAATTACCTTTCTGAGCGTTGTATCTGTACTATGGGAGTAAACAACTTTGTTTTATTCCAAGACTAAGTCTTGAACTAAGCAACTTACAAGGAGGGGTGGTAAATGCGCCACCCCTCTTTTTTATTACCTAATCAAATCAATATAAAATCATGAGCGAGACAGTAACAGTAACCAAGAAAGCGGCCAAGAAAAAGCCCAACGTAGATAAATCCTACAAACTAAGGAGAAACATTGCTCCTTTATCCTATATCCTTCCATCAAAACACAGTAGCAGACATCCTCTGTTGTATTTTGACGAAGAAGAAAACACTAACCGAGCAATCCGGTATTCGTCCAATCAAAAGACACCTTTCCAGGACGATCAAGACAAGAACGTAGTTTTAGAACCTATTATCTTTGAAGATGGGTTCTTAAGAGTGCCAAAGAATAATCCTGCATTGCAGTGGTTTCTAGATGTGCATCCTGAGAAAAACAAAGTATTTGAAGAGGTTAATGATGAAGTTGACGCTCAAGATGTGCTTGACGTCATGGACATGGAATTCGATGCTATGATAGCAGCTAAAGCGCTAGACATGGAAGACCTTGAGCGAATCGGAAGGGTTATCCTTCGTAAAGACGTTACAAAAATAAGTACGGCTGAACTAAAGAGAGATGTAAGGGTATACGCAAGTAGAAACCCTGCTGAGTTCTTAGATATGCTAGATGACCCAATCACAGACATTACATCAAAGGTTGCCCTTATGTTTGATAAGGGGTTACTTGGATTCAGAGAAGGCAAGAATGTACATTTCAACCTACCCGACAATAAGAAGCGAATGGTGTCAGTACCTAATGGTGAGGACAGAAACAGTTCTGTAGCTAAGTACTTCCAAACAGATAATGGTGTGGACACGCTAATGATGCTAGAACGATTATTAAAAGATTGATTATCTTTGTATTTAACATAAACCCATAAACTTTTTTAACATGGCAAAATATTTACAAATTACAACAGGAGACGGTGTAGAGCTTATTCCAGTAGGCGAAGGTCTTTACGCAGAACGAACTTCTGCTACAGCAATGAGAATTTACAGCAACTCTATGGGGTCTCTTCATCACTATGCATTGGTGACTGTAGGGTCTACATTCGCAATGGTTACGGCTATTAACGAGGCACTGCAAATAGCGGCTGAGACAGGATGGACAAGTTCTGTAAGACCAGTTGTTCTTCCTGCGGGAGAAACCGTTACAAGCATTACGGTATCAGCATTTTAATTAGGTTCTAACCTAACAAAGAGAGGGCGTCCCAAAAGGATGCCCTTTTTTTTATTCATTATCTTTGCATCATGGTCAACATTAACTCTGTACGGAACAGTATCCTAGCGATCTGCAACAAGAACAACTACGGGTATATATCTCCATCTGACTTCAACCTATTTGCTAAGGTGGCTCAGATAGAGATATTCGATGAGTATATGAAGTTGTATAATTACTACATCAATAGAGAAAACGATCGTACATCGGGGTCAGACCTAGCCGATGTAGCCGAGAAAGCACGGGAAGATATTGAGGTATTCGTAACCGAAGCTGGTCTTATAAACGTGCCTCCAACAACAAACGGGTTCTCTATATTTACAGAACCGTCAGACTTGTACCATCTTAATTTATTAACGTATGCTCTCGCTGCCCCATCTACGAAGACAGTAAAGATTGATAAGGTTAGCCGGTTAGATGCGGCATATTTAGCAAATGCTAACCTATGCCCACCAACATTAGAACATCCTGTATTCGCTCAGAGCGATGGCAAGGTTAGGGTTCTCCCATTACAGATAACATCTAGCGTAAACGCAGTGTACATAAGATACCCGCTAGTCCCTACTTGGGGCTACTTAAGTCTTTCGTCAGGTGAGCCAGTATATGACCTTGCAACATCTCAGGATTTTGAGGTTGCTGGAGAAGACGAACCTAGACTAGTTCAAAAGATACTTGAGGTCGCTGGTTTGTCAATAAGAGAGCCAGATGTATATAGGTTTGCAGAAAAAAACGATAATACGATACAGCAATAATGGCATATCTTACAGGGTATCAATATTATGAGAATGATGGAAACTTACCTGAAGACGCCAATTGGGGTAGCTATCAGTATGTGAGTCTTTTTGATATTGTAAATAACTTCATGCTAATCCATCAAGGCAACCATGAGCTTATAAATAACATAAATAGACATCAAGCATTATTCTACGCTAAGAGGTCTATACAAGAACTCAATTATGATGCGCTAAAGGAGATAAAAGCCCTTGAGCTTAACGTATGTGAGAACTTAAGGTTCGTGCTGCCTCCTGACTATGTGAACTGGGTTAGAATCTCTGTGTACAAGAATGGTGTGCTATTTCCTTTAAGCGAGAATATACAAGTTAATGGGGCTTCAGCATATCTGCAAGACAGCGACTGTAACATTTTATTTGACTCACTTGGGAATATCTTGTCAGCTAGTCAGTCTCAGTTAGATTTTGATAGAATTACAGGGGCGAAGAAGAGCATATACCTAAACGAGAATAGCATATACAACCTAGCAGAAGGATTCAACGATGGGGGGACATGGTACTTTGATTTTAGGGTAGGGGCAAGGTTTGGTCTCAACACAGAGACAGCCAATGCTAACCCTACGTTCAGGATAGATAAGAAGTCAGGAGTGATAAACTTCAGTTCAGGCGTTGCAAACGAGACGGTGGTACTTGAGTATGTATCAGATGGAATGGAGGCAGGAGACGACACGCTAGTGAGCGTGAATAAGATGTTTGAAGATTACATATACGCTAATATCAGGTACGAGATACTAGACAATAGATTTGGCGTGCAAGAGTACGTGGTTAACAGAGCGAAAAAGAAGCGTATGGCTCTACTAAGAAACGCAAGAATACGAATAGGAAACATCAATCCATCTAGGTTGTTAATGAACCTGAGAGGTCAGAATCAAGCAATCAAGTAGGATGGCAAAGCAACAAAGAGATTTCATCAAGGGTCGGATGAACAAAGACTCTGACGAAAGACTCGTACCAGCTGGGGAATACGTTGATGCGATGAATGTGAGGGTAGGAGCGACTGAGTTATCAGAAGCTGGCGCTTTGGAGAATTCTAAAGGAAATGTAAGACTCACCACTTTGAAATACAATGGGGCTTCGTTAAGCGCAAGTGCTGTTTGCATAGGCGCTCTTGATGATGGTGTAGAGGAGACAATGTACTGGTTTGTACACGACCCCGCCAACACTCAAGCAACGGGAGGCGTAGTAGATATGATAGTATCATTTGAGACTAAAGCTCAACTACTGACATACCACGTTATCACAGCATCATTATCACCCACTGAAACAAGCCTTCTTAACTTTAATCCTACGTACCTAGTAAACGGGGTGAATAAGATTGACGACCTACTATTCTTTACAGACAACTACAATGCTCCAAGAAAGATAAATGTAACAAGAGCGTACCCTGCGCCAGTAGCCCATGCTGACCAGATAGTTGAGCTTGATATAAGCGTTATAAAGCCACCGCCACTCGTGTCGCCTACCATATCGCTTCAGGCGAACCAGGCGAATGACAATTTCATGGAGGATACCTTCATGTGCTTCGCCACTAGATACAAGTACAAAGATGGCGAGTACAGCGCAACATCACAGTTCAGCGACCCGGCATTTATCCCATCTGACTACTCATTGGAGAGACGTAGCTATATGAATGCAGGGATGGAGAACGCCATTAACAATGCTTCCGTTACGTTCAACACGGGGGTTAGCAATGTGGTAGCTATCGATGTGCTATTTAAAGAGGCAGATTCAAACGTGATATACGTTGCGAAAAAACTTGACAAGACGATATTAGCGTATCAAGATAATTCTGACCAGACCCTTTCATTTTCAAATGGTGACATATACACTATACTAAACAACACGGAGACGCTTAGGTTATACGATAATGTCCCTCTATTGTCAAAGGCACAGACCATTATGGGTAACAGGCTCATGTACGGGAATAACCTTGAAGGGAGAGATTTGATAGATAAGGATGGGGTAGATGTTAAGATAGAGTACATAGCAGAGCCTATTTCGCAATCGGTAAGCTCCGTAGAAAAACAAGAAGACACAACCTGTGGAGGATGTACTGCGAATATTGATTATTTATTTACAGGATCATCTACCATACGAACGAATGAGATATTGGTTGACTTGGTTGATATCCCAGTTTCCCAACTCATAGATGGTGCTCAGATTTCAATCGAAGTGACATTTTTTAACCCTGGAGTTTTATTAGCTCCTAACACAGGGCCTTTAGACCTTCTTCCTGATTATTACCCGTATCCAGGGGTATTCCCAGATGAGGTTCAATCATCTCAAATATCAAGGCAAACAATTGAGTTTGGGTATGTTATCCAAGGAAACCACACAAGTTTGGATTCAGCTTTTAATGGGAGTTCGTGGTTTTCTCAGATAGGGTCGCTAAACGGAGGAAACTACCAAGAAAACCCAAACAACTGGTCTAGTGGTTACACGATGACTGATAATTATAATGCGTCAGTAGCGTCACCTGTGCCTAGGACTTCTGCAACATCAGACCTAGTGCCAATTAGATCTGCATGGGAAACTCCAGGTGTCAATGGAACAGATCCCTTTAGGATGTTTGTGTATGGTGGTGATCTTCATGTTTCCCTCAATGGTATCAACTACGTAGATGACGTAGGAAACGATAATTATTACGTAATACCTCAAATAGAAAAGGTTCGCGTTACGTTTCAAACAACAGACAACCAAAAGAGCCTACATAGCAATAGAGACTACCAAGTAGGTATCGTATATCAAGATAAAGAAGGAAGACAAACTACCGCTCTAGAGAGCATTGCTAACTCATTCCACATAAGCGCATACGACAGCGAAAGCTTAAATACCGCTAAAATCAATATACCCTACACAATGCACCCGCCTAAGTGGGCTGACAAGTATAAGTTTGTTATGAAGCAGACCGAGACGGATTATGATACAATATTTGCTACACAGTTTTTCAAAGAAGCAGTATCTGAAAAAGCATGGATTAGAATACAAGGAGAAAACTCTGATAAGGTATATGTAGGGCAAGAGCTTAGGGTAAAGCTAGACTCAGCAGGCGCTACATCCTCGAACATAACTACGACTGTTCTTGAGATTAAAACAGTAGAGAAAGGGTTCTTTCAAGGAGACAGCTCGGCAATCCCACCAATACCAGATTCTCCAGCAGGGACATACTTCCAAGTACTCCCAGATAATTTTACATTGGATTATGATGCTGTTGGGACTGTCCTAACAGGGGGTAAGATAACTAAAAAGACAGGGGCGGGGTCTCATGCTAATTTCCCAGGAAGACTTGATTACCCCTGCTATACTGAGGATGATACTGGGGCGGCTACGCCTTGGTATATACCTGCGGGGTCATTAGTAGTTGTTAATATAATGCTCCATAGGAGGGAGTACGACAAGATGAGCTTCAATCATTGCGGTAGAGAGACCTGCAAGTTTGAATTCGAAGGTGTGGCAACTATGGATTACGATAACATTCATGACTTCTGGCTAGGAGAAGGCGTTGATATAGTAGGACAGTCTGATTGCGGCCCTTGGGGGTATGATGATACTTCAGGAGCGAACAGTCAAGCCTTCTCTAGCGATCTTTTTAACCTTGATTTTGGACAGACAGGCACGTCACACATAACAGCAAGCCCCGTTGAAAACCGCAATAAATACCAGTTTACTCACTACCTAGCGCACGCTACACTAGAGGGGCGGTTTTTCCTTGAGATACAGTCAGGGACTAAACAGTGTCCATCGGTTGCTCCTAGATTAAGAAAAGAGTCAAAGATAGAATGCGAGATAGTCGTGTACTCTACTGCCGCACAGATAGTTTTTGAGACAATACCAACAGTATCGATTAGTGAGATATACTACGAGAACAGCGAGTCCTTCGATATAGTCAACGGATTCCATCTTTCGGGGTCTCATGTTGGCGATGTAAATCAGACTGCGTCTGTCGCTGGTGTTGTGAACCTAGGGTTCTTTAATTGCTACTCATTCTTTAATGGTATTGAGAGCTACAAGATAAGAGATTCGGTAATCGGTAAGAAGTTTTACTTAGGCAACAGAGTTACAGCGGTATCTGATCAAGACTATAAGCAAATCCGTAGGGAATCTACTATTTCATACAGTGGGGTGTACAATGAACAGAACAACGTAAACAGGCTCAATGAGTTCAACCTAGGACTAGCAAACTATAAAGACCTAGAAAGTTCATACGGCCCTATACAAGTGCTACATTCAAGAAGGAAGAGCGTCCTTGTCCTGCAAGAAGATAAGATATCATACGTAGGTCAAGGGCAGAACGTGCTTTCAGATGCGGCAGGAGGCGGAATACTTACATCAGTACCTGAGATTCTTGGAACGCAAGTACCTAGGATTGAAGAGTATGGCATCAGTGAGAATCCTGAGAGCTTTGCCCACTATGGGACAGACATATACTTCACAGACGCTAAGAGGTCATCTGTAATACAATTAAAAGGCGGTGAGCAAGGAGATGCTATGAAAGTAGCCTCATCCATCGGAATGAGGACATGGTTTAGGGGCTTGTTTGAGTCTTCATTTGACAGACAGAAGCTAGGTGGGTACGACCCGTTTATGAATGAGTATGTGCTATCTCCCAATACGAATAAGTTACCTTTTGAAGTCCCAGTATACGAATGCGGAGGTAGCGAGAGGATATTCACGGGGATACAAGATGACCAAGTATTTACTATCGACTTTGGGAATACATTTGGGGATGTAACTATAAGCGGGAACACCGACCTTAGTAGTACTATAACTGCCACATACAACGGGATAGTATATCCACTCGTACCGGTTGCAACAACAGGAGCGTTCTCGTTTGTGTTTGACAAAAACAATCCTGCTATTACGCAAGCTACGATAAGGATCACTCCAAACGCAATATCCACAGGGTCTTCTACCGTTATAGACCCTATAAACTGTCCACAGGCGGATTACATAAGAATCATTCCTATTGTACTAACATCAATAGGAGACGTTGGCGAAACTAGACATCAAGAGTTCTTATTCCAAGATACATCGACAGGGTACTTTAGTCCTATTCAATCTCAACAAGACCAGTTTATAGCATCGTGGGAGCAACAATACACATCGGCAACTCTCGTAACTAGATACGGCCCTGCATATTCGGGATATCAAGGTAGCGGAACAATACCAATGGATGGCGCAACAGTATATATTCAGTCAAGACGAATAGCGCCAAGCGATACTTATGTATACAATACTTCCTCAAATAAAATGAGATGGCTTAGAACGAGTCTCCTTTATAACAACAACGCTGCTGAAATAGCTTCTCTTGTAGCCGCATCAACAGCGGTTATAAACGGAGGGTCAGAACCATTGATTGGCGGGAATTTCCCAATGCCAACGGGGTCGCCAAACGATTACTTATACATGATATGGGACTATAGAGAGATAGCCGCTTTGAAGCTGTGCTACTCAACGAGTACTCCAACTATATCTGAGGCGTGCTGCGATTGCTTCTCTGCCCCTAACTGCATACCGTTCTTAGGGAGCGCTGGATCATCAGCGTCTTCTGTTGCCGCTTGCGCATTAGCATCAGACACAACCACGTATTATACGTCAGCAATAACAACGGCAGGGGTAACGAACACTCAGCCAGTGCTTGGGGCAACAGTATATAGCGCAGATGGTTGCGTACCGTGGGGAGAGCAAAGACGCTTCTTAGCTGCTGGTTTTATTAAGATAAATGATGGATTAAATAGCTGGGTTGAAATTGACGCAGATAATATAGTAATAGCAGTAGGAACTTGTTAACATGGCAAACTTTAATACATACTACATAGACGCACCGACATTCAATAATGCTACGTCAGTATTCACAGACGCGGGGATGTCTATAGTAGCTGCTGATGGGATATATCAGTTTAACGGTGTCCACAGGACATTATTATTGGGGGTTTTACAAAGCGTATACTTCTGTCCTTCTTGTTGTGCAGGATGTAGTTCAACGTACATGTACCACATCCCCCCAGCAAAAAACAGGTATCATGTCGTGTGCTCTAATGTTGGGGAATCTCTTGACACCGCAATCGTTATAAAGTATAAGTTTACTGGCATACCACTTGGCTATCCAGTAGGGCTGACCGCTAGATTCAATGGGATGGATTTTATAGGCGTAACATCTAATAGGTACGGGTATCTACCTAAGTTGTTTGTTGGAGACGATCATCACATGTCTTTTCCAGATTTGGTAAGCGGTTCTCCTTGGACTCTTGATGGGTATGCATGGCAGCCATTTACAAATACGTTCGAGCAGACATCTCCAATAAACGCTCTAAACATCGCCCTTACAGATATAAACACTACTACCTCAAGAAATCCTGACGAGTGTTATATGATCATACCTAAGATTGCTCCAAGTCAAACGGTAGACGCTCGTGTGTATTCACCACACACGGGAGTATACTCTCAAATAGGTGCGGGCGGGTGCGATATAACAATCCCATGCCCAGATGCCCTATCTCTAATGTCAATATCACCACCATCATCTGTATCGGCAGCAGATGTGTGCGGAGCAAACCTGTCAAAACGGACGTATATAATGAGAGTAAACAGCGCTGTAGGCGGTGGCCCATTGCTGTATGACAGGGTATTTATAGACTCAACGGGTCAGACACCTATGCTGCCTGGGTATTATGCTATTAATCCTGACTATCCTGGTAACACAGCAGCTACAGCGTGGATGCGTGTTGACTCTGATGGCGTTGTTCAAGCAACGGGGTCGTGCGCAGATGGGACTAGTGTTTCATTAACCGAGATGACTAGTTCTACAATGTCTGGGGGTGCAGTACAGGCGTGTGAATACCAAAACCTATCGGGGACTAATGTTCCAGACCAACAGTATTGGCACAATGGGGCAGGAGATGGCCCAGCAATAGGAAATAATGTCTACTCGGACGTAACGGGTACAACAGCACTTCCTGATGGGTCATACCAACTACTAAGAGGGTATACAGTTATAACCGTTGTTGGGGGAGTTGTTCAATCACCAATACTAAACTGCGGGACAATATGAGCGTAGAACTAAAAAATTACACGTTAACATACAGCGAGAAGTCTTCAGGGTGGGCATCGTTCTATTCTTTTGAGCCTGAGTACATCAAGGGCATGAATCAGCATCTGTATACCTTTAAGAATGGAAATATATACAGACACAACATCAACGAGACGAGGAATCAGTTCTATGAAGAGCCAGTCTTAGATATAACACCAACCTCCGTTCAAACCGTCATGAATCAAGATGCGCTAACATCTAAAGTATTTAAGACCATACAATTAGAGTCGAGTGACTCATGGAAGGTTCTAATGAGCAGCGACATACAGGGGGCAAGAGTGATTGAAAGCTCGTGGTTTGAGAAGAAAGAAGGTGATTACTTTGCATACGTTAGGGGTGGATTAGTTGATGGCACGAACAACTTCTCTATGCGCTCTGCGAATGGTATAGGGGCAGTGACAACAGTAGCTGGTACTCCTGCCGATACGACCCTAACATTCCCTACTGGGTTTCAATTAGGCAGCATCATAAGCATAGGTGACCACGTATACTCGACACTCACGCCTACTTTGGCAGGAGAGGTAATCGCTCCTTTAGATTCTACGTCAAATGTGCTTCATATCAACACAACGATTGCAGGCACAACTATACCATCAGATCTTGATTACATATTGTATCTCAAGAACCAGGTGGCAGAGAGTCATGGGATGCTAGGTCATTACGCCTTGGTGACACTTACGAACGATTTGACCACAGCCACAGAAATGATGGCTATAAAGGTTGACATAATGAAGAGCTATCCTTAGAAAATAGTTATCTTTGGGCTTATGCTCAAAGTTAGGTCATTATCAGAGACGGATTACGACAATATTCTTACTAAATGGTGGGATGCTTGGGGCTGGACAGCACCATTAAAAGACTTCCTACCTGAGAATGGCACAGGTGGTCTTATGGTTATGGATGGTGACGAGCCAGTGTGTGCTGGCTTTGTGTATTTAACAAACTCAAGCGCAGCATGGTGCGACTGGATAATATCGTCAAATACATACAGGAAGAAGCCAGATAGAAAGGAAGCGATATCCTTGCTAATAGACTGCCTTACAGGAGTCTGTGAAAAGCAGGGGTGCAAGTATGTGTACGCATTGATAAAGTCAAAACCTCTAATTGAGACATACAAAAAACTTGGATTTACGCAGGGAGACAGTTACAACACGGAAATGATTAAAAAGATTTAGAATGACAGTAGCAACAGTAACGGCAATCGTAGGGGCTACGGTAGCAATAGCATCAGCAGCGACTGCTGGTTCGGCATCAGCCAAATCAAAAGCAGCCGCACGGGCAGCAGAGGCTGTAGCTGCTAGAAAACTTAAATCCGCTAAGAAAGAGCTTCAAAGGATGGAATATCAGGGGCTAAGTCTTGATTTGGAGGGATATAGGCAAGAGCAAGAGTCATCTCAAGTAGCAGCCGCAATGGCGATAGACGCAGGTCAGCAGGCAGATGGCAGGACACTTGCCGCAGTAGCAGGTCGTGCACAGATGGCTGACATTGAACAGCAAAGACAGGCTAGGGTAGATAAAGGCACTAGGCTTGATGCTTTAGATAAGATAAAAGCAGACGAAAGAAAACAAGTTCATCAGCAGATGGCAGGTTTGGATTTAGCTGAAGCGCAAGGTGCTCAAATAGCAGCGGCAGAAGCTGACGTTATGGCTCAAAAACAACAAGACCAGGCGATTACTAGCGGTGTGCAAGCGGTCGGAGCAGCGGCTAATCTATACAGTTCTGTTCAGGGAGCATATGACCCGAATGGCGTTAAGGGAACGGTTAATAAGAATATTGGAGCAGCAGATGCTGATCAGACACTTGATATTCAGGATTTTGCACTAGACAACCTAGACCTACTACCATCCGGATATAAATTACCAGACAATTTCGGATCATACAGTAATGATGAGCTTATGAAATGGGGTAATACAACTTTTACAAATAGAGCTGATGCACGGGCTTTTTTCGATGCTTTCCAAGCAAGCCCATACTAATATATTAAGAAATGGCTAAGACATATTATAACTACAAAAAGAGAGAGGGTCTTGAGCCAATCGACTACGCTAAACACTCCAAGAACCTAGCAGATAGTGTGACGGGTGTTTTTGACGAACGACAAAAGGTTCGTGACGAGATTGATAAGGGAATAAGAGAAGCGGAGAAAGATATCGAGAGTGTTGAGATGGGGGACGATGGCACGCTGAACGAGCGAGTTATATCCGTAGCCTCAGATCAGGCTGAAGAGCTTAGGCAGCAAGTGAACCTTATGCGAAACGGTATCACAAAACCAGCTGACTTTGCTAAGTTTAAACAGAATGTACTTGATGGTGTTGCTGATTTTAAGGCAGGCACAGATGGCATAAACAAAAACCTACTAGACGCTCAGGCTAGGGTTGATAAAGGAGAATCAAGCGAGGCTGAATTAGCTTTGCTCCAGGGTAGGATGAGAGATACATGGCTCGACAAAACCCGAATGTTTACTGATAAGTCAGGTAAACTGATGATTATACAGACAGCGAAAAAGGGTGGCCGTGTTAAGGATGTAGCAGGTAGTGAGACATCTATGCGTAACTGGAAAAACCAAGGGATGCAAGTCCTAGCTAGGTATGATGTACAAAAAGAGACAACTGCTTTTGCCAAGACCATTGGTGAGGACATAAGGATTGACATGGCTGGTGGGATGACTATTGATAGCGCACTAGGAAAGGTGTTCGAAGACCCTTTAACGGGCGAAAAGCATACGTCATTGGAATTGATTGACACCGTGGTTGATTCTTTGACTGACGCTCAAATATCAAGCATTATGGTAGATGAGTTTGGACTCACCGCAACGCAAGATGCATCAAAAAAAGGAGAAAAGGGATATGTTTTTTATGGCCCAGACCCTACCGCTGCAAATAAAAACTCATTAGTCGGAATGCCAAGTAGCGACCCAGCGAATGACCAAGTAAAAAAGGCTAGGGACTTTGTAAAGAAGTCTATACTCGCTCAGTTTGACTACAAGGAGACGAAGCGTGCCTCTAAGTCTGAGTCGGATTCTGCTAGAAAAGCAAGAGAGACTAGGACGGCTGGTATAACAAAAGCAACCTCAAGCATTAATACGCTCAAGGAACTGTTTACAGCAGATACTGCTCCGAAAAGAACTGCTGCTATGGCTGGTATCAAAGGCCTCCTAGGGGAGAAGTTCCTTGGTATGGAAATGGATGCTAATAACGAAAACGCAACACTTTCATATTACGAGGAAATTAAAGGGTCAGATGGTAAAACATCAGATGTAAAAAAGGAGGTGACAATACCTTTCGGTGGGACTTTCGATAATTTTGTTAAGAGTTTCGGTCTGATTCTAACGGGATCTGATGACATAAACACATACTACGCAGATGTCATCACAGACCCTGCTATCTCAGGATTAACCGCAAACACAACAGCTGGAGGGTCATATAAAGTGAACGTCATTCAGCCACCAGAAGAGCCTGAAGAGATCACTCCGTGGGCAGATATGGCTGAATCAATAGTATTGGGAGATGATTACGACAGTCACGAAGCGGTTAGTGCTGATGCAACTAGCATAGCGCAGTCCTTTATAGTGGATAGTAAGATTGCTAACGCTGAGGTTGTTGAGGACTTTGCCAATAAGACAATAACACTAAAGCTAGGAAATACTGTGGTGGCAACAATCACTAAGACAGGTGACAATGCAGATGACCTACAACCTAGATTGGTATCAGCATTAAGAACGCTACACTCAAAAGCTCGTTCAGCATCAAGCGGAGGCACGATTAACGCAGAAGGAGTACTTGTTGATGCAAACGGAGTAGCTATAGAACAGTAATTATATTTTATACATGGACGAAAAATACTATAAAACCCCGAACGGCAAGACACTCTCTGAGACTGAATTAAGAAAGCAGTACGGAGATAGATTCGATGATCTACTCTCTAATGAGGTGCTAAGTCAAGTATCTGAAGCCATATACGAAACCCCCAATAACACTTTTATGTCAGAGAGTGACTTGAAAGCAGAATACGGGGATAGGTTTGATGGATTGGTGGCTGATGGATTGTTAAAAAAAAAAGAAGAAGCCGAAGCTACTCCTGCAGTTGGAGATGCTTTGGAAGAGACTTCAACGTCTCCTTCAGTTGGTCAAGAGATTGACGTAGAAGTTCCTGAATCCCCTTCACTAGATACCGAGCCTAGGGTAACAGAGGCTGGTATGATTACTGATGTCCCTCTCTTCTCTTCTGCTGAAGGTATAACTACAGCAGCAAATCTTTCTGCTTGGGAAGAAGAAAATAAGGATCCTGTCATAGAGGGATCTGAATTTGAGGAATACGACATAGAGAAAAGCTCTCAAGCAGAGATGGAAAAAAATCGGCTTGAAGATGAAAAAATCAAGAGCGAGCGAGCGATGGTATCTGCGGTAGGGAGAGAGCAGGGCAAGATTGTTTCCGCAGCAATAGGAAGTGGAGATTTAGGAACTTCATCAAATCCTTTATTCGAAGCGCCTGATGCGATTGAACCAGGGGCAGACATAGCTATTTCAAAAAAAATAGAAGAAGGTATAAAGAAGCAGCAGCACGAACCGTATAGCAGTGGCCCTAAACAGATGTATGGATGGCGAGGTGAGAATCATTATTATGCCAATCTATACCTTAACTACCTAGACGAGATTAACCCCAGCAAAGCTAAAGCCTTAAGGAGCAGGATGGAAAACGACTCGGACTTTTTTAGTAGAGGAAAAAGAGAGAGCGATAAACAATCCCAATCTGCTAAGGTAGTGGCGGAAGGTTTTAACATTGCGATGACTGTAGGTCATAAGAATTTCGAAAAAGCAGAAAACGCAGCTAACCCAATAATAGATAAATTAGTAGGTCTTGAGCCAAAAATGAAGGTTCATCAAGACCGAATAAAAGATGGTGCTTACAATGGGACAGAGGAGCAGCTATCTGAGTATATGGCCCTAGCCAAAGAAGCAGATGCCTTATTGGCTCTTCCTAAGATGGAAGCCATGCGTAAGGCTGAGTCTGATTTGAAAAGAATAAATAATGACTACAGAAACTCAGCAGACGTTAATATTCTTGAGTACTATGAGGAGGTAAAAAAGAATAACCAAATAACAACAGATAACGCATTTAGGGGAAATAACGCTGTTTTAGACGTTGTGATTCCGGTATTTGATGCCCTAACAAAGGGAGGTATAGGTACTATTGCGTCAATTGCTCATCTTGCAAATAACATAGAATCGGCACTACCCAATAGAGGTGAGAAATGGGGGGCTACAGATGACGTAGCTGATTATTTTGATGACGTGGCAGACACGTATGAGTTATATAATCCAACGCCAACAAAGTTCGCTAGGGAAATGTTTGAGCGGGTAGCCGTCATTGACGGGTATGAAGTAGTAATAAAAGGAGATAAGCCAACAGGTCATGTCTTCTCTCCAAACGGATACTTAGCTACAGAAGAAGACAGCGAAAAATACCTAACAGAATATTCTGCAAATCCCGAAGCATACGACAAGGAAGAGAGCTTTAACTTTAGGGCTGGGCTGTACACTAGCACTGCCGTAGGCGCTGATATGTTAATGGGGCTTATTCCTATTGGCGGTTTTGTTAGTAAATTAGGAAAACTAGCTGGCATGTCAATAAAAGTAGCAGGGGCAGTGGGCGTGTCAACAGCCGTGATTATTCAAAGCCAAAATGACTTCTACCAAGGAGCAAAAGAGGCAGGGGCAACAGACCAAGAAGCCGCTGCATTAGGTTTTGTTCAGGCAGGTGTTATTGCTTTGGTTGCCCTAATCAATCCAATCGAGGCAAAAGCATTGATGGCGGTAACTGGCTCTGCTAGGAAACGATTAATATCTCAGTACGTAAAAGAATTGGCAGCAGGCGTTCCCAGAAAAGCTGTAATTCAAAAATTCGGTAAAGCAGCATTAGCGAAAGCATTAGTTAAGAAGGGAAAGGCTGTTGGGTGGGAAATGATAAAAGAAGCGGGAGAGGAGACCTTAGAGATACCAGCAGGCGCTATGGTAGCGAAGGCATGGGACTACTTAGGAGGTGTTGATACGCAAACAGAGACAGATGTTCATGACGTATTAAACACGGCTGCTACCGCTGGGCTTGGATCTTTGCCATTTGCGTTAATAGGCGGTGGTGGCGGTTCTTCTAGGACAAGACAGGAGCTTATGTACGCTGCTACAACTGACCTTAATGCGACTAGGGAATTACTAAGAAAAAGCATAGGTAAAGAGATTATAACGGAGTCAGGAGAAAAGATAATCATTAATGATGACTACATTAATAAGCATATATCGCAACTTGAAGAGTTAAAGAATATAAGTTCAGCCTACTTTTCTAATAAAAACATAACCGAAGGAGATAAGATAGCCGTAACTAGTTTAATAGCAAAGAAAAAGAGCCTTGAAGAGGCATCAAAAATTGGCGGGGATCCAGTTAAGAAAAAATCGAAAGCGGAGATAGAGGCTATTGACGCAACCCTTGAGTTGTACCTAAACAAGGAGAAGGGGAAGCCATTCTATACGGTTCAAGGCGTTGCCATAACCAAGGAGCAGCTTGAAGAAAAGATGAACAATCCTGAGTGGGTAAAAGGATTTAAGGCGGGTAGATGGGATCTAAAAGTATCTAACGACAAAGAGACTGAAAACAAACTAGCTGCTATTTACGACTCAAAAGACACTACTAAAACAGAAGACGATGCCATTCAAGAGCCAAGCACAGAGAAAGTGGATGCACAAGCACCTACCGAAGATAGCACAGAGGTGGGAGATGGAGACGCCAGAACAAGTGTTCCTGCCACCCCGACTGACCCCAAAGGCGAGCCAACAACGAAAAACACCGAAGAGGAGATACGACCTGTAGTTGATAAGATAATCAATGGAGATCCGCTATCAGAAAGTGAGCAGATTATATATGACGCAAACCCTGAGTTTATAGATGACGCTGTTGAGGTAAGTAATCTTGAGAAGGGACTGTCACCTGAGGAGACAACAGAAGAAGCTCCTGTCGCTGAAGAACCACAAAAAACAGAGGAAGCCGAGGATAAAGTCAAGCTCAAGGAAAAGGTTATTAAGCAAGCTGATAACGCAAGAAGGGCTATTAAAAGAATCCTACCAGGGGTTGAGATTGTTCTACACGAGAGTACTGAAGCCTATGACAAAGCAACCGGAACAAGTGGCGAAGGCGGTCAGTATGATTACCAAAACAAAAAAATACACATAAACCTAGACGCACCCAACACAAGAACTGTTGCGCACGAGGTGTTTCATGCTGTGGTTTTAGATTCGTTTAAGAGCAATTCAAAAACAACAGCCCTAACTAATACCATGCTAAAAGCTGTTGTTAGGGGTGGGGGAAAGGTTTTAAATAAAAAACTTGATAGTGGTCAAACAGTTGCCCAAGTTATAGAGGCTTTTGCAAACCAAACAGTTACGGTAGATGGGAAAGAAGTAGCCTCATACGGAAAAAACACAAAAAGCGAAGAGCAGTTATCTGAATTAACAGGCATACTAGCTGAGGCATTCATGGAGATGGATGTAAACGCCAAGACAGCTATTAAGGCTTGGATTGGTAATATATCTAAAGCTCTAAAACTTGGCATCTTTACTGAAGCCATATCAGATAAGGAAGCTATTGATTTACTGAACACAATCTCAGGTAAGGTTGCGAAAGGAGAAGAGATATCTGAGATTAAAACATTAGATGAGATATTCGCTGACCCAGTAAAGTCCAAGAAGAGTATACGTGCGATACTTAAGAAGCTACCAGCCCCTGACGTAAGAGCGCTTAGGGAGGCTGCTAAGAATAGGGGGCTATCAATTGAACAGTTTGTACTTGAGGCATTAGATAAGACCTCTGAGGCGTATAAGAACGCATCAGCTAAGGTCAAGAAGGTGATTGATGACATTAGGGCTAAGATGACTGGGCTTAAGGAAGCAGCCAAGAAGCGGTACGGATCTAAAGGTGATTCGGAACGGTATGGAGCTAAAGCTAAAGCTAAAAAACTGAAAGCAATCCTAGACGCTATCCAATCAATAAGCAAAGAACAGTTAGACTTATTGACCAGGGCAGCAAAGGCTAAGGGCAAAACTATTCAGCAGTTCGTAGCAGACGCATCAGAAAAGACATCAGAAACGTATAAGAGCGCATCAGCTAAGGTCAAGAAGGTGATTGATGCTGTCTTGGAGGAGTTGAAGGTCATTAATAAGGGATTCAACGAGAACATAACAAGAATAGAAAAAAGAAAGCTCATGAGGATTGTTTCTTCGTGGGGTGATTTGATTAAAGTAAAAGAAGTGCGCGAAAAGCTGGAGTCCATTGTAAAGGCTATGGACAAAGTTGAGGTATCGGCTATTATATCTGACGTACTTGAGTCTCTACCTAAGCCAGATTTAGCTAAGATTAAGGCTATGGCTAAAAAAGCCAAGAAATCAACCAATGATTTTGTATATGACGTGATTACTGCAACAGGAGTCGTTTCAAGCGATATTCTTAGAAAGGTAAAAAGAGTCAGTCTAAAAGCGGTATTGGCCGTGGCAATAATTAACTCCTCTCTATACGCAACCACGCTTGACGTAAACTACAAAGCTCTTGCGGTATCTGTGACTAAGGCGGCTATTAGTGTGCCACTAGTGGAAGATACTGTAGCTGAGTTAGTGGCAGATGGTTTCTTTGGCGCAGCAAACACTTCTATCGAGAGATTGATGGTTAAGTCGGGGTCAGTAGCTGTTCTTAAGGCTTCGGAGTCAGAAATGAACATAAAGTCTGAGGTTGACGCCAAGTTAGAAGCCCAAAACAAGAAGTTAGAGGAAGAGGCAGAAAAAGCCAAGAGCGACTCTGTTAAGGTGGTTATAAACGACAAAGTATTAGACGCAAACACAAAGTACACTGTACATAAGACGGCTGACAAAGGTCTCTATTCGTTTGATAATCAGTACCCTAACATGGATAAGTTTGGCAATTCTGTAGGTCAAATAGTTGGGGTTCTACCTCCAAAAGGCGTAAGATCTAATGAGGGAATTACAAGCGTAAAAGGAGAGGGTATTATACAGCACAACCTAGACATCGACCCACATACTGGCATTTCGAGTACTAATAACAAGCCAATTCATACAAGATCAGAAACTGCCTTAACTGGTAAGGATGGAAAAAAGTATGGATATGTTCAAGTGTATGAGTTCCTACCAGGATCAACAGATAAAGCTAGGGTTGTATACAAGAGATATGACGAAGTATCCAAAGAAGAAAGGAAGCATTCAAGCCCACTCAGACAATTCTTCTTTAGAGATGTTGATTTCAGCAAAAAACTACCTGCCCAAGGGTTTAATAATACCGTACAATCTATAGGGTTAAAGGATGGCCTTACAAGTCCTTACTACATAGAAAAGACCGCAGCGCAGAAAGCTCAACTTAAGAAAGACGGAAAAGGTATTGGGACAGAAGAGCAGATTGACATAAACTTTGCCAAGCACGCCCCTTCTAATTACGGGAAGTTCAGCGGAGGTGCTGTTACGTTCATATTTAGTGATTCACAAGGCAACCAATACGTTTCTGAGGTAGCCGGAAGTGTTCCATTCATTAAGTCTCATGGTGAGATGCTTCAGAAAACGTATGGTGACAGCGAGATGGTTATTGGGTATCATGATGTTGGGTCGTTCAATTACAAGGTAAAAGGGGTTAATGGGGAAATCAATACGAATACGATTGATGACTTCAATAAAGACCCAACAGTCGTTACAACAACAGATGGGGAGACACACGCTTTATCTGAGCACACTGGTAGTGCGCTATATAAGTTAGCCCCTGCAATACAGGAAAAACTACAGGATGAGTATCCCGCTAAACGTAGCCGAGTAGATGGAAGTAGAAGCAATCGACTTGCTCCAAATGGCAAACAATCAAACCTAAGTGATCAGCAGTACGATGCTGTTAGAACGAAAGAGTTCAAGAAGTGGTTCGGTGATTGGGAGACTGACCCGAAGAACGCCAGTAAGGTTGTAGACGAGAACGGTGAGCCGTTGGTAATGTATCATGGAACTCCTGATGGAGAATTTGATGTATTTAGAGAAGAGTCATATTTCACCCCTGAAAAAAAATATGCAGAAAACTATCAAGAGACCTACGCAAGCTCAGGAGGCTTGATGAAAGAAAAAACTTCCCCTAAAGTATTTGAAGTCTTCTTAAATATTAAAACTCCATTTGACACTAGAATAGGAAAAAACAAAAACATATTTAATAAGGAATATTACCAAAAGTGGGGGATGGGAACACCTCTTGCGGAGGAGTCAGGGCTACCTGATTGGAATGATGGGAGAGATTTATTAGAGTGGATTGATGAGACTGACCAAAAGTTTGATGGAATTATGCTAGATGAAGGTAGTACGCCTGATTTAGTAGATTTAGGAAAAGATAGAGGCACTTCTTATTTAGCCGTATCACCTAACCAAATCAAACTCGCAGACGGCAGTAACAAGACCTTTGACCCTACCCAACCGAGTATTAGAAAACGAGTCACTGGAGATAAGAAAATCAAAGCGGCAGTAGACTTCAAGAGCCATAGAGGGACATACACGGTGAATAAGGAGTTCAGCGGAGAGGGGCATCTTGACAATTACATCGCCCTGATGGAACGTAGGGGGCAAAAACTAATTGGCGTAAGGAGAGATACCAAGGACGCTCAATTCCAGCTTGAGACCGAACAGAGTACTCAAGAGCGCAAGGAATCGCTTGAGCAGCAGGCTGACGAGCTGATGAATGATGTACAGCCTGAGAATGTTGAGACTATTGATAATGTAGAAAATGCCGATCCAATACCCGTTAAACTTGAAGAAAACACAGAGCCTGTAAAACGAACAGGTATAAAGAGGTTCAAGCTTAAAGATATTATCGGCAAAAAGCTAAACCTGCTAATGGCAGATAAGCTACAGATAGAACTACAAGACCCATCCAAACCATACAACCAAGAAACAAACCCATACGTGAAGATGGGCGGAAACTTCTTCCCTCTTATGGAGAAGATGTTTGGCAAGGTTGCATGGGCCTCAATAGATAAGAAAGCCGCTAACAAGATTATAATTGGCGCAATGGAGGGCGATATGTCAGCGGTCTACAACATGGGAGATGGTGGTGTGGATTCCAATATTGCTATGGCTAAATCTCTTGATGCCGCTTTAGATAAAGCCTTTCCTCCGAACGATGATGGTACTGCAAATAAAAAGAAAGCCGAGGTATTCCAACTCATAAAAGACAGGGTTTTAAAAAGTAAAAATACAGACATAAAAAAAGCGCACAAGCATTTTAAAGATGCGACAACATTAATGGAGGCTTTTAATAGCCTAACAGATACAGAGACCCGTCAAAAAGATGGGACTATGAAAAAAGAGACCGTGGATGTTCGGTCTGCGGTTATGAACTTGATAGCGCCTCAAGGTCTTGAGGCTAAGGGTAAAATAGAATTATACAGTAAACTCAGAGAACTAGGCATATCAATTGAAACGCTTAGGTTAGATAACACTGAACAATTTGCAAAAGATTTGCCTGATGGTGCGCTTACAATGATTGTCGAGGTGCAAGATGAACATGGTGTTCCAGTTAGGGAAAGGAAACTACAGCTCGACAAAGACCTGGCTGAAAATAAGATAACCAAAAAAGAATATGATAGTGGTTATAAAGATATAATTACATCTGCAAGTATGTCATTGGAGCAGCAGAAAGCCAGCGGCATCCCATCACACCCAAACTACCCTGTGTATATCAGAGGCAAGGCGGTGGCTCTTATGGCAGAGACAGCCCCATTCTTTAATCTTATAAAAAAGTACAAAGACCAGATTAGTGAACGTGTCGCTGGTATAGATAAGACAAAGAGCGGGAAAGTAAAAGAGGGCGCAACAGAACTTGAGAAGAGCATATATGACCAGATAAATGAAGCTAAAAAACTAATAAATGCTAAGACAAAAAACCCAGAGACCAATCAGTATGTAGCGAAGGAAGTCGTTGAAGCCCTACTTAAAGGAGACGCTAAGAAGCTTAAAGGAAAGCTTAGGAGCGAGACAATTGCCCAGCTAAAAGAGATACTGACATTAAATGCACAGGCAAAAATCAAAGAAGCACTCGCAAAGGTTGAGATACCTTTTGCGGATATGGTACAATACTCTGGTGGATCGATTAGATCCGCACATATGACATCGGGGATGACTACATCAACGACATCTTACGAGATAACGGAATATCTAAAAGATCAGCACGTAATGTTTTTGGATCGTCTATCAAAGGCATTCCCATCTGTCGAGGTTGTGGCATCGCAGGCTGAGTTTGATGCGCTTATAGCGGGAGCACAGGCAAAGAAACTTGTGACATCAACCCAAAAGGTATACGGTGCTGTCTTTAAAGGTAAGCTATATCTCAATCCTAATCTCCCAAATTACAACACCCCAATACATGAGTTCGGTCACGTATGGCTGAACGTAGCAAAAGAGCTTGGTAAGGACACCTACAAGAGAGGGATGGAGCTGATGACCGAAGAAAGCCCATACTATCAGCAGGTGATTAAGAGCGTAGAGTACGGAAAGATTATCGAAAAGATGCGTGAAGAGGGTGCTTCTGATGCTGATGTTGAGACATACATCAAAGAGGAAGCCTTAGCCACAGCCATAGGTGATAAGGGCGAGTCATTTACATCGGCAGCGCAAAACAAGAACTTCAAGAACTGGCTGAATGAGCTGTTTGAGTTCGTAGGAAAGCTAACGGGTATATCAAATATTACTCCGGAGCAGCTACAGAACATTACAATGGACGAATTCGTACAAGGTGTTGTTATTGACCTCTTGTCTGAGAACGAGGTATTTGCTGGCGCTGAGGTCAAATCCTTTGGTGAACAGCTACAGCTAATGACAGTTCCTGAAGACTCAATGAATAAAGTAATTGAGTACGGGAGGAATAATAACTTCTCTGACAAGGCGATTAAGAGCCTCCTCATAAAGAGGGGATTCAAGGCTACCGCTATCAATGCGGCAATGACTGTTAATATAGATATCGAAACACAACTACCAAAGGGATTTGACAGAGTTGAGGGCGGTGCTCAGGATGCGGTTGATTTGTTCACTAGCGTCCAGGAGAAGCTAAGAAAGTTTTCACTTGGAAACAGAAAGAAAATACCAGCAAAGAAACTCACGGCAGAAGAATTAAAGGATAGGGCGCAGGATCTTAGGAAAAATAACCCTGCATTATTTGATTTATCTGATGCTGAGATTCTAAAGAAGTACCCATTATCAAAAGAACCATCTCAATACGAAGTTGAATCTGCTCCCACCATTGGTCAGGTAAGAGAGAAGGCTATGGAATTGATGAACGCTAACCCAATATTCAAGGCACAGAGCGTAGATGTTCAATTAGAGTTGTTAGTAGCAATGGACAAGACAATTGGGAGTAGCGCCAACAAGGTATTCCAGTCTGTTATAAACACGATTAAGAATAAGATATCTCAAAGAAAAGCAGGGATAAAGACTATTAAGGATGCACAGAAAGAACTTAAAGCATCGCTTAGAGAACTTAAGATAACACCAGAGGTAAGGAAAATTGCAAAGGCTGTAAGTAATATTAATTCAGACAATGTTGCAGCGCAGTTGGAGATTATATCTGAGATGGTAGAATCTCTCACGGATAAAAGCAATATAAATGAGAATCAGAAGCAGGATCTGCGAGATAAGATCAAAGCTCTTAAAGGAGATGCTAAGTTCTTGTCTAGCCTAAAGGCTGACCTAACTAAGTTTATGTCGGATTCCCTTCCAAAAGATGATACGTACACAAAGGGTGTGATCGTAAAAGCAGCAAGGATTGTTTCTAAAATAAACGCTAAGAACTTCTCAGAGCAAGTGCAAAAAGTTATGGAGATGGTTGAAGCGCAGCGATCTAAGATGAGGAAGGCTAAAGTTAAAGGGATGCTTGCTATGGCTAAGAGCAAAGCCACCAAAGGGCGAACTGACCCAACTAAAAAAGCCAGGAGTAAAGGACTAGATGCCCAAGGGCAAGTGTTCTTTAAAGAGGTAGCTAGGGTTCTTGAGCTTGCGTTTAATAATGATACCGATGGTATGATTGCCTTATCACAGGAGATATCAGACCTTGATAATATTGATGTAATCATAGCGAAAGAAGCAAGAGGAGAGAAGCTAACCGTACCTGAGAGTGAACTACTTGATAGGGTGGCTGCGTTCGATACGTTTGCTGACATCATGAGTATGACACTTGAAGAGGTCGTGAATCTTGATGCATCATTAAAGGACGTTAGAAAGGAGTCTATCGTAAGGCTTAAAGCTAATCGTTTGGCTAGATCACAAGAGATTGCTGCTTTATCTGCCGAGTCGAATGAGCAAGTAAAGAGCGGGTTTCCTGACCTATATACCATGAATGGTGTATTGAAGACCGGTAACCAACTTGCTAAATCAGCTAAAGCGATAATTGACGCATTCAAAACGAGTGGATTTACGGCTGGAACTAAGGCCATCGTAGATAACATTGGCTTTGGAAGTAAGAAGGTGTCTAAGCTAGTTAAGGGACTAGTAAAGGACAATATGTTTCATCTAGGCACTATGATGGATATGCTTGATAAAGGAGGTCATTTCTTCAAGGAAAATATCTATGAGCCATTGAACGTGATGGATGAGAAGGCTCAGATTGGGCTTAGAGAGCAGATGCTTAAGCTAGATGAGATGGCTAATTCTGTAAAAGGGATAACCAAAGGGTACAAACAGATCAAAGCGTTGCTAAAAGGCAAAGGGATGTTCGTTGATGGCCTTGAATCTCAGGTATCAAAAGATATGGAGATACTAAAGAAAGAGGTCGAGTCAGGAGATGCCGACATAAAAGAAGTCCGTAAAAAAGTATCCGATGCCGTGATGAACATTATGGAAGCGGTAGGCTCAAAAAAGCCTAGGATGGCTGCTCAGTTATTGATTATCAGAGCGCAATCAGACCCTGCTAAACTTGTTAAGGAACAGATAGAATTTATTGATGCCTTAGCTAAGACTAACGAACTAAACGGAATCAACATCACTAAAGATGGTCTACTTAGGCTATATGCTCTGAGTAAGAATGATGTCCAGTTAGCAAAAATGAAGGCCCAGGGACTCACCGACACGAGGCTTGAGGAGATAAAAGAATTCTTAGGCCCAGAGCTTATTGAGTTTGCTGACAACATCGTTGAACATTTGAGTAATGAATATTATGAATCTGTAAATAATGTATACTCAAAAACAAATGACGTAAACCTAGATCGCATAGAGAACTATTTCCCTACAAAATCGCTATCTCAAAATAAAGCACCGGACTTTACTAGCGAGAGCTTTGAGCAGAGGTTTAATGCTGAGTCACCATCATCTCTGAAGAAGAGGGTTGATGAGAAGTCAGGGGTTAACTTTAATTACACATTCACAGGAGAACTGAACAACCATATCGAATCTATGGAAAGGTATAAGGCTATGGCTGAGGGAGTGAAGAAGATAGCTAGGATACTTGGACTAGATCACGTTAAAACACTCATGACAGAGACAGGGTATAAGTCAATGGTCAATCTCCTGATTGATAACGTAGTGACCCCTGCGAAGACAGCGCCAAGTGCATTCGCAACTATAGCAAATGCGTTTATAGGGGTAACACTAGGATTTAAGTTGATGCAATTACCAAAGCAGGCGACATCATTTATCAATGCTTACAGTCAGTACTCATTAGGCAAGGAAGGGTCAAAGACAGCTACAGCTGGTGTATTTGGTGCTGACCTATTTGGGTTTATGTATGACGTAACTGACATGGTAGTGCATCTGTTTCCAAACATTAGGAAGGCAAGGGCGATGTCTGCCACATTTGACGCAAGGGTTAGGGCGGCATTAGAAGGGGATGTTATGGGTCTTGAGGTTGGTATAAGCCAAGACTCCCAATCGAAGAGTGAAGCTTCTAGGATTTGGAACGTGATGAAAGCGTCTCCGACTACTTTGGGAGATATCATGGGTGTTATGGGATACATGGCTGTGTATAATAGAAACATCAAGAATGGGATGCCCCAGGAACAAGCTCTTAAGGAGTTCAATGATTACAACACAACCCAACAGACACGTAGAGGCACTGAACTATCTGTTCTTCAGGTCAACGCTAAAAAGACTCCGCTACTAAGGATGCTCACTATGTTTGGCAGTACGATGATACTTCAACTTAATAATGTCGCATCGTCTGCTACCAAAATAACTAGAGATATAGTTGATGGTAAGATTCCAAACAAGAGGGATGTGAGGTCACTTTACCTAAATGCTGGATTAGCAAACGTAATATTCATAGCTGCGGCAAACATATTCAAGTTAATAAATGGCGATGATGATGATAAAGAGGCAGTACTGTGGGAAATGTTAAAAGCAATGGTAGGCATCAATCAGATTGCTAAAGTCCCAGTTATTGGATCAGCAACGATGAGTATGATATACAAGACTGAAGGCAAGCCGTTTAAGGGGTCTATAGGGGTTGGGCCATTGGATAGACTGTCAAATCAGATATACAAGCAAGCAAAAGCAGAAGCGGCATTAGAGGTTGGATATCTATTACTTGAGTTCAGGACTAAATCAAACCTTGACCCGTTCAGATCAGTCCTTATTGACGCCCCATTGGAAGGACTTAATGATGAAGTGATGTATGATTTCCTAGGCGTATCTAGTTCATACAGACCAGGTAGTAGTGGAGGAAAGAAGAAAACGACTACAACTTCGAAGAGGAAAACGACTACAACTTCGAAGAAGAAGAAGAAGAAGAAAACGACATTTGGGAGGTCACCCTTTTAACGTACAGAATAAACTAAAGACATGGCAGCTAAACGAGATTACAAAGCAGAGTACAAGAAGTTCCACAGCTCTCCTGCAGCTAAGAAGAAGAGAGCAGATACTAATAAAAGAAGAGCAGAAATACAACAGAGACGTCTAGCTAGTGGTAAGCCGAGGCTAAGAACAGATCAGCACGTTAAACATAAGACTAGAAATGGAAAGACAACCACTAGTATTGGAAGCGCTAGGAGCAATCAAAGCTCATCTACAGACACGCCTGGGGATAGAACTAGAAAGAAAGGTTGCAAGAAGAATCAGCCAAAGAAAAAGAGGTAGGTAGCTTCTCTCACCGCTATCATTTGGCTATGTTCTCAGCGGCTTCTGTTATCCACCGTTCGTAATCCTGGAATGTCTCGTCCTCATTAGGATGGGGGAATACTACATGAAGAATCTCATGCACAACGCTCTCTTCGGTTAGTGGTACATCGTGGTATATAACAGCAATCTTTGATGTAAAATTCCTAACTATACCGATAAAATATGCCTCGCCAGCGTAGTCAATGTTCTCATGTTTAATCTTTTCAGAGGTAATAGACCATGTGTCTAGACCAAAGTAGTTCTGCCATTTTTCAATCATAATCCTTATATGTGATGCGTTAAGCGTGCGACTTGGCCGTTATCGAACGAATGAATAAAACCTTCAATCGCTTTTTTGCTACCTACAAATCCATTTTTGTGATGCCATGAATCACTAGGGCTTGGCGTCCTTAGATACTCAGCCGTCACCCCTATAAAGTCTTTGCCACTCATAAATTTGTGGGTCTGCTTATGGTGGAGGTGGTGCAAATAGATGTATCTGTAAGGGCAATCTGCAAACATTTGCGGTGCTTCTGTTGCCATTAGTAGCGGAGTGTCTGCAAGTTTAGCACCATCTCCGTGACTGGTCGCAATCATATTAACCCCGTACTTTGTGTATTTTCTGTGGCAGATACTTACATCAAATGTCACGTTAGTAGACCATCTAAAATACGCCTCGATAGTTTGAGCAAGCATAAAACCACTCATGTAATCATGGTTGGACGGGTTGAATATTATCTCAACATCGGAGTAAGGTAGTATTCGTTCGATAGCCCTAACATACATTTCTTTGGCAGCGATAAACGCCTCGTGCCACATTCCTGAAGTATCTTGAGGTGTGCCGTTACTTGTAGTACGTTTGGTGTTGTCGATGTGAAGGCAGTCGTTACCTATTACGAAAATTACTTTATCAATGTTAAACCCGAATGACTTGTTTAGAATACCGTCTATCCCTTCGTCTACTTGGCTAACCGCCTTTTCAATATCGTAATGGCTACCCGTTTCGCTAACCGTTGCTAGTTTGCCAACGTGAACATCAGCTGGGTCTAGTACTAAGCAATGAGGGTCAGTTACTCTAGACCGTTTAAACTTATCGAACTTTGGAGAATAGCTTTGTAGGTCTTTAAGTATTGGAGCAAATTGTTCTTTTAGCGAAGTGCCTCCTGCGTCTTTTTTTGTTACTACAGAGAACCTATACTCCCCACTAGCTGATTGCCAGTGCTTTACACTCATAACATCCTCTCGGTCAATACCTCTATCTACTAAGTGTGTGTCTAGCGCTGTGTTGTTACTGATGTTCTCAATTGGTTCTCCTCGTTTCTCTAGTAGCCAGTTATACTCATCCTGGTTAAGCCGGGGTCGGTATTCCATCATGTGATATTTGCTCAGTTAAATCATCTAATATTATCCGTAGTCCATCTATCATAGATAAGGCCTCTTGTATATCATCATCAATTAAATCTTCATATATAGCGTTTGCTTGGTTGTGGATACTATCCATTGCGAAGTTTATAAATATAAGCCTCGCGTCTTTATTAGCTATCATCTTCCATTGCTCTTAAGAAATCCCTACCCATTTTGCTATCAATCTTTTCAATAGCAAGGTATATAAGAATGCTGCTATCTCTAACGTGTCCTTTCTCCTCATCATTTGATTCAGTTCCTAGATTTGAGTACATAGACGCATCTATTCGAAGAAGCTCGTCAATTTTCTCTCTACTAGTCCATGACAAGAATCCAAGTATCTTATCTATGTCATCTACGTTATATACCATTTAGAATTGAATTTATTTTCTTTATTGCGATTTCTTCTTTGCCTATCGGCATTCTATTTCTAATAAGAGAAAATACACCTTTAAATGCGTCATCTTTATTTTCAAAAGCCTTGACTTTACTCTCAAGGGTTGCAATATACGCATTCAACCTCAATATTGAAGCGTCTCTCTCTACTAATTCTTTATTTAGTTCTGGCTTGGATAGCCCACTCTCCCATGATAACGCCTCATTATGAAGCGATAAGCACCTCTCGTACATATATTTAAGTCTTATATCATATCGCATTAAACCCTCTAGAACCATCTTGCCATGCCTTGATGTGGCGTGATCCTTACCGAACATAGAAGCAGTATCTATAAACGACCATGACTCAACATCCTTCATTATTTTATAGAAAATCTGACGGCTTGTCACTACGCCTGCATCCCGATTGTTTTCGTAAGGGTCTGCTTCTGTTACTGACTTTATAATTTTAATCAATCTATCTGCGATTGGACTCTTTCTTGCTGATTTTTTCATCCTCTGTATACTTCTGTTATGCACCCGTGTGCGGTTAGTTCTTTTAATCTATACTCTTGCAGTTTTGAGAGCCTGCCCTCTGGTCGCTTGACCTCTGAGAATATCACACCACAGTTAGGCGGTATGGCTATAAGGTCAGGGATGCCGTTCTTGTTGGTCTTAACCAACTTCAAAACGTAGTACCCCTCAGCCTCAAGCTGATCAATTCTCTTCTTCTGTATCTGCTGTTCAGTCATACCAATTTGTCATGATTTCATTTCTTTTAAGTGTTTTCTTTTAAAGTGATTAAGAGTAAAATCTTTTTTTGATAGGACAGTCCTGTAGATGTCAGCCTCAATACCCCCGTCAGAGAATATCCAATAGACATCATTCTTAAGGCGTTCTTTCGTGGTCATCCTATCCCTTGACTGCCAGTAGCTTGTAGCTGAGAAGTCAATGTTGTAGTAGACTAGGGCGGCAGCGTTTCTAAGGCTAATGCCCTCTCGTCCAGACACAATCTGTAATGCAATGCTCTTGTCTGTGGAATCAAACTCCTCTAGATCAAAGCATAGCTTATCTCCAAATACGGACTTCAACGCCCCCAACTCCGCCTTAAACTTATAGAATATGCCGATCTTCTGCCCAGCAAAGTTATCATGGATGAACTCTGCTTTGGTTTTATCTATAACCATTGAGTTTCCGCTCTCAAATTTAACCGTGCCTGAGTATATTTGGTGGAGCTTCATCATCAACTTAACAGGCGTGTCTGCTAGGATAACCTCATCTGTACCCTCAATTACAAGGTCGCGTTCAAGCCTCTTGGCTAACTCTATAGTGCTATCCTCCATCTGAACCTTGACGATATGCTCAGTGGTCTCAACCACGAACCCAGCGTCTTTCTGTGAGTATGATATGACATACTGCCTCATCAAAGACATAATGGTTGATTTACCTTCTGTGTAGTCATTCATCATCATACCTCCGATCTTCTTCTGCTTGACATTGATGTGGTCATCACCAAATCGGTAGAAATTCTTATACCTAGAAAATGGATTGCCAGGAATACCATATACTTGATGGTACATCTGCGAGTACGACTCAGGGGTTGGTGTGCCTGACAATAATATCACCTTCGCCCCGTTCTTAGCGATCATCATGCGAACATCTTTAGCACGTTTGCTAGGCTTCGGGAACGCACCCATACCGTGCGCCTCATCAAGTATAATCACATCAAACTTAATGGGCGGCAACTTATGCATAGACTCATAGTTAATGCACCAGAACTCATAGGAGGGGCATAGCAGGTCGGTATCGCTAGTAATTGAACTGATGGCTTTCTTCTTTGTTAAGAATAACACCCTCTGAGCGTTAATCTTATCGCAAATTCCGAGAGATGTTAGCGTCTTTCCCGTCCTCACCTCCATAGTCAAGTACACAAACCCATGCCTCTGCAATATGTCCGCTCCTTCGTCTATTATCTGTTCTTGGTAATCTCTAAACTCAATCATTATTTATCCCTTTAAATATATGAGCGATAACATCCACAGTCCAGCCATTACCTAGCATCTTGTAACGCTGAGAGTTAGACACCTTCTGCTTATCATCTTCCATAACTAACGTGTACCCATCAGGAACAGTCTGCAACCTCTCGCATTCAAGCGGTGTGAGCTTACGCCAGTAGATTTGGTTTTTGGTTAGGACATTATCTTTCTGCACAGAGGTGACTGAGTTTGACTTGCTATCCTTTCTTACCTCTAACATCTGCTTAGGTTTTGTTTCTTTCCACGCTACCCTGTTGCCGTCTTTATCTATTGATCTTGCACGAATAGCAGCACACCTCACATCAAAATTCCCAATCTTAGTCCTACTAGCAAATGATGAAGTCAATGCGTGTGACTTGCCATCTTCGTGGAACACTCTGTCTTGCATATGTGGCTGTGTTCCTTTCTCATCCTCAGAGCTTGACTTGGCTGATTTATCGGGATTGATTTGGTTGGGCTTTGATGGGTCTATTACAACCCCCATCTCGTGACTTGCGGCAGTAAGACAGTTAGACTTGTCTTTCATTGTACGACCACGCCTGGTCTTTGATGTTGGGAATGTAAGGTCAAGGCCCTCACCAACAGATGCTTCAGCATAGCCCTTCTTGGTAGCCTCTGGGTGACGTAGTTTATCTCCTACTTGCTCAATTTTAGGCGCATTGCACGAGCCAACTCCAGTCCCCTTATTACCTGTACCTGCAAGAATAGATGGAGACTTGCCATCTTCAGAATATACATTGCCATTCTGCCCACCACTTGGATATATGTTTCCAACTTTTATTGGCTTGTCATCTACTTGCTCAACCCTAACTCCGGTAAAAGGTTTGTCTATATCTTCTTTGTGTAGTTCTTTCCCAATCTTAACAACCATATCACAAGAATCTCCTTTCTCTATAATATCCTTGAGTATAATCCCCTTGTCTTCCGGTTGCGCAATCCCTGGTATGTTCGTCCAATACAAACGCTTACGTGTCTGAGCAGATACAAGTGCTGAGTTAATCTTAACTGGCTCACACCCCATATACTTACTGATTACATCTTGATACTCTTGCTTCATTACTACGTTCTCAAGAAGAAAGTGCTTAGGATTTAGTTCCTTGAGTAGCCTGACAAATTCAAAGAATAGTGCAGACCTAGGGTCTTCAAAATTTAATTGCTTCCCTGCAAAAGAAAAGCCTTGACAAGGACTACCTCCTATAAGCAAGTCAATCTTGTGTGTGCCAAAGGTTTCTTTAGTTACAAACTGCACATCTCCCAACTGTACTGTGCCAGGATAGTTATGTTGCGTGACTTGCATTGCGTACTTGTCAATCTCACAAGCAAAGTACTTGTTATACTTAATTCCTAATTTGTTGAGTGCGATTTGACCGCAACTCATACCATCGAATAAACTTAATACATTCATAATAATTCTGTTTGTTTTGATTTAACTGCCTCTTTATTTTCTACAAATCTTATCCACCTACCTCGATCGCTATCTCTACCTTCTTCAGGCTTAGTGCCATACTTAAACTCACAGTACGAGCCAAGCCATTTGTAGAACTTGGTCATACTCACATACATCTTCCCTCTTGGGGCAAAGTCAGCGTTCTCCCCCGTAAATTCTAAATATAATTGCAGCTTTGATAGCTTCATGTTAGATAATAACACAGGAGTGCTCGTTGACCCATTAATTAATCCGCACCATTCAATAAACTCATGGCAAGTAGCCGCTGACAGCCTCCGCACGTCAAGGTTTACGAACTTAGATTCAATCAGACCCGTATTCAAGAACCCAATAAGATTCTTAATCTGATAGCTATCAAACTGACACCATTCATCCTCGCCCCAATCAGCAAACATTAGCTTCCCGTTGGCTTCATCTTGCGGAGTGAATGCTTTGGTGTAGTGAGGGTGTAGTTCTAACTCCCATTTCCTCCTATCAAACGAGTTCCCAGTCCCCATTACAGCGTAGTTAGTTGTGATGGCAATCTTAGGTGAGTTTTCAAATGGTATCATAATAGCATCCTTATTCTTCTTTTCTAAAGTCAGACCCTCAGTAACAACTGAAAACAAATTCTCAAACTGGAAGTACTTCTTGATGTCATCGAACACAAGTATCTGCGTGTCTGCTGATACTAACTGATATGGAAACCCTTTAGAGAAATCCAATAGCTTACCATCAATCTTGACGAGCTTCTTCATCTTACCTAGGGCCTGCATAAATAGCCCTTTGCCCGTCCCTCCCTCTGGACTGTCCGATATTACCTCATCATTTAGGATGACAGCAGGGCAGTACCCGTGATTCTTGTACCCGTGCAATAAGAATCCAATCGTAGATTCCATAGAGGCTATTCGGGTTGTATCATTGGCGCAGATGTTGTGTATGAACTTTCTGTACTGACACGGAGAGTAGTCACACCCAGCGTAGTTGCGCTCTATGATATGCTCCTTCCATACGTACCCTCCCAAATCTAGGTAGTCAATCTCAGTTACACCATCCTTCGTTATCTTAATGGCGCAGTTCTGATAGTACAGATACGCCTCTGTCTTAGTGTCTGCAATAAAGTACACGTCAATCGTACCAAGGAGAGATAGGAACTCCTCCTTAAAGAACCTTGTGTTGTCAGCGAAGTAGTTGTATACCGACATATCGTCCAATTCTATTAGGTATTCGAGTAGGAAATCCTTTATCTCCTTGTCGGTAGTGTGGTCGATAAGATTGTTTGTAACCTTGACGAACACATAATTCTTACCGCCTTCAGGGTAGAACTTGTAGAACCCATACTTCTCTAGGAATGTCTTAAATGAGAGCGGGATGTTTTTAACAACACCCTTATCACTCTTAGTCCAGAACGCTTGCTCCTGTACCTCATCAATAATTTCATTAAGAACCGAATCGACTACACCTGGGTCAACATCATCATCATCATTCAAATCTCTACGTATCGACTGCTTTGATACGCCACGCCTAACCTTTGAGCGTATGTTATTTATCTTATCCGTGTTCTCATACACCTTTGACCCGTGTTTGCTTTGGTCTCTGTACGCTGACTCGATTGTCTGCATAATCTCTCCGTGACTGAAGCCATCACTAGCGTATACCCCTAGGACGTACTGAGTGAGTGATTTATCTACACCGAAGTCATTGAAGGCCGCTGCCCATATATATGTGTTTTGATTCCGCTGCCCCTCAACTATTGGGTGCTTATCTATACCCCACTTCGTTAGTATATCTACCACCTTTTTCTTATCTGTAATCCCAATGGTAAGATGCGGCTTCTCTCTTACTAGTGTATCGTGACCCTCAACTTCAACCGTATCCCATAAATGAGATTTCTCGTTAACATATATCTGTGGGTCGTATGATTCATAGCAGACCCTACTCACATTCTTGCTTGTGACATCAAAGTGAGGTGAATTGTAGTGCTTCGCCAGGCTGTTGAAGTAACTCTTGTGGTTGTCGGCATCAGCAGGTATTTTAATCAGAGCTTTAAGCCCCTTGCCGGAAGGAGACACGAACACGGAGTACGTATACTTACTCTTCTTGAGAGCTTCCTTCTCAGCCATCATCTCCTTATTAGATGTGTAGTCATCAAAATCTAAGCAGATAATCCCGCTGTGTTCGACTAAGGATTTGTCTTCCCGTTTATTGAACACCCCAGAGAAGCATATTGATGGTAGTTTCTTCTTTATTTCATTCCGCTTGGATTTGTCTTTCTCTGAGCGTATCTTCTTTACTAAATCCTTGCTCTTCCCTTCTTTTATTCTATCTATAACAACAGATACGTCCCTAAAGAAAGGTGCTGATGTGTCTAGTATTGATCTAAAAATAGTTATGGTATGTTGACTCATTTAATTAATTATTAGAGGTAAAAAAAGAGGGGCATCCCTCTTGATGTTGTCGCAAATACATGATATATAATAGACAAGATAAATCAACGGAGCGCTAGGCTACGTGCCTAAACACTCCGTTGAAAAACATTAAAAAGGTAAGTCTTCTTCTTCTTGTTGCTCATTAAATTGGTTGGACATATCACCATTCAAAGCTGGGGTATGTTCGGTATCTGCTTCTATTCTCCAAGCCTGAAGGTTGACGTAGTACTTATCCTTGTACTCATTGCCCCTGATATTCATATGAACCTTAATTAAATCGCCTACCTTGAACTTATTAATATCAGAACATTTGTCTTTTATTAGTTCAAACTTGATGTCTTGTGGATACTCTTCTTCTAGAGTTGTTATCACAAACTCACGTTTCTTGAATCCTGAATCGAACACTTGCTCGTCCATTACTATTTTTAGGTTACCTGTTAATTCTAAGCTCATAGTTTTTCTGTTATATAGTAATTGTTAATACTCTCTGTTTTTGTTTCTTCGTTAAAAAATCTATCGTAAATCTGAATGGCTTTCGCTACCTTCTCTTCACCACGTTCAATAAACTCACTAGTCGGAACGTACTCACCAAGCATATGCGTGGCTTTATCAACCACCAGGAAGATAAGTGGCTTACCAAACAGAATCTGATAGATGTAGCACTGGCTGTCGTAGTTGTACTTCCAGGCAGAACGCCTGAACTGATTGATGTCTCCGGTCGTTTTAAGGTCAATCAAGACGTCATCACAGACGATGTCAGCCTTACCCTTCCACATTTTCCCCATAATTTTTTTTATTGCAGGCACTTCGTACCTAGCACTATTATCTCTTATCTTGTCGTAGAAGGTGAAGTTTCCTAGCATAGAATCTACCGCTGATTTAATATTATCAGCCTCATGGCGTAGCAGAAGACACGTCTGATCACTAGTGGAAATAGCTTCCTTGTATATTTTAGTGTTCCTACTACTAGCATCTACGATGATGGTTGACTCCGCTTTGGTTGGCTCAAGTATTGACTGATGGAAATACCTACCCTCTACTAGCGCTTTGCTGTCCTCCATTGACACACCATACTTAGATGGATTGTTAAGGAGATTATAGATGTCTGAATTAGATAGGTACTCCTTTCCAACCCCTTCGTAGTACTCTTGGTCGTCTTTTAGTTTTTCTAGAATTTCCATTACTTATTGTTGATTTGTTCGTTAATAAGGCCCTTAACCTTAGCTGTCAATTTGTATTTCCTCTCTAGGTCACTTACAATGGCTTCTAGCCCTTTGTCCTTGTTCTTAGACACATACATCATAACCTTGTCCCAATTTACTGTACCAATATCAAGCGACTTGTTATTAGTTGGCTTGGGTGCTACTGCCACATCGTTAGAATGTGTTGTTTCAGTATCATCTATCTTCCCTACCGGTGTAATAAACGTATAGAGTAGTGCATTCTTCATTGCGTAGGTTGTGGCTTTGCCAGCCCCTTTATCTTGTGGGTCTACACCATGACCGTACCCACACACAACTATTGATTCACCGCTTTCATGTAGTAGATTGTACTTTACAACCGCCTTAGTGAAAACAGATTGCTTTTGCTTCTTGCCGTAGGTTGTTTCTTCCTCCCATCTATCAACTTGTGTTTCTTCTTGAATGTCAAATGGTATCATGCAGAGACCATGTTTTGCAAGTGCCTCATTAAACACCTCTTTTACATCCTGATCTTTAGTCCCGTTGTAAGCCATACCTCCTGACCCTACGCGGCTATTCTTTTCCATACCCTTTACCTCTTTCATTACGGATATAACCGCTTTTGCTAGTGATTTCATTGTTCTTTTATTTTAATTATTGCTGATTTCCATCCATACTTCTCTATAACTGAGTACTGCCCTGGGGTAAGCTCGTCATACGTAGCCCCACCTTTTGTTGTGTCAAACATCTTGACATCACCATTTGGTGTTTTAATTGCTTTGTACCCCTTGTAAAACATAACCCTATTGCCGTTAATTGGCATACTACAGTACAGCTCTTCGGCTTCGTTAAACGCTTCTTTTATTGTCATTTGATTGGTGAAATTAAGTTATTTATTACTCGCTTCCTAATATATAGGAAAGTATTTTTATTTGTCTATTTACGCCTGGGCTTCCACATCTTTTCATAGCTTATACATTAAATAAATCATCATAAACGTCATAAGATTCATCATAAACCACAGCGGGAACATGAACTTCAAAGCCCTGAGCGTGTTCCGTTTATCCCATCTTTTAATCTGGTATCGTTTCATTTGTTTTAGTTAATTGATTTGAGGAGGGTGTCAACCTCGTTGCTGATTTCTAATTCGTAGTGGGCGGTTTCTTCAGAGCCAAGAGACAGTAAGTATGTTACACCATCGGTTCTTACGGTATAACCCGTTATTATACGCTTATACTGC
>TARA_R110000765_G_scaffold3988_1_pt1 | contig 48618 bp, 45 predicted proteins | sample TARA_R110000765 | Tara Oceans TARA_R110000765 (sample SAMEA4398168) | marine metagenome | biome: Polar Biome; feature: [MES] marine water layer (ENVO:01000295) within the mesopelagic zone...; material: water (ENVO:00002006), including particulate matter (ENVO:01000060) such as...... | reverse complement strand
TTAAAAATTGGACACTTACTTATGATAACTTTGCACGGTTTTGCCGCGAGTAACTACTACAACCTTGTGAAACATGTATTGCTATACAAAGATCTGCCTTTTAAAGAAAACCTGCTTTACGCTAGCAGTGAAGCATTACTAGCAATTAGTCCTGCGGGTAAAGTACCTGTTATCACCACTGATGAAGGCCTTGAGCTTTCAGAGTCGAGTGTTATTTGTGACTTTATCGAGGACACATATCCAGCAACTCCGCTATACCCTGAAAATGCAGGAGAGCGTGCTGTTGTGCGTCAAATTATGAAAATGGCTGAGCTATACTTTGAACTGCCAAGTAGACGACTGATACCTTATGCATTTTCAGGTACAGCAGTGCCAGAGTCGATCGCAACTGAAGTACGCCAAGTATTAAGTCGAGGCATTACAGCTCTAAGTCGCTTAAGCAAGTTTTCGCCTTGGGTGGCAGGTGAAGAATTAACCATGGCTGACATCTACCTTTATTATGTAAACACTATTGTTAGCGCTTTTGGCTCTAGTCAACTTAACTGGGATGTACTGGCCGAAGTACCAGGAATGAAAGAGTGGAACAATGCCATGAGCCAATCTGCCATTGCCCAAAAAGTGGAAGCGGATCGTCAGGCCAATATGCCTGAGTTTATGCAAAAGATGGCCGCTCAAATTAAAGCGGCAAATGCCGGATAACATAGAGTTAGCGATGAAAGTAGGCAATACCAAATAACCAAGATAAATATCCAAGACAAATCCCTAGGACAAAATATTTATTTGAATTTAATTACCAACAAAGTATCACCAATATCATAACCTTATTGGTTCAAAAATTTCATTATTTGCAGGAGCAAACAATATGACAACGTCAAATATCCAACTAACTTCAACTATCAGTGAAGACAATAAATTAACACTTGCTTTAAAAAACATCGAAATACCTCAACCTGGTGCCGATGAAGTGGTTATTCGTCTTGAAGCTGCACCATTAAATCCGTCTGACTTAGCCGTTCTTTTTAGCGCCGCAGATATGACAACAGCAAAACAGTCAGGCACTGAACAAAATCCAGAGATTACAGCAGATGTTCCAGCTAAATTTATGCCTGCGGTTAAAACACGAGTTGGTAAAGCGATTCCTGTTGGTAATGAAGGTGCAGGAACTGTTATAGCGGCGGGTTCATCGCCGGCAGCACAAGCACTAATGGGTAAAACCGTTGCCGTTATTGGCGGTGGTACTTATCGCCAATATATTTCTGCCAACGTGCAAAGCTGTTTACCATTAAAAGAAGGTACTACGGCGAAAGAAGGCGCTTCTTCTTTTGTTAACCCACTAACGGCATTGGCTATGGTTGAAACTATGCGTGCTGAAGGCCATAAAGCTATTATTCATGCGGCAGCAGCGTCAAATCTTGGTCAAATGCTAAACCGTATTTGTATTGCCGATGGCGTTGATTTAATCAACATCGTACGAAAAGCAGAACAAGAAACATTGTTACGTGATATGGGCGCAAAATATGTTGTTAACTCAAGTAGTGATACTTTTCTTGCTGACTTAACGGCGGCAATTATTGAAACAGGTGCCACTATCGCGTTCGATCCTATTGGTGGCGGCAAGCTAACCAGTGACATTCTTAATTGTATGGAAGTTGTTGCGTCTCGTGATATGAAAGAACATAGCGTTTATGGCTCTGACACGTACAAACAAGTGTACATTTATGGCGCATTAGATCGTGGCCCAATAACACTTAATCGTAACTTTGGTTTTGCTTGGGGTGTCAATGGCTTCTTATTATTCAATGCACTAGGTAAGTTAGGGACTAAAACGGTAATTGCTATGCGCAAACGTGTTGCAGATGAAATTACCACCACATTTGCTAGCCACTACACACATGAAGTATCGTTGGCAGAAGTATTACAATTAAAATCGATGGCAGCTTATTCAAAGCAAGCGACAGGTGAGAAATACTTAATTACACCTCAAAAGTAATTATTTATTAACTGATTAAGTAAAAAGCAGATATTAAGTCATTAATATCTGCTTTTTTATTTGCTTGCTCTAAATAGAAAATCACAAAAATAAATTTATGATGACTTTGTGGTGACAAAGCGGTCTATTACTGGAGATATATTCACAATTAAATTAGGTCTGACTTGAACTCAAAATCAACATATAAAGTCAACATGTGAAGACATATGAGCCTAATGAAAACCAAAAAAAGCAGTTATTACACTGCTATTATTTTCGTAAAATGAAGATGAACTGCGCTACACGCAGTTAATGATGATCTTACTCAATACCAATATATTTATGTACTTGCACCGATAATCGCCAGTTGTTTTCAATACATGTGGCAATCGCAAGCTCAGTTGCCCGTTGTTTTTGGCTAATAGGCTGTAAGTAAATTTGCTTGTTTTCGACTTTATGTTCAGCCAATAAGGCTTTTAAATCATCTATGTGCTGCTCTGTACCGACCGGATGCTTAATTTCATTAGCGCGCTGCATGGCACTGGCTAAAATTTTGTAGCCACCACGCATATTTACTTTAGGTGAAACGGTTACCCAGCATTGCTCAGATACTCTAATTTCAAACGTGCCTGATGTTTCTACCTGGCAACTATAACCTAATGCTTCAAAATATAAACACAGTTCAGTTAAATCAACCATGCAAGGTTCGCCACCGGTGATCACAATATGTTTAGCTTTATAGTTATGCTGATTGAATATTTCAGCAATATTATCTAACGATAAATTCGACCATTGTTCAGTTTCTTCTGATTTGCTTAATAGCGTGTTACTGCTAATTTCTAACTCGGGATGAATATCCCACGTATGTTTGGTATCGCACCACGAACAGCCAACGGGACAGCCTTGTAAGCGTAGAAAAATTGACGGTTGGCCTGTAAACGAGCCTTCGCCTTGCAGAGTTTCAAACAATTCATTTATTTTATAACGTGTGGTCATTTCTTTAATGCTTAGATAATTTCGAGTAGAATGCGCAAGTTTTATATTATACCTCAAGAGAACTAAAATATGAGTAATAAAGTCGTAGTAATTTTTTCCGGTGGCATGGATTCATTCACGGTACTAAACCGAGCTTTAAAAGATGGTAAAGAAGTTTATGCCTTAACATTTGATTATGGCCAAAAACATGTGAAAGAAATTGCCTGCGCCAGTAAAGTTTGCCAGCAATTAGGTGTTGCTCATAAAGTAATAGATATTTCGGCGATAAATCAAATATTAGCCGGATCGTCTTTAACCGATGATATTGAGATCCCTGAAGGTCACTACGAAGCTGAAAGCATGAAATCAACCGTAGTGCCAAACCGAAATATGATTTTACTTTCACTTGCGGTAGGTTATGCGGTATCGGTAAAAGCTTCACAAGTATATTACGGTGCTCATTCTGGCGACCATGCCATTTATCCTGATTGCCGCCCTGAATTTGTTATGAAAATGAATGATGTTTGTAAAATAGCTAATTACGAAGCAGTTGAGATTTTTAGCCCATATTTAACCAATAATAAATCAGATATTTTAACCGATGGTTTAAAAATGGGCTTAAGTTATGAAGATACTTGGACTTGTTACAACGGTCGTGAGAAAGCCTGTGGTAAATGTGGTGCGTGTCAAGAGCGCTTAGAAGCGTTTGCTGATAATAATATTACCGATCCTCTTCCGTACGAATAAACAGTTATCGATTGTTTAAGAGAAAATTTAAAGATAAACACTAAAAAGGGACAGTTAAATGTCCCTTTTTAGTGTTTAGTATTTGTCTAATTTTAATTAAAAATTTTTATTAAAGCTCTCGTTAAAAAGAGCTAGCCGGCATATTTACGCCTAGCTTAACCATTAAACAGTGTATCGTGTAAACGCTCCACCACTTGATTAGCATCGGCTTCTGGTACTAAGAAACAAAGGTTATGGTTACTTGCACCATGACAAATCATGCGAATATTAAAATCATTCACTTTATCAAAAATACTACTACCAACGCCTTTAGTGCCATGAATTTTATTACCGATCACCGCAATTAAACTTAAGCCATGTTCAACGCTAACCTCACAAAGTTGCTCAAGCTCTTCAACTACAGCTTTGGTTAACAAAGCTTGTGTAGAGCCATAGGGGTTATCAAACGTTAGGGCAACACTAATCTCGCTTGTAGTGATTAGGTCAACACTTAATTGATGCTTTGCTAATACAGTAAAAACTTTTGCTAAAAAACCACTGGCATGTAGCATTTGTGGGCTTTTAACGGTTACTAGTGTTTGTTCACGGCGCAGTGCAATCGAGCGATAAGTGGGACTAGACTCAACATTACGCTGTATTCTTGTACCACCAGCGTCAGGTTCTTTACTTGAGCCAACAAAAACAGGAATGTCTTGGCGCATGGCTGGAATTAATGTTGCCGGGTGAAGAATTTTTGCACCAAATGTTGCCATTTCTGCGGCTTCACCAAAACTAATTTCGTTTATTGAACGCGCTTGCTCGGTTATGCGAGGATCGGTTGTAAAAATTCCCACCACATCAGTCCAAATACTCAAGTTACTCGCTTGAATAGCTTCAGCTAATAATGCTGCACTATAATCAGAACCACCACGGCCAAGCGTTGTGGTATTACCTTGTGGATCACTGCCAATAAAACCCTGTGTAACAATAACTTGCTCTTTTAGTAGCGGTAACAGTAATGTTTTAGCATTAGCGGCTAATTGCGATAAATCCACTTGGGCTTTACCGTATAAATCATCGGTTTTCATGACTTGACGAACATCAAAGTAATGACCATTAACGCCTACAGTTTGTAATACTTGAGCAAATATACGTGAACTGAATTGTTCACCAAAGCTTAAGATATTATCACTGTTTTTCATGGTGTGATTTGAAGCTTGTTGATCAGAAAAAGTACGCAAAGATATCAGTAATGCTGATATTTCACTGTTTATAGCGTCAGGTTTAATAAAATGTTGTGTTATCGCATATTGAATATCAGCGATATTACTAATAATTTGTTCACGCTCTTCACTAGGAACGTCTGCTTGGCTTAAGCGCACTAAATGGTTAGTTACCCCAGCACTTGCTGAAACCACCACTACACGGTTAACTGTATTATTTTTAATGATATCGGCACAGCGCAACATGGCTTGATAATCAGCCACACTGGTGCCACCAAATTTTGCTACGGTAATATTATTAATGACTTTAGCAGACATGTGAGTTCTCCAGACATGCAGTTGGTAGAACTTTAACAGTAATACAGTGAGATAAATTTTCGATGATACTAGCATCCGTATTTAACGGCAGATAATAACAGTTTAACATAAATAATCTTCCTAAAAGCCTGTTTACTGTGTGATATTTTGTAACGTTCAGTAAATTTTCAAGGCAAATAACTAACAGGAAGAGCATGACTGAGTGTAGAGCGAACAACGATGATTTAATAAGTTATTCGAACGGTACTTTTCAGCCAGAAGCTCTCCACCCTATGCTAAAAAATTTTAGCGGTGACAGCCCTAAGGATTCAGCCTTAGTGACCGAATGTGACATAACCCAATATCAACATTCTCGGCAATTATCCCCCTAGGTAACAGTCAGTGGATGGGCTCCTCTTGTTACTTACCTGGTAATTGCGCCTCTTCTGGTGCGAAAATTATCATAAACATTGTTAGCTACAAATATAAAAGCTCAACAACCTCATATAATTCATTCAAATTTTCAGCGTGAGTATTTAACCTTATCTAAAACTAAATATCAACAGACTTTTAGACGTCTAAACAAAAAACATCTTATAAAAATAGGTACTGCTAAAAATTGACTTAATTGTTATGCTTCAATAGATTGAAATAATTCAACTATTTGGAATTTTGATATGGATCTATTTTTACTAAAAAAGATAATCAGTTTAATAATAATGCCTCTTAGCATTACCATATTACTGCTCATTTTCGCCATTATATTTTACCGGATAAAACCCAAAGTCAGCTTTATCGCATTAATAATGGCAACGTCTTTGTTAACACTGTCTACTTTACCGCCTGTTTCTGATGCGATTATGGCGCCATTAGAAGACAACTATGCTGTATTTACACGGAGTAAGCAGCCTGTTGATTATATTGTTATTTTGGGAGGTGGTCATACTACGATTGATGAGCTACCTGCGACGGGGCAATTAAATTCTAGCTCGCTATCAAGATTAGTTGAAGCTGTCCGTATTTATCGACTTCATCCGGAAGCACAAATAATTACCTCAGGATTTTCAGGTGGCGATATCAGTTCAAATGCAGAAAAAGTTAAACAGGCTGCAGTATTGTTAGGACTTCCAGCACACAAAATTATTACTGAAAACTTTCCTCAAGACACGGAAGAAGAAGCACAATTAATCGCGCCACGTGTACTCAAGAGAAATGTTGTTTTAGTAACAAGTGCTTACCACATGCCTAGGGCCATGGCTTATTTTGAAAAATATGGTGTAAACGCTATTGCTGCCCCAGCAAGTCCGTGGGTTAAAAATAATCATCTCACACCATGGCAGTATTATCTTCCAAGTGCGAAAAAATTACAGCAAACCAGTATGGCTTGGCATGAAATCTTAGGTCGCATAGTGCAATGGTTTAAAAGTTAATATACACACTCTTAAAAGTAGTATTTAACTGACCTTAAATACTACTTTTGAATCATAAACAATTAAACATAAACCATTACTCTAACTTTATGAGTGAAAGCCCTACTTTACGCAGGATTATCAATATCGATAAATTTGGCCTTTATCGGTAAGTGTTCATTAAAATGATCGGCTAATGCTTTTGCGCCATAACGTTCAGTAGCATGATGACCAGCACAATAGAAATGAATATCCATTTCGCGTGCTACATGGGTGGTTTGTTCAGAAACTTCACCAGAGATAAAAGCATCTATACCAAGCTCTGCGGCTAACTCGATATAACCTTGTCCACCACCACTGCACCAAGCAACCGTTTTTATCGATTTATTAGACGGTGGCGCTATGTGCAAACACTTACGATTGAGCTTTTCATTGATTCTTTGTTCAAGTATTTGAGGGTTCAGTTCATCTGTAAAATCACCACGAACTGCAACACTTAAGGCATTGCCCTGCTCTAATGGTGCAACATTATTAATTGAAAATAACTTAGCCAATTGGGCGTTGTTACCTAAAATTGGGTGAATATCTAAAGGTAAATGATAGGCAAATAAATTGATGTTATTTTCCAATAACGCTTTAATGCGTTTATGTTTCATACCGCGAATAACATAGCTTTCATTTTTCCAAAAAAAACCATGATGTACGACTAAAGCATCAGCTTTTTCAGCAATAGCTTGATCAATTAATGCCTGAGTTGCTGTTACGCCCGTAATCACTTTAGCAATATTATCACTTCCTTGGATCTGTAAACCATTAGGACAGAAGTCTTTAATTTGTTCTGGTTTGAGTAAGGTGTTTAAATAGTTTTCAAATTCATGAAGTTGCATGGGGTAATTTTGACCTTAATTAGCTATTTATGTTAAATAATGACACAAAATCAATCACTACTTAGTTAATTTATTTATTGTTTTTCTCGATGAGTTCATCGAAGGAACTTTGACAGGTTCAAAGCGCGGTCTGAGTTGCCATTTAGGTTTAATAGGTGTTAAAGGTAATACCCTTTTTTTCGCCACAATAACGTAAACAGAGCCTAAACTTGGAAAGTAACGCGATGCAATATTATGCCAATGGTTACTCAATACGCCTTGCGTGACTTGCCCAGCTAAAGTTGAATGTAGAAAGCGATGATCCAGTTGTATTTCAAACCCCATTAAATGGAGCCAATCCTTCACCCGCATTGGTGAAAATAGCCTTTCATTCCAAGGGGTTTTATTTCGTCTATAGGGAATAAATTGATTTAATCCAACTAAACTAAATGGATTGAAGCCTGTAATAACAAGATAGCCATTAGGTATTAATACCCGATTAGCTTCGCGAACTACATGATGTGGATCTAACGAAAACTCTAACGCATGCGCTAACACGCAAACATCAACGCTATGTTCTTGTAATGGTAAATCATCAACTTCACCTACTAAGTTACACTTCTCAGCTTGATTACTTAAGGTTAATTGATGTTTAATTAGACTTTGTGAACTGTCGACTTCGCCACTCAAGGCACCAATTTTCAGCAAATGATAACCAAAAAACTTTGACCACCAAGGTGAAAGAGTTTGATTAATATTAGCCACAACGAGCTCACCATTAGGCAATTGCTGCCATGATGTTGGAAAATCAGGTTGCCTAAACGCTAGTGCGGGTTTCATTATATTAAACAGTTAGAAAAATCAGTATAATCATATCGTCAGTATACTCAGGAGCCACAGATGCAGCAAACTCAAAGCACCACTAAAATGAAAGTTTCGATGATAAAAGCGTTTTCAGATAACTATATTTGGGCCATTTCGTCACACGACAGTAACAATATGGCTTTAGTTGACCCCGGTGACGCCAATGTATGCATTGAATTTATTCAACAGCAAAACTTACAATTATCAACCATTTTGATCACACATCATCACGCTGACCATGTTGGTGGTATTAACAAACTAGTTGAGTATTGCAAAAATAAGCAATGGCCATTAACCATTTATGGCCCAGAGAGTGAAAATATACCTCACTGTGATGTTGCCTTAAATGAAAAACATACCGTAAAGTTGGCCGACTTAGATTTTGAATTTAGCGTAATTGATCTTCCTGGGCATACCAGTGGGCATATAGCTTATTTATCAGAAGATAACTTATTTTGTGGTGATACTTTGTTTTCAGGTGGTTGTGGCCGACTATTTGAAGGTACACCAGCACAAATGCTGTCTTCTTTAGAAAAGCTTAGTGCCCTACCTGAACGCACTCACGTCTATTGCGCACATGAATATACGCAAGCTAACCTGAACTTTGCCTTAACCGTTGAACCTTGCAATAGCGAACTGGTGCATTATTACAATCAAGTACTGCAAAAACGCGAAAATAATATAGCGACAATTCCAACGTCAATCATGCTTGAGAAGAAAATAAATCCTTTTTTGCGCAGCCATGAGGCAAGTTTAATGACCAGTGCTGGTGAGTATAGTGAAACGGCTGTTAACAATAAATTAGATGCATTTACCATTATTCGTGCTTGGAAAGACAATTTCTAAGGTATTTTCATTGTACAAATCTTGAATAACAGCACTAAATAAGTAACACTGGCGCCAAGTAAATTCAAATAGACACCGCATGAAGTATATAACTCTATCTGTAGCAACCGTTCTCTTGTTGTCCGGTTGCCAATCATTATTGAACCAAACTCAATCGAATAATCATGAAACTAATTTAGAAGCCGAAGCACTCATTGACGTAGCTTCTGCTGGAGATATAAATCAGGCATTACTGGTTGATGAAGCGATTGATGTAATTCACCCTATTGCCGATGGCAATGTTGACCTTGGTAATAACGACCAAGAAAGCTATTTTTCTGATGATGTTTGGCAGAGAATTCGCAGTAATTTAAAACTACCAATTCCAGAAAATCAACGTGTAGCTAGTCAACGAGATTGGTTTGTAAAACACCCTACTTACCTAACACGCGTAGCAAAACGCGCTGAACCTTTCTTGTTTTATATTGTTGAGGCGTTGGAAGAGAATGACATCCCAATTGAAATAGCATTATTGCCAATTGTTGAAAGTGCGTTTGATCCCTTTGCATACTCACATGGTCGTGCCTCTGGTATGTGGCAATTTGTTCCTGGCACCGGTAAGCGTTTTGGTATGAAACAAAATTGGTGGTACGACGGACGCCGAGATGTGGTTGCCTCAACTCAAGGTGCAATTGCTTACCTGAAATATTTGAATAAATTTTTTGATGGTGATTGGATGCTTGCTTTAGCAGCATACAACTCTGGTGAAGGCCGAGTAAGACGCGCGGTTAGAAAAAACCAAAAGAAAAATCTACCTACAGATTTTTGGTCACTTGATTTACCCAAAGAAACCCGTGCTTATGTACCTAAGTTACTTGCGTTAGCTGACATTGTTAAGCGAAGCAATGAACTCAAAATTAAGTTACACGAAATTGATAACAGCTCGGTGATCACCAAAGTTGATATAGGCTCACAACTCGACTTAGCTAAAGCAGCACAATTAGCTGAGTTGTCATTAACAGAATTACAGCGACTTAATCCAGGGTTTAATCGCTGGGCTACAGATCCTGACGGACCACACTATTTACTATTGCCTAACCATAAAATAGAGAAGTTTGAGCAAGGTCTAGCAAAATTAGGTAAAAAAGAGCGCTTAGCTTGGCAACGATATAAAATTAAAAATGGTGACAGTTTAGGTAAAATAGCGCAAAAATTTAATACAGAAATTGATTTAATCAGGCAAGTTAATAACGTTAAAGGTAATCAAATAAGAGCCGGTAAATATTTATTAATACCTGTTGCAACAGCCTCACTAGATAGTTACTTGTTATCACAAAATCAACGTTTAGCTAAAACACAAAATAAAGTGTTAGCCGGTGAAAAGCGTATACATATTGTAAAGTCTGGTGACACGCTTTGGGATCTAAGCCGTACCTATAATGTTTCTACGCGTAGCATTGCTAAATGGAATGCTATGGCACCTAGAGACACCATTAAACCAGGACAAAAATTAGTTATCTGGCAAAAAACTGCGGTTAAAGAAGTTTCGACAACAAACTTAACACCTAGTGAAAAAGCGATAATACGAAACATTCATTATCGTGTTCGCAAAGGAGATTCTTTTGCCCGCATTGCCGACAAGTTTAATGTAAAAATTAAAGACATTGAGCGTTGGAATAGCCTTAATCGTAATAAATATTTACAACCAGGGCAGATGTTGAAGCTATCGGTAGATGTTACGAATAATATTTAACGCGCTATATATTTTTAATACTCAGCAAAACTTGTGTATTGAGTAATTATTACGAGGTCAGAAATGAAAAACGCTAACTAGGTTAGCGTTTTTTTTGTCTCAATTTTGAACTCTACGAGTAATGTTGTTTGCACGCGCCTTGCCTAGAATTCTAAAACTTATTTAATGGCTCTTTATCGTAGGAATGATTAAGTATTACAAGACTTTGGCGCTATATTACTACATTATAATTCTGCAACACCCTGAGTAATAATATTTTTTGTTTGATTAATAATATCGGTTAATGCTTGTTGATCATAAGCCTTAATTCTTGGCGTATGAATATGACCAACTGGCAATGTTAGATTAAACTGATCACGTAACAATATACTACGATATGAAATTTCGTTAGATAGATATTCTTTTAACAACCTGATAATATTTCAACCATAACGAAGCACGAGACATGCTACACGTGCGGTACAAAAAGGGAAATGCCATACAATGAATATTCAATCTAACAGACCAAAGATATACTCTTACAGCCGTTTCTCATCGGATAAGCAGCGTGCCGGACATTCGGAAGAAAGGCAATCAAAAAAAATTAACGACTGGTTGAAAAGTAACAAAGATATCAACTTAGAGTTTGATACGACTACTACTATTAGCCATATGATTGACCGAGGCAAGTCTGGCTTCAAAGATATCAACAACGTAAATGATGACAGCGCAGCCTTAGGTCAATTCTTGAATGCCGTTCGTAGTGGACGAGTCAGTAAAGGCTCTTACCTTTTGGTGGAAGCTTTTAACCGTTTAACTCGTCAAGCCGTCATGCCAGCCGTTGGTGTATTATCGGAAATTATCAACGCTGGTATTATTCTGGTGACCTTGAATGACGGGAAGCGATATGATGAAAAGTCCATCAATGAGGACATGAACTTAATCTATGTTGTGTTCCAAATGGGTGTGGCTCATAAAGAATCACAGAACAAGAGTGATTTTATCCGTGGCGTGATGGCGAAGAAGCGAAAAGACTTATTGGAAACTGGAAAGCCAATGGGCAATAACACACCGCGATGGTTGGAGTGTATCGATAAGAAGTCTTACAAGGAAATCCCGAAGCAAGCGGATGCAATAAGGTTGATATTCGACTTAATCGTTACCAATGGCTGGGGCATCACTAAAGTCTGTAATCACCTTAACGAAGCTGGTGAGCCTAAATCATTCAGCAAGGATGGTAAGTGGCGTAAAAGCACGGTGAAGTCATTTATCACCACAAGACGTGTTATTGGCTGGTGGACAAGCAAGGATGGTGAGCATGAAGCTAAAATATACCCGGAAATCATAAGTCCAGATGTTTACTACAAGGCACGTGACATTATCATATCGAAAGCTGGTAAAAGCACCGGGCGCAACAATGAAGCTATCAGCAATTTGTTTACTGGACTGGCTACGTGTGGTCATTGTGGTAAGCCTATGCACTATCACGCAAAAAAACCAAACGGTCTTTATCTGGTGTGCGCTGGTGCAGCCCTGAAGACATGTAAACGTAGAAGCATTCGTTACACCTTGTTCGAGGAAGCCTTCTTAAAATATTGTACTGAGCTTGATTTCAGTAGCATATTGTCACCTTCAACCAAGCACCAACAAATTGATAATTTGAACGGGTCAATTGCTTCATTGAACGCTGAAAAGGTGATGTTGGAAAAAGGCATCAACGGCATTAACCGGGCCATCAAACTTGCTGATGAAGATGTTACCGATGAAGAGATTCAAGGCTATATGTCAGAATTGCGTCAAGACAAGCTCAAGCTCAAGGAAATCCAAGACGAACTTGCCCAGTACCAACAAGAGTTTAATTCCATTAGTGGCAATAGTGACGATGCGGCTCAGATATCATTGGAATTCAATATTATCATTGCGAAGATGCGTGAACTCCAAGCAGCTAATCAACTGGAAGACCTTTACATCTTGCGTAGTCAATTACTGAGCATAATCAAAAGCACAGTTAAAAATTTAATCATGTTCCCAAGAGGCATCAACAACCACACACGAAATAGTGAAACTGGTGATATTGAGGTTGAAGATGATGAAACGAAGCAAGTGTTTATTATCGAATTCTTCACGGGTGTAAAGCGTATAGTCGAACTGAAGGTTGCTACTAATGAATTTGTTAAGCAGATGACCGTGGACGAGAAGAACATCATCACACAAACGAAGGACCAAGTTGATAATAGTATCGATGAACATGTAAATGAATTGACTGATGAAGAAGTGGCTGAGGCGTTAACTCAAGTTCACCATTAAACCAAACCCCAGATATGAGAAAACCCGCCATTGCAGCGGGTTTTTTATTGGGAATATTATTGGCGGGACGTGCGGGAAGTGAATTGTTCTATTGGTGGGAGTATTTATTTATCATTGGTATTCAATCAAAGAATAATCACTCATAAGCCTCAGCAACACCCAAAACATTAAAGTAACCTGAAAATTAATCTTTACTAATACTCTGAAAATATGGGATATTATTTAAAATTAAATGGTATTTATGTGGCGGACATCACTAATATGTCTCCGCCATAAGTTGTCACACATACACAAGGAGTCATAAGTTTGACCGATAAATCTAAAAGTGTTTCCAGAGCTTCTTTATGGGACTGGGTAAAAGCTATATCTACTCTTACAATGGTGGGTGTATTTTCATATAAAGTATATTTGACTCCGGTAGAGCTTACCGTAGACTTCCCGACCCTATTATCATTATTATTGGCGCTGTTCTCGGTAGCGCTTGCGGCCTTGTTTTACTTTAAAGCAACAGATACGAGTAATACGTTTTATGACAACACATATAACTTCACAAAAGATATTGCCCAACTACTGGCAAAGATTGAAAGTGGATTTGGTGAAAAGCTCAGAAACCTTGATGAAGGCTATTCTTCAATGAGAGATTACCTCCAAAGCACACCGGGTCACAATGGTGATATAGAAACAGCTAAGGAAAAAATTGCAGGGGAAGAAGAGGAAATTGAGAAAGTTATCGCAGAGAGGAATAAAATAGTTAATTCTCTTATCGATAAGGCACAGTTACAGGCAGAAGACAAAGAAAAAATCATATCTGAGTTATCCGAAAAAGAGTCTGAGCTTGTAGCTGCTCAGCGTGAGCTTTCCCAGATGAAAAAGCGACTTTTCATGGATAGAATGCAAAAAAGAGAAGAAAGAGAAGAAAGAGAAATCAGTCATGGTCTTGAATCCTTCACCAGTTCTTTCCTTATTGATAAAATGGGGGCTGATAAAATATTAAATTTGAGCCAACTCAGTATTCGTCGCCACATTAATGATGCATTGGGTCGTGCTCCTCATCAATATATTGAAGACTTAGAGAGGCATGGGTTCTTTGACAATGGCATTAATAAAGATGGTGTTCGTTTTGTGCGAAGGCTGGCTCAAAAGCACTTACAGTAAGCCAATCAATCGGGACTAAAGATAGTTTATTTGATTTCGCTTCATTATACATTTCACATTTCAGCCCTTCTTGGGCTATTAACTTTATCTAAAGGATGAGCATGGATTTAACTTGGGTCGCAATTTTCAAAGTACTAATTGCGGGATTAGGAACTTATACATTACTTCCTGCATTTTTAATACTGCGTGACCTTCTTTTATGGAAGTTAATCGGAGCTTATATCCTCAATGATGACCTACGATTAAAGCTTAAACAATATGTATTTTTAATCAACGAATGGAACGCTAAATATTGCAAAAAAGCCACTAGAAGTATTGAAGATGGAAAATATGTCTTTATTATCGACGGCCAGCCAGTGACTCAAGAAGAGTTTAGTGCTTATTCATCTGACTTAGATAAAATGAGTGAAAAAATCAATGAATTAGACCTCTTTATAAACCGAAAGTCTAGGTTCTTAGATTGGATGCTTCAGCATTATAAACAACAAGGCTCAAATCCTATTCAAGCTTGGATAGAGAAAGAGAAAGAGCGCATTACTGGTGCAGAATCAAGCCAATAATGTGTCAAAACAAGTACTATGCTGGCGCTAACAACTGTAATAGACTCGTTTCTGACCCACCCTCCAATGACTAGGTCAAACTTCAAAGCTGAAAAGTGTCAGAATCAGCTTTGAGCTATTACAGTCGATTTATTATTACTTCTCGTGGCAAGTAAGCTTGCACTGGACCATCATGGATACGCCCTCTCCGTCTTCGCTATAGTTATCATCTTCGCTACCTATGACGAACACATCAACACTCTCTTCGATATCGCGTACAGTCAACTCACGTTCTTCAAGCTCTTCTTTGATGGCACTGGCTAGTGCACTGGACACATCAGATATTAAAGCTCGGTCCAAAGTTTTAAATTTTACCATTGCGGTCTTTTTTACCAGTTTTTCCTTACCTTTACTGCGACCCGGTTGGATGAAGTCATTCAAATCAAGCATCTTATCGATTCGGTTGTTGGTATTGGTAACCATTAGCTCAATGAAGTCGATTTGTTGTTTGGTAGTGCTCATAAGAGGTGTATCTCCAAAAATGTTGTCGTTTGTTTATATCTACTAGTATTTATAGAAATGCGGCAAACTTTTGAAACGTGCCTTTGCTTTTTGGTTGACTAAATACACGTGTTCTATCTCCTATGAACGTTTGAACCCACCTTTGAAAGACTTCGCTTCTCTTTCTTGGTGGGTTTTTTATACCCTGATATTATTGATATATCTGGACATTTTATGACCTTTCGGGTTATAATGTCTGTCCGGTTTGAGTTTCAAGCCACCTCCCAAAAAGTACGAAACACCAAATAACACCCATAAAAAAGCCCAAGGACCGTTTACAGTCACAAGGGCTTTTTTAATTCGATTCCCCAGAATCACACTATTCATTTGAATAAACATTCCTCACGAGTGTTTAATCGATTGTATTTATGCGTCCAACTTTCGTGCTTCTTCTTTTCGAACAAACTCCATCAAAAAAAATAATTTTTTTACCGCATTTACATAAATAACACTTCCATACAAGCAAAAAGCCACCACCGGGACTGACTCCGATGATGGCTATAGTCGATTGCTAAACCTCCAAAGGAATTAAATCGACGCGTCCAACCTAAAAAGGAAAAGAAAAATTGAACAACTCTATTTATACAGATGAAATATTTCTGCACTTCAGCAAGAGCATGAACCACCACCAGTCACTTGATGAGTCTATTGAATTCTTCAGGGCAAATGGCATTGGTGCAACATTGCAGCATACCCAACCACCACAGCAAGAAGGTGAAAGGTACTGCGCCACCATCAAGATTGGTGAATATATTGACTGCCCTATTCGCTACGCACAGCTTGTACAGGCCATTATTAAGATTAATCCGCACATTCATGCTATCAACAAAGAAAGCATCAACCACACACCGCCTACAGCTTGCTTTGGCAAGTTAATTATTGTTGATGGTGCAGATTTAAACAGCACACCAATATTTGAATCATCAAAAGACCTTCATATGACCACGCGCATTAAGCAGCACAATAAAAACAATAAGAACTCACACATCACCATCGAAACTGATGAGTTATTCGCGCACTCAGTTATAAACCAGTGGAGTAAATTATTCCCATCCAAGCGACATGGTGATGGATTTCTTTTTCATAGGAATGGCAGTGACCACGATGCGAACTTATTTGCATTGAGTGACATGAAATGTGTTTTGGATGATGAAAGGCATAATTATTTCTCTTTGATGTATAGCGCCAATGACTTCGCTGATGCAAGCCAAGATATCAAGCTAAACACGCACAAAAACTTACATGATTGTCTATCTTGGGAGAGTTCAACCACCAGTTGTGCAGCGCTAATCGAGCCAACCGGAAGTGGTAAATCCAAAACCTTCATAAAGCTTGCAAAATTACGCACCAATGGCACTCATCGAATATTTACGCAACCAACAAGAGAGTCACGCAGTGTGTTCGTGGAATCAGTTGGCAGTGAGAATATCATCCAAATTTTTGGCAATGAAGAGTTGGCATTAGTAGCAATTGACCCAAAGCACGAGAATGAAGTTAAGCTGGCATTTAGCAAATACTATGAAGATGAAAAAGCACCGTCACTATCATTTAAAAAGTTTATCGATAAAGAGCTTAGCTTTATTAGTGATAGTGAACGTGATGAATTAATCGAAGCTCATAGTGAAAACAACACCAACATGAAGCGCAGAGATTTACCACTTTGCATGACTCACGATAAGCTTGAGTTAACTGTTAGTAAGTGTGGTGAGAAGTACAACCCATTCAAAGGCTCAGTTATCTACTCAGATGAATACAGAACCGGAACCGTAGCTAGTTTACCCAATCAGAAGCACAAGCCATCAATCATACGTGGCTTAAAGCGACTATACGCAAGTGCTGAATCAATAGCGCTGATGGAAATCAAGGCGTGGATTGAAGATGTGCGAGTTATTGGTTGTGGTGTACTCAAGCAATATGATGGTGGGTTATATGTAATGCGCGTTTCCTCTACGCGTGCTGAAGATATGCGTGATGAATGGTTTAGCTTGGTCAACCCGAAATTCAAAGCCGTCATAGCCAACGGATGTGGCTCAGATGTGAACTTCACGAATAACAAAGGAAGTAATGAATGGCGTAATGATGACGTATGCACGATAGCTAGCTACCCCACACATAGGCGCGTATATGAAGCAATGCTTTGCCTTCGTAATGATAACTTTGAATATGTACGTGAATTGCTTGTAGTGGCGGACATAACCCAGTCATTGGGTAGGAATATGGGTTTTAGGAATGAATCAGGTGCAAATAAACACCTATTGATAATACCTCACCAGTTACATATAGATATGGAATTCGTTACTAAGCACGTGTACATGACTGATGACTTGGATTTCGTAACCAGCAAGATGTACGACTCGACTAGTGACGTATCGCTTCATGCGTACCTATCTCGACTTGTTGCTGGTGAATCCGTACCAACCAAGTTGGTTATTAGTGAGCTTGGTTTAGATATGGATGAGAAGTCAGTAAACAAGAAAGCAAAGTTGATGGGGTTATCGGTAACACGTAAGCAGGTAGATGGAGTTAAGCTTCAATTTATTACACGTGGAAAATAAAACACCTCATCAAATCAAAGCAAGTAACATCGACCGGGTTTGATGAATCAAGCTTGCTTGGTGAAATCAATTACACGTCGATGTTTAATCACGCGAGTGATTACGTACATGAGAGAAGAAGATGACTGATTTGTTGTTTACCTATAATAAAGGACATATCACTAATCGGTCATTACATATGAAGTGCCACATTTGTTGGTTACCTATAATAAGGGAGCAATATCTTTATCTGGCACATATGGAAAAGACACGGGCAAAGCCCTTAGTCTAAATCACTCGGTGAAACATTCAGTAGCAAGCTACTTCATTAATTCACCATCGGATTGATATCTTCACTGCGTTCAGTTTTATAATTTTGACCCGATAACATGTAGCCAGACCCGTCCCAGCGAAATGCACATAAAAAGCACCAATAACAAAAAAAAGTTTAAAAAAAGTACGTACTTCCATAAATACATGTGTAGTCAATTTAGACACAAACATTCACTGGAGATACAAACACATGAACACATCACTACTAAGCAACGTAAACACATCAAAAGCGGACATCACTTGGAACTTTAACCTCGAAGGTCAAGCAAGCAAAACAGCGGCACTATACGGTGGTCGCTTTGAACCAGTCATCAATAGACTTCTTAACATGTCAAAGCCAAAAGATGGTTGCTGGATTTGGACCGGAAGTCATAGTAACTACGGCAAATACCCTAAAATTTCACTGGCCCAGAAAGAGCGCAAGATGTTCGATGGCGATAACGCATCCATTGGTAGCCACAAACTGTCACATATTATCTTCAACGGCGTTATACCAAAAGGTAACCAAGTTCGCCATAAGTGCAGTAATAGCAATTGCATCAACCCAGAACATATTGAGCACGGCACTGCCAAAGAAAATGCACATGACAAGTGGCGTGACAATACGATGCCAACCAAGTTAACCGAAGGTATTGTTCGCACCATTAGACGCACACAGACTATGCGCAACATTGACCTTGCAGAGATGTGCGGAGTTAGTCCTTCCACGATAAGTGCAGTGAAGCACAACAGAACTTGGAAGCACGTGTACTAACCACTTCGTTAAATCAAATAAATACAACCACCAAGAAGGGACTCGCATTGAGTCCCTTTTCTTTTATCAAGGGTGGAACACGTATCTTGCACAAAACACAAATCGACCTCGAACTCTCTTTGATTGAGCAAGGCAAAATCAATTACACCGCCAAAACTCACCGCAATAACTCATCCGCAGAATTCAACGTATTAACCAAGTGCCATGAGAGATTTGAAAGTGAAATCATCCGCAGGCTTCGCGAGTTAATCGATGGAAAACCAAGTCCGCACAATATTACTCACGCTGGCATCAAGCTCATACTGGAAATTACACCAAGCATAGTCTCCGCGCTCACATTAAGACTAGTACTGGCTTCAATTGACCAACCAATACCTTTGACTCAACTTGCCTTTCAAGTAGCTAACGAGCTTATACAGCAACACAAGTACAGCTTCCTCGTTACTGAAAGTGAAATCCAAAAGCACCGATTCGATATCAAAATAGATTACCAATACAGTCGAAACGATACGTTAGCGAAGCGGGTCGATATGTTGATTGCAGATGAGTGCCTCACACCGCCCAACCTAACACAAGCCGACAAAACCAGACTTGGTATCGGACTGCTTTATCTCATCAAAAATATTGGCCTTATCGATATCAACACCACAACCATTGGTGCAGGCCGAAAACAACTACAAGTCAAAGCATCACAACCCTTGGTCAAGTACATGAGTGACCACAATGAAAAGCACTCACTACTCCATCCGTTGCGTCAACCCATGATAGAAGCACCAAAACCATGGAAAAGCCTATATAAATCTGGTGGATATCACACCATTAGTAGCAATTTTGTTCGTGGTGCTAACACCATTCAAATGAGAGCACTCAAGGAGTCCAATCTTGAGGATGTATTCACGGCCGTAAACAAGCTACAGGGAGTTGAATGGCGCATTGACAGTCAGATGCTCGATATAATCAAAACCCTTACCGTTGAATGTCCTGATATGTGCAAAAGCACCTCTTTCATGGAGCAAAAATCAATGGTGGAGCCATACCCAAAGACCGGGACCGAAAAAGAACAAGCACAGTGGCGATTTGAATCATTTCTTATTGTCACACAAAACCAATCCAATTTGAGCAGGAAGACTCGCTTTCTCAAAACCCTTTCCATCGCTGATGCATTCAAAGATTATCCAACCATTTACTTTCCACACAATATCGACTCAAGAGGTAGGACATATCCCATACCCACCCTATTGAATCCACAAGGTGATGATGTATCGAAAGCGTTACTCTTGTTGCAACCTGAAAAGGTGACTGGTGATGGTGGGCGCTGGTTGAAAATCAACATTGCCAACCTATTCGGTATGGACAAGCTATCGATGTACGCAAGAATAGATTGGTTCGACCGTCATTTGGATGAGTTAATGGATGACCCGATGGATGGGTGTCGATTCTGGACCAAGGGCGATAAACCGTTACCACTTCTTCAAGCTTGTCTGGATTACAAGAATTACCTAGTCACAGGTATGAGTTCAGTGGTTTGCCGGGTCGATGCAACGTGCAGCGCCATACAGATTATCGCGGCAATGACTAGAAACCCTGAACTTGCCACTCTTACCAACCTATCAAACGATGCATCAATCAGACGCGACTTCTATCAGGCCGTAGCAGACAATCTCGACACTGAAGTGATCAGCGAAGCTGATCACCCAAAGGTTGCAAGACGATGGATTGGCAAGATATCACGAAAGCTAATAAAGCCCAGCGTGATGACCAGCCCCTTCTCTGTTAGTCCACGAGGTATTCAACGCCAACTCATTGAGTACGTGAAAGCACACAGCACACCTACAAAGCCATTTATACAACATGATGACAAAGTGGTCGTTACTTGCTGCACCTACCTTCAAAAGAAGCTTACACACACTCTTATAAAGAAATACCCGCAACTCAAGCTGGTGATGGATTTCATGAGAAGTAATACCCGAAAGTTAACACTTGAAGGTAAATCACCACAATGGACCCTACCGAACGGACTCACTTATGTGCAGCATGACATCGATTACGATTCGGTGCGTGTTGAGTTCAGATATAAAGATGTAAGGCACCGGGTGCGCGTGAGAGATTCTTTGGATGAGCACACGATTAACGCAAGAAGACAAAGCAATAGTGTAACGCCAAACCTGATTCATAGCCTTGATGGGTGCCACATCCATATGACTGCCAACCATTGTGACTTCGAGATAACACCTATTCACGACTCAGTGGGTAGTCACGCAAACAATATGAGCAACTTGCAGCGCATTACTCGTGAGCAGTTCGTGTCACTACATGAGCAATTCAACATCAACAGCATATTCGAAGGTGAACTTGATATAAACATCGGTGACTTTGATATCAACGAGGTCATGAGCAATCCATATTTCTTCTCATAAATAACCGCATACACGAAAATAAATTAAAAAAAGAGTTTTTATATTGGTTTATCGCAGCAGATTTGAAGAAACGATAGCAAAGTCACTACATGATAAAGGTGTTGATTTTGAGTATGAGACCTTAAAAGTTTCATACGTATCAGCGCACAAATATACGCCAGACATCATCATTCGAAATAGTGATGGAAGCATAAAGCACATCATCGAGTTAAAGGGCAGATTCACAGCAAGTGATAGGTCCAAGCACATCCAAATCAGAAAGCAACATCCCGATATTGATATTAAATTCGTTTTTATGAATGCCAACGTAAAACTCCATAAAGCATCAAAAACAACGTATTCCATGTGGGCAGAAAAACATGGGTTTACGTGGTCCAACAAAGTCATTCCAGATGAATGGCTCTCTTAAAAACCGGAGCACCCGCCATGTCTACATTCCTTACCAGCTTAGCCACCAAATTACTCACGCAAAAATTCATCACCAAAGTCTTTATCTTGCTAGCCGAATTTTTATCAAAACGAACTGATAACAAAATTGATGACGAATTAGTAGGCGCTATTAAAGAGGCCATCAAATAATGGATGACTTCCCTGCTATGTCAGTCGAGCTAGTTAGCCGATTGAGCGCCATGTTCCCGGAGGTCATATCGACACCCGAAACCCCTATTCGCGAGGTTGATTTCAAATCAGGCCAACGCTCCGTCATCACCCTTCTTAACTCGCTTATAGAAGAATCGAACGCAAGAAATAAAGGATAAAAAAGAAAATGTGTAGTGCTCCAAAGACGCCAAAAATCGAAACACCTAAAAAGAAAATTATCTCCGTACTGAAAAACCCTTATGACGACGAATCCATCAGCACTTACAAGTCACGCGGCGTACAAGGATTGACCATTAGGCGCACCCCACAATCATCCGGTGCAGGCATCAACAGTAGCAACAACAACGGGTAATAATAACTTTTGAAAAAATTCGAACATACACCAAATTTCGCCAAGTCCAGATGGGATGCACTCACTACGAAAATGGGTGATTTACTTGAAGGTTGCCGTGAATTTGCAGACCTAACAATCCCCCATGTATTGCCACCTGATGATGTAACTGGCGCACACCAATTAGTAAAGGCACCACTGAACAGCATTACTGCACGTGGCATATCAAGCCTTGCAAACAAGTTGTTGCTAATCTTACTCCCTCCAAACGCATCCTTCTTCAAACTGAACGTTGACGAGCAAACATTGGTTGATATGGGTGTAAATCCAGCCGAAATCAAAACGATGATGGCCGATATCAACTTGCAACTTTCTCGTGTTGAAAGTGAGTCAATGCGCATCATTGAATCAAGCACGTTACGCAAACGATTTTATGACGCATTGGTGCTTTCGATAATCACAGGTAACGCTTTACTGCATGCCGATGTTAATAGTAATGGCAGTCGAGTTTTCTCACTTTTAAATTACCGATTGAACCGGGATTACAATGGACAAATTCGTGAAATTGTCGTTTCAGAGCAAGTTGAAATCAACAGCTTGGGTGAAGATGTTCGCAAGCAAATATCAGAAGAATCCACCATCAACAATGATGACAAATTTACTGAGATGTTAACTTACATTTACCTCGGTGAAGATGGTGCTCACCACCAATTCCAAGAAATCAAAGGCGTAAAAATTAAAGGGACCGATGCCAAGTACCCAAAAGGCAAGTCTCCTTGGATTCCAATTCGATGGAGTCAACGAAATAACAGTGACTATGGCGTTGGATTGATAGAAGTTTATATTGGTTCGGTTCGGGAGTTGGAGGGGTATCACAAATCTTCACGTGATTTCATATCAACCACGACAGATATTAAATTTGGCATCAAGCAAGGTAGTGCATTAACACCTCGTAAACTTGCAGCACTTAAAAGCGGTGAAGTGATTGCCAATGCTGATATGAGTGACGTTACCGAGTTAAAAATATCACGAAATGGCGAGCTACAAATCATAGAAAAGATGATGAACACACTAAAGCAAGAGCTTGCACAAGTTTTCTTATTATCAAGTGGTAATGTTCGAAATGCTGAGCGAGTCACTGCACAAGAAATTCGTATGCTTGCAGATGAAATCGACCAACAACTTGGTGCTACATACTCACTGCTTTCAGTCGAGGTCCAGACATCACTTGTAAATGTAATTCTTTCCCAGACACCTTCCTTTTCACAATTATCAGATGATGTAAGTTTCAGCATCACAACTGGCATATCCGCTATTGGCAGAAATCACGACCTTACTAAACTGGACGAGTTCGTACAAAGAATCGCCCAAACATCACCAGAAGCAATCAACTATACAGAATACGCAAAGCGAGTTGGTAGCTCTCTTGGGATAAATATCGATAACTTATTGAAGACACCAGAGCAGTTACAGCAAGAGCAGATGCAACAGCAAGGCATGTCAAGAATGGGTGCTATGGGTGTCTCACCAGACATGATGAAACAAGCCAGCGATATGGTCAAAACCAGTGGTGGCGACATAAATAAAATGGCCCAGCAGGCCGGGATTGACCCGGCAATGATTGAGCAAATGACAGCACAATTTCAACAACAATAATAACTATTAGGAAATACAACGCATGACAAAAGCAAAAACAAAGCCAGCACCAACCGAGCCAGTACAGCAAACCGAACCAACCGAGCCAGTACAGCAAACCGAACCAGCACCAACAGAACAAGAGCGACCAACCCATATCAATGGTGTCGAGGTTGAGTACGTAAAAATGGGTGATTCAGGCATGGTCTTACAGAAGTTCGTGCAGAAACCTACAAAAGAGCCAAAGGAGTAATAGGTATTGAGCTTACATATCGAGCAATCACCGGAGACCGCTGAGTCACCGGAAGTCGCAGAAGTAACACAGGCAGAGGTAGCACCCGAGCAACCACAGGAAATTACGACCCGTCCTGATGATATTCCTGAGAAATTTTGGGACACCACAAGTGGCACAGTAAACACGAAAGCCTTATTGGAATCTTACACACACCTTGAACAGAAGATGTCAGCAAAAGAGCCAGAAGCACCAAAAGAGCCGGAAGCCAAGCCTGATGATGGTGATACTGTTGAGCCTGATGCACCAAGTTTTGATGAGGCCATCCAAAAAGCCACGGAAGAGTTTCAAGCTAACGGCGAATTATCTGATGAGATGATGAAATCACTAGGTGATATTGGCATCTCGGAAGCCTTAATTAACGGATACATAAAAGGTGTTGAAGCTGACTCGAAAGCGGCGCTAGGTGAAGTTCACACGGTTGCAGGTTCAGAAGAATCATGGACAGAAATCATGGAATGGGCAGCATTGAATATCAGTGCAGATAAAACCAAAGAATTGAACGAAGGGTTGGCTAGTAACGATAATCGTATCAACACAGCCATCGAGTTGAAGTCTCTTTTTGATAATGCCGTCCACAACCCACAGGTGACCATTCAAGGCAGTAGCGCAAGCATAACTGGTGATACAGGTCCGTTTAAATCACAAGGTGAACTTATTGCTGCAATGTCAGACCCTCGATACAAAAGCGATACGAATTACCAGCAAAAGGTCCACGCACGACTCGCGAAGATGTAACCAAAAAAACACCATAAATACGAACTGATGAGTATGTCGGTGATTCCCTCATCGGTTCTTTTTTTTTAAAAAACCAACAAATCACCACCAAAAACAAAAAAAACCAGAAATACACCTCGACAAAAAGTGAACACCCAAGTTCGCAGACCGCTAGTGCGCTAGTGACAATCTCACCAAAACCTACATTCACAACCCCGTCGAACCCCTTCGTATTTCACCTCCTTGGGAATTCTCCCAACTCAATAATAAATGTAGGAAAAATATCATGGCATATTCTCTACCCGGACAAGACAAGCTTGCTGGCTCCGATTTGGCCCTTTTCGCCAAAATCGTAACTGGTCAAATTTTAACCGGCTTCCAAACAAAACGTAAATTCACTGACTTAGTTACAACCAAAACAATCCCTCATGGTGTTGGCGCAAAAATAAAAGTCGTGGGCGATTCCGATGATGGCACGCTCCATTCGAAGGGCTCTTCGATTACGGGTGACTCTCTTTACCGCTCAGAAAAGCTTATCAACTTAACTGACACTATCCAGAAGACATTCCACCTTGCTGAAGAGGATATTTCATTCTCTGATGTAAATGAGCAAATGCTTCACTCCCAGAAGATTTCAGAAACACTGGCAAATCGTTATGACGCAGATATCGCACGAGCAATCATCGCAGCAGCACGTGATGCGGTTGAGGTGATTCCGGGAATGGGTGCAGGTACTCGTATGTTGAGCGTAGCATCAACCGCTGATGGCATCTATCAAGCAATCGTAGCCGCAAGTGTTCAGATGGAAGAGAAAGGCGTTACTTCACCACTTTACTGTTTCTTAGCTCCTGCTGAGTTCAGTTTATTGCGAAATGATAATCGCGTTATCTCAGTCGATAATGGCGGCGCATCAACGGGTGGCATTTCAGGCAATGTAATGGCTTTGGATATCAACGGCGTGACTGTAATGAGTTACAACAAAGTATTCAAGAAAGATGAATCAACCAACGCAAACTTGGATGCTCACTTGAAGTTCAATAACACAACTATCTTAGGTGTGGCTTTCTCTGCCGAAGCAGTCGGCGTTGTTAATCTTGAATCCGTTAAAACGCGTGTTGACTGGTTAGCAGATAAAGCAAGCTGGCAGTTACGCGGCTCGTACTTGAACGGTGTTGATGTACTTAACCCGGCATGTGCAATCGCGTTCGATAGCGCATCTGTTTAATTAGTTAACCACTAATTACTTTTAAAAAGACCACCTCCGGGTGGTCTTTTTTTTGGTCACGATAAATACAGCCATTAAATGAAGTTCAAATCTCCACATAACCGCGAGAACCCCTACCCATGAATGAATTAGATAGCATCAATGCAATGTTGATGTATGTCGGTTTACCGCCAATCGCCTCACTTGCCGACTGCGACACCATACTCCCAGCGGCCCAAGCACTTATTGCACTTAATCATGCCAATAACACCGCACAGGCCCGAGGATGGATATTCAATACCGACCAACAAATCACACTTGCACTTGCTACTGATGAAATTCCATTACCTGCAAATGCACTCGGCATCACCAACAACCCCTCCCTCACAAAGCGGGGGAATAAACTATACGACACAGAAAATAATACATACAAATTCACACAAGCACAGACGGTTGACCTAATCAGTTTAGTTAATTTTGATGACCTACCAATGCTTGCGCAAGTCTACATATTATCAATCGCAACTCGTGAATTTTCGATGTCACAAACTGGCTCAGCAAGTGCTGACCAATTACTGAATCGACGAGTGCAGGAGGCCGCTACAGAGCTTGTTCGCATGGAGATGGATGCAGAGCCAATTGCAATCCTTATCGACCCAAACAAAGTAACACTAGACCCAAACAGCATGAGAGGGTAATCGAATGGCTATCATTACATCGACGGTCGCGAATATGCACGGCGGGATTTCGCACCAACCTTCCCGTATGAGACATAACAACCAAGTCGCTGACTCGTTAAATGCAACATTTAGCATCGTTGACGGTGCATCAAAAAGAAACCCATTAAAGTACAAGCATCACATCTCTCTCCTCAACCAGCCTGATGCAAAGTATCACGTCATTGACCGTGATGATAATGAGCAGTACTTGGTAAAAATAATCAGCAACTCGATTAAAGTTTACGACCTACATACTGGTGAAGAGAAAGTAGTTGATGCGCCTGAAGGCTTGGATTACTTGGTGACAACAAACAAACCAAATGAAGTATTTGAGATTAAGACCGTTGCTGACTACTCATTCATCTGCAACAAAGAAGTCATTATTGAAATGGATGTCAACCCAAATGCGGACCAAGTGGCCCCACCCCCTTCATGGCAACCACCGAACACGTCATTCAGGCGACAAGAAAGTGGTGTTTCATATAATGAACCCCTCATCAACCCAAGCGGGTTAACTCGCGCCGGAAGCGTCACTATATACGCCGACCTACCGTCAGCATCCTCAGTACCAACAGGCAGTGTATACATGGTAATGGGTGATGAGAACAACAGAAGCAGACCTTACTATGTTAGAGCCGAAGGCGGTGCTTGGATTGAGAGCACAAAACCCAACATCCAGAACTCCATAAATTGCTTAACCATGCCTTGGGCGCTGCGCTCAAATGCTGACGGCACATTCACGTTTGTTCCTTTTTCTTTTGATAATCGACGCGTTGGTGATGAAAAGTCAAACCCTGTACCCTCCTTTGTTGGTAACAAAATTCATGATGTAATCTTTCATCGCAATAGACTTGGATTCATCTCTGGTCAAAACTTGATACTAAGCAGGATTGGTGATTTTAAGACCTTCTTCCGCCAAACCGTGGCCCAAGATTTACTGGCTGATGACATGATAGATATAACCTCCAACTCATCAACAGGTAGTGACCTTGAGTACGCGATACCGACCAAGGGTGGACTACTACTCTTCAGCAAAACCGAGCAACACCTACTCGATTCAAGTGAAACCTTATCACCTACCAAGTTACGACTAAATCTTGCCACATCATACCGAGCCAGTAATAAGTGCGAACCCGTCAACATTGGCAGTGATGTCTACTTCACCACACCCAGCGGCGTTAAATCTAAAATGCAACGGTACTTCATACAAGGCGATACATTATTAAATAACGCATCAAATATCACCGCTCACGTACCCGACCTGCTCGATGACGATATTTTTCAAATTGTTGGCTCATCAATTCACAGTCAAATATTCTCCACAAGCCGAACCAACCCAGACACAATCAATAGCTATAACTTTCACTTTAATGGTGACGAACAAGTCCAGTCAGCATGGGGTGAGCAGAAGTTTATTGGTCATAAAATAGTTTATATGCATGTGATTGGCGGGTTACTTTACGTGATATCAGAGAAGTCAGATGGTGTATTCGTTTCAACATTAAGCATTGACCGCTCTCTTGAGTCTGGTTTGTTAATTGACAACAGGACAACCATCAATGGCACCTATAACGACTCAGTTAAGCGCACATCCATCAGTGTTGATTATGACCTAGAGCCGACCGACTTTGCAGTATTTGACGGTGACGGCATTCGTGTAAACCCGGTTGATGTGGAGTTTATTGATGGCAGAACCATTAGTATCACGACCGACCTAAACAAGACTACAGGAACACTAGTGCCTTACACGCTTGGTAACCTTTATGATTTCAAGCTGGGATTGAGCGAACAGTTCATTCGTGACTCAAGAGGTGCACCCGTAAATACAGCAAAGGCGCTATTAAAGTCAATCAGCCCAAGTTACACCAATTCACATGATTTTAATGTCAGCATTAACCCTTACGGTCAAGAAAACAACCAATGGACTCGTGACTTCGCTATCGAAACAGTTGGTACAAACATTAGAATCGATGAGATAAAATTCAACTCAGGTGCAAAGTCTTTCAGTGTGGGTGGGTACACCGACCAAGCCGAAGTCTCCATTAACTCGAAGTCACCCTACCCGGTAACAATCACATCGATAACCTATGAGTTACGCTCAACACCAAAAGGTAACATCCAATAATGAGCACCTACAAAATAGAGCGCGTATCGAACTTAATTGTGGTGAATGCAATAGCACAGCAACTCAGACAAGCAGATATCGATGAAGTCTTGAGGATGGGGTACAAGAGTGGTTTTGATGCTGTTATGGAGTCAGTAAAGGCCAGTACCGAGGATTGCTACATCGTTATAGATAATCATACACAATCACCCTTTTGTATCTTTGGCGTGTGCAACCAAAGCACCGCACCAGCGCCTTGGCTACTTTGTAGTGACAAGATACACAAGCACAAAAAATCGCTACTAAGGGAGGCGAAACCAATACTCAATGCCTTTAAAGAAAAGTATGGCCGACTATCCAATTACGTATCAGTTAATCATGACGAGTCCATAAAATTCATCCACCACCTTGGGTTTGAGTTCGGTGAAATTGCCGACTTTAACAATCATAAATTCATCAACTTCCACATGGAGGCATAACATATGGACCCGCTTACTATTGCGATACTGATAATCAGCATTGCCACATCAATCCAAGCAACGAGTAGCGCAAACCAAGCCGCTGAAGACAACAAGAACTACCTTGAAAAGCAAAGCAAAATAAACAATGAAATTGCTGAGGATGAAGCAGACCAAAATGCTTCTGAGGTTAGCAAGGAAGCCATCAAGCAACGCGCCCAAATAAGAGCAACTACAGGTGAAATGGGCCTTGGAGGCCAAACAGCCGACCAGTTTATTGAAGATAGTTTATTTGCAGAGCAAGAGGAAATCGAACGAATTGAATTTGCACGCGTTAAAAAGCTAGAAGCAGCCAAAGTTCGTGCCGAAGGCGGGGCCATATCAGGTGGCAGTACGGTAGCAGCAGGACTCCAAATAGCTGGAGCGGTAGCTTCAGCAGGGGCTAGAAGCACCAACAAGAAATCGGATGGAAAAGTATAATCATGCAAAGAACTGTAAACGAAGTTAAAAGTGCACTCGGACTTGCCGGGTTAAACATTAGAAAGACGAACACAAATGTTGGTCAAATGCCATTACAACGAGCACCGCGTGACACTACATCCCAACAAGTTCAACAAGGACTCGCATCTCTTAATCGAGGCGTACAGGAGTTGGATTACGCACAACGCAGAAGTGATGCTATCGACGATAAGATAGAGGCAAAACTCGTGGCTGAAGCGCAATCATTAGAAGCAACTCAAGCTGCGAATAACGCAATCGATTTCTCCATCAAGCTGGGTGCTGAATACGATAGTGCTCAAGGCGCATTTAAAGACAAGCTCTCCATGACTCCTGATGAAGTCAACCAAATCTACAAGAGTCAATACGCCAAGTTTGGTGCTGATTATCCAGACAAGCACACCCGAAGTGCAATCAACAGCGTATACAACAAAGGCCGTCAAGGCATAATCAATACGCACTACTCAGTAATAAATCAAGAATTGACGCGCAAGAAGGTTGAAGGCATTACGTCACTTGGTGTGAATACTATCGTGGCAAACCCTGAAGAATTCTCTATGAGCGCACTTCAGTCTGAGCTTAAATCCTTGAACTTACCGGGAGCAGAGCGAGACAAGGTTGAGTATAACATCTTGACCACAGCAGCCATAACCACAGGTGACCCGAAAATCCTAGATTACCTACAAGGTACTCGGGATGACGGCAACTTACGCATTGGTAGCACACCCAAATACGCACGTGCTTTAAAAGAAGTTAAAGATGGAATTATCCGCACCAACAATCGCAAAGCAAGTGAAGCTGAGCTTGGTCGATTCGATGGCCTTTACGAGCTTGCACTGAACAACAAGACCACTCGCAGTGAAATTCTTGAAGCAGACATCACACCTCAACATAAAGCCACCTTAATCACACAGTTAACCAAGGGTCAGCAAAAGGTAGTTGATAATACCTCATACATAGACTCGGTTAACAGCCAAGGTGCGAATCGCATACCTAACACAACAAAAGGAAGGAGCGCAGTTGAGCGTGGATATATTGAGCATCGAAAGCAGCTTGAAGCAAAAGGTGTGGACCCGGAGGTTATGGATAGAATACTAATTCAGAGCTTCAACTACACAGGCATCATGCCATCAGCTTACGCCGGAAAGGTACAAGCTGATTTGACATCTACAGACCCGGATACGCAAATTTACGCACTCAAGCAAATCAATTTAGTCAACGAAACATCACCTGAGTTTGGTGAGAGCTTTACCGATAACGAGCGACTTGCCGCAACAATATACAAGTTCAGTGGAAATCCTATTGAGGCCATTCGGGTGGCAACGAATAAAGGTGAAGTCACGCCCGACCAAAGAAAGGTACTGGAACGTCAATTTACCAAGGACATTGATAGCAAAGCATTGCTTAGTGAATTAAATGACGAGCGATTTGATAACGATGGATTCTGGGATGACCCGATGTCCACCACACCACAAATCAGCAACGCATTTGAAAGTACATTCAAGCACTTTTACGTACTATCAAATGGCAATACTGAAGCAGCGAAAGAACTTGCCTATGAAAAGATTAGTAAAGATTGGTCTGTTAGTGAATTGAGCGGCAAAAAGCGTGTTCAGTTTATGGCACCAGAATCAATCAATTACGGGCAAGAATCTAATGACTGGCTGAAGTATGACTTTGAGATGTTCAGCAAGAAGCACGGTGGGTTGCCGGAAGAGTTTCAATTAACCACAGACATCATCACGGTTAACACCAAAGGCCAGAAGTCATGGTCAGTATCAAGGTTAAATGAAAATGGATTAATCGAACCTTTACGCAATGAAGATGGCGAACTAATTCGCTACTCCCCTTCACCAACCGACTTCGCTCAAAGCATTGAAACGCTAAATAACACTGATGAAGCAAAAGCCGAAACAAAGGCCGCTTGGGATAACGCAAAGCGCATCAGAGCCACACACAAGCGAAGACAAGAGCTTGAAAAAAGCAACCCAGAACTATTCACCACAAGCATGCAACCGAAGTTTTAAAAAAAGAAGCCCATGACAGATATCTTAAAGTTAGAAATTGACCGCCAAGTTGACGAATTCAAGCAACCAGAGGTTATCGAAGAATCACCCGGAGCACTCGATGTGCTCGGGGCTGCTTTTGAGCGTGAGAATAGCATAGGCTCCCTACTCTCAAATGTTCAAAATAACTTCAGTGTTGATGAAAATTACAACCCACTTACTGATATCAAGGATGATGAACAGTGGACTCCTTATGCTGACCGATTCGCCACAAGTGATAGTCGCGACGAGACCGAATGGTTGAAAGCAAAAATCACGAAAGAAAACCAGAATCGGAAATTCATCGATAATGCGGATGGCTGGGGGATTACTGCCAGTATCGCCGCTGGTGTTCTGGACCCAATCAACCTCATCCCGCTTATCGGTGTAGGCTCCAAGGTTGCAAATACAGGAACAAGGCTAGCTCGGTTCGGTCAAGGATTCAAAACAGGTGCCGTTGTCGGAGTCCAATCTACAGCATTAAGTGAAGCAGTACTCCAGTCAACCCAAGAAACCCGCACAGCAGAAGAAAGTATCACTGCCGTCATTGCAGGGAGCTTACTTGGTGGTGTGCTTGTTGGTGGCGTAAAAGCATTACCAAAAGGTCGTTATGAGCAAATCAAACAAGAGATTACTGATGACTTACTTGACCGAGCACCTACACCTTCACCAAAAGATGGTGGGGCAGCAGCAACCAAACAAACAACCCTTGATGATGAAGCGTTAACTGGATATCCCGGCGTAAACACTGGGTTCAATGTAACGGCCAACGTAGACTTTGCGCAATCAGCAAGTGTCGTTGTTCGCAGAATTGGGCAAAAACTCTTTCGTGACCCGTTTATCAGAAACAAAAACAAAGATGGCATCGCAAACGAACAGGCACTCGAAACGAGGCTTGATAGATATAACGGCATGACCGCTGGCTTTCGTACTGACATGAAGAAATTCTACAATGAATTCAAAGATACGGTCGAAGGCGCAAGCAAATACTCATTTACTGAATTCAATGAATTCGTAGCCAAAGTCATGCGCCGACAAACACATCATTCGAAACAGCGAAAGCTAGGTCAAAGTGACGCGTTTGAAGATTATCTATCAAAGGTTGGTAGCCACGTAACCAAGAAATACCTAGACCCACTTTATCAACGAGCCGTTGATGAGGATTTAGATGTGGGCAAAGGCGTAAAAGATTACTTCCCTCAGTTATGGGAGAAGTCAGCCATCTTATCGAACCAACAAGGATTTGATGACGCATTAGTTAATTGGCTTGGTTTGATGATGAAGAACAATGAAAAACTGACACCGAAAGACTACCCGAGAATTGCACAGCAAATTCGAACATCTATATTGAATATCAACGATGGCGATATCGCATTCAACATCAATCGAATACTTCCAGAAAGTGCACGAATCAAAGAACGTCAACTTAATATCCCAACCAATATGCTCGACCAGTTTGAAGATTTCATGGTTAGTGATACTGAAAATGTCATCCGCTCATATATCAGAAGTATGTCAGCAGAAATCGAAACCAATAAGGTGTTCAACGGTGGTAAGTGGGCGGATATCGTTGATGAAATAAACCTCGATTACGAGAAGTTAAAACAAGCCAATCCGGACAACGGTGTAGCACTCGACAAGCAGCGAGTTAAAGACATCGACGGACTAAAGAGTAGGCTTGATGTGCTAACCGGAAACAACCCACCACCAAATACATTTACCAAGCTAATGCTAGGGCTTAATACTGCAACAATGTTAGGTGGCGTTCTTATATCAAGCTTACCTGAATTGGCTATGCATGTAGTTAAAAATGGACTCAAAAATTCATCGAAAGCATTCAAAGCTTCATTGCTGGATACGGACTTCAGGAAATTTTCAAGAGAAGAGCTTCAAGCAATCGGTGTAGGTATTGAATCAATTGAAAATACTCGATTGAATCAGTTGGCATATGGCGATTACCACATCAAAGGCACAAGTGATGCAGCAACCAACATGATGTCATCAGTGGTGCAGAAATTCATGAAAGCGACTGGATTACCACTATGGACCGATTTGGGTAAGCTGGCCGCAGGTCGAGGTGCAGTATTCAAAGTGCGCGATGCACTAATGCGCTACAACCCTGATGATGCTCAATTCCTTGCACAGCTTGGTATCGGTAAAAAAGATGCATCACGCGCACTTGATGCCTTCGATGAATCATGGCGTAACTCAAGCAAAGATAATGGGTTCCCGAAATTCGGTGCCATGACAGATGAGTACTCACGCGAATTGATTGAATTGGCAGTTTTAAAACAAGTTCAGTCAACCATTATTACACCAAGTGTAGGTACAATACCTCAATGGGTACACAAACACCCATCACTGCGATTGATTTTTCAATTCAAAAGCTTCCTTGTTGCTATGCATGAAAATTACTTACTAGCCGGGATGCAAAAACCGGACGCTAACTTCATGCTAGGAACCGCAGCGATGGTGTTTCTTGGTGGGGTAGCTTCAGTTACAAAATCGCGACTAAGATACTTTGAGGATGATGACGGGAAGTACGATGCATTAATGGAGAAATATAAAAAAGAACCAACAGCGCTTTTGTATGATGCCATTGACCAATCTGGCGCACTATCTGTACCCACAGAAATATCAAACATCATGTCAAAGACCATAGGATTTAGCCCTATGCAAGAAGCGTTTGGTGTTGACGAGGCACAAAGATTCAAATCCAGAAATGATTTAGGGGCATTACTAGGCCCAACCGTTGGTCAATTAAATAATGCATCGGCCGTTATGTCAGCTACAAACCCGTTTTCAGAAAAAGAATGGACCAAATCAACAACCCATACTGCGCGTAAGCTCGTACCCTTCCAGAATTTGTTTTACACGCGTCAAATCTTCGATAACGCAGAGAAGCTTGTTAACGAGAAATTTAACGTCGAAAAGTAACCCTCTTCCCCTACCACCCGCTCAACTCATCCCCTTCAAAAAACCAAGGTAATCCCTCTTGTCAAAATCCACATCAATCATCTATCAAGGTGACGGCACGACCAATCAATTTGCTATCCCGTTCAACTACATAAAGAAAGACCATGTGTCGATTACAGTAAATGGCATAGGTGGAATCCACGTCGATTGGAACTGGGTGAACGATAACCTAATCGAGATAACACCCACACCAGCAATCGGGTCATCCATCCAAGTATCAAGGTCAACACCCGTAGACCAAAGGATGGTTGATTTCGTTGCCGGAAACACTTTATCAGAGTCATCGCTCGACCTTAGTGACGAGCAATCCATCTATGCCATCCAAGAGATACACACTAAATTTAATGACCTATTGAGTGATGAGTTAAGACCTTACCTTGATGAGCAAGGCGTGCCCGGAACAATCGACCCAAAAGCCATGATTCAAGGTTTAGTTCAAAGCATACTCGACTCAGAGTTACTTGCAGACCTTCAAGCTCGAATCGCTGAAATTGATGCGAATGGCAATATGCTACTGCAAACGATTGATACCCAGCTTGCGGCAAATATCGCGCACTCGGTGTTGAAAAATAGAGTGGATGTTACTGACATCAATATCAATGACATTCGGGCCGATATAACCACAGCAACAGCATCCATTAATCGCGTCGAAGTTGAATCGCTTGATGGCCGTGACGCACTTGCATCACTTATCACCTCACTGCAAGCTAGTAATGGTGACTTGAGCGCACTCATCCAGCAAGAGCAAACCACAAGAACCAGCCAGTTTGACGCACTTGCTTCGACCGTAAACACATTACAAGCACAAACCAATAGAATATTCACCCAACCAAACGCACCAGTTGAGCCGACCGATGCAATATCCATAGGTGATGTTTGGTATGACAATGATGACGGAAACCACCCTTACCGATGGAACGGAACAGATTGGATTGACATTCAAGACCAATCCATCACATCACTCCAAGCATCCTTACAAACAGAACAGACGGTCCGCATAAACCAAGATACGGCCTTAGCCCAAGATATCACGACACTCACCAGTGAAGTGAACACAAACAAAGCCGCAGCCGAATCATCAATCACCACATTAACCAGTGAAAACCAAGCCATTGCATCAGACGTATCCTTACTTGCCACGAAGGTTGACGGCAACGATGCAACCGCACAATCACAAATCACCGCCCTTTCCAATGAGGACTTAGCACTAAGTCAAAGCATCACCAACTTAACCGCATCAACAAACTCTCAATTCGCAACAGCATCAAGCGCAAGACAAGCCTTGTCCAATGGTCAAACATCACAAGCAACCGATATATCAACTCTTTTCGCGAAGACGGGCAATAACGAAGCAGCAATAACAAGTGAGCAAGTAGCAAGGACATCAGCACTAGCATCAGAAGCCCAAGCAAGAGGAATACTTCAAGCTGAATTCAACGCCAATGAACGGTTACTACAAAACCCTGAATTTGAGCTTGGTCGTAAGTTTTGGTCAACATCATCATCAGGTGAGTTCGTGCCGGATACTACAATCGGCACAATTTTAAATGCAGGCCGGAATGGCGGCAAAGCTTGGGAAATCACGGGAAGTAACTGGCTATACTCAAGCAATCCCATTCCGGTCGATACATCCAAAGCATACCGTGTTCGTTTTCGAGTAAAACAAACCGTAGATAACGCCAATAGTCGCGTTTACGCTGGTGTTGCGACACTTGATTCGAACTACCAAGTACAAACTGGTGGTGCAGGCACTCATCGATATTGCGCAGTCGCAGGACAAACGATAACAGTGAGTGGTGGCTGGATGACATTCGAAGGTGTTATCACTGGTGAAGGCGCTGGTCACAATAACTTCAGAGCAGGAACAGCTTACGTTCGACCAATGCTTATCGTTAACTATAGCGGTGGAACCGGAACTGTACACGTTGACTCGCTTGAATTCTTTGATGTGACAGGTGTTGAGCAAAACTTAGCGGCAATCCAAACGGAAGCAACCGCACGAGCAAGTGGTGATGCAGCAACTACATCACTAGTGAACACACTACAAACAACAGTAAACGGCAATACTTCGAGTATCAGTAGCAATCTAGCATCCATTAACGGATTAAACGCACAGTGGACCATAAAAACTGATGTTAACGGTTATGTAGCTGGTGTTGGGTTAAGCAACTCAGGTACCTCCTCAGAGTTTATAGTGCTTGCTGATAAGTTTGCAGTGGTTTACGCAGGTAAGCCAAAGGTGGTCCCGTTCGTTGTAGGGTTAATTAATGGTGTATCAACCATAGGCGTGACAGGAAATCTTATTGTTGACGGCACAATTGCTACTAATGCAATCAAGGCAAATGCGATATCGGCGGATAAGATTAATGTAACCAACCTCAGTGCGATATCTGCAAATATGGGTACGGTTACAGGTGGCACATTCAGAACAGCAGCAAGTGGATACCGATGCGAGATATCATCCAGTGGCTCTTTTCCACTTTGGTATGGTACAGGAACAAAGAATGCTACTAATGCAATTTTCTATGTGGACTCCAGTGGCAACGCATTATTCAGAGGTAGCCTTACCGCCGGGTCAATCGACACAATCCATCTTGCAGAAAACTCAATAACTGAAGCGAACTCCTACGTATCCTCATCAACATCAAAGAGTGTAAGCATGTCCGTTTCACATAAGTCAGTCGGTAAACCATGCAGGATTGAAGTTCCAGTTTCTTATCATGATATTCGAGAGTCGTTCGGCTCAACATTTCCCGCCAGTTCACAAGCGCAAATCACAGTAATACTAAAGCGCGGCACCACAACATTAAAGAACTGGAAGGTAAGCTCCGACAGGACACGATGGTCGAACACCCCTTCCGGCGAACCATCCGAGTCATTCGAAAGTAACGACATTGAATCAAGCTTTGTATTTGTTGACTCTCGGACCACCGAGGAAACCCGCTCATACTCGGTAACAATAACAAGAACGGGTGGCCTGTCAGAATCTTATGCGAGTGCACAGTACTTCTTACTAACCACTGAGTTCAAACGGTAACTATAAATACCTTCTATCAAAGATAATTTTAATAGAAGGTATTTTAAAAAAGATGCAACAAGAGCAAATCCCTGCACAAGAGCAAATCGATAACATCCAAAAGCAATTCACCCAAGCTATCGTACAAAAAGTTGAGTTAGAGCAGCAGTTAAAGCAAATCGACGCACAGATTTTAATGCTACGAAATATGATGGGTGGAGTTGAGTTAGGTATCAAGTCTACGCACGCAGAGCCGGAAGCCACTGAACAAGTGTAATTCTAGCAACAACCCCCTTCCATATATTCAAAAAAGGGCGATGAAAGAGGTTTATTAATTACGCCACTTTTCATCGCTCTTTTTTTATACCCACCCCAAAAGGAATGTAAATGTCCATCTCCAATACGCAGCTTGCGCAAAGCCTGCAAACCCACCTTAACACCCTTCTCGCTCGTGATACGGAAATATCAGACTGGTTGGATGGCGCATATGACGGTGGCCCGAATTCAGACGGGAAATACCCACTAACCTCAATAAACAACACCTTCGGTTTATTCAAAAGCCCGGCGCGACTTGAATGGGAAGTTGGCAACTCAACCGATGGCGCAACAAGTGCAAAAGGTGATGCGGAATTAAGTGCAAATGCAGCACTCGCAACGCTTGCTCAAATCAATGCACTCAAAGTGATTATTGACTCGGTAGCTGCAACCATGAATTCAGATAAAACAACTTCAGAAGCAGCAAAGATAGCCGCAGAAGCAGCACGTGGTGCCGCAATAGCAAATCACAACAGTATCCTTCTATTAAAAACAGATATAGATACGATTGAAGCTAACATATTAACACTCCAAGCCTTGAGCTTTGCGGATGCTGGTGATGCGACGATTGCAGCCAATACAGCAGAAGCAGCAAAAGCGCTAGCCATTGACGCTCAACTTGGTGCAGAAAGCGCTCGTGACATTGCACTGAATGCCGTTAACTACTACACACAAGCTCAGGTTGACCAAATAATCAGTGACTTGGTGAATGGCTCACCAGCAACGATGGACACCTTAAATGAGCTTGCGGCGGCTCTTGGTGATGACCCTAATTTTGCAACCACAATAACCAATCAAATAGCAGGAAAGTCGGACTTGGGTCACAGTCACGTTTACGGTGACATTAGCGGACTAGCAGCAGACTTAAACTCGCGCTCACTCACCACTCACAATCACGATACCGCATACTCCGCAATTACTCACGACCATGACATTATTGATGTATTCGGCCTGCAAGGTGAACTAGACGGCAAAAGCGGTGTTGCACATAATCATGATACAGCCTACCTAAGCAAGACCGGAAAGGCAGTTGACAGTGACAAGCTTGATGGCCTTGATAGTTCATCATTTGGTAAGTTATCGAGCACACAGACTTGGACGGGTAATAACACATTTTCACAGGCAGTTAGGTCAACCATAGGTCACGGCCTAGTTTTAGGTAGTACTGGGGAGTTTGGTGACTTTCTGGGTATCAATGATAATACTGGCTATGGTGGTGCTTATGTAGGCAAGACCGGGTATTGGATACGAACCGGGAACAGCACCGAACAAGCCAAGATTCAAAGAGGAACATCCGCCTACACTATATGGCATGCAGGCAATGACGGCTCGGGTTCTGGGTTGGATGCAGACTTACTCGACGGACAACAAGGCTCGTACTACTCACCAGCAACTCATGGTCACTCATTTATCACTGGTGCCACATACGCTGGCAACCCGGACGCATGGGCCAACGACACACCAAGAGGCGCACTTAGGTATGACGCAGTATCAGCCTCCAGCAGCGGAGCATTACCCACATCAAACAATGCTAACGGGGTCGTATCTGTAGGTGGTCACGATGGTGGATACACCGACCAGCTTGGGTTTAGCTCTAATGGTAATCTATATCACAGAAATAACCCGGGAGCATCGATAGGTGGATGGAGGAAAATATGGACAGAAGGGAATGACGGCTCAGGCTCGGGGTTGGATGCTGACCTGCTTGATGGCTCTCACGGCTCAGCGTTTGGCAAGCTAGCAAATACACAGAATTGGACGGGCACAAACCGATTCGGAAACCTCGGAGCTACAGGTGCAGCCGGATACTTTAATGGGGACGCAAACTACACGAAATTTAATGGTGGGAATATGTACTTCACCACTTCTGTGGGTATTTTCTACAATTACGCCCAGAGCACTTATCACGGTAACACATCCGGGTGCCCTCAATACTTCAGAGGGAATACGCTATCAGGAAATGGATGGAGCCTTAACAGTTCAGGTGCATTCACAGGTAACGCCGCATCATCAACCAAATTTGTATCTACAAGGTCAAACTACAAGGGAGTTACGGATAGTTCCGTTGCTGGTGAGTTGATGTGGAAACATTACGGCAATCAACACACCATCTTTGATGCATCAAACAGCAAGACACCAACCGGAGTAACCAAAGATAATACCAACCCGGATGTAGGATGGACACCTACCTACCCTACCTTGATGGGCTATAACGGCTCAAGCACTTACGGCGTTCGAGTTGATAGATGCCGAAACGCGGAGAATGCTTTTACTCTTGATAACATTGACTCAGCAAGCTTTCTTCGTAGTGATACTACCGATTACTTGAATGCCACCTTGTACGTTCGTGGCGACATAGCAAACGAAACTGGATATCGCGACCACGGGGTTTACGGAAATTACGACTCAAACAAGACGAATCACGTGTGGTCCATGGGTTCAGCATACCGCAACCATGTATCAGGCACCAACTTCGGCAACCTCTATGGGATGGCATACAAGCACACCAATAACGGGACAGGCGGCACAATGGCTGGTGGGCATCAAATTGTATTCACCAGCAACGGGACCGCAGGCTCAGCAATCGGGATGGCAGGCGGAATATGGACCAAAGGCAATGTTACCGCATACGGCACATCAGATGAAAACCTAAAAGAAAACATCACCGAGATATCATCACCATTAAGCAAGGTTTGCTCACTCCGCACTTCAACATTCGATAAACTTGACCGTACAACAGGTGAAAGCACATTCGAAACAGGATTAATCGCTCAAGATGTGCAAAAGGCCATCCCTGAGCTTGTTAGTGAAAATAGTGATGGTGATTTGGTTATTCGTCACGGCAAGAATGAGTTAATCGCACTAGCATTTGCTGCTATCAAGGAGTTAAAGCAAGAAGTTGATGGATTGAGAGGTGCCAGCTAATGGCCCTTCAATCATCAGGCGCTATATCCATTAACGATATAGCCATCGAGTTTGGTTGCGCTAAAGATATGCTCAGTTGTGCCAATGCAGCAGGACTATCAACCAGCAATATATCACTCAGTAGCTTCTATGGGTTATCAGCTTACACCCCGCCATCAATAGTCGTAACACCTAGTCAAATCGACCTTTTCTCGCCAACGTCAGACACCGTATATTTCGAAGCTAATGCAAGCGCTAGTAATGGCAGTGGCAGTTACTCATATAACTGGGCTGTTACCGGGGGTGCAACCATACATAACGGACAAGGAACTACTCTCTTGGTCGTAAAATTCAACACACCTAGCAACACCGGAAGCTCAAACGGAACGATAACTTGTACCGTAACAGATGGAACCGGAAGTACTGCGTCTGACTCATCGACTTGGGCGGTAGCTTACGAAGGTGGTGGCGGAGGTGGAGGCTTCAACTAAAGAGGAATAAAAAAAGGGGTTTTTTACAGATAAATATAAGAAGCCCCTTCTTAACCACTCTCCCTTCAAAGCTACACGGACCCATCCATGGCATCAAAAAATACAACCCAACAACTATATGGCCGAAGACAACCAGAAAACCTTCATATCGATAAAAAGGTAAACATTGCAATCGTAATAACCGTTGTGATGAACCTCGTATGGGGTGGCTATATCTTCGGTGTTAACAAAACCATCCTAGACACGCACTCATCAACCATTCAGCAAATCATTCAAACCCAAAAGAAACTCACAGACTCAACCATCCAACTGAACATCAACGTTCAAACAAACACCATTCATATCGATTCAACCAGCAAAAGTCTTGCCGAAGTCACGCGCACCTTGCGCCACGTAAATGAAAATCAAATCAGACTTCAATCCAAGCTAGAAGAAAGAGGTTTAAACAAAAACTAATGACCAATAACAGAGCAGATGAATCAATCCTAGCGAGTCTTCATGACCTACTAGCCAAGCGCCTTATCGAAAAGTTAAATGACAGTGAAGTTGACGCTTCTACGCTAAATGCAGCCAGCAAATTCCTTAAAGATAACAACATACTTGCACACGCTGGTGATGATAGTGGTGGCTTGGATGAGTTGTCGTCAATTCTTCGCTCCTTTGAAACCAAGGGCCAAGGAAGTAAAGGAGCACATTAACAATCGCTACTAATGTACAGCTTGAGCAACAGTTAAAGGATGATTTCCCCTTCTTCCTTTCTTGCCTCCACCACTACCTCGCACTCCCACCTCCAACCCCTATTCAACTATCCATTTGTGACTGGTTGCAGCATGGTGGCAAAAGAATAATCACAGAAGCCTTTCGTGGTGTTGGTAAATCCCATATCACGGCAGCTTTCGCTTGTTGGTGCTTATTTCGTGACCCGCAAGTAAAGATATTGGTTGTATCTGCGACCCAAGGCCGTGCAGACGCATTCTCTCGCTTCGTTAAAAGATTAATAGGTGAAATCCCATTCTTAAAATTCCTTGCACCCAAAGCTCACCAACGAAACAGTAACATTGAATTCGATGTAGGTCCGGCAAAGAACGACCAGTCACCATCGGTAAAAAGTGCATCAATATCTGGACAAATTACTGGCTCCCGTGCAGATATTCTTGTAGGGGATGACCTCGAAGTCCCGCGCAATAGTGCCACCGAATCTCAACGTGAAAAGCTTCTTACATTGGTTGGTGAATTCAACGCTATCCTCAAACCTACACCCGATTCACGCATCATCTATCTTGGTACACCACAGACACAACAAAGCCTTTACAACAAGCTAACCGAACGTGGTTACGCTATACGCATATGGCCTGCAAGGTACCCGGCTGATATTGATTCGTACAAAGGAAGGTTGGCCCCGTACATCCATGAGAATATGGACAACAACGGAGCACAAATTGGCGATACAACCGAACCAGTGCGATTTAGCAATGAAGAATTACTTGAGCGTGAAGCCAGTTACGGTCGCTCAGGCTTTGCCCTTCAATTCCAATTGGATACATCGCTAAGTGATGCACTCAAATACCCGCTCAAGTTAAACGACATGATGGTAATGGACCTTGATGAATCTGAAGCACCTATCAAGCTTACATGGAGTTCAGCAGAAATCATCGAAGGACTTCCAAATCTGGGGTTTGATGGTGATAGATATGTACGCCCACTCAAGCTAAGCAGTGAATGGTCACCTTATCAAAAGATAGTAATGTCGATTGACCCTAGTGGCTCTGGTGCAGATAAAACAGGTTACGCCGTCATAGCTGTTATTCACGGCTTCCTATTCGTACTAGAAGCAGGAAGCGCCCAAGGCGGATATGGTGACAACACGTTAACCCAACTTGCCAATATAGCGAAGCAATGGAATGTGCATGACATTATTATAGAAAAGAACTTCGGTGACGGCATGTTCACCAATCTATTCAAACCCATTCTTTATCGAACACACCAGTGCCACGTTGACGAAGTACACCACACCAAACAAAAAGAAAGGCGCATCATCGACACTATAGAGCCAGTCTTGAATAGACATAAGTTAGTCGTTAACAGAAGCATTATAGAAAGAGACCATCGTGACAATTGCGACACTGGTGATATAAAGCATTCACTTATGTACCAACTAACGCATATCAGTAAAGACCGAGGAAGCCTTCGACATGATGACGCTTTGGATGCGCTTGCTATAGCGATTGCCTATCACGTAGAGCAGATGATTATCGATGAAGAAGTCGCTGAAGATTCGTACATACTTGAGCAGAAGTTAGCAGCAGTAGAAGCGTTTCTTAATGAAGGTAGTGGCGGATTGTTCGGGAAGGTAACGCATGAAATCGGAAGTCAGTACAGGCTGTAAGATAGTCTTCTTGGGCGGTTGGTGCTTTGAATGAGTTACTATATGCGAAAGGGTCAGTATCAACTATGAACACCAACCCCACCCTTAACTGACCACTAACTACCAGTCTGAGTTGTCTTCCATTTTCATTGCGCTTTCGAATGATACCAATAAAGCATCTGCATCCCTATTAGCATCTTGCTCCGAGTAAAGAGAATACATATTACCCTCTATATAGGAAAAAGGCTCAGGCGTAACAACCAATCTAGCCGCACCATCCTTTACCTGAATCCTAATGCTTGCATATGCATGCACTGCCGGGCCGTATTGATTAGCAGTAAACACAGTGCCAAGGAGGTATTTTCCCGATATAGTTCCTGACTCCTTATCTGCAAACTGCACTACTGATTTCGCATTTTTGAATACGTCAACCATCCAGTTATTGGCCTTAACATATAGTGCATGCTTTTCCGCCCCTTTAACTTTTACAACCCTTTCAATCGGCACACTCTTAGTGGTTGTTACTGTTATGGTAGTACAACTTTGCACCAACACGCTAAAACACAACACACCTAGCATCATTATTGTTTTTTTCATGCTTTCAACTCCATTTAATTATTAAAAGGTGGCTATTCAACCTCCTTATTCAAGCCCTCCTGCTCGTGCAGCAAAGTCTATGCAATATCCCATACTTTCAATAAATTGAAAACTATGAATCACCTATTTCCTGCAAGTAATTAACCTGTCACAATATAAATCAACAATAAACCCGTCTAGCAAGTGGGTACATATGTATTGAGTATTGCGCTCAATTGTGGATAATAAGAGATGAAAAAGGACAAGCTCGAACTTGTCCTTTTGAGTTGATTGGGGGTTCACGAAAGTGACCCTCGATTAGCTTCGCTTATATCTTGAATGATTCGTCAAAATCAAATTCTAACTGTGGTGATTCTTTATAATCAAAATCAACTACCATAACGCCCTCCTTATTCGTTTGTTTTCATTAAGTTCATTATACTACGCCCTCAATAAACGAAATAGCACAATAATAACTAAATCGACCAAAAAACAAGCTTTTCGCTCTTGTTAGTTCCACTAAACCTCGGCATAATCGCGCAAAAATCAATCACTGGACTCTTGGTTGCCTTTAGTTGCAAGGAAGCCTGCCCATTTCGGAAGAAAACCTATATTCAAATCCAAAAATTACCATAAATTTATCAAGGCTTTAGGGCGCGGTCGCGGTCCAAAATGTCCCCATATCGACGAATTTCGAGCTTTGAAACGAATAAAAAAGCCCGTGAAACATATCCGTGAAACATACCAAATCATCACAAATCAAGACCAAAACGGCCGACATTAGTAGCAATCTTCGCACAATCACCAGCAAAGCCTTATAAACACTGGGCCGAAAAATGATAGGCCATCATTTACCAGTAATTATGACTCGATATATTGACGTTCGATGACTCTTGAATTGTTCGTAGATTGCTACTAATGCATACACAAACCTTTAAACCATTTGCAAGACACTTTTGAATAGGTGCGCGAATGGTTTAAAGGTTTTTGCGCTTTTGGTCTTTTTTTTGCCGGGCATTAGTAGCAATAAACATTAGTGGCAATCAAAGAAGCAAAGTATTAGTAGCAATCAAAAGCACATTCAAATTATCAGGCAAAGGTGGTGACTCTTCCGCTCCGGACGTTTCAAAAAAAGTCGTGATTTATATAAATACATTCGACTACCAAAACCCGGAGATATAATTATTATGCACAAGACACCACTTACACACACTGACCTTCAAATGTTGCAAACCTTTGTTGATGCTTACCTCGAAGCCACTAATAATGAAGGTGACGTTGAACAACTGGGCAAGGCTATTGGTTACTACATCGACATACTTAACCAAACAAAAAACAAATTAAATTAAAAAAAAATCTATATCTATCAAAGCCGCGATTCTTCTGGGATTGCGGCTTTTTTGTGTCTTGTTGTTTGGTTGTATTTTAAAAATATATCAGGTGACACTATTGACACCTGATTAGGTTTGAGTCTATCATTTAATTGTCGAGTGACAAGGGTGTCACCTCAAACCAAATAGGAATACATAACATGGCTTCAATTACTTACTACGAATTATCAAACTATAACAACGGTTCACTTATCTTTAAGACTTTTGATTTGGATGGTGTGACATACGAAGACCACTTACAAGAGATTACCGACTGGTTAGAAGAGTTAACTGAATCAACTGGTGAGTTATGTGAAGAGTGGATTGTTTGTGATTACGAAGATGTACCAAGTCGTTTTGTTGGTGAGTGGTCTATTGATGAAGCTTTCTTTGAATACATGGAAGCATTAGAAGGTAGTTGTTTTGGTGTGGAAGTGTTCGAAGCTGCTGCTGAATTGGGTATTCCAGCGGACAAGATTGAAGATGCATATCACGGTGAATTTGAGAGCGATGAAGAGATGGCTGAAGAGTATTGCGAGTCAACAGGTATGTTGTCGCAGATGGCTGAAAGCCTGAGATGTTACTTTGACATGGAGCGCTTCGGACGTGACCTTGCAATGGACTTCAGTGAGTTCAACGGCCATTACTTTAACAGTTCTTACTAGGGGGAACGAACATGAATCAATTATTAAATTATATAGCAAAGCAATGGGGTTATGCGGGTGTGACTCACAAGGGTGAACCGGGTTGTCGTAGTGCTGCGAAGAATGAGTTAAATGGTGTACTTCATCACATTATTAGCAATAACATCGAGTATTTTGAAGTGGAGCGTGTGCTTCATCGTTACAAGGATGGAAAGGACAAAGTGAGTCGTGAAATTTTACATAGGTGTTTAAATGAAAGTGTTGCTCGTGCTTGGTGTGATGCGAAGTGGGAGAAGGAAAGCAACCGTATGGGTACTACTGATAGTTACTTTGATGCGGGTGTGTGTTGGGAATGGGAGCGAGTGAGTGCGCCTAATAAGATAAGTCGTTGTTATGACCTGCGAGTGTTAAAGCGAGTGATTGATTGTACTGGTGTTGAATCTACATTGAATGGAGTAGTTGGTAATGAAGAAAAGTAATAGTTTTAAAGGTAACTTTGAGAAGTTCGACATGATGGTGCTTGGTGTGAAAAGTGATGCTTACCGGGTGCAGTTCGTCAACGGCTTTAATAAGAATGTTATTGGTGTACTTGGGGAGCGTGCGGTTGATTCGTTGACGACTCGGGACGTGGTGAAGTTGATTGATGGCATTAGTAGCAATTCGGTAGCTAATCGAGTTTTAAGTGGTCTTGTTAGTTTTCTGGGTTGGTGTTGTGGCCGTGGTGAGTGTTTGAGTAATGTGGCCGCTGGCATTCCTCGACGTGTTGAGGTTAGTCGTGATGTGTTGATTGATGTTGTCGAGTTGAGTGATGTTGTTAATTCGGGTGTGATAATGAGCGAGGTGCGTGACATATTGAAGGTGATGATGTTGACCGGGTTGCGTCACGGAACTATCAGGAAGTTATCGAGTGTAAACGTGTGTGGTGATAACTTGGTGATATGTAAATCTATCGTGAAGAATAGACGTGATTTGGTCGTGCCTATGTTGCCGGAGGTTAAGTTGATAATGATGAAGTACGAAAGCGGCTTTACTGTATCGGGTGTGAAGATGTCGAAGGAGTTATCGAAAACGGGTGTGGATTGGACCTGTCATGACATACGCCACTTGATAGGAACTAACCTTGGGCAAATGCGCGTTGAATCTACATTGATTAGTAGAATACTTGGTCACGCGGTTAAGGGGTCCACGGAGATATACAACCATCACAATTATGTTGATGAAAAGCGTGAAGTATTGTGTGATTTACGTGACCGATTCATTGATTCTGGTATGATGTTCTAGTAAGTCAAATAACAAACAATACGATATAAAAGGTTTTACACATGAGCATAGTCAAAGCAAACCGCATATTAATTGATGCATTCGGTGATTCGGTCACTACATGGGACTTACAAGTATTGTTCGTGAGCTTGGAAGAAAGTGGTGTCAGCTTGACGGATTTTGTTAGTGAGTATGGTGGAGTGATGAGGACTGCTAAGCGAAGATTAAAGTTGTTGATTGAAGCTGGTGTGGTTGAGCAGATTGAACACCCTACCGACTATCGACGTAAACTAATTGTGTTACCGGAATCTACATCGAAAGTCGTGAAGGCTTACTTGAAGGAATTATCGAAAAGTTAAATTACTTGGTACCGAGTGTGATAATGGATGTGATTTGCTTAATAATATCTTTTACTTCACTAGGATTATAGCCAACGATGCCGGGTGTGCTGATGTGCCCTACTCGAACTTCACTGACCTGCAAGCTGTTTAAAAGCGATGTACGGTATGCAATTTCATTAGCCAATCCGCTTTGCGGTAACTTGTCGTTAAAAGAATATCCGTCCTTTGAAAGATAGCTGCCACCTGAGCCGCTAACCGAAGTTTGTTTGAT
>TARA_R110000765_G_scaffold85476_4_pt1 | contig 48906 bp, 34 predicted proteins | sample TARA_R110000765 | Tara Oceans TARA_R110000765 (sample SAMEA4398168) | marine metagenome | biome: Polar Biome; feature: [MES] marine water layer (ENVO:01000295) within the mesopelagic zone...; material: water (ENVO:00002006), including particulate matter (ENVO:01000060) such as...... | reverse complement strand
AGAGAAAGGTTTCGAGTAAAACATTCATGAGTACAAATTATAAGCTAGGTATTACTAAATCGTTTCCTTGTAATTATTTACCCGAACAAGAAGAGCGATTATTAATTGCTGTTGACGATGTTTTACATGACCGAGACCATTATGGTTGGCTAATGCAGCAAGGATTTAGACGCAGTGGCAACGATATTTACCGTCCCCATTGTATTGCTTGTCAAGCATGTAAGTCATTACGCGTATTAGTTAACGACTTCATCCCGTCAAAAAGTCAAAAACGTTTATTGAAACGTAATCAGCAATTTACTGTTTTAATAAGTAATGAAGTAAAAGCAAGTTACTACCCTCTTTATGAGAACTATATTAATACCATTCATCATGATGGTAGTATGTTTCCAGCGTCTGAAGAACAGTTCAAAAGCTTTACTCAAAATAATATTACACCGCAATGCTACATTGAAATTTGGCATAACGAAGCTTTAATAAGTGTTGCCGTAACGGATGACATCCCTGATGCTTTATCAGCTGTGTATACGTTTTATGATCCAAACTACAAAAAAGATGGCTTAGGTGTTTATTCTATTCTTAAACAAATAGATATTGCATCACAACAGAAACGACAATTCCTTTACCTCGGTTATCAGATTGAAGAGTGCAGTAAAATGAATTATAAAAACCGTTATACTCCTCATCAAATTTTAGTAGAAAATCAATGGCAAACCGTAAATAAATAACACTATAGCTTTACATTAGGGCTGCAATTCGGCATTATCTGCGCAGCTTTTTATTTACGCACTAATTTAGAGGTTCGGCGCCCAATGGCGAAAGAAGAAAATATTGAAATGCAAGGTACTGTTTTAGATACTTTGCCAAATACTATGTTCCGAGTTGAATTGGAAAATGGTCATGTTGTTACTGCACATATTTCTGGAAAAATGCGCAAAAACTACATTCGTATCTTAACTGGCGACAAAGTTACTGTTGAATTAACACCTTATGACTTATCTAAAGGTCGTATTATCTTCCGTGCTAGATAGAAATTTAAAGTTTTAGTTTTAAAAGCGCTTTAGCTTTCTATTAACAAAGCGTTTTTTTATAACTAAAATTTTTGTTATTGCCAATTTAAAAACAAAAAACCGAGCTAGCTCGGTTTTTTTATGTCTAAAAATTAGTATGAAATTTAAGTCAATTTTTTCAACTGTGTTTATTGATAGTACGAATCAATAAACACATAAATGTGACTTAACATCTATGTGTTTCATGTCAGTCAAAAATTAATGCTCAACTAACTCTTTCTTAGATTCATAGTTAATAACTAATTTATCTTTCTTAACTGCTACTTTAGCTACACCACCCTGTGTTAATTCGCCAAAGAGCAATTCATTGGCTAATGGCTTCTTCAAGTGCTCTTGAATCAATCTCGCCATAGGACGTGCACCCATCGCTTTATCGTAGCCTTTGTTTGCCATCCATTTTTTAGCATCTTTAGTTATTTCTAGCGATACGCCTTTCTCATCAAGTTGTACTTGAAGCTCAACGATGAACTTATCGACAACTTGCTGAATAACTTCATCACCTAAATGATTAAACCAGACAATGTTATCTAAGCGATTTCGAAACTCAGGTGAAAATACCTTGTTAATTTCCTCCATAGCATCAAGACTATTATCTTGTTGTTTAAAGCCAATAGATTGCTTAACAGTGTGCTCTACACCCGCATTAGTGGTTAATACTAAAATAATATTTCTAAAATCGGCTTTACGACCGTTATTATCGGTTAATGTGCCATGATCCATAACTTGTAATAATATGTTGTATACATCTTCATGTGCTTTTTCTATTTCATCAAGAAGTACAACCGCATGTGGGTTTTTAATCACAGCATCAGTTAATAATCCACCTTGCTCATAGCCAACATAACCAGGAGGAGCACCAATCAAACGACTTACGGCATGCTTCTCCATATATTCTGACATGTCATAGCGCAGTAGCTCTACACCAAGTACTTTTGCAAGTTGTTGAGTAACTTCTGTTTTACCAACACCTGTTGGACCTGCGAATATAAATGAACCAATAGGCTTATGTTCATTACCTAAACCTGCTCGAGATAAACGAATAACAGATGATAGTTCGTCAATAGCATGATCTTGACCGAAAACAACAAGTTTTAGATTACGATCGAGCGTTTTTAAACTATCAACTTCTGTCGACGATACTGATTTTTCAGGAATACGTGCCATTTTAGCAACAATATTTTCAATGTCGGTGTTGTTGATTGTTTTTTTACGTTTAGATGCTGCAACCAACTGTTGACGTGCGCCTGCCTCATCAATTACATCAATGGCTTTATCAGGTAAAAATCGGTCATTAATATATTTTGCTGAAAGTTGCGCTGCGGCTCGCAATGCACTATTGGTATATTTAACGCCATGATGACTTTCATATTTTTCTTTTAAGCCATGTAATATTTTAGTGGTGTCATCAACACTCGGCTCAACCACATCAATTTTTTGGAAACGGCGAGCTAATGCGCGATCTTTTTCAAAAATACTTTGGTATTCTTGATACGTTGTTGAACCCATGCAACGCAGTTTACCTGATGATAATAAAGGTTTAATCAAATTAGACGCATCTAACATCCCTCCAGACGCAGCACCAGCTCCAATAATGGTATGAATCTCATCAATGAATAGAATGGCATTACCGTCTTGCTCAAGTTCCTTTAACAGTGCTTTAAAGCGCTTTTCAAAATCACCACGGTATTTAGTACCCGCAAGTAAAGCCCCCATATCAAGAGAATAAATGGTCGCATCTTTTAAAAATTCAGGCGCTTTATCTGATACCAGTAAATTTGCTAAGCCTTCAGCTATTGCTGTTTTACCGACACCCGCCTCACCAACAAATAAAGGATTGTTTTTTCTACGGCGACTTAATACTTGTAAAGTTCGTTCTAATTCGTTATCGCGACCAATAAGTGGGTCAATGCCACCTTTCAAGGCAACTTCATTTAGATTTGTTGAAAAGTTATCAATCGTACGAGGCTCTTCGTCACCAGCAGGTGCTTGCTGATCTTCGTTATTAGCACCTTCTTGGTCAATTTTCGCGATACCATGAGAAATAAAGTTAACAATATCTAAACGGGTAATGTCAGACTTTTTAAGGAAATAAGCGGCCTGAGACTCTTGTTCACTAAAAATAGCAACGAGGACATTCGCGCCATTAACTTCGCTTTTTCCTGAAGATTGCACATGAAAAACAGCACGTTGTAATACTCGCTGAAAACCCAGTGTGGGTTGAGTTTCTCGTTCAGCTTCTCCAGCAGGTATAACTGGCGTTGTATCAGCAATAAAAGCTAACAATTCTTTTCTTAAATTCGCGATATCTGCGCCGCATGCTTTTAAAGCATCGATAGAAGAAGGATTGTCTAACAATGCCAACAATAAGTGTTCAACCGTCATAAATTCATGGCGAGACTCTTTAGCCTGACGAAAAGCCATATTTAACGATACTTCTAAATCTTTATTCAGCATAAGATGCTCCAATTAAAATCTTGCGTAATTACGCTTTTTCCATAGTACATTTAAGCGGATGTTCGTTGCTCGTTGCGTAACTCAAGACCTGATCGACTTTAGTTTCTGCTACTTCAGCAGTAAAGGTACCACAACGCCCTTTCCCTTTATAATGAATCGCTAACATAACATCTGTCGCTTGCTCAGCATTCATATTAAAAAATCTACACAGTACATCAATGACAAAGTCCATTGGCGTATAGTCATCATTTAATAGCACAACTGTATACATTGGGGGTTTCTCAAATTTTTCAATAACCTCGTCATCAAGAACAGTTTGGTCGTCTATCAATTCTTTCCATTTACTCATAATTCTATATTAGTCTGTCAGTTAAATTTTGCTTAAGATTTAAAAAAATAATAACTAAAAACTCGAAATATGTGACTTAACACTTGACTATTTTTAATTATTATCTACGATTTACTTTGATGGCTAATTTTTCGTCATCTGTTGTAAATATTGATGCTTTAGATAATGCTTTGAGGAAAGCATACCTAATTACCGATGAATTTAGAAGGATGTTGAAGTATGGCTCACGGTACAGTTAAATGGTTTAATAATGCGAAAGGGTTTGGTTTTATTCGTCCTGAGGATGGTGGTGAAGATATATTTGCACATTATTCAACAATTCAAATGGAAGGATACCGTACGTTAAAAGCAGGACAGGATGTAAATTACGAGCTAAATGCGGGCCCTAAAGGTGATCACGCAGCAAGTATTACGCCATCAGAGATAGAAGCAGATTCTGACAACTAATGTAATAATTTACAGATAGAAAAATAAAAACACAGCAAATTGGCTGTGTTTTTTATGCTTAGTACTTTATAAAAAAATTACAAAACTCGTAAAACTAACTTTTACATGTTTTCAATTATACAATCACCGAACTCAGAACAAGTAACAAGTGTGGCATTGTCCATTAAACGTTCAAAGTCATAAGTAACTGTTTTCGCATTAATAGCACCAGACATACCTTTTAAAAGCAAGTTAGCCGCTTCAGTCCAACCCATATGTCTAAGCATCATTTCAGCAGATAAAATAACAGAGCCTGGATTCACTTTATTAAGACCTGCATATTTTGGCGCTGTTCCGTGTGTTGCTTCAAAAATGGCTACATCATCATTTAAGTTAGCGCCAGGTGCAATACCAATACCACCAACTTGAGCTGCTAAAGCATCTGACAAATAATCACCGTTTAAATTTAGCGTAGCAATAACACTATATTCTGCTGGGCGTAATAATATTTGTTGTAACATTGCATCAGCAATAACATCTTTGATGATAATTTCTTTACCCGTTTTAGGGTTTTTAAGACTACACCACGGACCACCATTCATTAAGTCAGCGCCGAATTCTTCTCTTGCTAATTCATAGCCCCACTCTTTGAAAGCACCTTCAGTGAATTTCATGATGTTACCTTTGTGCACTAAAGTAACAGATTCACGATCATTATCTATGGCGTACTGAATAGCTTTACGAACTAGTCTTTGTGTACCTTCTTTAGAAACAGGTTTAATACCGATACCACAATTTTCTTGGAAACGAATTTTTGTAACACCCATTTCTTCAGTTAAAAACTTGATCATTTTTTTAGCTTGATCAGTACCTGCTTGATATTCAATCCCAGCATAAATATCTTCAGAGTTTTCTCTAAAAATAACCATATCAACTTCGCTAGGTTTTTTTACCGGGCTCGGCACACCGGTAAACCATTGCACAGGGCGTTGACATACATACAAATCAAGTATTTGTCTTAAGGCAACGTTTAAAGAGCGCATACCACCACCAACAGGTGTTGTAAGTGGACCTTTTATTCCCACTTTATATTCTTTGAACATCGCTAAGGTTTCATCTGGTAACCAAGTTTCTGAATCATACATTTGCGTTGCTTTTTCACCGGCATAAACTTCCATCCAATGAATTTTTCTTTCGCTGCCGTATGCTTTATTTACTGCAGCATCAACAACTTTCATCATAGGTGGTGTTACATCGACACCTATTCCGTCACCTTCAATAAAAGGGATAATAGGGTTATTAGGTACTTTCAACAGACCTTGTTCTGAGGTGATTTTGGCACCAGCACTTGGAATAATTACATGGTTCGACATACGAGATCTCCTAAATTTACTAATAAAAATAGCCGTTTGCTAGTTTCTTTTCCTTTAAACTAATAGAAAAAGTGCAGCGACACTAATACTGAAATCATGATAATTAGTATAACCGTCATGAATGATTAAACCGTTGCTTTAATTCAATTGCAAACTTTTATAGAAAAAAACTCATATCTATTTAAATATCGCTCGCGTTACGGGTTAAATTTAAGACAAAAAAAAGCTAGGCAATTGCCTAGCTTTTGACTGACTTTTTTAATTTAAGATTAAAGCAAGTTTGATAAAATAGTATTAAGCGTTGCACTTGGGCGCATTGCTTTCTCTGCTAATTCAGCATCAGCAAAATAATAACCACCTATATCCATGCTTGGACCTTGAGCACTATTTAACTCTTCTACAATTTTTGCTTCTTGCTTAGTTAATGCTTGAGCAATAGCAACGAAACTTGATTTCAAGGTTTCATCCTTTGTTTGCTCTGCTAGGGCTTGTGCCCAGTACATAGCAAGGTAAAAATGTGAACCACGGTTATCCAATTCGTTAACACGACGTGAAGGCGATTTATTTTCTTGCAAGAACTTAGCTGTTGCTTCGTCCAACGTATCTGCCAACACTTGAGCTTTAGCATTACCTGTATTCACGCTTAAGTGCTCTAAAGAAGCCGCTAAAGCTAAAAACTCACCTAATGAGTCCCAACGTAAGTGGTTTTCTTTTTCGAACTGTTGTACGTGCTTAGGCGCTGAACCACCAGCACCAGTTTCGAATAAACCACCGCCATTCATTAATGGTACAATTGAAAGCATTTTGGCACTGGTACCAAGCTCTAAAATTGGGAATAAATCAGTTAAGTAATCACGTAATACGTTACCTGTTACTGAAATGGTATCTTCGCCTTTAGCAACGCGTGCTAATGTATAATCACAGGCTTCAACTGGAGCCATTATTTGAATGTCTAGGCCAGTTGTGTCGTGATCTGCAAGATAAGTATTAACTTTCTTGATCATTTGCGCATCATGACCACGGTTTGCGTCTAACCAGAATATGGCTGGAACATTCGTTGCTTTAGCGCGTGTTACGGCTAATTTAACCCAATCTTGGATTGGTGCGTCTTTCGCTTGACACATTCTCCAGATATCGCCTTCGCTTACCGCATGTTCTAATAACGTTGTACCGTTATCGTCAACAACTCGCATTGTACCTTCACCAGACATCGTAAATGTTTTGTCATGTGAACCGTACTCTTCTGCTTTTTGTGCCATTAAACCAACATTAGGAACTGAGCCCATTGTTGTTGGGTTAAACGCACCATTTTCACGACAAAAATCGACTACCGCAGAAAATACACCCGCATAGTTACGATCAGGGATCATGAATTTAGTTTCTTTTTGAGTTCCGTCTGGTGCCCACATCATACCTGAAGCACGTAACGCTGCTGGCATAGAAGCATCAATAATAACATCACTTGGTACATGTAAATTTGTGATGCCTTTATCTGAATCAACCATAGCGAGTTCAGGACGTGTCGCGTAAACAGCATTAATGTCTGCTTCAATTTCAGCTTTCTTTGAGGCTGCTAAACGGTCGATTTTAGCGTAAACATCGCCAATACCGTTGTTAGCATCAACACCTAATTGGTTGAAAGTAGCGCCGTGCTTAGCAAAAACATCTTTATAAAACACTTTAACAGCATGACCAAACATTATAGGGTCTGATACTTTCATCATAGTGGCTTTTAAATGTAGAGAAAGTAATACATTTTCAGATTTTGCTTTTTCAGTTTCAGTAGCAAAAAACTCAACCAACGCTTTTTTGCTCATAACTGATGCATCGATAACTTCTAAATCTAAAAGAGGTAAATGCTCTTTTAGTAAAGTAACGTCGCCGTTTTGTGCAACAAATTCAATTTTTACGTTAGTTGCGCCATCAATGGTGACTGATTTCTCGCTACCATAGAAATCACCAGACTGCATATGTGCAACGTGTGATTTAGTCGTAGGTGACCATTTGCCCATAGAATGCGGGTTAGTACGAGCATATTGCTTAACTGAGCCAGGCGCACGACGATCTGAGTTACCTTCACGTAAAACCGGGTTTACCGCTGAGCCAAGCACTTTGGCATAAGTCAGTTTAATTGACTCTTCTGCTTCATTTTGTGGTTCTTCAGGGTAATTAGGTAAGTTATACCCTTTCGCTTGTAATTCTTTTATTGCCGCTTGTAACTGAGGTATAGACGCAGAAATATTAGGTAATTTAATAATATTGGCTTCAGGTGTTTTTGCTAATTCCCCAAGCTCAGCTAAAGCATCTTCAATACGTTGCTCAGGCGTCAAATATTTAGGAAAATTAGATATAATACGACCAGCCAATGAAATATCGCGAGTTTCAACATCAATAGCTGAAGAAGCAGTAAATGCTTTAACGATAGGTAAAAAAGAGTGCGTTGCTAAAGCAGGCGCTTCATCGGTAATTGTATAAATAATTTTTGATGTATCTGTGGTCATTTAAAATCCTTTGCTGATTTGCCATATATCGATAAAATGAATACACATTCATTTACGAATAATTATTCATTTTATCGATAAAAAATATTTTCGCGCGCATAATATAGGAAATCAAGGCGTATTAAAATAGATGAATTATTTTCAAACTAAAATTTACAGAGTCAACTTTCGTGGAATTAAAACAAAAACAAAAACTTACAAGCAAATACAAGCGCAAACCTCAAAAGGTACGACCAGTTGATTTCAAAGCCGAAATTGTACTTTTCAATAAACCCTTTGATGTTTTATGCCAATTTACCGATGATCAAAACCGAAAAACCTTAAAGGATTATGTTCATGTAAAGGATGTTTATGCTGCTGGTCGACTAGATAGAGACAGTGAAGGACTACTCTTATTAACTAATGACGGAAAACTTCAACATAAACTCGCAAACCCTAGCCAAAAAACGAATAAAACATATTGGGTTCAAGTTGAAGGTGTCCCAAAAGAGCATGATCTTGATGCGCTACGCCAAGGGGTAGAGTTAAAAGATGGCCTGACAAAGCCAGCAAAAGTTAACATGATTGAAGAACCCAATATTTGGCCTCGTATACCCGCCATACGTGAGCGCGCAGCGATTCCAACTTCTTGGTTAGCTATTACTATACAAGAAGGTAAAAACCGACAAGTTAGAAGAATGACTGCTCATATCGGTTTCCCAACATTAAGACTAATTCGCTATAGCATAGGTCAGTGGACTTTAGATGGTATTAATAACGGCGAATATAAGAGAATTATACATGACTGATCTGTTAACAAACCCACATGGTAGTGAGCAATTTAAACCCAATACGACTGTTGCCGTTGTTGTTTTTTGCCAAGGAAAATTTTTATTGGTTGAAGAGATAGAAAACGGGAATACTGTTTACAATCAACCTGCGGGTCATCTAGAAGCCAATGAAAACCTAATAAATGCAGCAATGCGCGAGCTTGAAGAAGAAACAGGCTTAACTTGCTCGGTCGATTACCTTAGCGGTATTTACTATTATTACCGACAGTCGATATCACTCTATTATTTACGATTTTGCTTTGTTATAGAACGTGAATCATTTGAAGAATGCCAACCACAAGATGAAGAAATTATTGCCTGTCATTGGTTAACATTTGAAGAGATTAAAGCAAAATCAAGTCAATTACGTAGTCCATTAGTGCTTGAATGCATCGAAGATTACCTCAGTGGTAAAAAAATACCATTAAGTCACCTAAAATCTAATCTTTAATCTATCATCAGGCTAAATGACCATGCTATAATTTCGCGCCATTTTCCATAGAAATATAGTTGTCATGACCTCGAACGAACATGCAAAGGTAAACTCAATATCACCAAACGAAAAGTTACCCCAAGATACTAAAGTTATTGTAGGTATGTCGGGTGGTGTTGATTCATCTGTTTCTGCTTATTTATTAATTGAACAAGGCTACCAAGTTGAAGGCTTGTTCATGAAAAATTGGGAAGAAGATGATAATGACGAATATTGTGCGGCAGCAGAAGACTTAGCAGATGCACAAAATGTTTGTGAGAAATTAGGTATAAAGCTTCATACCATTAATTTTGCTACCGAATATTGGGATAATGTTTTTGAGTATTTTCTTGCTGAATATAAAGCAGGCAGAACGCCTAATCCTGATATTATGTGTAATAAAGAAATTAAATTTAAAGCATTTCTTGAATTTGCATGTGAAGATTTAGCCGCTGACTACATTGCTACGGGCCATTATGTGCAACGTGAGTTTAATGATGGTAAATGGCAAATGCTTCGCGGTCTAGACAGTAATAAAGATCAAAGCTATTTCCTTTACACATTAAGTCACCTGCAAGTAGGCAGAACACTATTTCCTGTTGGACATATTGAAAAGCCAGAAGTACGCGCTATCGCTGAAAAGGCTGACTTGATCACCCATAATAAAAAAGATAGTACCGGTATTTGCTTTATTGGTGAACGCAAATTTAAAGATTTTTTGGGTAAATATTTACCCGCACAACCGGGCATAATAGAAACACCTGAAGGCGAAGCTATTGGTGAGCATGACGGTTTGATGTATCACACTTTAGGTCAGCGCAAAGGTTTACGTATCGGCGGGCTTGCAAATGCTGGTGAAGCGCCATGGTATGTTGTTGATAAAGATCTTGAGCGTAACGTTTTAATCGTTGGTCAAGGCCATGATCACCCTCGCCTATTCTCTAAAGGTTTAGTAGCAAATCAATTGCACTTAGTCGACAGAATAGACTTAACCACGCCAATTTCATGCACAGTAAAAACACGATATCGACAAGAAGATGTCGCATGTAACCTTTCACCTATGGCTAATGGTGAATACTTAGTGATGTTTGAAGAGCCACAAAGCTCAGTAACACCCGGACAGTCTGTGGTGTTTTATCAAGATAATATTTGCCTAGGTGGCGGTATTATTAATTCCCTTATTCGTTAATAAAAGATATGCATGAATAATTTAGAAAAACAAACAATTACCCTGGCTGCAATATGTCAAGCCTCAGCGCTAGTACAAAATATAGCGCGTACTGGCTCAGTAGAAGAAACCGAACTCGCTATTATGCTAAACAGCATTATGGTGACATCACCAGATAGCATTTTAGAAGTTTACAGCAACGATATTGCGCATTTAAAGTCCGGTTTAAAAGCTTTAATAGAGCAACTTGGCAGTCAAACTAAAGAGAAAGATCCAGAGTTAACCCGATATGTTGTCAGTTTATTAGGGTTAGAGCGTCGATTAGCCAACAAAAAAGGGCAATTAGCGCTTTTGGGTGATCGCATTGAACAAAGTCAACGACAATTAGCGCATTACGATATTACGAGCGAGACTCTTATCGCTAGTTTAGCCAGTATTTATAGTGACCTGCTTAGTCCTATCGGTACGCCAATACAAGTTGCTGGCGAACCTAATTTGCTAAAACAGCAAAGCAATCAACATAAAATCCGTGCGCTATTACTTGCTGGTATTCGTTCAAGTGTATTATGGCGTCAAGTCGGTGGAAAACGTAGAAATATACTCTTTGGTCGCACAAAAATGGTCGCGTGCGCTCAACAATTACTTAAAGAAATTTAAATATAACCTCAGGAATATACTATGGAACTTTCAGCATTAAGTGCGATATCACCGGTTGACGGTCGTTATGGCAGTAAAGTTAAATCATTACGCCCTATTTTCAGCGAATTTGGCTTAATAAAATACCGTGTTACGGTTGAAGTACGCTGGTTACAAAAATTAGCTACGACTGCTGAAATAGCCGAAGTACCTGAGTTTTCGGCAGAAGCTAACGCGTTATTAAATGCAATTGTTAGCGACTTCTCTGAAGCCGACGCGCAAAATATTAAAGATATTGAAGCAACAACCAACCATGATGTAAAAGCCGTTGAGTATTTTCTAAAAGAAAAAATTAGCCATAATGCTGAATTAAATGCCATTACTGAGTTTATTCATTTTGCTTGTACATCTGAAGACATCAATAACCTTTCACACGGTTTAATGTTATCTGACTGTCGTGAAACAGTATTGATGCCAATGATAGACGATATTCTTGCTGATATTAAAGCGTTAGCCATTGAATATAAAAACATACCTATGATGTGTCGTACACACGGTCAACCGGCTTCTCCTAGTACACTAGGTAAAGAAATGGCCAATGTATACGTGCGCTTAAAGCGCCAACGTAAGCAAATTGCTGAAGTTGAAATGTTAGGTAAAATTAATGGCGCTGTGGGTAATTATAATGCTCACTTATCAGCTTACCCTGAAGTAAATTGGCACAATTTTGCTGATGAATTTGTTAACTCGTTAGGCTTAAGCTTTAACGCGTTTACCACACAAATTGAACCGCATGATTATATAGCAGAGCTATTCGACGCTATTGCACGCTTTAACACCATATTAATTGATTTCGACCGTGATATTTGGGGTTATATCGCCATGGGACATTTCAAGCAAAGAACGATTGCCGGTGAAATTGGCTCATCAACTATGCCGCATAAAGTTAACCCTATCGATTTTGAAAACTCTGAAGGTAACTTAGGTATTGCCAATGCTTTGTTTACGCATTTAGCCCAAAAATTACCTATTTCTCGCTGGCAGCGCGATCTAACTGACTCTACTGTTCTACGTAACTTAGGGGTTGGTTTTGCACATACATTAATTGCTTATCAAGCAACTCGTAAAGGTATCAGTAAATTACAAGTTAATGAAGCAAACTTGTTAGCTGAACTAGATTCAAACTGGGAAGTGTTGGCCGAGCCAATTCAAACTGTAATGCGTCGATACGGTATTGAAAAACCTTATGAAAAACTTAAAGAGTTAACCCGTGGTAAACGTGTTAACGGTGACTCAATGCGCGAATTTATTATGACGTTAGCATTACCAGACGCTGCAAAAGCACAGTTATGTGAAATGACACCTGCCTCTTACATTGGTCGAGCTGTAGAGTTTATTAATGAGCTAGACTAGTTTATTAACATAAGCTTTTAAGATTAAAAAAGGGATCCTATAGGCTCCCTTTTTGTTATTTAAATATAAATATCAATGGTCTGCACTATACAATTCACTAGATATGCTAGTTACATTGTTCGTAAGCTTTTGATAACAAGGTTGCACTATGAATATTGAATCAGTCAATTGGGGGGAATTATCCCCAGAAATATTTCTTAAACAATACTGGCAAAAAAAACCGTTATTGATCAAACAAGCTTTTACTGACTTTGAAGACACAATATCAGCGGATGAACTTGCCGGCTTAGCGATGGAACAAGAAATAGAGTCTCGCATTATCAGTGTTAACAACCAAGGTGACTGGCAAGTTGATCATGGTCCATTTGAAGATTTCTCAAAGTATGGGGAAGATAATTGGACATTATTGGTGCAAGCAGTAAACAACTGGTCTCGACCCACTCATAACTTGCTTAGCCCTTTTTCGTTCATACCTAACTGGCGCATAGATGATGTGATGGTAAGCTTTTCAACACCAAAAGGCGGTGTAGGGGCTCATTTAGACCAATATGATGTTTTTATAATCCAAGGTAGCGGGAAACGACATTGGCAAGTTGGTGCGCCTGATAATACCTTAACAAACTTATTACCGCATGCAGATCTAAAACAAGTTTCACCTTTTACGCCTGTTATTGATGACATTACCGAACCAGGAGATTTACTGTATATACCGCCTAATCATCCACATAAAGGCGTATCTATTGAAAATTCGGTTAATTTCTCTATTGGTTTTCAAGCGCCATCAAGTCAAGACTTATGGTCAAGTTTCGCTGATAACCTCATTGATAATAATTTAGGCGAACAAAGATTTAGCGATCCAGAAAGAGCACTACCTGAAACTAGTTTTACTATCACGCCACAAGATAAGCAGCAATTAAAAGCATTTATGCTGAAAAACCTTGAGCAAGAGAGTTTCTTTGAACAATTTATTGGGCAATATTTAACTCAAGGTCATCATGCTTTGGAAATATTAGTACCCGTTGAAGATATAGATGAGAGTAAGCTCAGCGATATATTATCTGAACCTGATATTTCATTTATGCCAGTATCTGGCTTGAAAGTCGCCATAATTAACGACAAGCAAGCAACACTGTTTATAAATGGTGAGAGCTTTGCTTTAGAGAGCCAAACCCTAGCGTTGGCTGAACAGTTAGCACAACAAAAACCGTTAAGTACCGGTGAAGTAAAAAAACTCACTGTTTGTTTGAAAAATATACAATTGTTAACTAATGTTTTAAATAAGGGTTATTGGTATATAGAATAATAAATGTCATACACGGTGAGTATAGTGAAGTGGGAGCAAGCAGCTCCCTTACTTAAAAATGTTAGAGAACAGGTATTTGTTTATGAATGGCGAATACCGAAAAGAGTTGAGTTTGATCGTAAAGATCACTTCGCGAATCATGTGCTTGCTTGTCACGATAAAACACAACAACCGATAGGAACTGGCCGTATTTTATCTTCTGGTGAAATTAGCCGAATTGCGGTATTAAAGCGCTACCGTAAAGATCAAGTAGATAGAATCATTTTGCAAAAGCTGTTTAGCATAGCCCAAGAGATGAAACTAAAGGAAATATTTATTTATAGCCCTTTAGAAACTATCGATTATTTTCGTCAAAATCATTTCAATACTTCTGGCGCTGTATTTATGGAAGCTGGTATGCCTAAACAAAAAATGACTTGTCTACTCAATAAAGCAACAGTAGCTAAATATTATCTAAGCCATTAAGTTAGTTTAGATAATATTTAAGATCTTTAGTTTAAATAAGTGACTAAGCCCATATTTCATCTTTAGCATAAAGTTGATATAGCCCTTCAGCTTTTGTCATTAATAATTTTGCATAATCCAATTGTTCTTGTGTTTCACTTTTCAAAAGCTTATCAGCTTGTATTTGCCATTTAAAAGTAAAATGACGTAAAACATTACGTGCAGATTCGTTTTCTTCCAACACCAAATGGTCTGTAGGTAAATCGCCACAAATAACCCAAACTTTTGTTTTGTCTAATAAATTAATCTTCCATACTGCCATTAATGGTATTAAGTAACGGCTTTCAGTATCAGCCACACTTTCTGCAACTAAGCCTTTTTGCGCAAGATATTTAGTTGCTTTTAAATAATGTTCACGTACCCACTCTTGTTGCTGTTCTTCGGTCATTTCTAATTTATTTGTCATATTTTTGGTCTTTTTATTGATTATTTTAATAAGTTTTTAACAATCGGAAAGTTTGTATGAAATAGTTCACAGCAAAGTTCAAATTTATTTATAGCTTAGCTAGCGAAGCATTTGCCTAAATGGTATTGTGCGCAGCGAATTATTACAACCCTAGTTTAAGTCAAATTAATCTTAAACTATTTCTAATACCAATTGAATTAAGTAAGTGAACATTTTAAGCAAGACTAAATATTTATGAACAAGGCGCTTGATAGAACAATAGCTAGCTATTGGGATTGAAAGTAACGCAGGTATTAGATATTTAAGCCGTCTTAAAATTATTTTTTATCTTAATTGGTATAATATTATTGGAGATTTCGATAGTGGCCGTTTTCGATTTAGTAGATTTTGATAACCACGAGCAAGTAGTTTACTGCAGTGACGAAGCGTCAGGGCTTAAAGCAATTATAGCTGTTCATAGCACAGCATTAGGGCCAGCAGCTGGCGGGTGTCGTTTTTGGAATTATGCAAGCGATGAAGCAGCGCTTAAAGATGTATTACGCTTATCTAAAGGCATGACATATAAAAATGCTATGGCCGGTTTAAAGCTTGGCGGTGGTAAAGGCGTTATTATTGGCGATGCAAAAACGCTAAAATCAGAAGCACTATTTAAAGCTTTTGGTCAGGCCGTTAATAATTTGAATGGCCGTTACTATACGGCTGAAGATATTAATATCACTACAGGTGATATGGCCATTGTTAACCAAAGCACAGCTTTTGTTTCTGGGCTTGAAGGTAAAAGTGGTAACCCTGGCCCCTTCACTGCTTTAGGCACTTTCCTAGGTATTAAAGCCGCGGTTAAATTTAAGTTAGGTAAAGATGACTTATCTGGCATTAAAGTGGCTGTTCAAGGTTTAGGTAGTGTAGGTTATTCACTTTGTGAAAAATTACATGCCGCTGGAGCAGAATTAATCGTTACCGATATTAATCAAGCTACCTTAGAAAAAGCAGAGAAGGAGCTAAATGCTAAAGTCGTGGGATTAGACGATATATATAGCCAAGATGTAGATGTATACTCTCCTTGTGCTCTTGGTGCGTCAATTAATGATGAAAGCATTGCACAATTAAAAGCCAGTATTGTAGCGGGTTGTGCTAATAACCAGTTATCTGAGTCACGTCATGATAAAGCATTACTCGACAAAGGAATTTTGTACGCGCCTGATTATGTAATTAATGCGGGTGGTATTATTAATGTTGCTTTAGAGATATACCCTGAACCTTATTGTGCAAAAAGTGCAACAAAGCTTGTAGAGAATATTTACAACACCTTGATGACAGTTTTTGAAACAGCACAATCAAATAATATGCCTACAGGCTTTATTGCCGACGAAATGGCGCGTAATATTATTGCTAATGGTTCGAAATAGTAGAATAAAAAGCTATCAGGATTAAAATAACGCCTTAAACAATAAAAGCACCTTTAGGTGCTTTTATTGTTTTTAAAAGTAATATTCAATAATGCTTACATTTAATCAACACCATTAACTATTACTTCAATAACTTATAACGCGGCTAATAAAGCCTGAACTGGATGTAAGGTCACTTTATTGTCTAGACGTTTTATCTGGCTGCGACAAGAATAGCCCGTAACCAACACTTGCTCTGTGGTTAGCTCCGCAACTTTATTCTGCCAGCTCATTTTATACAGCGATGTTGAGTTATCCAAATTAACCTTTTCATGTCCATAGGTGCCTGCCATACCACAACAACCCACAGATACATTCGCTAGATTCAAACCAAAATGTTTGAATATATGTTGCCACTGCCCTTCACTACCGGCTAAAGCGGTTTTTTCTGTACAATGCGCAAACAACTTATATGCAATAGTGCTTTGATTATCGGCTGGGTTAATTGAGGTACTGGCTTTCTCTTCGATAATCGATATTAACCATTCATGGGCTAACTTCACTTCAAAATCACCGCGGTTATTACCCAATACCTGTTTATACTCGTCCCTAAAACATAATACCATTGAGGCATCTAAGCCCACCATAGGCAACGATACTTGATGAACTTGATTCAAAAATTCAGCGGTTGATTTAGCGGTCTTTGCAAACTTAGCTAAAAAGCCTTTAACATGCTGCGGTTTACCGTTTGGTTTAAATGGTAAAAGTATAGGGTCAAAACCCAGTTTTTTCACCAACAACATAAAGTCTTCAACTACTTTTGCATCATAAAAAGAAGTAAAAGGGTCTTGAACGATGAGCAACGATTTTGCTCGTTCATCAACAGGCATGCTTTTCAGTTTTGATAAGTCAAAAGGTGTGAAGTTATGCTCGGATGTTCTATGCGTTAAGGTCGGAATTGACAATAATGGCGTATCAACATAACCAATAGTCACTTGCGATAATTTATCGTAAACATTGGACGCTAGCACACTGTTTACCAATTTTGGCATTTTTGCCATGATGGGGGTCATCGACTCTACATTCGCCACCAAATGATCTTTTAGCGGTCTAAAGTATCGTGTGTGATATAAGTTAATAAATCGAGCTCTGAAATCTGGTACGTCGACTTTAACAGGACACTGACTAGCACATGCTTTACACGCTAAACAGCCTTGCATCGCCTCCATAACTTCATGAGAAAAATCTTCAGTATCATCACCATTAAACTGGTTGTTGAAACGATTTTTAACTTTATCGATAAGGCTTTTGATTGACCAGTTTTGTATATTTTGTTCCATGGCGAGAACATCAACGCCTTTAGCTTCTAATAAACGCAACCACTCACGCATCAAGCCAGCCCTGCCTTTCGGAGACTGCCTTCGGTCACGCGTTACCTTACTTGAAGGACACATAGGACTATCTAAGTCATAATTAAAGCATAATCCATTGCCGTTACAATCAAGGGCTGAATTGAATGAGTCTTTTACCGTTATTGGTATTTGTCTATCGTAAAATCCACGCTTTGTATCATCAACAGAAACTAACTTATCGGTAGATTCAAATGGCGTACAAATTTTGCCTGGGTTCATTTTATTTAGCGGGTCAAAAGCCGCTTTAATTTTTCGTAATTCGCTAAACAACGCCTCACCAAAAAATTCAGGGCCATATTCACTACGATACCCTTTGCCATGTTCGCCCCACATTAACCCGCCATATTTAGCGGTTAACGCAACGACTTTATCTGAAATTTCTCTCAGTAAAATTTCTTGCTCAGGATCGCACATATCAAGTGCAGGTCGCACATGTAAAACGCCAGCATCAACATGGCCAAACATGCCGTAGTGCAAACCATAACCATCGAGTAACGCTCGAAATTCAGCAATATAATCGGCTAAATTTTCTGGTGGAACGGCTGTATCTTCAGCGAATGCTAATGGTTTTTGACTTCCTTTTGTATTCCCTAATAACCCTACTGCTTTTTTTCGCATGGTATAAAGTTTACCAATGCTTGCAAGGTCTGACGTGACTTGGTAACCAATAACACCGGTTTTATTCGCAATATCTTTGTCTAGTTCTGCACATAACGCGGATACTTGATCTGCTACGCTCTCAATACTTTCACCGTTATATTCCACCATGTTAATGCCGTCCATAACAGCGCCATCAACATCTTGCAGCATATCACTCACCAATTGCCAAACAATATCTTGTTTAGCGAGATTGAGTACGGTGCTGTCTATTGTTTCTACCGACGTAGCTTTAGCTTCAACTAAACGAGGCGAGTGACGCAGAGCAGAGTCAAAACTGTCATATTTAATGTTGATTAACGTTTTTGCGTTCGCAATCGGTGTTAAATTTAGTTTTGCTTCACAGACAAATGCAAGCGAACCTTCTGAACCAGTGATAATACGACTTAGATCAACCGTAGATAAATCGTCGTTAAAAACGTTTTCTAAATCATAGCCCGTGAGGAATCGGTTTAAACGGGGGAATTTTTCTAAAATCAGCTTGCGGTTATCAACACATGTATTAAGCACTTGTTGCATTAATTTTGCTTCTGTACTGTCCTGTTTCGCTAGTGACTGTGCTTGTGCCATAGTTTGCGGTTTGGTAATAAGTAACTCACCGTTAGCTAATACACTTTCAAGCGCTAAAACATGATCAGAAGTTTTACCATAAACCAAAGAGCCTTGACCTGAAGCATCAGTATTGATCATGCCACCAACCGTTGCTCGATTACTGGTTGATAAATCAGGAGAAAAGAAAAAACCATAAGGTCTTAAATAATCATTAAGTTGGTCTTTAATCACACCGGCTTCGACACGAACCCAATTTTCTTCAACGTTAATCTCTAAAATGCGGTTCATGTATTTTGATAAATCAACCACAATACCAGGCGTTAAGCTTTGCCCATTGGTGCCTGTTCCACCGCCACGAGCACTAAATTTTATCGCGTTAAATTTTTCTTCGTTACCCAATAAGGTAATAACTTGAATATCTAGTTTAGTGCGGGGATGAAGTACTAATTGAGGAAGTTGTTGATAAATACTGTTATCAGTTGCATGCGCTAAACGAGCGCTGTATTGAAAATTTATATCACCTGAAAAATCTTTAGTCGCCAAGATTTTGGCAAACTCTTGATATAAAGGAGAAACTAACTCTTGAGGACTTAAGCGAGGTAACATAGATAAATTTCTATTAACAACATTATGTGGCCAATATTATATCATGGGATTTTGTTAATTTGCTCGTTAAACAGAAAAAGCCTAAGAACTTTTTTTATCTTTGTTATGACAAAAAAGTGCCTAGGCTTTAATTAATGTAAAAATATCTTAAACCGAAGTTAACTCAAAGAATAATTACTTTTTATTGTGCTGCTCTGCTAAATATAACCATGTCGGTAATACGGTATCTGGGTTAAGCGAAAGGCTTTCAATTCCTTTATCCACTAACCAAGCCGCAAAGTCTTCATGGTCTGATGGACCTTGACCACATATACCCACATATTTGCCACGTGCTTTACAGGCTTTAATCGCCATTTCAAGCAAGATTTTAATCGCAGGATCTCGTTCATCAAACAAATGCGCAACTAAGCCTGAATCACGGTCTAAGCCTAAAGTTAATTGCGTTAAATCGTTTGAGCCAATTGAGAAACCATCAAAGTAATCTAGAAATTGGTCTGCAAGCAAGGCGTTTGAAGGTAACTCACACATCATGATGATACGTAAACCATTTTCACCACGTTTTAAACCATGCTCTGCAAGAATATCAATAACCTCTGATGCTTCACCAAGTGTTCGTACAAACGGGATCATAATCTCAACATGAGTCATATCCATATCGTTTCGAACACGTTTAATCGCTTCACACTCAAGCGCAAAACAATCTCTAAAGTCTTTAGATATATAACGCGAAGCACCACGATAGCCAATCATAGGATTTTCTTCTTCTGGCTCAAAGTTTTCACCACCGACTAAGTTCGCATACTCATTTGACTTAAAGTCAGACATACGCACAATAACTTTTTCTGGGGCATATGCTGCAGCCAATGTAGAAATACCTTCGGTTAGCTTGGCAATATAAAACTCAACTGGGTTGTCGTAGCCTGCGATAATATCGCGAATTTCATCTTGTAAATCTGCTGATTGCTCATCAAAATTTAATAACGCTTTAGGATGAACACCAATCATTTTGTTGATAATAAACTCTAAACGCGCCAAACCAATACCGGCATGCGGTAAACGAGCAAAAGCAAATGCTCGATCAGGATTACCAACATTCATCATTATTTTCAACGGTAAATCTGGCATTGAATCAACTTCTGAAGTTGTAACAGTGAAATCCAATTTACCTTGGTAAATAAAGCCGGTATCGCCTTCAGCACAAGAAACCGTTACTTTATCGCCTGTCGCAATTTTTTTAGTAGCATCGCCACAACCGACAACTGCAGGGATACCCATTTCACGCGCAATAATTGCAGCATGGCACGTTCGACCACCACGATTAGTTACAATCGCAGAAGCACGCTTCATGATCGGCTCCCAATCAGGATCTGTCATATCCGTGACTAACACATCACCAGGTAAAATTTTATCCATTTCAGCTAACGAAGATAATACTTTTGCTTCACCGCTGCCTATTTTATGACCAATAGAGCGCCCTTCACAAATGATAGGAGCACTTGACTGCAATTGGAATTGCTCCATTACATTGGCATTTTCTCGACTTTTTACTGTTTCAGGGCGAGCTTGAACAATATAAAGTTTACCGTCTAGGCCGTCTTTAGCCCACTCAATATCCATAGCACGACCGTAGTGCTTTTCAATAATTACAGCTTGTTTTGCTAACTCTTCCACTTCTTTATCATTCAGTGAAAATGTATCTGATTGTGCTTGGTCTATATCAACAATTTCAACTTGCTTGCCATGTTCTTGATTGGCAGCGTAAATCATTTTTATCGCTTTACTGCCAATATTTCTGCGAACTACCGCAGGTTTACCTTTGGCTAATGTTGGTTTGTGAACATAGAATTCATCAGGATTAACCGCACCCTGCACGACCATTTCACCTAAACCGTAACTCGAAGTAATAAATACCACATCTTCAAAGCCTGATTCAGTATCAATAGAGAACATTACACCGCTTGATGAAATATCACTGCGCACCATACGCTGAATACCAGCGGAGAGTGCTACACCACGATGGTCGTAACCTTGATGCACTCGGTATGAAATAGCACGATCATTAAAAAGAGAGGCAAAAACGTGTTTAATGGCGATCATGACTGCATCGAGTCCACGAACGTTTAGGAAGGTTTCTTGCTGACCAGCAAAAGAGGCATCTGGCATATCTTCAGCAGTTGCAGATGAACGAACAGCAAATGAAGCGTCATTAGCAAAGCCATCAGAAAGCTTTATGTAAGCTTGTTCAATATCTTTCTGCATATCTGGTAAGAATGGTGTATCGATAACCCATTGACGGATTTTCTGGCCACATTCAGCTAATGCATTTACATCACTGACATCTAAATCATCAAGCAAATGATAAATTTTATCGTTCAAACCACTTTGTTCTAGAAATTCATTAAAAGCAAACGAGGTAGTAGCAAAACCACCTGGCACTTGCACACCAACATTTGAAAGGTTGGAAATCATTTCACCCAATGACGCATTTTTACCGCCGACACGGTCTACATCATTCATTCCTAAATTTTCATACCAAAGCACGTATTCTTGCACGACAACATCTCCACTAGACATAATAAAATTTAAGAAAGTTATCTATAAAATATCGGCTAAAAATATCTTTCTTAACGCTTTTATCAGTTTATGTATCATTAAGTGGTTTATTTCATGTCACATACATTTTACACTGCTAACTTTGAAACTAAAGTACTATTTCAAAGTTTTAACCTTCTAATAAAGAATAATATAGAATTATATTAAGGAATAATCATGCGAGCAGCTTTTTATATATCTGACGGAACGGCGATCACTTCTGAAGTATTTGGTCACGCGCTTTTGTCTCTTTTTCCTATGGAGTTTGAGCACGACACTATTTCCTTTGTCGAAACAAAAGAAAAAGCAATAGATGCCTGTAAGCGAATCAATAAAGCAGCGAAGCGCACCGGCGTGCCTCCTTTAGTGTTTCACACCTTTGTTAATCCAGATATTAGAGAAATTATCGATGGTTGCGATGGCATAATTTATAATTTTCTCGAACATTTTATCGCTCCGCTTGAAGAAAAACTGGGGATTAAAGCGAAACCAAAAGCGCATAGAACTCACAGTATTCACGAAAATAGTTATGATTATCGAATTGACGCGGTTAATTACTCTTTAGCCAATGACGATGGTTCAAATGTCACTAACTATGAACATGCTGATGTAATACTCGTGGGCGTTTCACGTTCAGGTAAAACTCCAACAGCTCTTTATTTAGCACTTCAATATGGTATCAAGGCAGCAAACTACCCTTTTACCGATGATGATATGGATGAATTACAAATTCCGTCATTTTTAAAAATGCACAAAAAGAAAATATTCGGTTTAACTATCGATGCAGAACGTTTGGTTGATATTCGTGACGGTAGAATGGCGAACACCAAATACTCTTCTGCACGCCAATGTCGGATGGAAGTACGTGAAGTCGAAAAACTCTATAAACAAGAGAAGATTCCATTTCTGAACACTACTAAACTCTCAGTTGAAGAAATTACCGCCAAAATACTCTCAGAAACGGGCTTACAGCGCTATAAATATTAACTTATAACAATTTAGTTACATAAAATATTAGAAAGCGGTTCACATAATTGCTTATTTTCGTTATGTTAGCGCGATATAATTATTGCGCTGCATCAATATGTGCAGGCTAACCAGCATTTGATATACCATGACCATAAAAACAGATGAATTTAGAACCACATTAATTGATAGTTTAGTTTCGCCTGCCGAACTCGCTGAGCAAATACCACTTGACGACGCCACAGCGAATTTCATAATCAAGAGCCGTAAAGAAATTGAAGCCATTATTGGAGGCGACGATAAACGTTTGCTTGTTATTATTGGCCCTTGTTCAATTCATGACACAGCAGCGGCTATAGATTACGCAAAAAAATTAAAAACCTTACAAGAAAAGTATGCCAATGAATTACTCATTGTTATGCGCGTATATTTTGAAAAGCCTCGTACAACCGTGGGTTGGAAAGGTTTAATCAGCGACCCTGATTTAGATAAATCATTCAAAGTAGCTAAGGGCTTAAATTTAGCCCGTAACCTGTTAATGGAAATTAATAAGTTAGGACTCGCTGCCGGTACTGAATTTTTAGATATGGTAACTGGCCAATATATTTCTGACTTGATCAGTTGGGGTGCTATTGGTGCTCGTACAACTGAAAGCCAAGTACACAGAGAGCTAGCTTCTGCACTTTCGTGCCCTGTAGGCTTTAAAAACGGTACTGACGGTAATATTCAAATAGCAGTTGACGCTATCAAAGCGTCAAGTGTTCCACATGTGCTTTACTCTCCGGATAAAAGTGGCCAAATGTGTATTTATCAAACACACGGTAACCCATATGCACATGTAATATTACGTGGCGGTAAAGAGCCAAACTATCAAGAAGAGTATATTACGAATACTTGTAATACCTTAGCGAAAGCAAATTTACCTGAGAAGGTAATGATAGATTGCAGTCACGGTAATAGTTACAAAGATCATAATAAACAAATGGATGTCGCTAATTCATTAGCTGAGCAAATAAACTCAGGCAACCAGTCTATTTTTGGCGTAATGATTGAAAGCTTTATGGTTGCAGGTAACCAAAAAGTAATTCCTCAGCAGCCTTTAGTGTATGGACAAAGTATTACCGATGCGTGTATTAACTTAGACACTAGTGACGAAATACTTAACATATTAGCTAACGCGATTAAAACTAGAAAATAAATAACGTACAAATAATTAGAGGGTGTATTTAAGATAGTAAATTATATAAACACACTCTTTAAAAGGCCCGGTAACATAATTTGTTATCGGGTCTTTTGCTTTAAATCAAGCCAGAAATTTACCTAGGCGAACTTTGTTGATTAGATTTACTGGAATGTAAAAACTAAACTTACCCAGTAAATTCAAACTCTTTTGTATTCATGCAGCCGCGAGTACCGTACATCCTGCACATGCACGCTCTTTTGCATCCATGCAACCGCGAATACCTTACATCCTGTACATGCACGCTCTATTGCATCCATGCAACCGCGAATACCGTACATCCTGTACATGCACGCTCTTTTGCATCCATGCAACCGCGAATACCGTACATCCTGTACATAAAAAAACCGGATATCAAATTGATATCCGGTTTTTGTTTAACTTGTTAACGTGTGTTTGAAAAAGTACTTCTTGTTAGAAGAAGTTAGCTTTAAATTCAACACCCCAGAAGCGAGGTTCGTTAACATAACCTGTTAAATTATTGAAATCGATAGCACCAGTAAGTTGCTCTTCATCAGTAATATTACGGCCAAAAACAGCGACTTCATATTCAGCGCCATCTGTGTACCATTCATAACCAACACGAACGCCACCTTCTAATAATGCATCACCCGTAAACTCAGTTGACTCATATAAGAAGAAGTTAACTTCACTACGGTAAGACCAATCAGTGTAAAAATAAACCTCACCATCACCAATTTCTTTTGTCCAACGAGCTGCAAAGTTTGAAATCCACTCTGGAGATTGTGGTAATGAATTACCATCGATCATCGCTAAACCGTCACCATTTAATGGTGAAGTTACCGTACAACCGCCGCCACAACCAGGTACCGCAACGGTATCATCTTGTAATTCTGTATGGTTGTAGCTTACGCTAGCCGTTAATACTAAATCGTCAGTAACAAAGTATTCTGAGTCAAGCTCAAAACCATAACCAACCGACTTATCAGCATTAAGTAAACTTGCAACGTTACCAGAACCACCTACAGCGGTTAACTGCTGGTCATTAACAACATAGTAGTAAACAGAGCCATCAACACGGGCGGTATTTTCTGCAAATACTGATTTAAAACCTGTTTCTACTGAATCAACAGTTTCAGAATCAGCCGTTGTTGAGTTTGCTGAAAATAGTAAACTACGACCTTGAATACTTGGAGCACGGTAACCACGAGCTAAACGCGCATATACGTTGGTCTCGTCATTTAATTTGTAACTTGCACTTAAATCACCACTTACTTGTGAGTCTTGAACATTGTTACTTTCAGAAAAACTTGGTGCGCCAAATGGTGATTGAACTAGTTCGCCATCCCAATCACGCTTATCATCTGAATAACGTAAACCACCGTTAACTGTTAATTTATCTGAAACTTCGTAATCAAGTGAAGCAAAAACTGCCCAAGCTGAAGTTTCCATTTGTTGAATAGCAATACCGTCTTGTACGCCGCCAGCCAAAGTATTAAAACTTAAGTTATTAATCGTTAGGTCTTCGTCGAATAAGAAGTAACCAAATTGATAATCAAACTTACCTAGGTCATTACTAGCAATACGAATTTCTTGCGTAATTTGCTTATGATCAGGCATTCTTGCACCAGTTTCAGACGGAAAAGGTATAAAACCAGGTCCCATATAATCAGGTAAGAATGAAGCACCGTAACCACCATCTATATCGCCCACTGAAAACATTTCAGCTGACTCGTAACCCGTAACAGAGGTTAACGTGTGATCGCCCATGTTATATTCAAGTTTTAAACTTGCGCCTTTCATTTCAACCGTTTGGTCGTTACGAACTGCAGCATCTTGAAATACAGTTTCACGATCAAAATCGTCAACTAATTCGTTAGTGCCTGGTTTAATAATATTGGCTCTAAAAACACGAGAGTCAGCTTCTGCATCACGAAAGTGATAGTTAAATAGTGCAGAAAAATCATCACTTGGTTCCCATAACAATTGTAGGCGACCAGCACTTTCGCTGTAGCCACCCAATTGGTCTTCTGCTTCAAAACCAGGTGCTTTGTTATCTATCCAGTCATCACGGTCTTGTTGTAATAAGGCAACGCGGGCTGATAATGTATCAGTCAAACCACCACCAACCGCTAAGCGTAAATCAGTGCTACCAAAACTACCATATGAAGCAGAAATGTTAGCATCGAAATCTTGTGTTGGTTTTTTCGATTGTACTTTCACAATACCAGCTGGTGTATTACGACCAAAAAGTGTGCCTTGAGGACCACGTAAAACTTCTACGCGCTCAATGTCAAACATTGGCATACCTTTAGTTAAAGCATTTTCTAAAACTACATCATCATAAATTAATGAAACAGGTTGCGAGGCTAGTAGATCGAAATCTGTGTTACCTAAACCACGAATATAAAAACGGGGAAATGTACGACCGAAAGATGATTCAATTAACAAACTCGGTACTTTCGCAGAAAGTGCTCTAACATCCATACCAGATGAACCTAGTACTTCAAGTTTTTTAGGGGTAAGTGCTGATACAGAAATAGGAACTTCTTTGATATTTTCTGTACGTTTACGAGCGGTAACTTCAATAACTTCAACGCCTACAACATCAGCGTTTTTAGCATTTTCTTGTGCTAATGCAGCAGTTGAAATACCTGCAGCAGACGCCAAAATAGCCGCATTTACGCAAAGTGCGAGCGACGTTTTATTAAAAACATTCATTTAGTACTCTCCCAAGAACTGTTTATGTTTTGTGTAAAATTTATTACTTCTGTCTTTGCTATATATTAATGGCAAAGACATTAAGTTTAATTGCTATAAATCAAGATCAGATAAAAAACTTGTGCCGTAAGGCATTTTATCTAATGAAAATAAGTCTGCGATTGTTTGACCAATATCAGCAAAAGTACTTCTTTCCCCAATATTAACAGATCGTACCTTTTTGTGAAATGCAATAACAGGGACATATTCACGAGTATGGTCATTTCCAGGCCATGTAGGATCACAACCGTGGTCTGCCGTTAAAAACAGTACATCATCTTCGTTCATTGCTGAAATTATTTCAGGTATACGCGTATCAAAACTTTCTAATGCTAATGCGTAACCTACGGGGTCACGACGATGGCCATAGTCTTGATCAAAGTTGACTAAATTAGTAAAGATCAAACTATTGTCTTTTGCGGTATTTATATGTGAAATGGTTGCATCAACAAGCGCATCTATGCCCGTTGCTTTAGTTTTTTCACTGATACCTTGGTGTGCATATATATCTGCAATTTTACCAACACTGATCACATAGCCACCCGCTTGGGTGAATGTATCAAGTACTGTTGGTGAAGGAGGTAATATAGAATAGTCGCGTCTGTTACCTGTACGAGTAAAGTCTTCAGGACTAGTGCCAATAAAAGGACGGGCGATAACACGACCAACATTCATATCAGCAAGCAGTTCTCTTACGGTTTCACAATATTTGTATAGATTGTCTAAACCAAAATGTTCTTCATGAGCTGCAACTTGGAAGACGCTATCTGCAGAAGTATAACAAATAGGTAAACCTGATTTAATATGTTCTTGTCCAAGCTCGTTAATAATGTCGGTACCTGATGCATGACAGTCACCTAATATACCGTTATAACCTGTTGCTTGATTTATTTTCTCAATAAGATCAGCAGGAAAAGCATGTTCACCTTTAGGAAAGTAGTCCCAATCAAAAAGCACAGGAACACACATCATTTCCCAATGACCGCTAGGAGTATCTTTACCGGTACTTAACTCGGCAGCATAACCATACGCGCCTTGTTCAGGTTTTTGCTCTTCAACGGGGAATTCGCTATTACCCGCTTCAAAGGCGGCTTGAACTAAACCCATTTTAGCTAAATTATGGACATTAATTTTACGCTTCTCATGTTTATAGAAGTGTCTTGATAAGTTAGCAAAAGTATTGGCACTGATATCGCCAAAGTCTGCTGCATCTGGTGCATGACCGATACCAAAACTGTCGATTACTAAAACTATTGCTCTTGCCATTTTTATTTCCTATCTGTAGTTCAAAGCATTTTAACAAAATTTTAAAATTTATCCTTGTAAATATCGATAAATTTCATGACCAGTTGGTCAACATGTGATACTTTACCTAGCAATAAATTATAGACAACAGATATTTTGTAAATATTTAACGCAGAGATGTTGCTTTTGCTTAAATTTTGATGAAATTCATATTAATTAGTCCATAATATGAGTGCGGTGAACTATATTCAGCATCACCGCAATTGATAATTACTTAACACTTTTGTTAATCATATTTTTAAGGCTCTCTGTTTTGCAAACCAATAAACCGACAATTATTGCGGTCACCGGTGCTTCGGCATCTGGCAAATCACTTTTTGCGCAAACTATTTACGATGAACTATTACCTGAGTTGGGCTCAAGTGGTATTGCTATTATCAAAGAAGATTCGTACTACAATAGTCAATCGCACCTTTCGATGGAAGAACGTGTAAAAACAAACTATGACCACCCTAATGCGTTTGAACATAGTTTACTATCGAAACATTTAACCTTATTAAGTGCTGGTGAAAGTGTTGATATACCGACTTATTGTTACAAAACCCATACCCGACTAGCAGAAACAGTTCATTTAGAACCAACCCCTATAATTTTAATAGAAGGCATTCTTTTATTTTCAGATAAAGAACTTAGAGATAAATTCGATATTAAAATTTATATTGATACCCCTCTTGATATTTGTCTTGTGCGAAGAATCAACCGCGATACCATCGAACGTTCACGTAGTATAGCGTCTATAACAGAACAATATTTAACTACTGTTCGCCCTATGTACCGCCAGCATATTGAACCCAACAAACCTTTTGCCGACATTGTAGTCACACGTGGTGGCAAAAATAGAATGGCAATTGAAATGTTAAAAGCAAAAATTCGTCAACTAATGAACAGACGTACATAACACGATATAAACAACAGAATTAACATAGATATAACTTAAATAAATATAATAACGATAACAAAATAATTTATGAGGTAATTATGGAATTAGGTGCTCTTCGAGGAGTCTTTGGCATTTTCGCACTATTAGCATTAGCGTTTTTTTTATCTAAAGACCGCAGTGCAATAAATTGGCGAACAGTAGGCTTTGCCTTTGCTTTACAAATTATACTAGGTGCCTTTGTACTTTACGTGCCATTTGGTAAAGACGTATTAGGCTCTATAACTAATGGCGTGCAGCAAGTTATTAATAGTGCTCAAGCAGGAATAAACTTTTTATTCGGCGGTTTAGGTACCGATGCTATGTTTGACAATGGTGTTGGATTCGTCTTTGCAATTCGTGTGCTGCCAGTCATTATATTTTTCTCATCGCTTATCGCTGTGCTTTACTACCTTAATATAATGCAATGGGTCGTTAGAATTATTGGCGGCGGTTTACAAAAACTGTTAAAAACTTCAAAACCTGAATCACTTTCTGCCACGGCTAATATTTTTGTTGGCCAAACTGAAGCCCCTTTAGTTATTCGCCCTTACATTTCAAAAATGAGTCAGTCAGAACTCTTTGCTATTATGGTGGGTGGTTTAGCCTCTGTTGCTGGTTCTATTTTGGCTGGTTATGCCGGATTAGGCGTTAAACTTGAATATTTGATTGCCGCTTCATTTATGGCCGCACCTGGTGGCTTGTTAATGGCGAAATTACTTATGCCAGAAACAGAAGAAATTAATAACGATTATAGCGATGTTGAATTAGCTGAAGCGGGTGACAAACCTGCCAATGTTATAGATGCAGCGGCAACGGGTGCAGCATCAGGCCTTAAGCTTGCTGTTAACGTTGGCGCTATGTTACTGGCATTTATAGCTATTATTGCTTTACTTAACTCTATGGTTTCTGGCTTTGGTAGTCTATTAGGTTTTGAAGGGATTACTATTGAGTGGTTGCTTGGCTATATATTTGCACCATTTGCTTTCTTAATTGGTGTACCTTTTGAAGAAATGTTGCAAGCAGGCAGCTTTATCGGACAAAAAGTTGTCGTCAATGAGTTCTTTGCTTATGTAAATTTTGTTGAGATTAAAGATACACTTTCGCCAACAACTCAAGCGATTGTAACCTTTGCTTTATGTGGTTTTGCTAACCTATCTTCCATTGCTATTTTACTGGGTGGCATTGGGTCAATGGCACCAAATCGCCGACCTGACATTGCACGTTTAGGCATGAAAGCTATGTTAGCTGCCACTATGGCTAACTTAATGAGTGCAGCTATTGCGGGTGTATTCGTTAGTTTATAGCAAACATAGTTAACATTAAAACCTAAAAGCCTAGCTTTCTTAGCTAGGCTTTTATTCCCTTCAAAGTACAGAGACATGCCATGAGTACTATAGAAAGTTACGCACAACGTGCATTACATATGATGGATTTAACCAGCTTAACGGATATAGAAACCTCAGCTGATATAATTCAACTTTGTAAAGCAGCAAAGTCTGCTTGTGGTAACACAGCCGCTATTTGTATATTCCCCCGTTTTGTTCCTTTAGCTAAAAAAACATTAGCCGCACAAGGTACACCTGAGATAAAAATAGCTACAGTTACTAATTTTCCTCACGGCAACGACGATATTGAAATAGCCGTTGCCGAAACAAAAGCAGCTGTAGCCTACGGTGCAGATGAAGTAGATGTAGTCTTTCCTTATAGAGCATTAATAAACCAAAATGACAGCATCGGTTATGATCTGGTAAAAGCATGTAAGAAAGCCTGTGGAAATATTAAACTGAAAGTAATAATTGAAACGGGTGAGCTTAAAACAGACAAGCTTATTATAAAAGCCAGTGAAATTTGTATTGCAGCAGGTGCTGACTTTATTAAAACATCGACTGGAAAAGTAGCAATAAATGCGACACCAAAAGCAGCTGAGTTAATGCTAAACGTCATTAAAAACAAAAACCCTCAGGTGGGATTCAAACCCGCAGGTGGAGTTAAAAATGCTGAAGATGCAGCAATCTATCTTGATTTAGCAGGCAATATTTTAGGTGAAGATTGGGCAACTAAAGATAACTTTCGTTTTGGCGCCAGCAGTTTATTGACTAACCTTCTTAATACATTGGGTGCGAGTGATAAAGTCGCTAATCCAACAAGTTATTAATACTATATTTTAAGTAAATACAGTAATTAAGCAAACAACCATAATTAGGACATTATTGATCAATGGCGCAATTATACTTTTATTATTCAACCATGAATGCCGGTAAATCGACCCACCTATTACAGTCGTCTTATAATTATCAAGAACGCGGCTTAAACACTTTATTGTTTACTGCACAAATAGACGATAGATTTGCCAAAGGCAAAGTTTCATCAAGATTAGGTATTCATGCTGACGCCCTGCTTTTTGATGACAAAACCGACATATTTAGCCAAGTCAAACAGCAAATTAGTGAACGTAAGATTGCCTGTATATTAATAGACGAAGCTCAGTTTTTAACAAAGCTACAGGTTAAAGATCTAACTGATATTGTTGATGAATTAAAAGTTCCTGTATTGGCTTATGGCATACGAACAGATTTTCTTGGTGAAACCTTTAATGGTAGTGCTGCGCTATTAGCTTGGGCTGATAAATTAGTCGAATTAAAAACTATTTGTCATTGTGGAAAAAAAGCCAATTTTGTTATGCGCTGTGATGAGAATGGCCAAGCGGTTAAAGGTGGTGAACAAATTGAAGTTGGTGGCAATGAGCGATACGAATCACTGTGTCGTAAACATTTCAAAGCACTTGTTTGGAATTCTTCAATTTAATTCGTTTTTAGCACATTAAAAAAAGGAATGCGTTAGCATTCCTTTTAATCTTTCTATATTTATATATACCTGCTTTTACATTAGCATTACAAATATATTAACTTGTAGAAGTAACTTACCTACCCACTTTTAATGGCCTTTAATAAGCACTTCAACTCTGCGATTATTATATCGACCAATTTCTGTTTTATTGCTATCAATGGGTTTAAGCTCTCCATGGCCCATTATTGTGAAAGCAGATTCAGGTAAATTAGTGGCCTGTTTTAAAGCTTCAGCAACGGCGCGTGCTCTTGACTCAGACAGAGGCTGATTTAATGTCTGCTTTCCGCGCCAGTCAGTATGCCCTTCTAAAGTAATATTAACTTCTTTATAAAGGCGTAATTGAGCGGCTATATCATCAATTTGTAGTTTAAATTTATCTCCAATAACCGTTGAATTATTATCAAACTGAATAATCACTTTTTGTGCGACTGGGCAACCTTGTTCATTCACGACCAGTCCTTTTGATGTGTCTGGGCATTTATCTAATTTATTCAGTACACCATCAGCATCTACATCTTGGTTCCTTACTGGAGCAACCACAGGAATGGGTGCAGATATCACCTCAGGTCGAGGAGTTGGCTTAGTCATAGCTGTCGATTTTCTGGCGTTACTGTCACCGAAAAATCGGCTAATACTTAACCCCAAGAAAAACGCGTCTTTATCATAACTGTCGACTTCTAACCTTGTCATCCAGCTATCACTAAAGCGCCATTGAATACCTGCACCAATGACAAATTGGGTACTATTAAGTTGCTCGTGGTATTGCTCAAGATTACTGCTAGAGTCTATCTTCGAAATACCAGCTCTGATAAAAGCGTTCCATTGTGCTTCAACCGGTTTTAGCCAATAACCTGCCTGTAAAGCCACTCCAGAATAATCTACTTTTAAGGTATCTTGAAGATTGGGGTTACGGTTGCTTAATAGCGCTTCACCTAAGTCTGTGTAGCTTAGCTCAGCAAACCAGTGCTCATTAAAAGCATAGCCACCATAAAGTTTGAAGGCGGTATCTTTGTCATCAAACGTTTTCCAACCAGTATTGTTTTCGTTAGGGTCAAGATAAGACATCCCAAGCCCGCCAGAAAGATACCAGCAGCTTTCATCTTCAAGGCCTTGACAGTTGTCTTTAGCTTGGCCAGATACACTTATCGATACTAATAAAGCTAATGCCATAAATTGGCGTTTCCTACTCAGTGCTACCATTAAGAACAATCCTCCTAAAATTAATAACCCACTACTACCCGCACCTTTTAATGTTGACTCCACTTGACGAGGTTCTTGCAGGCTGTCATTAATACCGTCATTGTTGAAGTCTCCATTTTCTTGGCTGTCAGGTACGCCATCACCATCACTATCAATATCTTTATAGTCTGGGATTCCATCACCATCAGTGTCTACATTACCTTCAGTAGCATCGTTTATTCCGTCTCCATCACTATCAATGTCTCTAAAGTTAGGCACTCCATCTCCATCTATATCTAGTAAATCAAGTGAATTGTCATCAATGCCATCACCATTTGCATCTGTTCCAAGGGTAAAGTCTACATCTATAGCATCATCGATACCGTCGTTATCACTGTCAACTCCACTTAGTACAATAAGCACCTGCTCTTGGCTATCTTTGATACCATCACCATCAGAATCTAGATCAAGATAATCAGGAATACCGTCATTGTCGGTATCTATGATAGTAAAAACATCATCAATACCATCACCATCGCTATCTATACCACCTGTTACATCTACATCAAATGCATCATCGATACCATCAGCGTCTGAATCCATTCCTGTCGGTAGTGGCCTATTAGTTTCAAATGAATCAGGTAAGCCATCGTTATCACTATCAACATCTAAATAGTCTGGAATACCATCTCCATCACTATCGCCTACACCTTCTACAACATCAGATATACCATCGTTATCATCATCTTTATCAATATGCGATGGTATACCATCCCCATCAGGATCGATTCCTGGGCTGGTACCACGCCCTCCAGGGTTAGCGTCGTAACTGTCATAAATACCATCACCGTCAATATCATCTGTGGGGTCAATCATGCCGTCATTATTTATATCTAAACCAGCTCCTGGTGTGCCCACAATGTCGAAGATGCCATCGTTATCACTATCTAAATCACGATAATCAGAGATACCATCGCCATCTGTATCAATCGGATCTGTGATCAACACACTAGTATCATCAGCAAAACCATCACCATTATCGTCAACAACACCGGCTTCTTGAGTATCAAGTAAGCCATCGTTATCGCTGTCTAGATCATGCATATCAATAATGCCGTCACCATCAGTATCGGTTAAGTTAACGCTATCATCTATACCGTCATTGTTAGTATCCATACCACCAGTAAAGTCGATATCGAATGCATCATCAATTCCATCCATGTCAACATCTTGTCCACTAATGTCACTTTCGACACTGTCGCTGATACCATCATTATCACTATCTTGGTCTAAATAATCGGCTAACCCGTCACCATCGGTGTCTGTAAAGATAAGCGTTGCATCATCAATGCCATCACCGTCAGCATCAAAACCACCCGTTGCATCTACATCGAACGCATCATCTATACCATCACCATCAGTATCAACACCACCCGTAGCATCTACATCATATTGGTCCTCAATACCATCGCCATCAGTATCAACTATGTTTAATTGCGATTCGACTACATCTGGAACACCGTCATTATCGCTATCTAAATCGATATAATCTGCAATACCATCATTGTCAGTATCAGTTGGTACTATATCGTCATCAATACCATCACCGTTTGCATCTTGGCCACCCGTTTGATCAACATCAAAGCTATCATCAATGCCATCACCATCGGTATCGAGACCGCTATTGCCCGCTTCAAAACCATCAACAATGCCATCGTTATCTGAATCGGTATCAAGATAATTAGGAATTCCATCCATATCATCATCACCTGTACCTTCAACAATATCTGGAATGCCATCGCCATCTTCATCTAGGCTAGTGTCTAAGTAATCAGGCGTACCATCGCCATCACTATCTCCTGATCCTTCAACAGCATCGCTAATACCATCACCATCAGAGTCACCGTCTAAATAGTCAGGAATACCATCGCCATCAGTATCACCATTCCCCTCGTCTGCATCGTTGATGCCATCACCATCAGAGTCACCGTCTAAATAGTCCGGAATACCATCACCATCAGAATCACCATTACCTTCTTCAGCATCACTAATACCGTCACCGTCAGAGTCTTGGTCTAGATAATCAGGAATACCATCGCCATCAGCATCACCATTACCTTCATCTGCATCACTAATACCGTCGCCGTCAGAATCTAGGTCTAGATAATCAGGAATACCATCGCCATCACTGTCAACATTACCTTCATCTGCATCACTGATACCATCACCATCGGAATCAAGGTCTAAATAATTAGGGACTCCATCACCATCATTATCGCTATTTCCTTCCAATGTATCACTGATACCATCACCATCAGAATCTAGATCTAAGTAATCAGGTATTCCATCACTATCTGAGTCAATCGCTCCTTCTGAAGCATCATTAATGCCATCACCATCAGAATCTAGGTCTAGATAGTTAGGGATACCATCACCATCCATGTCACCATTACCTTCTACAACATCAGGAATACCATCTCCATCAGTGTCTACATCACTGTCTTGGAAGTCTGGTCTGCCGTCTTCATCACTATCAGGTAAAGCAATATTGTCATCGACACCATCGTTATTAGCATCAGTACCACCGGTTTCATCAACATCAAAGGCGTCATCTATACCATCATTATCGCTGTCCATACCCGTAGCGCCAGATTCAACACCGTCATCAATACCGTCACCATCGCTATCTGAGTCAAGATAGTCTGGAATACCATCCATATCAGTATCATTGTTACCTTCTAATGTGTCAGGTAAACCATCATTATCACTATCTGGGTCCAGGTAATCAGGTATACCATCTGAATCAGTATCTACAGGAATAAAATCATCATCTATGCCATCAGAGTTAGTATCGGTGCCGCCAGTTTCATCTACATCAATACTGTCATCAATGCCATCACCGTCAGTGTCATTGCCACTTAAGCCTGCTTCAACGCCATCATTCAAACCATCATTATCACTATCGTTATCTAAATGATCTGCAATACCATCACCGTCTGAGTCTAGTGCGTATGGGCTGGTGTTATCATCCATTCCATCACCATCTAGATCAACACCACCTGTTTGGTTCACATCAAAAGCATCATCAATACCATCACCATCGGTATCAATGCCAGTCGCTCCAGTTTCAATCACATCAGGTAAACCGTCATTATCGCTATCAGGGTCTTGAAAATCTGGAATGCCATCATTATCAGTATCAATAGGCATAACATCATCATCAATACCATCACCATTGGCATCTACTCCGCCCGTTTGGTCAACGTCAAAATAGTCATCAATACCATCAGCATCAGTGTCAATACCTAATGCCCCAGACTCAATTGCATCTGAGATACCGTCATTATCACTGTCGAGATCCTGAAAGTCGGGAGAAGTGTCAGTATCACTATTTGGAGGCGTAGCATTGTCATCTATACCATCACCATTTGTATCTGAACCGCCAGTAATATCAACGTCAAAAGCATCATCAATACCGTCCATATCAGAATCGACATTTAAAGCTCCTGACTCCCAATAATCAGGTATACCATCGCCATCACTATCGACATCGATATAATCAGGTGCTAAATCGCCATCGGTATTTGCTGGTGCAACATTATCATCAACACCATCACCATTAGCATCAACGCCACCTGTTTCGTCTACATCAATAGCATCATCAATACCGTCATTGTCGCTATCAATACCAGTAGCCACTGACTCATTAGCATCTGAAATATTATCGCCATCTGAATCAGTATCTAAATAGTCTGGTATACCGTCACCATCACTATCAGTAATACCTGTAGCAGGGTTATTGTCAGCATCTAGATTAGCGTCTTCATTGACTGTCGCTATGCCATCGTTATCGTCATCAGGATCAATTGCATCAATCACCCCATCGGAATCGCTATCGTTAGGGTTATTAACATCACCGACTTCTGTGCCATCAGGAATGCCGTCTTTATCACTATCATTGCTGGTAGGATCAAGCCCTAATGCAATTTCATCTTCATCACTTATGCCATCATTGTCTTGATCATAAATAACTTCAACAGCAGTTGCGTTAGTATCATTTCCAGTAGAATCTTGAGCCGCCGCTAACAGCAAACCTATATCAACGTTACCAGCACCATCAGGTGTAACCTCAACCGTGTAAGTGTTGCCATCTATTACTGTGAAGTTGGCTAATGTGGCGTTATTAAAGATGATATCGCTTAAGTCAAAGTTCAAAACATCTTCACTAAACTCAAAGGTCAGTACAAAAGAATCATTATTATTGATGGTCACAGGAGCATTTAAAATAGAAACAATAGGCTGGTCTTCATCTTTGTTAGCAGATTCTTGCACTGCATTGCCCACATTACCAAATGAATCCGTTTGACTAGCATCAGCAACAATTACGTCTGCGCCATCTGCTATAGCACTAACATCAAACGTTGAACTCCAAGTTCCATCTGGATTACAGGCTACCGATTGGGTACTAGGGGTAGCACCAACAATATTCACCGTCACATTACCGTCACCTATAGTACATGTTCCGTTTACAGGATAACTCGTTCTGTTAACAATATTACCATCTACTAAAGTGTTGATAGCAATAACAGGAAGAGTGCTGTCTTTATCACTTGTTTGGTTTGCTGTACTAGTTGTGTTTCCTGAAGCATCTGTTTGGCTGGCGTTAACTACAATGCTATCTGCACCATCGGCAATGGCACTTACATCGAAAGTCGCCGTCCAAGTACCATCAGGATTACAGACAACACTCTGACTAGCTGGACTCGCACCAGGCAACATTACAGCAACATTACCATCGCCAATACTACAGGTTCCGCTTACAGGGTAAGTAGCAACATTAGCTGCATTTACTTCAACTAAGGGGTCAACCGTAACTACAGGTACAGATGTGTCTTTATCAGCGGTTAATTGTGTAGCGCTATCGGTATTACCAGAATTGTCAGTTTGCATTGCATTTGCAACAACAACATTGTCGCCATCTGCAATGGAGCTTACATTAAAAGTCGCCGTCCATGTACCAGCTGCAGTACAAGTTACCGCTTGAGAACTCGGTGTTGCGCCAACAATCGAAACAGTCACATCACCATCATTTATCGTACAAGTTCCGGTTACACCATATGCCGATGAATTGGTTGCATTTGCATCATTTAAAGCGTTAATCACTACATTGGGTGCAACTACATCTTTATCCGCTGTTACTTGTGTCGCACTGCCACTGTTACCCGAGGCATCTGTTTGCATTGCATCAGCAATAATGGCATTGCTGCCATCAGCAATTGCACTGACATCGAAAGTTGCCGTCCATGTGCCACCTGCAGTACAAGTTACCGCTTGATTCGCTGGTGTTGCACCAGCAACAAACACCGTAACATTGCCATCACCAATAGAACAACTGCCCGTTATTGGATATGCACTTGAATTAGATGCGTTGGCATCATTTAATGCATTAATAGCAACTGTAGGTGCTACGATATCTTTATTTGCTTTTACCTGAGTAGCATTACCAGTATTACCCGCAGTATCAGTTTGGCTTGCATCTGCGGAAATAACATCAGTACCATCAACGATCGCACTGACATCAAATGTTGAGTTCCACGTACCAGATCCAGAACAGCTTACTGTTTGACTAGCAGGTGTAGCTCCAGCAATTGCAACGGTGACTAGACCATCTCCAGTTGTACATGTACCGCTTACAGGGTAAGAACCTGCATTGGTTGCATTAACATTAGGGGCGCTACTTATAGCAACAATAGGTGCTAAAGTTTCTATAGTGTAGTTTGGTGAACTGGCAGAGCTCCCAGAGTTTGAATCTAAATCTTGATACCCAGAACCAACATCTATGGTATTTGTTGCATCTTCTATATCTTCAGTTGGAGTAAATGTTGCAGTATAAATAGTAGGGTCAGATGGATCTACGATAAAGTTGCTCAAACTACCATTTGGTGAGGTGATATCAGCTAAATCAAAATTTACGACTTCTTCGTTGAAAGCAAAAGTCACTGTTGCTGTTTCGCCTGCCTTTAAATCACTGTCATCAAGCGTAATCACAACTGTTGGAGGAACAGCTGTAACTGTTATATCTATAGTTTCGTCAGTAGTTAATGAGTCAGCCGAAGTGAATACAGTGTCAGTACCACGAACCGTTACAGCCCCTGTTAATGTACTAGTACCAACGGGTGTTAACGCTTGGCCTGCTTTAAAAGATTGCACAATAACTTTTGAACTACCCGGTTCACCATTTATTGCATAATCACCATCTAATGCCGTTAAGTCTGCTGAATGATTGTTACTATTATCTGCAGAAATTAACTCCCATGTTTGTGTGCCCTGATTAGATAATTCATAGCAAATATAACCAGTTTCTCCTTGAACAAAGCTTAAATTGTCAACTTGATCTGAACAAGTATTATTTTTACTTACCCAAATATCATAGGTTGCAGACGAGTAATCAATATCGATACAAACTTCACGAATAGAACCGACATCTTGACTAAAAGCGTCATTAACAAAAATATTCCATGTACCTATAGGTGTACCTACCAAGTTTGTTAATGAATCTAGAGGTAAAACATTACCTGCGATTGCGGGAACAGCAACTAAATCCGTTGGTGTAAACACAAATGGACTACCAGTACCCCCAGTGCCAGTAACTGCAGCAGATCTTGTTGTTGCAGCTGAATTACATACGGTGTCATTACCACCACCATCAACTAGAATAGGGCCAGCTACTGCATCATCCCTAAAGTTGACATTATAATCTGCCCCGCTACAATTTGAGGGATCCCCTAAAGTAAATAACTGAATATTACTCCCGCCAGGTGTCGTTAGGTTGGCTTGAAGATCTCCTGCATATTCATGAATGATTTTAAATGAAACTTGATTAACAGCATCCATAGTGGTTGCCGTATCACCTACAGGAAAAATAGCACTTATATTAGTATTCCCATTATCAATTATATCCCATTCACCCGCTTGCGAAGGAACTGTACAAAACTCAATGGCATTTGTATAAAAGGGAGAGCAAACTAATGCGATACTTAGAAATGTTTTTAACTTACTGGGATTAGATTTTAACTTAGGGAAACCTTTAATACTTGTTTGACTCATGACTACTCCATTTAATCATTAGAAATATTTATTCTACAAACATAAATTTAATATTAGTAAAGGATTTTAAAATCACAAATTAAATTTTAATTAAATTGTAACCCAGAGATTTACATGGAATTCAGGTGGTTATGTTTAATATTCCAGGTTGCTTATACTCAATGCGGTATAAGGAATAAGGAATAAGGAATAACAGCCATTTTAGTGCGATAAATTGACAAATGTATCTATTTTAAAAAATAGTAAATAGTGTCAAAAAATAGAATTATTGACTGTTTATGAGCGACATATTTATAGATGAATAGTTATAGGTGAATAGTTATAGATAGGTGATTATAGGTAGAGAGTTATCTGCACATACGAAAAAGTGAGAGCTTGTATCAAAGATTTGTAGGCAGATAATTAAACGATAAAGTATATATGAGGCTTAAGTACTGATTTACCGTTCTCTTAATAAAGTAACTAATAAAGCGCTTGTACCAACAAGAAACAAACTAACATACAGATGAAAGTAATAAATAAAGGGGCTTAGCCCCTCATAAAAATTAGGTTAGCTTGCTGAAACTCATCTTATAAGCTAACAATTCAAGCGAAAAAATGCATTAATACCTACATAGCTTAATTCGATTTTATAGATTTTTGCTTGGTCGATATGCGATAAAAAGCAAAAAACAATATTACCGCTATTTGAGCAAAAGCCCCCTGCCAAGTAGAACCTACGCCAATCCAAGGTAAATCAACATGCATTGGCAATGCAGAAATACTGATCACAGCGGCCTCTTGTAACGCGGTAATAGCTTTACCCATTAAGATAAACGCTAAAGCGAGTAATAAATAAGTCGTCATAGAGAAGAAACGCGCAACAGGTAACTTAATTGAATACTTTAATATCGCCCAAGCAACTATGGCTAAAATAACGACCCCAGTAATAAAGCCTGAAACCGCAACTGAATATTGCTCTGGCGATGCTTGTGTTAAAAGTGATTGATAAAATAAAACTGTTTCAAACACTTCACGATACACGGCAATAAAGGCAAGTAACGTTAATCCCCATAGCGTGCCAGCTCGTAATTGCGTACTGATATGTTTTTGAATATATGCCTGCCATTGTTCGGCATTAGTTTTACTGTGCATCCATATACCTACATATAACAGCATAATCGCTGCAAGTAATGCCGCAACACCTTCCATCATTTCTCGGCTAGCACCACTAATGTCGATAATCGACTGCGCTACTGCCCATGTAGCTACGCCTGCTATTAACGCTAAAACCCAACCAGCATGAACATATTTAAGGGCATCACGTCTATTGGTTCTAATAAGTACGGTCATTAGCGCAATAACAACTAATAATGCTTCAAGCCCTTCTCGTAGCAAAATAACTAAACTCGCAGAAAACAATGCGCCACTAGATAAAGCAGCCCCAGTTAATAATTTCTCGGCTTCATCTAACTGAGTAAATATCTCAGCAGATAATTGCATTAACTGTTTTTCTTCGCCTGGTGAGTTGATAACTTGCCTTAAGTTAATAAGGTTAACTTCAATTTGTTTCCGTAAAACTTCATCTCTCGCGTCTAAGCTATTTTCAATTAACTCAAAGCCATCAAGATAAGCGCTAACCGCAAGCGTATTGGCTTTTGTAAATTCATTACCTTTATAAGCATCAATAGCAGCGATTAATTGACTTTTAGTGATTTCGATTGGGTTTTGTTGTTGATTAAACAACAATGAAGGCGACGCTCTGTATGCGTCAATATAATCAGCATCGATATTATTATCAGCATTAATTAATTGCGTAGGATTAAAGTTTATCCAATTTTGCAGATCAATTTCTTGTGCTGTTTTAGTTGAAGGTTTAGAGGAATTGAAAGCAAGACCACCGACATAAAATGCTAATGACCAACGTTGCTGCTCTTTTAGCTGAGTAAAAGCTGGCATAGCGGTATCGTCTAAGCCATTAGAAATTGCATCAAATAAGCCTAATAAGGATCTATTGACCGCACGTTCTTTATCGGTAAAGTTTGTTGGCTCTGGCGATAAACCTTTTGCTAATAAACCATCACCTTTACCCATAACACCATGACAACTAACACAGTTCTCTTGAAATAAAGTTTGTGTATCTTTTTCAGGTAATAATCTACTTGGTAGAGGTGACTCAGGTAAAATTGCCAATAATTGACCTCGAATTCCAGCACTTATTAGGCGTATATCACTCACTGACATCTTGTCTTTAATCGCCTGTTCTAATGCCACTGACTGGCTGTATATTGCCGCTTTATGATCAGAACCAACTTGACTAGAAACTCGGTCAATAATCATGGCTGAGAACTCAAGCATTTCTTGATATTCACCTGCATTAACGACCTCTCCATTTTCAACAGCATCGGCATAATCAACACCAATATATTCTGCCAACTGAGCTAGTTGTCGAAGTTGAGCTGTATCATTAGTTTGTGCAGATACCGGTAAAGAAAATAGATTTATCGACAAAAAAATCACAGTTATTATGCTGAGTATTTTTTGCTTAACTTTGTTAGTAGAACGATATGGATAACAAAAGTGGGTAGAGCTTTTATTCATCTGAAATAACCTTAACAACATTGCGTAATGATAACTATTATCAATTGTAAGCTAAATATTCACGAATGTAATTAATTAAATGTTGTTAAAATGTAAAACATCTAATTTAGGGTTTTTGACGAGTTTGAATCATAATAAAGGAAGGTATTTAAACAATAACTAGCAACATTAATTGGCTATTTAGGCCATAAGAATTGCTGAATATTCGTTTGATAATGTGGGAGTATAATGACTATCAATATGATAATGCTAAGCCTGATTATAAAATTTTAAGCAGGTATAGCATTATCAAAGGTTGCATTGCTGTATTGAAAGTTAATACATGTAAACGATTGAATCAGTAGAGTAAATAAACCAATAGCTATTATTTCACAACAACAGTTCCGCTATACATTTTCATTTGGCAATGAAAAGCATATTCACCTTTATCCATAGCAGGTAACTCTACTACCAAGGATTTATTCAAAGGTAAATCTGCACTAATGTCTAAATCAGGAAAAATCACTGTGGCTGCACATGGACTTGCATCTTTACGGATAAAGTTAATGCTCAAAGCTTTATTCTCAGGCGATGAAATATAAGCAGGCTGATAAACTCCAGCATCAACCACTACGGTTATTTCACTGTTATCATTTTCAACACTCACTTCAGTTGATTTAGGTTTATAAAGCCAAAACCACCAAATAATTAAAATGATTAATCCTAAACCCATTAAATTGATTATTAACATGTTATCTCCTTTTAATTAGTGTTCTTGTGGCTTAAATAAACGTAAACGGTTGGCATTGCTCACCACGGTTAATGATGAAAATGCCATTGCTGCACCGGCCACAACCGGGTTTAACATCAGACCAAAAAATGGATATAAAATACCTGCAGCAAAAGGCACCCCTGCTACATTATAAATAAAGGCACCAAACAGGTTTTGTTTAATATTGCTCAGTGTCGCTTTACTTATCGCTATTGCATCTGCAAGGCCATGCAATGAACCTCGCATCAAGGTTATATCAGCACTTTCAATAGCCACATCTGTTCCTGTTCCGATGGCAAAGCCAACATTAGATAGCGCTAAAGCAGGTGCGTCATTAATACCATCGCCTGTCATACCCACTATTTCGCCTTGCGCTTGTAGCTCAGCAACCTTGTTCGCTTTATCATCCGGCATTACTTCTGCAAAAACTTCTTTTATGCCGACCTGCTTTGCCACGGCATTTGCTGTCGCCCTATTATCGCCGGTAAGCATAACGACACGAATACCACTTGCCTGAAGCCTTTTAATCGCAGCAATAGAGTCTTTTTTAATTGGATCTGAAACCGCAATTATTGCCACAAGCTTATGATCGACAGCTAAATACATTGGTGTTTTAGCGTTGTCAGCAAGCTGTTGTGCTTTAGTAACAAAACCATTTAACGCGATACCATTTTTTAGCATCAGCTTTTGATTACCAAAAAGTAATTGTTGACCGTTTAATTTGGCTTCAACACCATGACCGACAATAGCCTGAAAGTCTGTCGTATTTTCAAGGACAATATCTTTCGCTAATGCTGAATCAACAATAGCTTGTGCAAGCGGATGCTCAGAGCCACTTTCAATACTGCCAGCAAAACTTAAAATTTGTTGTTCGGTATAGTTTTCGTCTGCAACAATAATATCGGTTACTTTCGGCGCGCCTTCAGTAATTGTGCCTGTTTTATCTAATATCATTGCGGTAATTTTTGACGCGGTTTGCAATGCTTCACCGTTACGAATTAATACACCAGCTTCAGCAGCTTTGCCAACACCAACCATAACCGACATAGGTGTTGCTAAGCCTAATGCACACGGGCAGGCTATGATTAAAACGGTGGTTGCCGATACCACAGCAAAAGCGATCACAGGATCAGGACCAAAGTTGAGCCACACTAATGCGCTTACGATTGAAATTATCATCACAACGGGCACAAAGTAGGCTGAAATCACATCGGCTAACCGACCAATAGGCGGCTTAGAGTTTTGTGCTCTTTTCACCATATTGATAATCTGTGCTATTGCAGTATCTTTGCCTACTCTTGTTGCTTTAAATAAAATCGACCCTGACTTATTTAACGTACCTGCGACAATGTCATCGCCTTCATTTTTTTCAACCGGCATAGGTTCGCCCGTTAACATCGACTCATCAATCGATGTACGACCTTGAGTTACCACACCATCTACAGGGACTTTTTCACCTGGCCTAACTCTCACAATGTCATTAATTAATACTTGCTCGATAGCGATATCAATATCTTTATTGTCACGCAAAACTCGAGCAGTTTTAGCTTGTAGGCCGATTAAACGTTTTATCGCTTCGCTTGTTTTCCCTCTTGCTTTTACTTCAAGCGCTAAACCTAGGTTGATTAAACCGATAATCATAGCTGTTGCTTCAAAATAAACATGGCGTGCCATCTCAGGTAAAGCCAAAGGAAAGAAAACCACAATCATCGAATATATCCACGCTGTACCTGTGCCTAAGGCAATTAAGGTATCCATATTTGCTGTGTGGTTTACTAGTGATTTCCATGCACCAATGTAGAAATGTTTACCGGCAAAGTACATAATGGCAGCGCATAATATGCCAATAAATAACCAAACACCGCGCTCGGTTGTTGTTTCAACGGTCATCGGGCCACCAAATAAGCCATACACCATAAGCGGAACACCTAAGCCTAAAGCAATCCACATTTTCTTCATTAAACTGCTGTAGTACTTTTGGTCAGCCGCTTCTTTTTCATCAAGTAGTTCATCATCGCTACTGTCACTTACGCTTTTAGCGTTATAGCCAATAGCTTCAATCGCTTTTATTAATACTTTGGGCTCAACAGCACCAGTAACTGTCACCGTTCGTAAAGCAAAATTCATTTCTGCACTTTCGACTCCAGCGGTATTAGTTAATGCCTGCTCTATTTTACCTACACAGCTTGCACACCCCGCCCCTTCAATAATTAAATCTTGGCTAGGTTCAATAGATTTATTCATTATCATCTCCTTTGCTGTCTTCATATTGTCCTTCCCCCTCAATAAGGTGGCATATCATATGTCCGGTTGGTGCTTTGTCAGGTTTACGCTGCCAATCGTTAATAGCGTTTCTCAACTTTTCTCGTAATTGAAATGCCGCTTGAAACTGTTTCTCGGTTTCAGCTAGGTGGTGTTCAATAATTTCTCGCACTAATGGACAAGCTGAATGGCCTTTATCTGATTCAATTAAAATACTTTTTATCTCTGTAACAGAGAAATTTAATTGCCGCGCACTTAAAATAAACTTGAGCCTGTTTTGGGCATTTCTCCCATAATTCTTGTAACCATTAGTTGGACTTTTACTGGGCGTAATAAACCCAATTTTAGTGTAATAGCGCACAGTATCCGATGTGGTATTCATCGCATTCGCTAATGCTGTTACTCTCATGACATAAATCCTCTATCGGTAAAGAAAATATAATGTTTTCTTAAAACTAAACAGACTTTACACCTGTGTCTTACACACAGGTCAAGCAAATGATTTCAATAAAATATTGAATACAAACTATTAGTCGTCAGACCTACTTGTAGCCCGTACGCATTAATCTGGTACTTGAGAAAGCGAAGACTTATGTATACAAACAATGCCGTCTTTAGCATATACAGCAAGTAAACTTTGGTCTTCAAATGCAACATGTCCAGGTTGTAAAACATCTTCATACGCGATTGTTTCTATATGCGTGGCCGTCCATAGCGCTTGATCAAGTTTAATTAATAACCCCATATGCCCGAAGCACTTTACCTTTTCATCAATGTCACTTATCGGCATTTTAAAATCCAAAATTCGCTCAGAAACCTCAGTTCTAGGCCAATAAGAAGCATTAATTTGAGGACGCGCATCGCTATAGTATTTTTCAGCATTTCCAATAAAGCATTGTAATAATTTGGCTGACTCTAAATGCACTTTTATCATCAAGGTGGTTAGCGTTTCATTCGCAGATAGTGCAAGTTGGCTTTGTAATATAATGTCACCACAGTCAAAATCTTGAGTTACTTTTTGAAGTGAAATACCCGAAAATTCAGGGTGTTTTATTAAATAAGGTAAAGGTGTTGGGCCTCTGCCTGCTGGTAATAATGTAGGATGAATATTAATTGCATATTTAACATTTGTTATAGGTAATAAATAAGAGTATTCAGCAATAATAAACATCTCAGCGCCAAGGATAATTAATTGCTTTAATTCACTCTCGCTAGGTTTATGACTATGCAAAGGAATACAATTATTTGCACATACGTTATCTATAATAGATGAATTACGTGCAGAACTATTTTTATACACTCGTAATATGTCATGGCCTTCAGACAGTAAATACTTTAAACAAGAGGAGAATAAATTATTCCCAAAATAAACAATTTTCATAAGCAGATTTCAACGTATTGGTATAAAGTAAAGTTATTAAATAATGAAGATATGACTTCTATTAAAGCCATTGCTATTAAACAATTACCGTCATCAGTTTATTCATTTTTGAGCTTGTTCCTACGCTTTAGTTCACTAAGCAAGCTTAGTTTGACCAGTGAATATGTATGATTTTCCATTGTCCTGCTTGTTTATGTAACATCATAGTTTCCAGCCCTACGCTATTAATGTTTTTGCCTTTATATTGACCAGAAGACTTGCGTTTTGACATGGCGTAAGCAAAGTCGCCAATAACGTCTATTGTTTGATCAACGACTTCAGTGTTTATATCCGCTAAAAACTTCATATCTGCCAGCATGTGATGTTGAGCATATTCATCAGCTGATTTTTCAACGCCGCCGCCTTCAAAAATAATTACGTCATCAGCTAATAAAGCCCTAGCAGTAAACGTATCTGCTGACTTAAGCGCATGATGAAACTTAGCAATAGTTTCACCGGCATCATCCTTTAGTCGTGAAGTGTTAACTATTACCTTGTCTTCCAACAACTCATAACCTGAAGAGTTGTTTTTTATTGAATTAATGGCAGTAACTGTATCTTCATGTTTACCGTTATTATTTGCGTGTAAGTTAACACTCAAAATTGTGCTACACACTAGACTGGTAATTAAAAATATTTTATTTATCTTCATTTGTTATTTACCTCTATCATTTCAATTCTTGTGTTTATTCAATTGCAGTAAGTATCTGATATTGTTCAGGTGTTAAAGTAGGTAGTTGCTTTATAAATGCCACCATAGCCCAAATGCGCTGATCGTCATGAGTTTTGCCCCAAGCAGGCATGCCAGATGCTTTAATACCGTGTTTAATGACCCAAAAATTTTTTCGATCAATAGCAATCTCATCACTAGGTTTACTTTTTACTTTCACATTAGTGGCTACTGTTAAGTTAGGTGGCGCTGGATATAACCCTAAACTCATATCACTTTCATATTGTCCTGACTTTAAATGACAACTAGCGCACATAAATTCGTAATCAACAGCACCTAAAAGTAATAAGTCAGGATTTGTTAAATCAGGAACCGCAATATGCTGTGCGGCTTTATTTATCGACGTCTGTCTTGTTTCGTCTAAAAGCCAATACACTAATTCGCCATGAGGCTCATCAGCTGCCACATTAACAATACCTGAATAGAGCACAGTGGTTGTAAACCCAATACCTAAAACAATTAATATCAGCATTAACTTAAACACTTTCATCTTACTTCCTTCAATTTTATAGTGACTTAGCGCCTAAACTCACACTAAGTCACTTTGTGCTTCTTCAATGATTATCGTGTTCTATTTTCTTTATATCCTTATCTTCAACATCTTCCATTTTGCTACAGTCTGCTTTTTCGGTTTTCTTTACATGTAAACTTGCATCATGTGCTTTAACAGACATGGATAGAGTCATTACTGGAATTCATACCAGTGTCACTTTACTTAAAGCTTTAATGATTCTTTTCGTCATGCTTATTGCTCTCGTTATAATTAAGATTTTATAAATCTTTATCATGTT
>TARA_R110000765_G_scaffold118405_7_pt1 | contig 49066 bp, 43 predicted proteins | sample TARA_R110000765 | Tara Oceans TARA_R110000765 (sample SAMEA4398168) | marine metagenome | biome: Polar Biome; feature: [MES] marine water layer (ENVO:01000295) within the mesopelagic zone...; material: water (ENVO:00002006), including particulate matter (ENVO:01000060) such... | reverse complement strand
AAAGTTTTATCTTCGGCGTCCACTAAGAACCATTCGCGTTGTACGCTTTCTGGTTTAGCTACAAAAGTTTTCATTAAAAAACCCAATTATATAAATGTTACTTAAATAATAACTTAAGAAAACCTCAAGTTATCCGTTAAAAGACTACGCTATTGCCCCTTCGAGCATCGAGTCCGTTGCCGGTCCTCTGGAAAAAGAACAAGCTTTGTAACGTAGGGAGGCAGGATTATACAGAACAACGTTGAAAAGATCACGCCTATTTTTTAATCTTTTTCCATTCCACGCTAAATAAGAGTTAATATTACGCTAAGGTGCATTATACGCGGCACTCAAACGCATTTTATTCTCATCTAACGTGCTCAACTGTAGCTTAATATAACTAGACATATGAGTTTCAATTCGTGAAGTCAGCTCAGGATAAAGCGCTTTAATTTGCATCAAAGCTGATATGGTTGCTAACTTATAAGCTTGGCTAGCCAACATGCTTGCATCTTGAGCATAAATGGGTCGCCAATATTTGTCAGTCAAAGGTTTATTGGTTGCCTTTTTATACGCCTTATTTATGTTTTTCATCAGTAAAGTGCCATATTGATAGCCCTCACTAATTTCTGTTAAAGCTATTATTGCTTGTTCATCTTGTGCAATTCTGGCATATATTTCTGCGTCAATTATATTAGCAAATGGTGCTTGTCTCTCAATAAAAGCACTGGTGAAATACTTATTAACCACACGCATAGAAAATAAATCTGCTCGCCAAACATTTTGTTGAGTTAGATGGTTGGTTTTCCAAGGTAACATTGGCCGTTCATCAGCAGGGTATTGTTTTGATGTTGTGGCAGCGTGTTGGCATAATTTGCTGGTGATATCTGGGTGGTAATGTTGAATTACTTCTAAACGTCTTTTGTATGCAAAGGCATAAATTTTACTAAAAGTGAGATAATGCAGCTTATTAGTGTTTTGTAATAATAGCTTGTCATTGTCGTCTGAAAGCTCTTCATTCATTATCGCTTGATCAATAATATATTGATTAAATAATGGAAAGCTTGAGTTAATCGCGTTTGAAACCCCTAATTGCTTTTGACTACAAGCTGAGTTGAATAGCTGAGCTCGCCAAACTAAATACTCACTCTGCCACATAGCTTTAAAAGCCTGAGGTAAATATTTTTTTGTTATAGCAGAAGCTTTTCTGAATGGATTATCTGTAGCCTCAGTTGGCAAACTTATCGATACAAACACAATAAATACGGTGGATAAAAGTATTGTTTTATTATTAATCATTTTTAAATTTCATTTTATTGTTGTTTGTTTACTCATACGGAGATTTACCATCATAAAAAATATTAAGGTAAATGCTCGCTAGCTAAATAACTATGTGACTGCATCTCTTGTAGTCGGCTTAAGCAGCGCTTGAACTCGAAGGTTAAACGACCCTCTAGATATAAGCACTCTAGTGCAACCTCTGCTGAAATAATTAATTTAACATGGCGCTCATAAAACTCATCGACTAAAGCAATAAATCGGCGCGTACTATCATCATTATCAACCCCCATCTGAGTAACGTTGGCTAATAAAACCGTATGATACAAGCGACTTAGTTCCATGTAATCACGTTGGCTTCGAGCAGACTCACATAATGTAGAAAATTCAAAATGCACAACGCCATCTGATTCCTGTACTGTGGTCAGTGGGCGGTTGTTAATCGTAATGATTTTATTTTTTTGACCCGCATCAAGCGATAGCTGCTGAAAATAATGTATTAAATTATCATCCGCTTTTTGGTCTAAAGGAAAATGAAATAACTCAGCTTGCTCTAAAGTACGAAGTCGATAATCAACACCACTATCGACGTTGATCACATCACAGCATTTATTGATTAGTTTTATTGCCGGCAAGAAACGTTCGCGCTGCAAGCCGTTGCGATACAATTCATCAGGAATAATATTTGACGTGGCAACTAAGGTAACATTGTGGGCAAATAATTCTTCAAACAGGGTGCCTAAAATCATCGCATCGGTAATATCTGAAACAAAGAATTCATCAAAACAAATAATGCATGTTTCATCAGCAAAACGTTTAGCTATAAGTTTTAATGGATCAGACTGCCCTTGTAATGATTTTAACTCTTCATGAACACGATGCATAAAGCGATGAAAGTGAACTCTCATTTTATTTTTAAAAGGTAAGCAGTCGTAGAATGTATCAACTAGATAGGTTTTTCCACGACCAACACCACCCCAAAAATAAATACCTTTTACGATTTTTACTTCTGGTTTAGCAACAACACGCTTCCAACTATTTAAGACTTTTTTAAAGCCAGTTACCGGTAATGGCTGACTAATTAAATCGTCATACAAGCGTTGTAAATTTTTGACCGCATTTTCCTGAGCTGCATCAAAATGAAAATCATCGCGAGTTAAATCTTGAGTATACTTTCCTATTGGAGATAATTTAATCATTTAACAGCCACTTTATAAGTACTAACTTTATTTTTATAACCTTTACACATACTAGACTTGAAAAATATTTGTTTGTAAATATATTCATTAGGAAAGTAGCGTGAAGCACGTTATATTACATTGGATTGAAGGTTATTTTCTCTAATTTTTTCCATGAATACAATGAAGGTAAAGAAATATGAATGTTGTTTTAGGTCTTGGACTATTTATCGTTGGCGCAATTGTCGGTTTTTTTGTTAACAGAACGCTTTTCTCATCGGCACAGGAAACACAAAAACTCGCTGCCAAAGCTAGTCAAAGTGAATCAGAATTAGCACAATATAAATTAGATGTCGCAGAGCATCTTGAAAATTCAACAAATTTACTTGAGCAAATGAATAGCACTTGCCAAGTCGCAATGGCTCAAATGTCGCAAAGCACGCAATTGTTGCAACAGGTTACTCCTGAGAATATTGAAAATATGCCTTTTTTCTCTAAAGAAACTCAAGAGCAATTAGCGCAAACCGTGAACTTACGACATAACAAAAACTTGCGTAAAAATGATGAAACCGCATCGGAGGCTCCGTTAGATTATTCAGGTGCACCAAGCGGATTGTTTGATGACAAGAAACAAAGTGTTACAAATAGCTAGGAACCAATGTTTTAATTTCATGTCTTCTATTGAGTGAAAGCAACAGGATTAATACTACAAATAAAGCCAAGTATTAATCCTGTTGCTTATAAATAATTTAATTAGGAGTTTTCTGTTATATGAAAAATTTATCAGTTTTAATTAATACTGTTTTACTTTCCACTACCCTTGCCATGGCAAGCTTGCCCTTACAAGCAGCAATGCCTCAATCTGTAAATGGTCAAACAATGCCAAGCCTCGCTCCAATGTTGGAACAGGTAACACCTGGCGTTGTACTTATTTCTGTACGTGGCACTCATGAAGTTGAGCAACGTGTACCAGAAGCCTTTAAATTTTTCTTCGGCAACCCTCGCCAAAATCAAGGCCAACAAAAAGAACGTCAATTTCGTGGTTTAGGATCGGGAGTTATTCTCGATGCTGATAAAGGTTACATAGTGACTAACAGCCATGTAATAAATGATGCCGACGAAATTCAAATAACCTTAAAAGATGGCCGTCAACTTGAAGCCAAAAAAATAGGTGGAGACGAAGCAAGCGATATTGCTTTACTTCAAATAGTAGCAGATGACTTAGTTGCGGTTAAAATAGCTGACTCAGATCGGATACGTGTTGGTGACTTCGCTGTCGCTATTGGTAGCCCTTTTGGCTTAGGTCAAACGGTAACTTCAGGGATAGTCAGTGCACTAGGTCGTAGTGGTCTAAATATTGAGAATTACGAAGATTTCATTCAAACCGATGCGGCTATTAATAGCGGTAATTCCGGTGGTGCCTTAATCAACTTACGCGGCGAACTTATTGGCATTAATACTGCTATCTTAGGTCCTAATGGCGGAAACGTAGGTATTGGGTTTGCCATTCCAAGTAACATGGTACAAAACCTAGTTAATCAAATTATTGAATTTGGCGAAGTTAGACGTGGTGTTTTAGGTGTTGCTGGTCGCAGCGTTACGAGTGAAATTGCAAAAGCAATGGAACTTGATGTTAGTCAAGGTGCATTTGTTGAGCAAGTAACAAAAGACTCAGCTGCGGATGATGCTGGTATACGTGCCGGTGATGTTATTACTAAAATTAATGGAAAAATGATTAAAACCTTTAATGAGCTTAGAGGTAAAATTGGTTCAATTGGTGCTGGAAAAACCATAAAAATTACGGTGATAAGAAAAGATGGCAAAGAGAAAACCTATAACGTCACACTAAAAAAATCTGAAATGGCTAAAATAGAAGCGGTAAGTTTACATCGCATGCTTGATGGCGCTGAACTAGAAAATGATGATAAGAGTAATGGCATACTCGTTTCTGAAATTGCTGATAATAGCCCCGCTGCCTCATTAGGTCTTCGAAAAGGCGACATTATCAATGGTATTAACCGCCAACGTATTAATAATATAGGCGAGTTACGCAGCTACTTAAATGATCACAAAGGTGTTTTTGCACTTAATATTCAACGGAACAATTCATCTTTATTTTTAATGATACGTTAATATTATCTGAGTTCACTTGATGACTATTCATCACTGTTAAGTTCAAGATAAAGCCTGTCAATCGACAGGCTTTTTTATGTTAGTTGCTTGACCCGTCCTAAATAAGGTTGGCACTTTGCCAATTGGGCTAGTTTATTGATACGAGTCTGTTCACAAAATCATGCAGGATATCGGCTAACTAAATCTAATATTTTAAGATCAGTAAGCTCATTTAAAAACCTTATTTAATGAAGCTTATTTTACCTTTAAAGTCTTTAGCGCTATGCATGCATATAAGCATAAACTGTCAATAATCGAGCAGATTAACTTATGTGTTATCATAGGCTATCTTGTTACCTACAATTTAATGAAAGGCTATATATGAAATTAACCTCTTTTCAATCAAAAATTTTAGTTGTACTTATTTCTATATTTTTAGTATCAGCAGTCATTTACTTTTACACGGCAAAAGACACCACACTGCCAAAAATGACAGTACAAGAAAAAAAGGCCCGTTTTAAAGCGCTTATAATACCCGCGGTAGACGAAGTCTACGATGAACTTATGGTGCAGTATAAAGACGTTGCAGCTTCACTAAAATCAGGTGATAACGCCGATGATATAGCTGACCTAAAAGTGGAGTATAAAGCAACTAGTGATGCAGAACTTTTAAGAGCGCTTAAGCCTCACCCTAAAAGTATTGCCATTGCACAAGCTGCCATGGAAAGTTCTTGGGCGACATCTCGCTTTTTTAGAGAAGCTTATAATATTTTCGGTGTATGGTCGTTTGATGAAGACGAACCGAGAATCGCTGCCTTACAAAAACGTGGGGATAAAACCATTTGGGTTAAAGAATATTCTTCAGTAAAAGCATCAGTTAGCGATTACTATCGCACTATAGCCCGCGGAGATGCGTTCAAAGAGTTTAGAATATTAAAAATGAAAACAGATGATCCATTTGCTTTAGTTAAAAAATTAGATCGTTACTCTGAAAAGGGTGCTGAATATGGCCATGAATTAACGTCAATAATTAAGTTTAATAAATTCAATCAGCTTAATTAATATAAATAACCATCTCGTAGCTTAACCTAAGCAAATAACATTTTAGTTTAAGCTACGCTTACCTTTCACATTCACCTCCTACTCCCAGCCGTGAATATATTGCTATTGGCATTTAAATAATAATTAATTGCACTTGTTTACCCTGTATTTGTTGATGATACATTAACGATTCCTCGTTCATTTACCCATTCACCATGATTTAAAAAAACAGACTAGGACAAAGAAAACCTACAAATACATCACCCTATATTCTTAATAGAAAACTGTATTACGGCAAAGAGTTTATGTTAATCTACAAAAAATAGACCAATAAAAATTATTCCGTTGAAAATAATCAATAGCCTTAAATTTGTCCTTCGTTCTGCCAGTTATGGTGTGATGTTTGCTGTAGTTCTTTTGTTACTAGTCCCTGAGCTACGTGAACAAAACATAGTTCCTTGGAAGGTGTTCTCTACTTCAGAGACGAGCCAACAACCGCTATCTTATGCCAAGGCGGTTCGCTTAGCCGGTCCTGCAGTGGTTAATATATATACCGAAGATATTCAAGTTAACCCTACTTATGGTCGTCAATCACGTAAAGTCACACGTTTAGGCAGTGGCGTTATCATGCATGAGCAAGGCTATATTTTAACTAATTATCATGTTGTGCAAAGTGCAGATCTAATTGTAGTGGTATTACAGCGTGGTCAAGAACTTCATGCCGAGCTTATTGGCTACGATGTGCTAACTGACCTTGCTGTATTAAAAGTGCACGACAATAACTTACCCGTAATACCACAAATTAGTACATTAACTTCACAAGTCGGTGATGTGGTATTAGCCATAGGCAACCCATTAAATCTTGGCCAGACGGTTACACAAGGTATTGTAAGTGCAACAGGACAAAGCGGTCTAAGCACTAGCTATTTGCAGTTTCTTCAAATGGATGCTGCCATAAATGAAGGTAATTCTGGTGGTGCGCTTATCAACTCTAACGGTGAGTTAGTGGGTATTAATTCAAGAAAATTTACTCAAGCCAATCCTAACTTAAATATTCAAGGGATCTTTTTTGCTGTGCCTTATCAATTAGCTCGCACTGTTATGCTGAAAATTATTGAGCATGGACGAGTTGTTCGTGGGTGGCTAGGTGTAGATGCAAATGACTCTGTTACTAACCTTAAAGGCTTTATTATCGGCGCGATAACACCAAACAGCCCAGCGTTCGAAGCTGGATTGCAGTCAGGTGATGTGGTTTATCAAATTGACGATATTCGGTTATTGAACGCTAAGCAAGGTTTAGATGTTGTCGCAGAGGCTGCTCCAGGAAGCATATTAAGCTTTATGATCTCTCGTAATAATCAACTATTAACGTTACCTGTCACCATAGCTGAAGTTCCAAAACAGTAACTTTATTGTGCTTGATAAATAAAAATCCCAGCAAGTAGCTAGGATTTTTTATGGTCTATTTCGAATGTTTTTTTGAAGTTTAGTTGGCTTTAATACGCGTTATATTTGCACCAAGCGCTTGCAGTTTGTCTTCAATTTTTTGATAACCACGATCAATATGATAAATTCGATCGACTTGTGTTTCAGTATTTGCGACCAACCCAGCAATAACTAGACTTGCAGATGCACGTAAATCTGTAGCCATAACCTGAGCACCATTTAATTGCTCTACACCCGTACTAATAGCGGTGTTACCTTCAAGAGTAATTTTTGCCCCCATGCGCTGTAACTCAGGCACATGCATAAAACGGTTTTCAAATATTGTTTCGGTGGTAGTTGCCGTGCCTTCAGCTATAGCATTTAGCGCAACAAATTGTGCCTGCATATCGGTTGGAAATGCAGGATGAGGTGCAGTGCGAATGTTAACCGCTTTGGGTCTAGAGGTCATTTCAAGCTCAATCCAGTCATCACCTGTGGTAATTGACGCACCCGCTTCTTGTAACTTACTCAGTACAGCATCTAAAGCTTTAGGATCAGTATTTAAACACCTTACTTTACCTTGTGTTACAGCTGCAGCAACTAAAAACGTACCCGTTTCTATGCGATCAGGCATAACTGAATAGCTTTCACCTTGCAGTTTTTCTACACCCGTAATGGTTAAAGTGTCAGTACCTGCACCTAAAACGATGGCACCCATACTATTTAAGCAGTTGGCTAAATCGACAATTTCAGGTTCACGCGCCGCATTTTCGATGATAGTAACACCATCAGCTAGTGCAGCTGCCATCATTAAGTTTTCAGTGCCTGTAACACTAACGGTGTCCATAAAAATGGTCGCACCTTTAAGTCGACCAGCATTGCGGGCAATGATATAACCATTTTCAACTTCTATGTCAGCTCCCATTAACTTCAAACCATGAATATGTAAGTTAACTGGTCGAGCACCAATAGCACAACCTCCTGGCAATGACACTTCAGCATGACCAAAACGGGCAAGTAAAGGACCTAAAACCAGAATAGATGCCCGCATAGTTTTCACTAATTCATAAGACGCGCGACAATGGTCAATGTTACTAGCATCAATCATCAAACTACTCTCATTTACCCATTGGCATTTAGCACCAAATTGAGACAATAATTTAATTGTAGTTTCTATATCGTTAAGCTTTGGTACATTGGAAAAAGTAACCGGCGTTTCTGATAATAGTGAGGCCATTAGAATAGGTAATGCCGCATTTTTTGCGCCAGAGATAGTCACTTCGCCGTGTAGTGGTTTTCCACCAATAATTTTAAATGCGTCCAAGAGTATGTTCTTTTTTGTTTGGGTGAATTAAAGAGGTAAGTTAAACATTTTTTCACGTTGCCAAACAGACGTTGTGAAAGTTTTAATAGAAACCGCGTGGATGAGGCCGTCATTAATAACTTGTGTTAAAGGGGCGTAAATAGTTTGCTGTTTTTTCACACGACTTAAGTCACCTAAAAAATCTGCCACAGCAATAATTTTACATTGTGAGCCATCAAATGCCACATGAATTTCGTCTAATTCAATCGCATCGGTTATGAGTTTTTCTATGTCTTTTACTTCCACTTTCTGCTCCAAATAGCGTCTAGATTAGTTATTTTCTATCGGTAATAATGTATCAACTGCACTTAATTTTGCTAACTTTAATAAGTCATCAGGCAAATTAACCAAGCTAATTTTACAAGATTTACTTGTTGCTAATTCTATCAATAATAGAATCCAGGCTAAGCCTGCTGTATCAATCTGGCTTACCTTAGCCAAGTCAATAACAATACATTCTTGGTTGACCAATTGACGGTATTTTTTATCAAATGCACGGGTTATTGTAGCACGCGTTAATGCACCACTAAAAATTGCTTTTTTATCTACTTGTTCGACATCTATCATTTTAATCAATTAACAACCCTTAATACGTTATTTCATTTGTTTGCATAAAATAACTCATTCAATTTATTGTTTGAACTCAATATTTTTTTGACTTTTTTCTTTCAACATTTCGGTCACATGCGATAAACCTTTTTGTCGAATTAAGCTGCTTAACTCAGCCTGCTTGCTGTCTAGTAAGCTAATACCTTCTGCAACCATGTCGTATGCTTTCCAATCGCCTGTTTTTTTATGCTTACGTACACGAAAAGAGATATCAATAGGTGGACGTCCAGGCTCTAAAACGCTAGTTGCTACAGAAACTACGCGCTCATCAGTAAAATCTTTTGGCGGTGCAAACTCTACTTTTTGGTTATTGTATAAAGTAAAAACCTGTGCATAAGAAGTAATAAGGTATTCACGAAATGCTGGCACAAACTCAGCACGCTCGGTTTTATTTGTTTTCTTAAAGTTACTGCCAATAACTTTATAAGCCGCATATTGATAATTTATGTAAGGCATAAGTTCTTCACGAACAATAGTCTTCAATAAATTAGGTTCTACTTGTATCGCCGCTTGTTCATTAGCAAAACGTTTGAAGGTAATATCCGCAACCGTTTTAATCATTTGGTAAGGATCTTTTTTATTAACTTCCTCAGCACTAACTCCAGTTGAGACGGCTAAAAAAGTAATACATAAAATTAAATGCTTAATCAAACTATTCATTATTAATCACCACTACCTTGACCAAATAAAAATTGCCCAATCAGTTCTTCTAACACTAACGCCGGTTTTGTATCTTCGATATAGTCACCGGGTTGCAAGGTCTCAACTGACGTATGAATAAATCCCGGCAACAAGCCAACATATTGTTCACCCAACAAACCAGCCGTTAAAATTGACACTGAAGTTGCTTCTGAAAAATTGTCATATTCTGCAAAAATGTCTAAAGTGACCACTGGCGTATAGTCTTCTCGATCTAATGCAATATTACTTACACGACCAACGACAACCCCACCAACTTTTATCGGTGAACGGACTTTTAAACCACCAATATTATCAAATTTAGCATACAGCTGATAAGTGCTACCACTGCCTGATATACCGCTATCAGCAACTTTTAACGCAAGCATTAACAATGCAGCAATACCAATTGCAGCAAATAAACCAACCAATAACTCTATTTTTTTCGACGCCATGTCTTCCACCAAGTTCAAATATTATTTAACTAAATAACCGCTTTGCTAATTTTAATTTGCAAACATTAATGCGGTTAATACAAAATCTAAGCCTAAAACTAGTAGTGATGATTGCACTACCGTAGAGGTTGTTGCTCTACTGATACCTTCAGATGTTGGCTCACAAGAATAACCTTTGTAAACCGCGATCCAAGTAACCACAAAAGCAAACACCACACTTTTAATAATGCCATTTAAAATGTCTTTCTCGAACGACACTTGTGACTGCATAACAGACCAGAATGTGCCGCTATCAACACCTAACCAATCTACACCAACAATGTGTGCGCCTAGAATACCAACGGCTGAAAATATTGCCGCTAATAACGGTAAGCTGATAAAGCCCGCCCAAAACCGAGGGGCTACCACACGACGCAAAGGATCTACCGCCATCATTTCAAGACTAGACAATTGTTCGGTTGCTTTCATCAAACCTATTTCGGCCGTCAATGCTGAACCCGCTCTACCTGCAAACAATAATGCGGCAACTACAGGCCCCAGTTCACGTAATAAAGACAATGCCACCATTGGTCCTAAGCTAGCTTCAGCGCCATAGCCTACTAAAATAGTATAACCCTGTAAGGCGAGAACCATGCCAATAAATAAGCCTGACACTAAAACAATGATTAAAGATAAAACACCAACAGAATACAGTTGTTTCATCAATAACGGAAAACCCTTACGTGGGTTAGGAATATGCATCAATGCAGATGCCAGCATTAATAAAGCTCTACCTAAACCAGAAACTTGGTCAATTATAGTACGACCTAAAATTTGTAGTTGGTTCACTTATCAACCCCTTGGCCAATTAATTCTTCGCTATATGAAGCTGCAGGGTAGTGAAATGGTACAGGACCATCAGCTTCACCTTTAACAAACTGCTGCACTAAAGGTGACGTTTGAGCGTAAATCTCTTCCGGCGTACCTTGACCAATAATTTTTTGTTCCGCAATAATATAGATATAATCGGCAATGCTCATCACTTCAGGGACATCATGAGAAACCACAACTGAAGTTAAGCCTAATGCTTGACCTAATTCACGTATTAAACGCACAATGACACCCATAGAAATAGGGTCTTGACCAGCAAATGGCTCATCATACAGAATCAATTCTGGATCAAGCGCAATTGAGCGAGCAAGTGCTGCACGCCTAGCCATACCACCGGAAAGCTCACTTGGGCGTAAATTTCTTGCACCACGTAAACCAACGGCCTCTAGTTTCATTAGCACCATTTTTTCAATAACATCTTCTGATAATTCAGTATGCTCACGAATAGGAAAAGCGATATTGTCATAAACACTCATATCTGAAAACAATGCGCCACTTTGAAAAAGCATACTCATGCGCTTACGTATTTCATATAATGCATTACGCGAAAGCTTAGGAATATCGTGACCGTCAAATAATATTTGTCCGGATTCTGGTTTGATTTGTCCACCAATAAGTCGCAGCAGCGTTGTTTTCCCAATACCACTAGGACCCATTATTGCTGTAACCTTCCCTTTAGGAATAGACAAACTAATGCCATCATAAATGACACGTTCGTTACGCTTAAAAGTCATGTTTTTGATATTAACTAAAATTTCAGACATATTAGTTGAGATAACACCAGGTTAATGATTGCTTATATAATGGAATTCTAACGCAGCGCAACACGCCAGTCATTACAAATTAGTAAATATTTAGTAGGAAAAGAGTAAGTAAAAGTATGTAAATGTAACCAAGCCGAGTAAATGTGCTTGTGTGCATTACTTTATATGACAAACTACCGTGAGTAATTTGAGCTAAATCTGCAATTCAAAATCAACCAATGTATTTTCACAAATTTATGTTCAATCAGCGTGCCAATAATATCAGAAAACGTTTATAATGCCCGCTGCGCAATATAATGACGCCAAATCAGTATTAATTGGCTGTCATCAGTTATCATCAATGGTTTATTATTCAAGCGTAAAGCATACATGCAAAAAATGAGTTAGCTGGTTTTTTACATCATATTAGACATTAAGCAATACCGACGCGAAGTGATAATAGCTAAGCCGCCGTAGAGATTTGATTCATTATTTTAATTGATATTATTTCATCATCAAAAATTATTTTTACCCAAACAGGAGTTTTGAATGTTAATTCAAATTTTGATCTTATTACTTTCACTAATCATTTTAGTGTGGAGTGCAGACAAATTTGTATTTGGTGCTTCGGCATTAGCACGCAACCTTGGTATTTCTCCAATGATTATTGGTTTAACTATCGTTGCTATGGGCTCTTCAGCTCCTGAAATGATGATCGCTGCAACGGCCTCTTTGCAAGGAAATCCTGATACCGCCATTGGTAACGCGATAGGTTCAAATATTACCAATATTGCTTTAGTTCTTGGCTTAACTGCACTGTTTAACCCATTGACTGTCTCATCGTCCACGATCAAACGTGAAATCCCCCTCATTTTAATTATTACGGCTATAGCAACATACATGCTAGCTAATAGTAACTTTAGTTTTAATGAAGGTTTAATTCTAATTATTGGCTTTGTACTCTACATTGCGACCTTACTCTTCGTGACATTAAAACGCTCAAAAGAAAACCCTATTGATGACAAAATGGTAATAGAAGCAGAACAAGAAGTACCTGATGGTGTGAGTACCAAGCACTCGGTTATATGGCTTATTGTCGGTATGATTTTACTGCCGTTAAGTGCCAGCTTCTTAGTAGACTCTTCTATTTTTATAGCGAAAGCCTTTGGTATTAGCGACCTTGTTATTGGCTTAACGGTAATCGCCATTGGTACCAGCCTACCTGAACTAGCAGCCAGTATTATGAGTATTATTAAAAAAGAAGATGATTTAGCCCTTGGTAATATTATTGGCTCAAATATATTTAATATATTAGCTGTGTTGTCGCTTGCGGGATTAATTTCTCCAGGCAATATTGATAACGCCGCTGCCGTGCGCGACGCTCCATTTATGCTAGCAACCACCTTCTTATTATTTATACTTTGTTTTAGTCGTGGTGGAAAGTTTCGCATCACGCGCGCGAAAGGGTTACTATTATTAGCCGTCTTTATTGGTTATCAAGTGTTACTTTTTAGTCAAATCAACGCTTAAAAATTGGTCTTTAGTCATGAAAAACTTTAAACAATTAGCACTGAATGTAATTCATATTGAGCAACAAGCTATTGCTGAGTTAACGCAATTTATCGACGACGACTTTGCACAGGCTTGTGAGCTAATGTTTAATTGTCGAGGTCGTGTTATCGTCATTGGCATGGGAAAATCTGGTCACATTGGTGGCAAAATTGCGGCTACTTTAGCCAGTACAGGTACACCTTCATTTTTTGTTCATCCAGGTGAAGCAAGTCATGGTGATCTTGGCATGGTCACCATTGATGATGTCGTATTAACCATTTCTAACTCGGGTGAAACCGGTGAAGTATTAGCGATTATTCCTGTTCTTAAGCGCATTGGCGCCAAAATAATTGCCATGACCGGCAAGCCTGACTCTACACTTGCTAAACTTGCCGATACCCATGTCTGTGTAAAAGTATCACAAGAAGCTTGTCCGTTAGGGTTAGCACCAACATCAAGCACAACAGCCACTTTAGTTATGGGTGACGCTTTAGCCGTTGCTTTACTTAACGCGCGTGGTTTTACCGCCGACGACTTTGCTTTATCGCATCCCGGTGGTAGCCTTGGTAAAAGATTATTATTACGTTTAGCCGACATAATGCACAAAGATGAACGACTCCCAACGGTGACACAAAGTGCTAAAATAAAAGATGCCTTAGTTGAGATGTCGCTAAAAGGCTTAGGCATGACGGCTGTGGTTGACAGTGACAACATACTTGTCGGCCTTTTTACTGATGGTGATTTACGTCGTATTTTAGATGCTGAAATTAATATTCATCAAGATAGCATCACCAGTGTAATGACAAAAAATCCACTGGTAGCTAAACAAGATATGTTAGCGGCAGAAGCATTAAAAATTATGGAAGACAAAAAAATTAATGGCTTAATTATCGTCAACGATGATAATCAGCCTATTGGCGCGATGAATATGCATGACTTATTGAAATCAGGAGTGCTATAAATTGGACAGTTTATACGGAAAAGTTTCGCCAAGTGTTTGGCAAAAAGCACAAAAGATCAAACTCTTTATTTGTGATATTGACGGCGTTTTTTCTGATGGCCGTATTTATTTAGGTAACAATGGTGAAGAATTAAAAGCCTTTCATACCAAAGATGGATATGGCATCAAAGCGCTAGGAGCTAGTGGTGTTGATGTTGGTGTAATTACAGGCAGAAAATCTAATATCGTACAAACTCGTATGACCGCATTAAACGTAAAACATATAGTGCAAGGCGAAGAAAACAAACTGCCAGCGTTGAAAGCAATTCTCGCTTCATTAAAGTTAAAGCCAGAACAAGTGGCTTACATCGGCGATGATATGCCTGACTTCGATTGTCTAAACTATGTTGGTTTTAGCATTGCAGTAAATGATGCACATCCCGCCATTTTAAACTTGTGTGACTACATAACTTATACCCGCGGTGGTTTTGGTGCGGTACGAGAAACCTGCGATCTTATTATGCAAAGTCAACAGACTTTAGCTAATGCGTCAGGTGCAAGTATATGAATCGCATAACTATTGCGACAATAGCACTTTTTTTACTCGCCTTAACAACCTATGGCATACTCGAATGGTTTGGCGCAGAAAAACAAACCAGCAATATTCTCGAAAGTGCCAATCAGCCAGAATTTATTGCTGAAAACCTCAACAGTGATGTTTACAAATCAACAGGCCCATTATCCTATAATGTTGAAGCCCAACGAATGGAACATTATGCTCAATTAGAGGTCACACACTTTGAATACCCACGTTACACCTTGTACCCAAAAAACAATAAACCGACTTGGCAAATAACCGCCAATGAAGGCACACTATATAATAATAATCGTGTGAAATTAAAAAATCGCGTACGTTTAATCGCCACTGATGAAGAAAGTTTAATACAGGAAGTACACGGAAAAAATCTAGAAATGGACTTAAAAACAAATATTATCAGCTCAGAGCAAACAATCTTAATATTAGGTAAAGGATTTACTATGTATGGCTCAGGATTAATTGTAGACTTAAACACAACACAGATGACATTGACTGAACATGTACAAACCATTTATAAAAAAATTAAAAAATAACCTTATTTATTTTTCTGCATTAGCATTATTAATGCCGGCAGTAAATGCTGAAAAATTCGATGTTGACCAAGAAATTAAAATTTCTTCTTCACGCCAAGCAGCTGATCTGAAAAATAAAATATTCAGTTATATTGATAATGTCATTATCTCTCAAGGTTCGCTGACAATTAATGCCGAACTCGTACAGGTGATAACTCAAGATAAAAGCAATAATAAAATCTATATTGCAAAAGGTTCTCCTGCGACATTTGAGCAAACGCTGCAAGATGGTAGCCCTATCAATTTACAAGCCAATGAAATTCGTTATGAACCTGATTTGAATACGGTTGTTATTTCAGGTAATGCTTTGCTACGCCAAGAAGGTAGTGAAGTAAGTGGCAGTAAAATTACCTATAACTTCGAGACTGAATATGTCAATGCCGAAAGCCTAGAAAATGCTAAGGTTGAAACAGTATTACAGCCAAAAAATAAAACTGAACCGCCAAAAAAACCTAAGGACAAGCAAGAGTAAATGTCTACTTCAACATTATCAGCCATTGGCCTTGCAAAAGCCTACAAAGGCAGAAAAGTCGTTAAAAACGTTAGCATGAAGGTTTCTGCTGGACAAATTGTTGGCTTATTAGGACCAAATGGCGCGGGTAAAACCACTTCGTTTTACATGATCGTTGGCTTAGTTAATAACGACAGTGGCTCAATTATTTTAAATGACGAAGATTTAACCTTATTGCCCATGCATGAACGTGCCCGAAAAGGTATTGGTTATCTACCTCAAGAAGCTTCAATTTTTCGCAAACTAACGGTTTATGACAACATAATGGCGATTTTACAAACCCGTAAAACGCTAACCGACGTTGAAAGAGAAGAAAAACTTGAGCATTTATTAGAAGAATTTAACATTGGTCATATCAAAGACAACCTCGGCATGAGCCTGTCTGGTGGTGAACGTCGACGAGTTGAAATAGCGCGAGCTTTAGCTGCAGATCCTAAATTTATTCTCCTTGATGAACCTTTTGCTGGTGTTGATCCAATTTCGGTAGGTGATATAAAAAAAATTATCCTACACTTAAAAGAACGTGGCATAGGTATCTTAATTACCGACCATAATGTACGTGAAACCCTCGATGTCTGTGAGCACGCCTATATTGTTAGTCACGGCGAGCTTATTGCCGAAGGTAACTCTACTGAAATACTTGCAAATCAACACGTAAGAGATGTATACCTTGGTGAACAATTCACGCTATAGTGAATAACAGACTTACTCGGTAACATACTAATGTACTTGAACAGGGAAAAGAAAACGTAAATGCGTCCTACTCTGCAACTCCGTATCGGACAACAATTAACGATGACCCCGCAATTGCAGCAGGCTATCAAGCTGTTGCAATTATCGACCTTGGATTTACAACAAGAAATTCAAGAAGCTCTTGAAAGTAACCCTTTACTTGAAGTTGATGAATCTCCCGACAACAATTCAGAAAACACCCCTGACAATTTAGAAGAAGCATACTCCGCTGGTATTGGCGATAGCGTAGAAATATCCTCAGATGGCAGCGAAGATTCTGCACCGACTATTGATGAAATAAGCTCATCAGAAGGCTTAGCAAAAACTGACATACCCGAAGAATTAAATAGTGATACAACGTGGGATGACAACTTTAGTGCCAGTGCGAGCAGTGGCGGTGTTGGTCATGCATCAGAAGATTATACCTATCAGGGTGAAACAAAAGACTCCTTACAAGACCATCTTATTTGGCAAATGGAACTAACACCATTTAGCGATACCGATAGAACAATTGCTATCGCTATTATTGAAGCTATAGATGATGCCGGCTACCTAACAGTTTCTGCAGACGAGATATTAGAAAGCGTAGGCATTGATGGTGTTGAACTTGATGAAATTGAAGTAGTGCTTAAACGGATTAACGTTTTTGACCCCGTGGGCGTAGCGGCTCGTTCAATTCCAGAGTGTTTACTTATTCAGCTCAACCAATTTTCAAAAGATACGCCTTGGCTCGCTGAAAGTAAGTTAGCGGTAACTGAGCATATCGAATTATTGGGTAATCGCGATTATCGCCAATTGATGCGAAAGTTACGCATTAAAGAAGACCAATTACGTGAAGTTATTCGCTTAATACAATCATTAGACCCTCGCCCGGGCGATAGTGTTATCAAGAGTGAAGAACAGTATGTTATTCCTGACGTGTCGGTTGAAAAGAAAAATGGTCGCTGGACTGTAGAGCTAAACCCAGACACAGCACCTAAGTTATCAGTAAATCAACAATATGCTGCCATGTCTCGCTCGATGAAATCATCAGCAGACAGTCAATTTATTCGCTCGAACTTGCAAGAAGCTAAATGGTTTATCAAAAGCCTTGAAAGCAGGAACGATACCTTGTTAAAAGTGTCCAATTGTATTGTACAGCGCCAGCAGGGTTTCTTTGAACATGGCCCTGAAGCTATGCGACCTATGGTTTTAAATGATATTGCCGAAGCGGTAGATATGCACGAATCGACTATTTCTCGTGTTACTACACAAAAGTATATGCATACACCCAGAGGAATTTTTGAGCTTAAATACTTCTTCTCTAGCCATGTAAGTACTGAAAATGGTGGTGAATGCTCATCAACCGCTATTCGTGAGTTAATTAAAAAACTTGTTGCCGCCGAAATACCCGCAAAGCCATTAAGCGACAGTAAAATCGCCGATATCTTGGCCGAACAAGGCATTAAAGTAGCAAGACGCACTATTGCCAAGTATCGAGAGTCACTCTCTATACCGCCGTCAAATCAACGTAAAAGCCTATTGTAGGCAGTCTTAATCACCAAAAAAGAGGAATGAAGCTTATGCAAATTAATCTTACTGGACACCATGTCGATGTTACCGACTCATTACGTGATTATGTTAATGCTAAATTTGAAAAAATAGAGCGCCACTTTGAACACATTAATAATGTACATGTGGTACTAACGGTTGAAAAATTGAACCAGATCGCTGAATCTACTGTGCATTTAACGGGCTCTGAGGTTCACGCTAAGGCTGAACATAACGATATGTATGCATCAATTGATGCATTAATTGATAAATTAGATCGCCAAATTTTGAAATACAAAGGCAAAATCAACAAGCATTAGCGCCAAGTCGCTTTAGGTTTTATAAGTTTATGAAGTTGCAAGATATCCTAACCCCGGAATGCACTATTTGTGCAGCACCGGGTTCCAGTAAAAAACGTATTCTAGAATACTTAAGTAGTCTGGCCGCTGAAAAATTGGTTGAACACGATACTTTTCAGCTACTAGAAAGCCTAGTTAAGCGCGAAAGAATGGGTTCTACCGGCATAGGAAATGGCATAGCGATACCGCATGGACGTTTAGATAATTCTACCCAACCCATTGCGGTGGTTATTACCACAGAAGAGCCGATAGATTTTGATGCGATAGATAATCGTCCTGTGGACATTTTTATTGCTTTATTTGTGCCCGAAAATGAATGCCAAAATCACCTGTGTACATTACAAAGTATCGCAAAAATTTTTCGTAAAAAACAATTTTGCAAACAAGTACGTAAATGCCAAAGTAACCAAGAGCTGTTTCAGCTAATCCAACAGGCGAGTTAAGTCCCCATGAAGTTAATTATAGTCAGTGGTCGTTCAGGATCAGGTAAAAGTGTTGCATTACGCGTATTAGAAGATCTGGGCTACTATTGTGTAGATAACATACCGGTTAATTTGTTACCCGCTTTAATTCATACTGTCATTAATGATTATGAAAATGTTGCCGTCAGCCTAGATGTTCGAAACCTACCTGCTGATCCTAACGATGTACCCGAAATTATAGAATACTTACCTAATGCCGTAGAGTTAAGTTTACTTTATTTAGATGCCGACGATAGTGACCTTATCCGTCGTTTCAGCGAGACACGACGCTTACATCCGCTAATTAGACAAAATATAGCCTTAGACCAAGCCATAGCCTTAGAAAAAAAGCTCCTTGAACCTATCGCAAGTCGCGCACATTTATATATCAACACTAGCCAACTATCACCACATCAGCTGGCCGACTTAGTTAGAGAGCGTATACTAGGTAAAAAATCGGGTTCTATGGTGGTTGTTTTTGAATCTTTTGGCTTTAAACATGGCGTACCACAAGATGCAGACTATGTATTTGATGCGCGATTTTTACCTAACCCATTTTGGGATAAAGAACTTAAGGGCTTCACCGGATTAGATAAACCTGTGCAAGATTTCCTTGCTAGCCAACCTATTGTGACAAAGTTTATTTGGCAAATAAATAGCTTCATGATGACCTGGTTACCGCATCTAGAACGAAATAATCGCAGTTATATTACTATAGCGGTTGGTTGTACCGGCGGTATGCATCGCTCTGTATATATCACCGAATTACTCGCAAATAATATGCGTAAAGAACGTAAGGACGTGCAGTCTCGTCATCGCGATTTACCTGTTGCCACAACGTAACTTGCTATGAGCTCACAAGCCAGCCGTTATGTTCTCATCATCAACAAGCTTGGGCTTCATGCCCGAGCGGCTTCTAAACTCGCACAATTAAGTCAAAAGTTTACCGCAAAAGTCACCATTGAATTAGACGACAATCATGCCGACGCCAACAGTATTATGGGCATAATGCTGCTTGCAGGTGCACAAGGTAAAACCGTTAAGGTAATTGCTACGGGTGAAGACGCTGAATTAGCACTCGAAGAAATTTGCCAACTTTTCAGCAACAAATTTGATGAAGCCGAGTAGTAAAACTCATATTTATTGTCGGCACCGTTAAGTCAATAAAAAAGCTGCGAAATATCGAAAATTACGGTAAACTCAACGCGTTAAATATTAACATTCGATACCATATAAAATAATGAATTAGCTAACTTATCGTTAAAGTTGGGAATTTAGCACAATCGAATTACCTCAAGCATATTCATTCTCGGCTTAGCCTGTAAAGTCGAAATGCATTACATATTCATTTAGTCGAATTTTCACTCATTTGGTATAATTTAATAGAAAGTTAATAATTGTCATTTATCATGGGCTGTTTAACTTTTTTGGTTAATTTTTTGGTTCAAGTTTACGAGACTAAAGTAACCTTAATTAACCTCAAAATAATGTAGTTTACAATTTTATATGGCGTACTCACACGTTAATTTGATTGTAATGCATAATATTCAGGTGCTAAATACCATATTAAACACCTGACAGTAAGTTCAACATCCTTAACAGTTTTCGTTTTGTAGCGGCAAAAGGTAAAAGTATGCCGGAAGTTTCCGAACAAGAATATAGTCACCAACGCCTCCAGCAGGTTAATGATGCCCTCGATAGCGGTATGTTTGTCTATGTCCGCAAGTTATTGCAAGACATGCCAGCTTACGACCTTGCCTTACTTTTAGAGTCATCTCCGACCAAAAGCCGTATGGCTCTTTGGCAGTTAATTGATGCTGATCATCATGGTGATGTTCTTGAAGAGCTAAACGAAGAAGTTCGAAAAGGTATTCTTAAAAACATAAATCCAGAAAAGCTAGCTGCTGTTGCAGAAGGGATGGATGTTGATGATTTAGCCGAAGTTTTTCGAACATTACCAGACAGTGTTTACCAAGAAGTGCTTAACGCAATGGACTGGCAAGATCGCAGTCGTGTAGAAGCAGCACTTTCATTCGAGGAAGACACAGCCGGCGGTATTATGAATACCGATACTATATCCATTCGTCCTGATGTGACAGTGGATGTGGTGTTACGTTACTTACGCTTACGGGGTGAGTTGCCCGAAGCGACTGACTCTTTCTATGTTGTTGACCGTGAAGATCATTTCATCGGCGCTGTTTCATTATCATCCATAGTAACAGCGAAAGCAGAAACCATTATTTCTAGCCTCATCGATAAAGATATTCAGGCAATTACTGCTGATATGAATGAAAAAGATGTCGCGAAACTCTTTGAACGTTACGATTGGTTTTCGGCTCCTGTTATCGATCAAGAAGGTCGACTACTCGGTCGTATTACCGTTGATGATGTCGTTGATATTATTCGTGAAGAAGCCGAACATTCCATGATGAGTATGGCGGGTCTAGATGATGAAGCTGATACTTTCGCCCCGGTATTAAAAAGTACGCAACGTCGCTCTATTTGGTTAGGCGTAAATTTAATTACTGCGCTTATGGCTGTTGCCGTTTCGAGTATGTTTGAAGGTATTTTAAACCAATTAGCCATTTTAGCTGTGCTTAACTCGCTTGTGCCTAGTATGGGGGGTGTTGCGGGTAATCAAACGTTAACACTTGTTATTCGTGGTATGGCGTTAGGGCATGTTGGTGAAAGTAACTCACGCATTTTATTATACAAAGAACTAGCCATCGGTTTTTTTAATGGTTTAATTTGGGCGGTGTTAATTGCCTCTGTGGTCGCTATATGGCAACAAAACCTAATGCTAGGTGCCATTATCGCTTTTGCGATGTTAATGAATATGACCGCAGCCGGTATTGCTGGTGTTACTGTGCCATTAATGCTGAAAAAGATGAATATTGATCCCGCATTAGCCGGTAGTGTTATTTTAACTACAGTTACCGACGTTGTTGGTATCTTTGCCTTTTTAGGCACAGCAACCTTAATGTTAGGGTAACAAAAAAGCTGACAGTTTTAAGCTGTCAGCTTTCAGTAAATACAAAAGATAGTTGTAAGTTTAAAGCTGCAAGCGATAGGCGAGATAAACTCTCTTTTTACTGACAGCTAATAACTTGAAACTCGTCCGTTTAACTTCCTGCCACTTGCATTTCATTAATAATAATAGAACCTGTGCGAATACTACCACGCATATCGGTATCGTTACCTATAGCGACAATACCAGAGAACATATCCTGTAATTTTCCGGCAATGGTAATTTCATCAACTGGATAAGCGATTTCACCATTTTCAACCCAAAAGCCTGCTGCACCTCGCGAATAATCGCCAGTAACCACATTAACACCTTGCCCCATCAGCTCAGTTACTAACAAGCCTGTGCCTAGCGTTTTTAACATCGCATCAAAATCACCGCCTTTACCTTCACCTTGCATGCCGAGATTCCAGTTATGAATACCGCCTGCATGCCCAGTCGTTGTCAGCCCCATTTTACGTGCCGAATAACTGGTTAAAAGGTAGGTGGCTAAGTTGCCATCAGTAATTATTTCACGATCAACAGTAGCTACGCCTTCGGCATCAAACGCTCCACTTGCTAAGGCTTTTTTCAAATGCGGACGTTCACTAATACTTAAAAATTCAGGAAATACTTGCTTACCAATGGAATCCATCAAAAATGAAGATTTTCGATACAAGTTACCACCACTAATGGCAGCAATAAAATGTCCAAACAGCGTATTGGCGATATCAGCACGAAACATAACAGGGACTTTAGCCGTGGCTAATTTACGTGCACCTAATCTTGATAACGCTTCAATAGAAGCTTGTTGACCGATTTTAGCGGCACTTTCCATCGCATTAAATTCACGACTCACGGTATAAGCGTAATCGCGCTGCATGTCATCACCTTCATTGGCGATCATCACACAACTTAAACTGTGACGGGTACTTGGATAACCTACGATCTGCCCATGGCTATTACCGTAAACTTTAAAACCTTCAAAACTTGCTAATGTCGCGCCATCTGAATTAGTAATGCGTTTATCATAAGCCAGTGCTGTATCTTCACACTCTTTCGCTAAGCTAATCGCCTGCTCTGTGGTTAATTTATGAGGATGATATAAGTCTAAATCTTGCGGGTCCATTGCAAGTAGCTCTTTATCAGCCATACCTGAGCATTCATCAACAGAGGTATACTTAGCAATATTCACAGCAGCTTCAATTGCTTGTTTTAAAGCTTGTTCAGACAAATCGGCTGTTGATGCACTACCTTTACGCCCTGCTTTGTAAACTGTAATACCCAGTCCACCATCATTAGTGAACTCAACGTTTTCAACCTCTCCTAAACGAGTACTAACACTTAGCCCTTGCTGGCGGCTCATTGCGACTTCAGCACCATCGGCTCCAAGTGATTTAGCCATAGACATGGCATCATTTACACGTTTTTTAACATGCTCTATTTGCATTTGGATACTATCAGAATCGCTCATAGTTAAATTATTTCTCATATTTTTTGATACAATTTACAGGAATGTTTTTTGCTGCTACTGCTTTGTTGTATACTATAGGTAATTATCACTTTAATACTTAACATTATGCCCCACTCTGCCAACGATATCGATGAATTAGAAGAAGAATTACTGAGTAAATCGGAAATAAAACGCGAAATGCATCGACTGCAAGATTTTGGCCTTATCATCGTCAAAATGTCGAAACATCAACGCAGTAAATTACCGTTAACAGATGATTTAAAAGCCGCAATGTTATTGGCCGATAAAATAACCAATAAACATGAAGCCTTACGTCGTCATGTGCGTCATATAGCTAAAATATTAGCTGAGACGGATCTTGAGCCCATTAAGCAGGCGATGGATGTTATGGCTAATAAACATCAGCAAGAGTCTGTGAAATTTGAAAAACTCGAAAAAATGCGTGATGATCTAATAGCCGAAGGCAACGAGCCCATTGAGGCTTTATTAGCAGAATATGACAATATGGAAAGACAAAAGCTTAGACAACTCGTACGTCAGGCGAAAAAAGAGCACAGCGCTGAAAAAGTAGGTAAACATAATCGTGATTTATTTGCTTACCTGAAAGCGCATGTAGTTTTTTAAATAAATATTGAAAATTTGCTACAAAAAAACGCCTTAATTTATCATAAATTAAGGCGTTTTTTTTTCAGATCCTGACATTATAAAATTGTATACTTACTAAATACTTTATAAAGTTCAGTACCTTGATTCACACTCGCTGATGCAAAATGCAGAATAGGAATAACACTATGATCAAAATTGATATAATGCAATGGATCGCCGTCACCATAATTGTCCATTCGAAGAATACGCGCTAAAGGTTCGCCTGCAGGTAGCGGTTTCCCGAACTCAGCAAGGTAATCCACCATGCCACCCATGGGCGAATAAAGTGCTTTGTAATCTTTTAATAAGCAACTATATCTTGTCATCGTTTTTGGTTGATACTGCTGACTATTAATCGCCCCTTGGTATTGTAAATAACTTAAAATACCTAAAGCGTCTTCATGGGCAACATCTAAATCAATTTGCTCTTGTGAACCCAACTCTACAGTAAAGCTTTCTTTGATAACTGCATTCTCACCTTGATTTTCATCGGTTTTGGTTATGGGAAAGTCTCGGCCTAATTCTGCAAATTTTAGCTGTAAATACCACCAAGGACAAAAAGTCGCTTCATCAAGTGCGCCATCAAAGCCATTAGGAATAAATAACACGTGTGGAATATCAAAATATTCAGCACTTGGTCGAGCATAGTCTGGACAATACAAATGTTTACTCGAAATTGGCCCCGTATGCAGATCTAACACAAGGTCGGCCTCCAGTGCGAGCAATTGCAACTGATAGGCAATTCGTTGACCTGTAGTAATGCCATAAACATTATGATTAAGTTTTTGCGATAATTGCTTAACCATTAATGCTTGAAATGCCTGTGCTATTTCCGCATTAGACTGGTTTAAATGTGCCTTAGCAAACGGTTCGATAATACTTTCATCGAAATGATACATACGATTCCAGTTCTCACCGGTAATAGGATCAAATCGACCTAAGGTATATTCACCATTTTTATGATTACAGCCCACAGGATTCGCATAAGGTACTAAGGTGATACTGCCATTTAATTCAATATGTTTTAATTGTTCCAACAATTGAAAAATAACCGCGTTACCCTGCACTTCTGCGCCATGCATATTTGCTTGAATATACACATTAGGCCCCTGACCATTACCTTTAATACGATAAACTGGCACAGTAAGTGTTGCTCCACTGGCCATTTCACCAACATGCATAACTTCTTTACTAATTAAATTCATAGTTAACCTTAAGTTAGGCCTTGAGCATACTAACGTAAATACCAAGTAGCAGGTTGAGCTGCACGCACTTGCTCTATTTTACCTTGCTGAAGAACATATTCAGCGGCTATTGGGTGGCAGAGAAAAAATGGCATACTTTCAGTAAAACCATAAGCCCCTGCCAAACCAAAAATTAATTGGTCATCAATGCCAACATCATTAGCTATTGCCAAAGTACCGAGTTTATCTAAACTAGTACAAAGCGGGCCATGTAAATCGAAATAACTCTCGCTTGCTTGAGACTCTCTGAGCATAGCTACAGGAAAAGGCTGTTCGGTAATCGCAGGGCGAATTAAGTGATTAATACCACCCGAAAGTACCAATTGCTGTTGGTCGAAGTTTTCTTTCCGATCTACAACAGAGGTAACATAATAGCCCATTTCGGCAACCGCAAAGCGACCTAGCTCCAACCAAAGTTCACTAACGCCAGCTCGGGCTTTTATTTTGGCTAAATCAGCAACAATATTATCCCAATGTAAGCTTTGACCTGTTTGCAGATAATCTACACCTAAACCACCACCTAAATCTAAAACATCTAACGTCATTTCTAATTGTTCTGCTAATGATAACAACGGCGTAACCATTTGTGACCAAAGCTCAAACATGCGTTCATTACTTAACATATTTCCCCATTGGAATATATGTAAGCCGTTAATGTTTAAGGCTAAAAAATCACTTACTTTGATGGTTTGCCATTCTTGGCACGATAAACCAAAGGCGGTTACTTCATTACCGCCTAATGGATTTTTCTCACCTTCATCCCACTGGAGCTGAACTCTTAATAATACTTGCGGTCGACAAGACAACTCAGTCGCAGCTTCATTTAACCATTGCAATTGGTTCAAGCTCTCAACAACAAAGGTACGAACCCCTTGTGTTAAAAACGCTTTCATTTGCTGTTTCGACTTTGCTGGACCGGTATTAAGAATACGCTCAGCCTGCACATTTTGCGCAAGCACTTGTGTGAGTTCTCCTTGACTGGCAACGTCAAAATTAAAACCTTGCTGAGCTAACGTCGTGATCACACGTGATAATGGGTTTGCTTTCACTGCAAACCACAGTTTAATCACATCTTGTTGCATCAACGTTGACAAATGCTGTGCTAGATAATCTAAATCGTAAAGAAAAAATCCCACTTCATCTTGATCAACCTCAGCGCTATTTTTCAGTGCGTTACTATGTTCGTTCAGGGGTTCAATTACAGACGGTCTTAGCCAATTTGGCCGAGTTGCTGTGTTTAACATTGCAGTCATTTTTTTTCCTAGCGCAGCACAGATTCAAGTTCTAAAGCGGCATTACTTTTTTCATCACGATATTTAATAATTATCGCACAGGCCATATTCAATCCTTGCTCTTCCGCCCAAGCACCTTTAACAGGTCGCGTACCCGGAACCACAACCGCATTTTCAGGAATGTCAGCGCCTTTCTCTAGCATGATGTTATTAACACAGTCATAAACTGGCACCGATGCAGACAAAGAAACACCTGGCGCTAATACCGCACCTTTTTTCACAACAATACCTTCAACAATAATCACGCCAGCACTTAAAAAGGCATTATCTTCAATAATCACTGGGCTAGCACCAATAGGCTCAAGTACACCACCAATTTGCACAGCGGCAGACACATGCACATTTTTACCTATTTGTGCACATGAACCAATTAATGCGTGGCTATCAACCATAGTACCAGTATCAACAAAGGCACCAACATTAATATAGGCAGGCGGCATAATAATAACGCCCGGCGCTACATAAGCACCTCGACGAACCGATGATCCACCCGGTACCATTCTCACTTTATCAGCAACAACAAATTCACGTGCGGGTAGGTTATGCTTATCAACAAAACCGCGATAAGCGCCGTCAAATTCAATATTTTCTCCAGCTTTAAATGCCGCTAGTATTGCTTCTTTGACGTTGGTATTAACTTGCCAAGTACCATCGCTATTTTGTTGTGCTGCACGAGTTTTGCCTGTTTCTAAATCTGTTAATGTTTGTTGCCAAGTCATGAATTTACTTCTCGTAGGTTAGTTGATGTTAAATAATGATGTTGATCAGCACTTTCAGTGCTTTTAATCGTGTGAGCATGCGCTAAAGGGTTACTACTGTTAGCCTCTAACCATTGCTGAATTTTTTGATGAATATCTTGTAGGCCATGTTGCTCAGAAATTTCTTCATGGCATAAGGGTAAGCGCAGTTTTGCAGTACTGATTATGTTCAAATCAGCCATTAAAACTTTTACCGGTATTGGACTTGCGACCTGAAATAATGCTGCAATCGCTTTATGCCAAAGCGGAAACAGCCCTTCATTTTGATAAGCTAACGCCATTGCTACGTACTGTCGAGTAGCCACTGGCCATACGTTTGCACAAACTGATATCAAGCCTTTAACATTAGCGCCGGCAAGATAAGGCATCATGGCATCTTCGCCACTATATATTTCAATGTGTGGACAATGTTCTTTGTAGGCAAGTAACTTATTAAGATCGCCACTGGCTTCTTTTAACGCCCAGCAATTCTTATGGTTTTGAAGTTGTTGTATGGTAGATATCGCGACTTCAACACTGCTGCGCGAAGGCACGTTATAAAGCATACAAGGGAAATTAGCGGCATCCAGTAGGCTTTTAAACCAAAACGTTTGCCCGACAGGACCTGGTTTTGCATATATTGGACTACCGAGTAAATATGCATCTATCGGTAAGGTATTACATTGCTCGATCCAGGCAAGTTGCTCGTTAAGGTTATAACCTCCTACAGCAACCATAATTGGCACTTGCAAGGGCATAGCACAAACGTATTCAACAATACTTAAATGTTCTTTAGCCGTTAGGGCAAGGCCTTCACCTGTACTGCCTAGAAGTAAAATGCCATTTTTAGCAGCGTTTTGCTGTAAAACAAGTTTACGCAAACTGTCAAAGTCAATGTCATCATTGTCAAAAAGAGGGGTTACTAGGGCTGTCCAAACCAAAGGCCGGTCAGTTAATAACTGATTTTCTATAGAATTATTTTGATTCATTTCTCTCGAACTCTTGTCGTTCGGAGAACTTTTAGGCGCTTGTATAGACAAAATTTCAAGGATGAAACTTGGCCTTTACAAAGGCCAGAAGCTCTCCACCTATAAGGTGACAGTTGCAAGGATTCAACCTAATACTGAACAAACTAATCTATAGCTTGTTCAATAAAAAGCTTAATTGATATCTAAAAAATTAAGCTTTTACAACCGACAATTACATCATCAAAAATATAATTATCTCGGCGTTATACCCCCTCATTATTGCTCAATAGAGTTTGATCTCTTCACAATAACTACCTGATTAACGCGCCTCTTCTGGCCCTTTCATCGATGCTATTAATACTTACATATCAATAGCACTGGAATAAGGGACTGCAATATTAAAACATTTAAATATAAGGGCAGTCAATAGACGTCTAAACGTATATTGACAATTACTACTAACTATTTATTTTTACTAAGTTTATTTCTTTTTCTAATACTAAAATTCTATCTTGGCCCCAATAACTACTCTTGCCATAACTAAAACTGGGTACGCCCCAAAGGTTTAAGTTAGTCAATTCAACTTGGTTTAAGTCTGCCCATTGCTGCCAATCGTGTTGCTCTTGGTATCCATACCCATCCTCAACATTTAAAGATAAATCTTTATAAATACTCTCAATATGCTCAGGATTAGCTAAATCAATACCATTAACATAAATAGCCTTGAAACACGCGAGCATATACTCAAGCGCTTTGCCTTGCTGCTGAGCCCATGCAAATAAACGATATGCATTCATAACTCCAACCCCGAGAGGATCGGTAAAGCCATTAAATTCAATACCTAATTTTTTAGCTTCGCGCAAAGCATCAAGATAAATATATTTTTGCTTAACGAGCGGCATAGCCGCCCCTCGCATCAAAAGCGGTAAAACAGGTTTTATTACTAATTCTATTTTATATTGTCCTGCTAAATTAATGGCTTGCACAAAACCCAAATAAGAATATGGACTACGTAAAGACAAATATATCACCAAAGGTTCAGACACTGCATTGGCTGGTTGAGCAGCATTAATATCAACTATTTTATGAGGAAAGTTTTGTTGATTAACAGTTTGGTTCAATTGGTTTTTTCTCATTAACGCTTCAGTTAAATCATCTACTAAGGCAAGTTTTTTTAGCATGTTTTCAAAATGATATAACCTTTCAACGCCAACATACCAACTGCCAGCAAACAAAATACTTGCTGGCGCATAATGCCCTTTGGCTTTTAAACGCGTTTGGTTTTTAACTTGGTGATTTATCGTGGGTGTTGAGGTTTGAAAATGCTCGCTAAATTGATTTCCCCAGGTATTTATAAAAATTTGTTCAGCATTGGCAATATTATTTACTTTAAACTGCCAAATCTGTTGACCTGTTGTTAAAGAAGCAGAAGTAGGCTCATCTTTGATGTCAACAAGTTGATATTTTTCGGCTATTAAATTAGCGTCTTTAATCGCCCATTGTCGATAAAGTTTTGGGCAAATGGTGATACCGGGTAACGTTCCCCAGATAAAAAGTACTTTAAAAGTAAGGTGATAATTTACCGCTAATCGAGATAGCATTTGCACTAACATAAAGCTATGCGGGTCATTTAGTGAAAGGTAAACTTCAGCTTGTGCTTTTTGGCCTAAAAATCGCCCAATTAAAAAATAACGAAAAACCAGTGCTTTTGCTCGACAATGACTTTGAAGCCATTTTATTTTTAGTCGCAATAACATTTTATTAAAAATAGTTAATTCCCTGTGGACTAATGATGGCGAGATAAATAAATTCGCGTAGAATGCGCCGCATTATGACATATTAATTTTAACGGGATAAATGAAATATACTCAAATAGGGTAATTCCTTTAGACTAATTTCATTTAAAATCATTACAATGCTTGTTGCAATCAGATTTCAAACAATAGGCTTTTGTAAATTAACAATATATTTATGCACACGGGCAATTAAATGGCTACAAGTAACATTAACCAATTATTGATACGCAATATAGACGCTTTATCAGCAACAAAACCTCTCTTGGTCAATATTGCAGACGATGGTTTTATTACCCAATACCTTAGCCAGCATAGTCATGCCAGCATAGATAGTTACCATACAAATTATGCCCAGTATAAAACCTGTCAGCAACTAAACAATGCGAAAGTAAACGCTCATTTTTGTGTCGAATATGTCGCTAAAAATAAGCATGACATGGCGATTATTCATTTTCCAAAAAGTAAGGCCGAATTCGGATTTACTCTAGCGATGCTCGCTGAATCTATGACTGAAGATGCCACTATCGTTATTGTTGGCGAAAATAAAAGTGGTGTAAAATCTGCTGAGAAACTTGGAGCAGATTACCTTGAGTATTGCAATAAAGTTGATACCGCTCGCCATTGCTTAATGCTTATCGCTAAATTTAAACCGCTACTTCCTAGTTTTGATCTACAAAGTTTTTATAAGTATTATCCAATTCAAGTACAAGATAAAACGCTAACAATTGCCGCATTACCCGGTGTATTTAGTCAAAATGCTTTAGATACCGGTACAGAAGTTCTATTAGCACATTTACCAGAGAAGATGACAGGAAAGGTGTTAGATTTTGGCTGTGGTGCCGGTGTTATTGCAGCTTATATAGGTACTGTTTACCCAACCACTCAATTAACCTTGGTTGATGTTAGCGCTTTGGCATTACACTCAGCGCAAACAACATTAGCTTTAAACCAATTAAGTGGAAAATATATTGCATCAAACAGCTTGTCTGATGTTCAAGATAGCTATGACTTTGTGATATCGAATCCGCCATTTCATCAAGGGGTAAAAACGCATTATGCTGCAACAGAGCAGTTTTTATCCGAGATAAAACAAAATTTATCCAGTAAAGGCAGCATTACTATTGTCGCGAATAGTTTTTTAAAATACCTACCGATCATGGAGAAGGCCATTGGCAACACAAAAACCATCGTCATTAAAAAAGGTTTTGCTATTTATCAATGCTACTTAAACACCCGAAAATAAAAATAACTAAGACAAAATGATTGTTGAAAGCAATAAGGTTTTCTACAATCATCTTATAGTCATAATTAATGAGTACAGTATTGCATGCCAATAACCCAACCAGTTTGGTCTATTCGTCGGATTTGCCTAATATCAATGATCGGCGCTATCTCATTGTTATCTATTTTGAGTATTTCAGTAATAACGCTGCAATTTAATAAAAGTTACAACGCCAATTCCGTTTCGCAAATTAAACATTGGGCCGAGGTTTTAGCCGAAGAAAGTTTAATTTATGTTATTAATGTTGAACGACAAGCTTTACTTGATAATTTTTCATTGCCTTCACACATCCCTAATTTAAATTATGTTCATATATATCGAACGGGGAAGAATGATGAAAAACCAACGCTTTTTTATAGCTACAAGCGAAACCAACAGCGTACAGCTATTTCAGAAAAATCTAACAGCATAAACAGTTTACAAATACCTAAGTTTTCTGAAGCATATTTAGAATATATGCAGCCGATTAAAGTAGAAGGAAAAATTATTGGTTATATCTATTTGCAAAGTAGCAACGAGAGTATCACTCAGATCACAGATCAATTATTAATCATTAGTTTTATTGTGTTATTTATTGTTTGCTTGATCGCCATCTTTATCGCTCTTAAGCTTGAAAATTATATTAGTACTCCTTTCTATACTTTAGCGAATACGGTTCAAACAGCGGCTCGACAAAGAAATTTTTCTCAACAATGCCAAACTATGCCATACCGAGAAGCAGATATTTTGGCGCGTAATATTAATATTCTTTTTGCTCGAATGGAAAAACGTATAGCGCAATTAGACTCAGCAGAACAGCAAAGCTTAGAACATTCACAAGAACTAGAAAATAAAATAAATAAACGTACCGAAGCATTAAAAGAATCTAACCAAGAATTACTGTCTACTTTGGAAAAGCTGCATCAATTTCAAAGTCAGCTGGTTGAAAGTGAAAAAATGGCCTCACTTGGTGATATGGTTGCAGGTGTTGCACATGAGGTAAACACACCTATCGGTTTAGGAGTAACCGCTTCAACCCTTCTCGCGGATAGGTTAGATGATATTAAAGCCGCTTTTGAAAACAAAACGTTAAAATCTAGCCAGCTAAAGAAATTTTTACATGATGGTTGCGAAAATATTGCCATTATTTACCGAAACCTTAATCGTGCTGCAGATCTTATTTCTAGCTTTAAAAAAGTGGCGGTAGACCAGTCAAGTGAAGACATACGTACTTTCGATGTTAAAGAACTTTTAAGAGAAGTTATACTAACGTTAAGACCTCAATTACATAGTTTACCTTACACAATTGATATTGATTGCCCTGACAACTTATCGATAAATAGTAAACCTGGACCTATTAATCAAATATTGATTAATTTGATCATGAACTCTGTTATTCATGGTTTTGAAGGACAAGATCATGGACGTATTTCTATCACGGTAATGTCGTTGAGTAATCAACTAAATATTCTTTTTAAGGATGATGGCATTGGGGTGAATGAATCTATCAAGCATAAAGTTTTCGAACCCTTTACGACTACAAAACGCGGAGAAGGAGGCAGTGGTTTAGGTATGCACTTAGTTTATAACTTAGTTACCCAAGCACTTGGTGGTTCCATCGTATTAAATAGTGAATTAGGTGAAGGTGTTAGCATCGAGATTAACTTCCCCATTAACTAGTGCTAAATACTATTGTACTAGGTGCTAATTATTAATATTACAAAGGGCTATTAAGTTAGCTTTATTTATATCTAACATTATGACTGTTGAGTACACTAAACATATTTGACGATAAAAAACAGTTAATTGTTATGCATTGATTGTTTTTTAACATTAGCTTCTATAACATTAGCTTCTACAACATTAGCCGATATTTTGTTGCTTTGCGGTGTGCAAGGTTGGAATATAAAGCACTCTAACACTAATCAGAATACTCGTTTAATCTGACAAAACTGGACAATGAACATGCAAAAACCTCACATATTAATCGTAGAAGACGAAGACGTTACACGCTTTAATCTACGAAATCTATTTGAAGCTGAAGGCTATAAAGTGGCTGAAGCAATAGACGGTGATAGCATGGAGCGCGAACTGCAAAACAACGTTATTAATTTAGTGATATTAGATATTAATTTGCCAGGAAAGAACGGCCTTTTACTCGCTCGAGAATTAACGCGTAATAAAGACTTAGGCTTAATTTTTCTAACGGGTCGCGACAGTGATATTGATAAAGTTTTAGGCCTAGAAATAGGTGCTGATGATTATTTAACTAAGCCCTTTAATCCACGTGAGCTAACGATTAGAGCACGAAATATATTAAATAGAATAACGTCAAGCAATGCTGAAAATACAGGGGTCATTGTAAGTTTTAATCAATGGTCTCTTGATGGCAACTCACGAAAAATGACCACGCCAGATAATAGAGTAATCTCGATTCCACGCGGCGAATATAGAGCCCTTAGCTTGCTAATAGCTAATGCAGGAAAAATTGTTACTCGTCAGCAATTAATTAAAGAAATGACCGGTAGAGATTTACGTGAAAATGACAGAACTGTTGATGTTACCATTCGTCGTCTTCGTAAACATTTTGAATCAGTTGAGAGTTCACCTGAATTAATCAACACAATCCACGGCGAAGGATATCGCTTTATTGGCCAGGTTGACTAACCTGCTTTTAAGCAGAGTATTTATATATTCTGCTTCAGCTAAAGCTCATTTAACGCTAAAGATTTCTAAAGGCCCAGCATATAGCTTTGCAATGTTATCATTGACGTTATAATTGACGTTGTATTAAACGCCTTATATTCCATATTTTATTTCTGTACCTACATTACGTATTCATTCAACTCCGAACTCTTTCTATTAACCATTGTTGAAATACAGCGATAGCTTCTTGGTTCAGCTCTGTTAATGTTTGTACCTGTTTAGTTTTAGTTTCCCTATCTTCGCATGATTTTTCTAACTCGATAAGCTTCTGATGCACCTGACTTAACCCTGCACTGGCAGCTGAACCTTTCATTTTATGACAGTGGGATTGCCAAGCCTTTTGGTCGCCATTAGCACCAGCATCTTTAATCGCCAATAAGTACACTTTAGATTGCCCAATATATAAATCCAACATTTGCTGAATAACGCTAATATCTAAAGCTTCTAAGTAACCATCAATCAATGTTAGATCTAAGTGATGCGTTGCTGACATGCAATCTCCTTTACGACAGTACTTTTTATGTCGTTTTTAATTTTTACTGAAAACAAAAATTTCAGTAGTCCTAGCTTAAATTAGGCCCCACTTTATAGCAGATATCAAATACAACTACCATATTCTAGAACGATATCAACCTAGCCATTACAAACATTGCTTTTAATAGGTATATCGTTCAAAATAGCCGCCCTTTCAGGGTCACTGCATTATATTCCACTTTTTCAAAATATTTGTGGAAACTATCGCTCTTCTTACGATACTAATGCCGATTATAATTTTACTGAGTACTGAAGTTACCATAGATAGCCCTTTACTTAGTGCACAGCGAACAGCGGAGTCAAAATGCCAACATTAATGCCTGATATAGCAAATCACACCACAGCACAAACTGAGGGGACTTTGGATTGGGTCGGCATGAGTAATATCGAAATGCCCATCATGGTTGCCTCTAAAGGCCAATCAGAACGTATGGTTTCAGCCCATGTAGATGCGTTTGTAAACCTTAAAGAGCCGAAAGCCAAAGGCATTCATATGTCGCGCTTGTATTTACTTATTGATGAGTTATCAACTTCAGGTGTTTTAAACCATCAAAGTTTAGTAACTTTATTAGATGGCTTTATCAGTAGTCATGAAGAGCTTAGCGATAATGCCAAAGTTAAATTTAATTTTGATTATCATCTGCGCCGTAAATCTTTAATCAGTGGCAAACAAGGTTGGAAAGCCTACCCTGTAACTATCACGGGTCTTTTAAATAAAGGCAATCTTGATATTGAGCTTTCAGTTGATGTTCCATATTCTTCAACTTGTCCTTGTTCTGCAGCACTAGCTCGCCAGTTGATTCAACAAGCCTTTAAAGAAAAATTTGTTGACCAACCTGATGTTGATTTAGCCGCGGTTCACGAGTGGCTCGGTACCACTGAAGGTATTGTGGCGACACCACATAGCCAACGATCGGTTGCTGAAGTTAAAGTTAAACTTAACAGTTCAACAACAGAATTCCCAATTACTGATATTGTTGATTTAATTGAAAACTCACTTAAAACGCCAGTACAAGCAGCAGTAAAGCGTGAAGATGAGCAAGAGTTTGCTCGCTTAAATGGTCAAAACTTGATGTTTTGTGAAGATGCAGCTCGTCGTTTGCAATACACCATGAATGCTACTGATCAGTTTGACGACTTTTGGCTACGTATTAATCATTTAGAGTCATTGCATGCACACGATGCCGTTAGTGTTACTACTAAAGGCGTAGCAAACGGCTACCAACCTTAGTTAAATCATTCATTGCATATAACAAACCAGCTACTTCAAAATAGCTGGTTTTTTATCCCCCACATAAATAACAATTAGCCTTAAATCATAATTATCTTGTTTCCCCACCACTACAGACTCCTCGTAAATAAATACAGCGAATCAAACACCCTAAACCTTATGTAAACTAGCCATTGTTATTTTACAAAAGGCACGTTTTCAACTTTACTTGGTATGCCGAACAAAAATTTTGACATGCTTCTAGGTTTTTTTAACGATTTACTGTTCAATCAGCCAAAGACAAAGTAACTATACAACCGAAATAAAGACATTAAAGCCATCCATAGCGACTTATAACGGTGAATAAATAGTGAATATAAAATATTATAAGCATTCTGACTTTTACAATCCTTTTATGTAATAAAATTACACATTCAGTTTTTAATACGGGAAAAAACAACTTTTACAGCCAACAAAGTACTAATAAAGTCTTATATTTTTGCTCAATGTGAATAAAAATGTAAAATAATTACGAGCATTTACTCTATTCAGATTGACGTTGGGGTATTAAATGTTTAATGTAAGGGGTTCCTCGGTACGAATTCGGGACTATTTATGCACTTTAAGTATAATTTTATTCCATTCTAATTAAACCAAACTGCCGAGGCCTTTTAGGAGAAGATAAATATAATGCAACTTTACGATCATACATATCAAAAAGACAATTGTGGCTTTGGTCTTATTGCCCATCAACATGGCGAAACAAGTCATAAGCTCGTAAAGACGGCCATTCAAGCCCTAGACCGTATGCAACATCGTGGCGGTATCGCTGCTGATGGTAAAACTGGTGACGGTTGTGGTTTGTTAATGCAAAAGCCTGACAGCTTTTTTCGCGCTGTTGCAGAAGAAAATAATTGGCAATTAGGTAAAAAATACGCCGTCGGCATGATTTTTCTTAATCCCGATCCGATTTTAGCTAATGCCAGTAAAAAAATTCTAGAAGAAGAGTTAGAAAATGAAACTCTTTCATTAATAGGTTGGAGAGAAGTCCCTACCGATACCACCACTTTAGGTGAAATTGCTAAAGGCAATTTACCGGCTATAGAACAAATTTTTGTTAATGCGCCGTCAGGTTGGCGTAATCGCGATCTTGAGCGTCGACTATATATGGCAAGACGACGTGCCGAAAAACGCATCAGTGATGAACGTTTTTACGTTGCAAGCTTATCGTGTTTAGTTACTATATATAAAGGTTTAATGATGCCGGTAGATTTACCGAATTTTTATTTAGACCTTGCTGATATCCGTATGCAAACTGCAATCTGCTTATTTCATCAGCGCTTTTCAACCAATACCTCTCCAGAGTGGCACTTAGCACAACCTTTCCGCTATTTAGCTCACAATGGTGAAATTAATACCATTAAAGGTAATCGCCAGTGGAGTCGAGCAAGAACCCACGGTTTTAAATCACCTTTACTGCCTGATTTACAAGATGCTGCTCCATTTGTTAATGAGAGTGGCTCAGACTCTTCATCATTAGATAACATGCTTGAGCTATTCATGGCAGGCGGCATGGACCTTTATCGCGGCATGCGACTATTAATGCCACCGGCTTGGCAAAGTAATCCATTAATGGATGACGATTTAAAAGCTTTTTATGAATTTAACTCTATGCATATGGAGCCATGGGATGGTCCCGCTGGTGTTGTTGTAACCAATGGTCGCCATGTTGCCTGTAACCTAGATCGAAATGGCCTAAGACCAGCACGCTATGTAATTACCCGCGATGGTTTTATCACATTAGCCTCTGAAGTGGGTATTTGGGATTACGGCGAAGATGAAGTTGTTGAGAAAGGCCGCGTAGGCCCAGGTGAAATGCTTGCTATTGATACTTACACTGGCAAAATTTTCAATTCTAACGCTATCGACAATGAACTTAAAGTTCGCCATCCATACCGAGAATGGTTAGATAATAATATTCGTCGTTTAGTCCCTTTTGATAAACTAGACGCGCGCTTAATTGGTCAACGAATCTTTAGTGACCAAGAAATTGCTCAATACCACAAAATGTTCAACTACAGTTATGAAGAGATTCATCAAGTAGTAAAAACATTAGCCGAAAATGGTCAAGAAGCTACGGGTTCAATGGGTGATGACACGCCAATGGCGGTCCTATCAAGCCAACCGCGTTCACTTTATGACTATTTCCGTCAGCAGTTTGCCCAAGTAACCAATCCACCGATTGATCCATTGCGCGAACGCTACGTTATGTCGCTTGGTACTTGTATCGGCCGTGAACATAATGTTTTTAATGAAACAACGGGTCATGCAGACCGTATTTTATTTGCTACGCCAGTATTAATGTACACCGGCTTAAAGCAATTACGTGAGCTAGATCCTGAGCATTACCGTTCAGATACCTTAGCCTTAAATTATGATCAATCCGAAGGTTTAGAAGCAGCTGTTATTCGTTTATGTGATGAAGCAGAAGTATTAGTTAGAGACAAAAACACAGTTATCTTAGTGTTGTCAGATCGCGATATACAAAAAGGCATGTTACCTATGCCTGCTGCTATGGCTGTTGGCGCTGTACAAAAACGTTTAGTTGAAAAGCAATTGCGTTGTGACTCTAACATTATTGTTGAAACAGCTTCGGTTCGTGACTCGCATCAGTTTGCCGTACTATTCGGTTTAGGTGCAACAGCCGTTTATCCATACTTAGCTTTTGAAACTATTGAGCAACTGGTTGAAGACAAACAAATTAACCTAACGGCTCGTGAGGCTGTAGTTAATTACCGTGAAGGTATTAATAAAGGCCTATTGAAAATATTATCTAAAATGGGTATTTCCACTATAGCCAGTTACCGTTGTGCGGGTTTATTTGAAATTATCGGCCTAAATAGCAATATCATGGAACTTTGTTTCCCTGATTTACCAAGTCGTATTCAAGGTGCTGATTTTTCAGATATAGAACAAGACAGCATTAACCTTGCTCGAAAAGCCTTTATGCCTCATCAAAAAATGAGCCATGGTGGTCTACTTAAATATGTTCATGGCGGTGAGTACCATGCTTACAACCCTGATGTAGTTAGTACGCTACAGGCTGCTGTTCGAAGTGGAGATTATAGTGATTACAGAATTTTTGCTGATCATGTAAATAATCGTCCTGCGGCTGCCTTACGAGATTTATTAGCCTTAAAAGATGACCAAACACCTATTGATATCTCAGCAGTTGAAGCAGATACCGAATTATTTAAACGTTTCGATAGTGCCGCAATGTCAATTGGCGCATTAAGCCCTGAAGCTCATGAAGCCCTAGCTATTGCAATGAACCGTCTTGGCGGTTATTCAAACTCTGGTGAAGGTGGAGAAGACGAACGTCGCTTTGGTACCGTTAAAAATTCACGTATCAAGCAAATAGCTTCTGGCCGCTTTGGTGTTACTCCGCATTACTTAGTTAATGCTGACGTTTTACAAATCAAAGTTGCACAGGGTGCTAAGCCGGGTGAAGGTGGTCAATTACCAGGTGATAAAGTAACACCGTTAATTGCAAAATTACGTTTTTCAGTGCCGGGAGTAACCTTAATATCTCCACCACCACATCACGATATATATTCGATTGAAGATTTAGCTCAGTTAATTTTTGATTTAAAACAAGTTAATCCAAGAGCCGTTATTTCGGTCAAACTTGTCTCTGGTCCTGGTGTTGGTACTATTGCCTCAGGTGTGGCGAAAGCCTACGCTGACTTTATTACTATTTCAGGCTACGACGGCGGCACAGGTGCGAGTCCATTAACCTCAGTAAAATATGCCGGTTGCCCATGGGAACTTGGTTTAGCTGAAGCACACCAGTCACTGGTCACTAATGGTTTACGTCACAAAGTGCGTTTGCAAGTTGATGGCGGATTAAAAACCGGTATCGATATTGTAAAAGCCGCTATTTTAGGCGCCGAAAGCTTCGGCTTTGGTACAGCACCTATGGTGACACTAGGTTGTAAGTTCCTTCGTATTTGTCATTTAAATAACTGCGCTACAGGTGTGGCAACTCAAGATGAAGTGCTAAGAGAGCAATTCTTTAAAGGTTTACCTGACCAAGTAATGAATTATTTTAAATTTATTGCTCAAGATGTACGTGAAATTTTGGCAAGTTTAGGTGTAGAAAGCCTAACAGCGATCATTGGCCGCACAGATTTACTTGTGCCTTTAGCCGGGATCACCGCCAAGCAACAAAAACTAGATTTACGCCCTATTATCGCGCCAGTTGTTGCTGGTGAAGATACGGCATTACACCAAACAAGTACCAATGAACCGTTCGATAAAGGTGAGTTAAACCAACGTTTACTTTCACTAGCTTCTGACGCAATTGCACACAGTAATGGCGGTGAATATCGATTAACGATACAAAATACTGACCGTTCTGTTGGTGCTTCATTATCTGGTGAAATTGCCCGCCAACATGGCGACCAAGGTATGGCAGCAAACCCAATTAAAATATTTTTAAATGGTACTGCAGGTCAAAGCTTTGGCGTATGGAATGCAGGTGGTTTAGAAATGACACTAACAGGCGATGCCAACGACTACGTAGGTAAAGGCATGGCTGGTGGTAAACTAACGATTAAGCCACCAAAAGGCGTAGAATATTTAAGTCACAAAACCATGATTATGGGCAATACCTGTTTATACGGCGCAACGGGCGGTAAATTATTCGGCTGTGGTCGTGCAGGTGAACGTTTCGCAGTAAGAAACTCGGGTTGTCATGCGGTTATAGAAGGTACTGGCGATCATGCTTGTGAATACATGACCGGTGGTATAGTGGCTATTTTAGGCCAAGTTGGGGTTAACTTTGGTGCAGGTATGACTGGCGGATTCGCTTATGTTCTAGACGAACAAAACGATTTAGCTACGCGCCTTAACAACGAATCAATTGAAATGTTAGAGATAGATGAACTCAATATCCATCAAGAACATTTACGTGGCATTATCAACCAACACTTCGATGAAACAGGTAGCTTAAGAGCAGAAGAAATTTTAGCAAATTTTGACTCGTATGCACCACAGTTTAAGTTGATTAAGCCTAAGGCCGTTGATGTTAAAACCCTATTGGGTCATCGTAGCCGTTCATCTGCAGAACTTCGTGTTCAAGCACAATAATAAGAACACGATTGGAGAAGCTTTTTAATGAGTAAAAATATTTATCAATTTATCGACGTCAAACGCATCGACCCGCCTAAAAAAGCGATAGAACAGCGTAAGATTAATTTTGTCGAAATCTACCAACCTTTGAGTGAAGATCAAAGCGCTGGGCAAGCCGACCGCTGTTTAGATTGTGGTAACCCGTATTGTGAATGGAAATGTCCTGTACATAACTATATTCCACAATGGTTAGAGCTAGTCACTGACGGTAAAATAATGGAAGCGGCTGATCTGTGCCATGAAACCAACAGCTTACCTGAAATGTGTGGACGTGTTTGTCCACAAGACAGGCTTTGTGAATCAGCTTGTACTCTCAATGACGATTTTGGTGCTGTAACTATCGGTAATATTGAAAAGTACATCACCGATACCGCTATAGCTCAAGGCTGGAAACCTGATTTATCTCAAGTTATTGCCACTGGTAAACGTGTGGCTATTATAGGCGCAGGACCCGCTGGTATCGCCTGTGCTGACGTATTAACAAGAAATGGTGTAGAAGCCGTAGTATTTGATAAACACGCTCAAATTGGTGGTTTGCTTACTTTTGGTATCCCATCTTTTAAATTAGAAAAAGACGTAATTCAAACCCGCAGAGAAATACTTGAAGGTATGGGCATTGAATTTCGCCTCAATACTAATGTAGGTGTCGATATCAGCTTTGCCGATATCAGTAATGAATTCGACGCTGTATTTTTAGCCTTGGGTACTTACACTGACATGACAGGCGGTTTCGAAAATGAATCTGCACCTGGTGTTTATAACGCTTTAGACTTTCTAATTGCCAATACTCAGAAACTGATGAAACTTTCTCAAGAAGATGGCAATGCAAATGCCAAACCTTACGTGAATTTTTCAGGTAAAAAAGTGATAGTACTTGGTGGTGGTGACACCGCAATGGATTGTGTACGAAGCTCTATTCGCCAAGGTGCTACTGAAGTAACTTGTGCATACCGACGTGATCAAGCCAACATGCCGGGTTCACCACGTGAAGTGCAAAATGCTAAAGAAGAAGGTGTAGATTTTCAATTTAACATTCAACCTATTGATATTGCGGTAGATGACAATGGTAATGCATGTGGTGTTAAATTTATTAAAACACAATTAGGTTCGCCAGATGCTAAAGGTCGACGTAACCCTGAAGCGATTGAAGGCTCTGAGTTCATTATGCCTGCTGATGCCGTGGTTATTGCTTTTGGCTTTATGCCAAGCCCACCACAGTGGATGAAAGATGCCGGAGTTGAAGTTGACGCTAGAGGCCGTGTAATTGCTGCCGACAACACTAACTTTGCTTTACAAACCAGTAAAGAAAATATCTTTGCTGGCGGTGATATGGTACTCGGTTCAGATTTAGTTGTTACAGCGATTGATCAAGGCCGCAAAGCCGCTATCGGCATACTAGACTTTGTGATGACACCACAAGAAAAAGAAGCATAAAACCTTTGTTATAGTTCACTTTAAAGTGTGGTTCATACTACATTTTAAAGTGACTTTTCTTAAAATACCTCTACAAGTTCACCCTAACATTTACTCAACAAAACCTTGTTTAATTTAAACTAGCATCAGTTAAATCACTATTACATAATTTATTTCGACCCGCCTTCTTCGCCTGATACAACTGCTTATCAGCTAAGCGGATCCAATCATCAATATCCGAAGAAAACTTAGCTTTAGCCGTTAAACTACCAATTGAGATGGTCATGTTTACAAAGTGGTGAGAGTTATGTGGAAAGTTATGTTGTGCTATCTCTTCTCGAAATTCTTCGAGCATTTGCAAGACACTTTTATTATCATCCGATTGTGCAACAATAATAAATTCTTCTCCGCCAAAACGAGCAACAATATCACTGCGACGATCGAATTTACGTTGCATAACATCACTAATGTACGTTAAGCAGTTATCACCTATTAAATGTCCATATTCATCATTTAAGTTTTTAAAATGGTCAAGATCTAGCATGGCGACCATCATACAAGCATTATTTCGCGACAGTATCGCCTGTAGTTCACTAAATTTATTTTCGAGATAGCGACGATTGTACAAACCCGTTAAGCTATCTTTGTTCGCTAATTCTTTCAGAGCCATATTGGCTTTATTTAGTGCGGTGGTCCGTTGGTTTACTTTTTCCTCTAAAATAAATTGTTGTTTAAGTAAATGCTCTTTAGATTTTTGCAATTCTGTATATAAAGTTAAAAACTCACTCGGTGCAGCATATGGAATAGTTTTATAGCCTTGTTTACCGTCGCCATGGGCAAGCTCTTTTAAAACGAAAGCTAATGGCTTATTTAAGGTATTAGCAAATTGATTGGCTAATAAAATGACTAGAATAAAAATTAAAAATAATGATAAAAAAATGGTCAAATATTGTTGCTCGATTAACTTCAATATTTGTCTATGCTCTATGAGGACGAATATTTTCCAACCATTTTTCAATGTTATTTGGCGATATAAATAGCGTTTTTTAGTGAAATTGTTCGATTCAATGATGATTAAGTTGTGTGCAATGTCAGCCTCATCAAAAGAAAAATTAAACTTTGCTAACTTAGTTTTCGCTAAATTGTTTTCGGCGTATATCACGTTATCATTTTCATCAGTTAACACCACATCGATTTCACGATCATTGGCTGAGTAACTGTTAATATTTTCGAACAAGTTAAGGTTTAAAGAGCCTTCCACAATCCCTATTGGCTGATCTACACCGTTAGCATAAATGGGCGCGCTAATCGCAACGATAGGATCAGAGCCAAACGACCTACCGAGAAACGCAGGCGAAATATAAACAGATTGATTAAAAAATGCTTCAGTAAAGTAAGAGCGATCTGCAACACTGGCACCACCTTTAGGTAAAGCATCCAGTAAACTTAAGGGTGAAGTAGCCACTATATTAGCTTCTCGATTAGTAACCAACATAGTAATAAAACCAGGGTACAATTGATGCATCTTCACTAAATTATCATTAAATAAACTTGGTTCTATTGCAGACAGTTCATTAGCAACTATCTTAACTGCATTTTTATGTTCATCGACGTAATTTTCTACAATGCGCCCCAAATATTGACTACTAATATCAAGCTTATCTTCAATTTGCTGCTGTTGAATATCATTTAAGTTCCGGCTTAAAAATAAACACACACCAATAACAAAAAACGCAGACATAACCCATAAAATATAATGCAGATATTGCTTCAGATTTTTCTTTAATTGTGGCTGTTGTGATTTTACCCAGCAATTCAATTTATCACTGAATACAAAAATTAAGATAACACCTAAAGTAGTATAAAAAACGGCATTAATACTTTGTTTAAATAGAGAAAAAAACAAGTACTCTTGGGACTCAGTTGTATTAAACAAGATCAATGCAGCAGTCAGCGGCATACCAATAATCAACCAATACAAAAAATCAGCTGTTGGTAAATACCAACCTCTTCCTCGCATATAGGAAACAAAAAGCGCTTCAAAACCGAAGGTTAAAAAACCAAAAGGGTGACCCCAAATAATTAATAGTGGTGCGACACAAATTAGTGCACAGAGCAAAGTTAAAGCAGGTCGAAGGTAGGCCGCGGCAAAAATAAACGCTAAATTACCAATCACTAGAGAAACACTGTAAGCAAGCTCTACCGGGTAACTGTTTAGTAGTGCGCCGAATAAACCTAAACCCAAGGCTAATAGAATCGAGCGAAATTGTGGAGACTTTGCTTCAACAACTTCTTCTTCGAGCTTTAATGCAACCTTAATTGGCGCAATCGTCATAGGTAATGTACCACTTCAATCATTATTAACTTACTAAAGTATTAACATGCGTAATTCAGGCAGGCTATCCATACAGTAAAGTCCTTTATAAGTAAGTATCAAAGATTACTTTTAGGCTGAAATTTATTATATCGATTGTTTATAGTGCATTAAATACAAAAGCCCTGTCAATATTATTGCAGGGCTTGGAAGAAAATTAACTTAACTATATTAAATAATTAAGTCATATCGGCAAAGGGGTTTGTTGCAGGCAACACTATCTTATTTGCAAAACCGCTAACACTAATGTCTTCATCGGTAATGTTAACGTCATCATCCATTAACGTACCATCACCAAAACGGTAAATAATTTGAAAGTCACCATTATCTGCCAGTGTTTGATATTTAATTCTGGCTTGCTCTACAATTTCGGCTTTAGCTTGGTAACTTGCTATTGCTTCACTGCCATGGCGCTTTTCCATCATTGCTAGAGTAACTGCTGGCGAAAACAAAGTTGCAGTTGCATTATTTCCTCCAAAACCTTTAGAGTTAATAAAAGCTATATCCATATTGTCACAGTACCAATGCTCGGTAGCAATATTTAAACGCTCGTTATAAACATCATCGGCTACTTTATCAATAGTAGTAATACCTGGCATAATGTTATGTGCAAATACACCTAAAGCCATCGCGACTTGATCGCCACTAGCGGGCCCAATAGTATGACCAACAAACGCTTTCGGAGCGGCTACAGGCCAATTGCTAATATCGAAACTTTTTGCGACACGATCATAGATTAATGACTCAGTAACGCGGTTTTGAGGTGTACTTGAACCGTGAGCCAATATAAAACTACGCTGTTGCACTGACTCAGCACCCAAAATAGACTTAGCCAACGCTACTGACTTCGCCATAGTAATATAATTACCAGGTCCAGGTGCTGTAATTGACTTTTTAATGCCATCAGCATTAGTGAACACATCAGCTACTGAGCCTAAAACATTGGCGCCAAGTTCAAGTGCTAACGCATCATCCATCAGCACAATAAACTGTGCTGCTTCACCGATAGTAAAGCCACAATTATTGCCAAATGGACGACTGGTACGGCGATGATCAGCAACACCATTACCATCAATTTTTTTCAAGCCTTCTTCATTTGCAAGCGCACTCATGTTGCCGAAACCTTCAACAACTTCAGGAGTTACAGCACAATCATTACTGCCAACAATGGCTAAGCGAATACGACCAGCTTGAATATCTTGTACTGCCGCTTTTAAGTTATAGAGAAAAGTTGCACATGCCCCGGTAGAGGTGAATGTGGTGCCGACACTGCCTGTTACATAGGCATTAATAAAATCTGTCGACATCGTATTCAAGCCAAGGGCTAAGTTTTTTGTTGATACACGCTCACCTTGTTGACGGCTTTGCATCATGCCACCAAAACCTTCTGCTTGGGTTTGTCCAAATACTGAGGCAGAGTAAGTGCCAATTTCATCAGGGCTAATTCTGTCTACAATCTCATTCCAACTATAACCTGTTGAATGAATTGCATCAGCGGCGCCAAAAATAGTGGCTTGTAAACCGCGTGGCTGATATCGACTGTTATATAAACTTGCGGGTTTAAAACCAGTAGGAAACTGTCCCGCAGCTTTTATTGGGTTATCGCGGGTTGAATCATGTTTAACTTCAATTTCACCGGCTATTTCTACACGAACACGTTTATCTTCTAATTCAGTTATTTTCCATGAACGCGGCAATGGGCTCGGTAAGTCACGAGCGCGAGTTTCAAAACTAATACCATTTTCGCCAGTATCCATAGTCAGCTTTTGCTGCCATGGTGTCGCATCAGGATTAAAGTGCTCATTTTCAATCTTACGGATTAACGTGCCAGCTAAAATTTCTTCGCCAAAACGTTGTTCAACGTCAGACTTATCAACAACATTACCTTCGGCGTCAACTAAACTGCCATCTTGGCTAGTTAATAAGTTCATTAAAGTAGCCAAGCCAACAAATGTTTCTTGGCGTGCTTCAGCATTTAATTTATCAATTACTATACGGCGAAAGCCTTGATGAAATGATGTACGACCAGCAGCATTAATGCCACCCATGCCAACTATAATCGGTAACGCAGTCATGAAAAAATCTCTTTAAAATTAACACTCAATATATATGTCGCTATTGTAAGAGGTAACTCAAAATAATAATGTGCACAAACAGCCATAAAACATGTCAAAATAGCCAAATAAGACTGAATTGGTAATTTAAGCAATGAAAGTAAACGTAAAACGCAACAAACAAAAAACGATTAACATTGCATTATTAGTGTATGACCATATGCTAACAACCAGCGTCAGCCTACCTGTAGAAATGTTACGGGCAGGTGAGGCCGTAGCTTTACAAGAAAATCGTCATGCTCCTCGGTTATCAATTCAAATGGTGGCTGAGTCGATAAAGCCTATATCCACACGCGCTTTAATTAAATTAATGCCAGATACTGACATAGCGCATGCTCAACGACCTGACTTTGCCTTTATTCCTAGCTTATGGCGTAACCCTCGACCCACAATCGCTAAACAGCCAAAAATGCTAAAATGGTTAAGTTCAATTTGGGCCGAAGGCTCTACATTAATAGGCGGTGGCACAGGTGTTTGCCTCATGGCTGAAGCCGGTATTTTAGATTATCATCCAGCAACAACTCATTGGCATTATGTTGAGCAATTTAAACGTGATTATCCAAAAGTAGATCTAAAGCCTGACTTTTTTATCACCCAGTCTGAACGAACTTATTGTGCTGCCAGTGTTAATGCCTTAGCTGATATTGTTGTGCATATTATTTTTCAAATATATGGCCAGAATGCTGCACAACAAGTAGAGCGCAATTTTTCCCATGAAATTAGAAAACCTTACGAAGAACAACGATATTTAGAAGGAGAGGTTGATCGCCACCCCGACGAATTAATCAGTCAAATTCAATTTTGGCTCAAAACCAATTTAAACTCTGAATTAACGTTAAATGATATTGCTCAACAATTTGGCATTAGTCAGCGCTCATTTACCCGCAGATTCAAACTTGCTACCGGTATTAATGCTACGCAATATTGGCAAAAACTAAAAATACAAACAGCGAAAGAGCTATTAGCGGCAAGTAATTTATCGATTCAAGAAGTGGCATTTCAAGTGGGGTATCAAGACCAAGCAAACTTCACACGGCTTTTTAAACAAATGTTAAGCATAACGCCAAAAGCTTACCGTGCTATGGTGAGAAAAAAATTATTTAGTCATGATTAATGGTTAATTTATACAAGTTTATTTTCAAGGTTTTGCGCAAAACTCACTGTGTAAAAAGCTGATGAGTTTTACCACTGATGGATTCGCGATACTATAATAAATAGTTTGTGATTCACGACGTGTTTTCACTAAGTTATCTTGACGTAATCTCGCTAAATGCTGAGATAAACTTGATTGGCTCAGATCAACAAAGTTATTCAGTTCATTAACCGACATTTCTTTTTCACCTAAATGGCATAATAATAAAAGCCTATTTTTATTACTCATCGCCTTTAACAAGTCGGCTGCCTGTGCTGCACTCTCTCGCATTTCGGTTATATCAACTGCTGCTAACTCGGTCATTTATTACTCACTATTATTGATAGTAAAAATTAATCTTCGTGCATAAAACAAACGAATATTTATTTCTAGTTGGATCTTACATTAGACACTGCTAATATAAAAGTATATTACATTTATCTAATATACCTTTATTTGTATTTATACTTAAAAGGCTAGGAAGTATTTTGAATTATCAACGCGTATTAAACTTTGCTATCGCAAAGCCCAAAGTAATTTATAGCCTAATGTTACTTGTAACAATGCTGAGTTTGGCGATGTTACCAAAAATAGCTATCGATACTGACCCAGAAAATATGCTCAGCCAAGAAGCTCCTGCGCGCATATTCCACAATCAGATAAAAACTGACTTTTTAATGCGCGATATGATCGTCGTTGGCTTAGTCAGCGATAAGAACATTTTTAATCCGAACACCTTAAGTGTTGTTGAACAGTTAACTGACGAAATTCTGCAAATAGAAGGAGTTATCACCCAAGATTTACTGTCGTTAACCGTTGTAGACAATATACGCCAACTAACAAATGATCAGGGTGTTAATCAAGGTATTCAATTTGAATACCTGATGAAACAAGCCCCCACTACCGAAAAAGCCAGCCAAGTTATTCAACAAGCAGTAAAACGCTTACCTATGTTAAATAACACCTTAGTTTCGGGCGACGATA